>Ga0082212_10013179_pt1 | contig 10354 bp, 5 predicted proteins | sample TergutNt197P3_FD_71548 | JGI IMG/M metagenome (GOLD analysis project Ga0082212, IMG submission 71548) | Neocapritermes taracua P3 segment gut microbial communities from Petit-Saut dam, French Guiana - Nt197 P3 | ecosystem: Host-associated > Arthropoda: Insects > Digestive system > Gut ...
CATTGAACCGGTATAATTTTGTGAGAATTATACTTAGTAATCACCTGAGCCGTATGCGGTGAAAGTCGCTCGTACGGTTCTTAAAGGGGAAAGCGGCGGTAACGCCGCCTACCTACTTAATTTAATAAAATTTTTATGACCGAACAGATAGAAAACATATTAGCCGAACTCAAAGCAATTCAAGCAAAACTGCCTGACTTGCGTGATTTGTTCTGGCTTAAGCTTGACCGTTACGACGAGAACGACCAACAACGAGGCGCTGTATTTGATGAAAAATTTGAACAGTATCGCGATAAGCTCTTCCGGTCGATTGACGGTTTCACTGCTTTCATTGAAAAGAGTTTTGCTCCAAGCGCCGAAGAAATCGCGAGAGAAGAAATATTGGAAAAACTTCGGGCCGAATTTGCAGGCTTTGATGATTGGAACGAGGAGGCAAAAAAAGCATTAATTGAAAGGGATATGAAAGCAGTTTTTGTAAAGATTCCTCAAAGACCGGTTGCAAAGTCATCCGAAAACCCCAATCATGGTCCGAAATATGCTATCATTCACGACCCCGACAAAACTTTTAGCATTAACAATGACTTTTCCCACTGCCGACCTTCATTCTTTGAATTTGGAAATAAAAAGATTGCCGTTAGCAATTGGTCAATGATGTTAAAAGAATTGGCAAATATTTTATTCGGCGAAAACCCTGCTCCTGTTAATGAATTTATTGCCAGAGATTTATCGAGAAAACCCATGTTTTCAAACAATTCGCGCTATTATTTAAGACCTTTGGAAATCGTGAGCGGCTTGTTTGTTGAATCAAATTTTTCGGCCAATCAAATGTGCATTTCATGCAAGAAATTACTTGATATTTATGGGATTGCACATTCGGAAGTGAAAATCTATTTAGACCGTATTCCCGCCAAACAGTAATCAATGTTCAAAGTAACTTGGGATAAGGATAACAACGGCGTGTTGCTCACGACGCGTTCGACGGACGAAGCGTTGAATATGGCGCCGCGTCCCGTGTTTTTTGAAGAGTTGGACTTGTTGGGACTGGAACAGGTTTGGGAATATCCAAAATCTCAAGAACCGCTATTATGGGCTTGCGACAGGCGTTATTTCTATAAGGGCGAAGTTGTTTTGGAAGCAAGAGGCGGCAATATCTATGACGACCCGCAACTGATTTTTACGGAAGCGGGCAAGAAAATCACCTTAACGCCGATTGATCTGGATTTGCTTTGCAAAAACAATGAGACAACGATGTTTTTTCTGGAATACGAAGCGTTGGAGTTTATCAACACGGTATATCGGCGTTATCGACCAAATGCAAACCAACAAACACTCAATGAATCCGTTGATTTTCAGAAATTAGCAAATGAGCAGAAGAAGAAACTAAAAGAGAAATTTGCCGTCATTAAAGAAGCGTGCGACAGTTTTGATATTATGCCTTTCTCGGAAGCCGAAAAACAGGGCAAACAAATCATGCTTAACTCCAGGATTGAAATGTTTATCGCCTCTTTTTCAGGCGGAAAAGACAGTCAAGTCGTCTTAGACTTAGTCTCGCGGGCTATTCCTTCCAACGATTTTGCGGTCATCTATTCCGATACCGGTTATGAAATTCCGCCGTCATTGGAAATATATGAACAAACAAAAACCATCTATCAACAACAATATCCCGATTTGAAGTTTTATCTTTCTAAAAACCACCAGGATGTGATGTATTATTGGGATAAATTCGGGCCGCCAAGCAGAACGCAAAGGTGGTGTTGCGGCGTGATGAAAACTGCGCCGTTATACAGGTTTTTGAAAGAAGTCAATGGTAAGGGGAAACAGCCAAATGTGCTTTCATTTGACGGGACACGAGCAGAAGAAAGCGTAAACCGTTCCCATTATCATCGAATAGGCTATGAAACTAAACACAATAATGTTATATCTGCCCGTCCAATTTTTCATTGGAATATAGCTGAAATTTTTTTGTATCTTTTTTCCAATCAATTACCGGTTAATCCGGCATATCGAAGTGGAGTTAATCGCGTTGGATGTGTCATTTGCCCGTATGCCTCAGAAAGAGGAGATTTTTTGAGCAAAAAATTATTTCCGGAAACGATGAAGCCATTTTTAGACAAAATCGAAGATTATGTAGTCAAAGTGGGTGAAAAAAATGTTGAGAACTATATAAAAAATCGTTTGTGGAAAATGAGAGCGGGGGGTAACAGTATTGAAACCAAATCATACGTGAATATTATTCAGTATGACAGCGATTTCAAAGCGATTCTTTATGGCCCGCAAGAAAACCTGTTTACCTGGTTAAAAGTTTTAGGAACAATAAACTATACACGAGGCGGTAAAAACTTTTCAGGAGAAATAAATTATAAAAAACAAATTTTCCATTTTGAAGGAAACGAAAATGAGGACAGCAGTATCGTATTTAAAATCAACAATATAACAGATGAAATATTATTTATCAGCCATTTAAGAAAAGCGTTGAATAAAACCGCAAATTGCGTTCATTGCGAAGTATGCGAGGTGGAATGTCCAACAGGCGCCCTGTCGGTTGTGCCAACAGTTACTGTAAATGAAAAAAAATGTATTCACTGTTTTAAATGTTTGGATTTCAATGAAACAGGATGTAAAGTTGCTTCGTCAATTAAAAAAACAGGAGATAAAAAAATGGTTTCACAAAAAACAAAAATTAGCAGGTATAATGTATTTGGTTTACGGGAAAACTGGTTGTCTAAATTTTTTGACAGTCCAGAAACTTTTTTTGAGAATGACAACCACGGATTAAATAAGGAAAAACAACTTCCCCGATTCATTACCTGGTTGCGAGATGCTGAAATATTGAATAATGCAGACAAACAAATTACTGTTTTGGGAAAACTGTTACAAAACAAATATTCACAAACTCCGAATGTGGTCTGGGAGATTATTTGGACAAATTTGTCGATCAATTCAGATTTGTGTATATGGTTTGCATCTCAAATTGCTTTTAGCAAACGTTTTCAAAAATCCGAATTAGACGTGTTAATGCAGGATTATTTTCAAAATTCTGCTACTGTAACACTCGAAATCGCTCTTAGGGCGCTAATTAATACATTTAGAGAAAGCCCGCTTAATAATCTTGGTATTTGTTCACTATTTAAAGAAAGTGGAAAAACATCCATTATCCGCCACCCCTACAACGACATCTCCCCCGCTGCCGTTGCCTATTCGCTTTATCGTTACGCCGAGAGCAAACAACGTTATGCCCTGACGGTTTCGGAATTATATGACACAAAACAAACTGAAGGCATTTACCGGCAGTTTGGCGTATCGCGCGAACGTTTTGAAACTGTTTTGCGAACACTCAAGGAAGACAAAAATCGCGTATTGAACGCAGATCTGAATATGGGTTTGGACAATATCAATCTTCGTGAGGATTTAACCTCAATAGACATATTGAAAATGTTATTATAATTTTGCAGATGAAAAATTTAAGTATCAAAAACAGCACGATTCAATTTCTTGCGTTTGTAAGCGAACAGGGCGGTGATGTCATTGACATTGCTTTTCAAAATGGAGATTTGTGGGCTACACAAAAAGCAATGGCGACTCTTTTTGGCGTGCAGGTTCCCGCAATAAACAAACATATCAAAAACATTTTTGAAGAGGGGGAATTGAATGAAAACCCGACTATTTCCAAAATGGAAATAGTCGTAAATCGCGGATTTCGCGGCGAAGTCAGTGAAATGATCGATTTTTATAATCTTGATATGGTTATTTCGGTTGGTTATCGTGTTAATTCGGGGCAAGCGATCAACTTTCGCCGCTGGGCAACTTCTGTACTGAAAGAATTTGCTAAAAAAGGGTATCTTATCGACCGCAAACGAATGGAAAATGGCAGATTTTTTGATGAGGATTATTTTGAACACTTACTTGCCGAAATTCGAGAAATTCGTTTGAGTGAGAGAAGATTATATCAAAAAGTTACAGATATATATGCAACATCTTCCGATTATGATGTTCATTCGTCGCTTACCAAACAGTTTTTTGCAACGGCAATGAACAAAATTCATTGGGCAATTCATCATCATACGGCAGCAGAAGTAATTTATAACCGTGCCGATGCAGAAAAAACAAATATGGGACTTACCTCTTGGGAAAATGCACCCAAAGGGAAAATTATTAAAACCGATGTGTCTATTGCTAAAAACTATTTAACAAAAGACGAATTGGATAGTTTAGGTAGAATTGTGAGCGCCTATCTTGATTTAGCGGAAGATCGTGCAAAAAAAGGGATACCCATGACCATGCAGGATTGGGCGAATCGTTTGGATAAATTTTTACTTGCCGATGACCGCGATTTATTACTGAATGCCGGCAAAATTTCTGCAAAAATAGCCAAAGACAAAGCCGAAAGCGAATTTGAAAAATTTCGCATTAAACAAGACCAACTCTACCAAAGCGACTTCGACCGATTTTTGCAGTTGGAGGAAAAAACAAAAGAGTTGAAAAATGAGAACGAAAAAAGTATGAATTGAAAATATAATAATACGATGAAATATTCAGATTTTATTACGCTGCCCAATTACTTCAAGTCGTTTTACAACCTTCAGGACGAGGTGGCCGACTATTGGAAACAATTTGTTCCGACTCGGCAGTTTTTAGACTTATTGCGTACGACCCTCGACGCCGTATCGTCGAACATTCCGGAGAAAAGGAAAAGTATTTGGATGAAAGGCACTTACGGCACAGGGAAAAGCCATGCAAGCGCAGTCATAAAGCATTTGATATGCAGCGATTTAAGCGAAACGACAGACTACATGGAAGACCGTATCGAGAATGTCGATCTCAAATCCCGCCTGTTGAATTTCAGACAAAACAAGCGATTGTTTCCCGTGGTGCTCAAGGGCACGGAAGACGGTAAAATTTACGATATGCGCTCTTTCCTGTTGACGCTGGAACGCATGACCAAAGAGAGTTTGCGTAAAGCGGGACACGCGGTTAGCGTACAATCCGATTATGAACGAGCGGCAGCGTATTTGGAATCAACGCCAATTGACATCAATGTGATCATTGCCAACGAACCTGAATTGCGTTGCTATGCCAGGACGAAAGAGGACATCCTCAAAAAAATGCGAACTTCCGACACCGATGTATATTTAGCGCTGGTTGAAGCGTTGGCAAAACCGCAATACAGCGTCCATTTCACTTCGAGCGATATTGTGAAGTGGCTGTCGGAAGTAGAAAAAGAGATTGTAAGCCGCCAGATTGCAGACGGCTTGCTGATTATTTGGGACGAGTTTACCTCTGTCATGGACACCATTTCAAGCGGTATGATCAATATGATTCAAAACATTACCGAACTGACAGGCAATCAAAATATCTACCTCTATTTGATTAGCCATAAAAACCCCTCGGCATATACCGAAGAGGATATTCGCAAAATGGAAGACCGTTTTCATAAAATACAGTACGATATGGAGGCGCTTACCACGTACCGTATCATGGCTGCCAGTATCAAAAAATTGGACGAAACACAATACGAGCAATGCAGAAGCGACCGCATGGACAGACACATTCAACTGATTGCTTACCTGACGGAAAATGAAAACCATCAATCCATAAAAGATATAAAAGACCTTTTCCCGTTTCATCCCTACTCCGCGTTCCTCTGTTCGTCAATTGCCAATCAAATCGGATCGGCAAACCGTACAGTCATGAAATTTCTGAATGATGAAAACGGATTCAAAGGGTTTATTGAAGACGAAAACACCTATAATCATTTACTTACTGCCGATAAACTGTGGGACTATTTTTTAGAGGAATTTCAGAACAACACTGAAAAATATGGAATAGTTACGCAAACTTACTACGACCGAGAGAGAGCCGTAACCGAACTTGGAATCCCCTATCAAAAAGTATTCAAGGGCATCCTGTTGCTTAATGCAATGATAAGAATGGTTGAGAATAGAGAACAGCGAATGCCTTCCGCAAAAAATATCAGGTATCTGTTTCAAGGCGAAGATTTTGAAAATCAGCTTAATGACATCCTGGATCATTTTGACAAAAAACAGATTGTTCAACGCGACCCTTCGGGCAATTTCCTGATTGCTTTTGCCTCGCTGCCACAAAATGAAATCAACGAATCAATAAAACGCGCCGAATCCAATTATTCCGACATCATCAGAATTATTAGATACGACAGACTGCAAAACGAAGCTTCGATAAAGAGTTTGCTGGAAGACACGTTGATACGTCAGCCTGCTTTTGAGTTTTTGTCGTGTTCGGAAGACAACTTGCGGTTTCGCAGTCTTCTGAATAATGCTTTCAAGCATCCCTATAAGCTAAATATTGCCATGCTTTTAGCGATGAACAGCGCCGAAAGGCAAAAAATGCAGGAATCCCTCAAAGAGTTGGCAAACGAAAACAACTTTAAAAATGTGATTTTTGTTTTGTTTGATGAAGTTTTTGAAAATAACGGACGACAGAAAAGCCGTTTTTACCATTACGTTGCCACGGCCGATGTTTCACGCAATCACAACGCGCGCGAACAGCAACAGGTAAACGAAAAGAACGCAAAAGACATCATCAATCAATGGATTATCGCGCTAAAACAAGGTACTGCAACAGTCTTTCATAAAAACGAACAACAACGAAAAAATGCGCATAGCCTTGCAAAATATATCAATGAAAATATTGACAACAAGATATTTAGCAGTTCGGTTGATGCCATGCTGTCCATGCGACAGCGCCCGATGACATTCTGGAAAATGCAAAATTCAAAAAACTCGGCAGAGGCAATGCTTGCTTCCACAAGCCGGGAGGAGGCGGAACGCAAATTTTCAGGTCAATCCCTCCCTGCCAAATTACTGTTCAAGGACGATAAGGATGATTACGTTGTTGACGCCGATTTGAATATTAAACCTAACGCCCCTGCAAACCACCCGCTTGTGTTGACACAGCAAAAAGTGGATGAGATTTTCAACCATATCAAAAGAGACAACCGCCCAACTTTTAATCTCGGCACGGAATTGCAGCCGCTCACACTACCGCCTTTCGGACTTTATGCCAACATTCCGAATATGGCTGTCTTGTCGTTTGCCATGCGAAAATACATCAACGAACTGAATGGCGTTGATTTAGGGACGCCCATCGACTGTAACAATATGCGTGATAAAATTGTGGATGTGTTCGGAACGTGGGTCAAAGGAAGCAGCAGCAGCAAATTGAACGTGCGTTTTGGTTCGAAAGAGGAAAAAGAGCTGAAAGAATTGCTGATCGGCATTTTTGACATGCAACGCTTATCGGATATTCCTGACCTTACAAGCCTGAAAAATGTGCGCTGGGGTGTTGTGGCCTTCTGCAAACAGAAATCGAAACTGCCTTTGTGGTGTCTGAAATATGCCGCTTCCGTTGCAACGGATGATTTCAAATCATTAATCGAACAACTTGTTGAGCTAACCCAAAAAGACGAACTGAAGGAAAACGCCGTAAAAAAAGTATTAAAGGCAATTGAGCAGCAAAAATTCGAACTTTCAAGAATTTTGCAGAACACCGCCGTGTTTGAGGAGGGATTTAAATCTTTCGTTCATAACATCAAAGACGTCTCTTTCAAAGATGAATGGCGGGACGAATTGATGACCTGTCTAAATCAACAAATGCAGGGAGAAGTCGGTTTTTGGAAAGAAAGCGACGTCGAAACAGCCATTTTGCGTTTCTCCATCAAGAAAAATGAGAAGGACGAGGTTAAAAATGTGACGGTTACACCAATCAGCACAAGCTTGGAAAAAAACAAAACGCAATCTTTTCATGCGAATATTGAAGTTACCGGAAACGCGCTAAAAGATATTGCATGGTCGGTTGAAGGCGGCTCGGCAAGCCGAATTGACAATTTTGGGGTACTGAAAATAGATGCTAACGAAACGGCTACAAATCTTACCGTTAAGGCAACCTCAAAATTTGATTCTGCCAAAATCGGTATGGCGACAGTAAAGGTCATCTCAGATGTTTCAGTCCTGAAAGTTCAAAAGGCAAAAGACAAAGTGGCAAACGCGAAGAATGATTCGCCGGTCATCCTGAAAAAGGTGTTGCTGCTGATACTTGAAAAATTTCCGCAAGTAGCCGGAATTATTGATGATAATTTAGAGGAATAAAGTGATGACAGCAGCAGAAAAAATTAAGTCTTTTGCTTCGGTATCTCAACTGCTCGAAACAATCGAAAACGATTGCCGTTCGACCGCCGTCTTAAACCGGCGTTATGCCGCCCGCTTTATCATGTTCGACAATTTTAATCTGTATCAGGATTTTATCAAGGAAATGGCGAAATCCGACATGCAGATTTTCAATCTGGAACAACTGATGGATGCAGATAATAACGACAGTTGGATAACGATCGACACGCTTGCAAATGCCATCAAAAACTTGAAAGGACAAACAGTTGTGTCGCCCTTTTCCGAAATTGTCCGGTTTTATAAAAATGACAAGTTCAAGGCGTTGCTCGAAGGCATATCGCTGATGGAACTCGATACCGATACACGTATTTACATACCGCTGATTGGATTAAAACACCGTTTTGAGAATTTTTTGAACACCTTTTCACGAATAGAAGAATCGCAACCTGTTTGGGCGGTATCCTGTGCAAATTCGCAACCTGTTGAGATTTATCTGATTCCAAATGATTTCCCCTGCCCCGGTTCGATCAACTGCCTGAAGTCGGTTTACGAATGGCTCGTTTTCTGGAAAACACACGCCCCGACTGAACGCATACTTTGTTCGTCGGACACGATCAATACCTATTCAAAATATTCGCAACCCGACAATATTTTTGATATAAAACAGATTGACACCGCATTTGCGTTTGTCACTCAATTTCTTAATATACAAATAGATATTGAATATCAGGCAAGTGATGAACATTTTTGGGTTCAACTACTATCTTTGATTGAAGGCAAAAGCGACAACATTTTTTCGTTCAAGGCCTTTGTCGAAAAACACTTAAACGTTTACGAACTTTCGACAAAAGACCTGTTAAACAAATGGACTTCGACCAGCCGGACAGCATTTGACCGCTGGTTGCTCAAACATTTCTATTTGCAATTTATATTTGATAATGAATATCTTAACGGGATTATTATCGATTGTGACGATTATTCTCCATTAAGATTGTTCAAAGCAATTGCGCTGTCAATTTTCGATGATACGGTCAGGCCGGGTCGTATGATGGAACGCAATGCGCTGTTAAACCTGTTTGACCTGCAGTATGAACTGCCTGAATCAGATTTGTCGAAAATGAGGGAATTCCTATTAGCTATTGCCAAAACCAATACCGATAAAGCGATTTCGCTTTGTTCCGGCAGATTTGATTTTGAAAAAGAAATGTTTGTAGGTTGGTATAAAGTTGGCAAGTTGAAGCTTCGGGCGTTGCAAAATATTTATCCCGATCTGGCCGCTTATATAAACGACTTGAAGCTCGACAGTTGGGCGAATAAGTATATTCAAGCCTACAAACAGGCAAAGATTGAAAACAGATATACCGATGAAATAAGAGGTTTTATTACGGATATGAACGCCAATGAAGAAACCTTTTATCAATGGTATCATGGCTTTGAGCTAACAAAGGAACTTTTGGCAAAGGAAAAGCCCGACAAGGTGTATTGGATTGACGGGCTGGGAATCGAGTATTTATCATTAGTGAAGGAGATGATAGGCAAGTCGGGTTTTCATATTGAAAAACTGCAAATTGCCAAAACAGGTATTCCGTCAAGCACGGAACATAATAAGTTTGAGGATGTTGAAAGAATGAACGAGTTAGACAATTTTATTCATGGCGCTTTGTATCAGTACCCGCAAACGATTTGCAGGGAGATTGATATTGTAAAAAATGTTTTCGGGAAAATTCTTAGTCAAACAACGGAGACGACCATTGCAATCGTTTCGGACCACGGGTTAACCGCGCTTTCGCGTTTGGTGGATTCAAAAAAATATGCAGCGAAGGCAAGCCACGAGGGGCGGTACATTATACTTGAAAGCGAAGAGGCAATCGATGATACAGATTATGTTCGCCACAAGCATTTCAAAGTAGCGCTCACACATGCCTCCCTCAACAGCAAGCCTGTGCGCGAAGTTCACGGCGGTTGCACTCCCGAAGAGATTTTGACGCCGTTTATTGTGATTTCCAACAGGAAACCGGCAGGAACGAAGGTAGATAGCTCTGAAAATAAACAGGAAGCCACATATTTTCATTCAGGCAAACAAAAGAAAAAAGGATTTGAAGAAGAAGAACTGTTTTGATTTCGTTAATTTACAATAATGATCAATGTATGAATAAACAACAATTATTACAACACCTGCAGGATATAGAATGGGATAATTTTGAAGTCAAAAC
>Ga0082212_10013180_pt1 | contig 10354 bp, 6 predicted proteins | sample TergutNt197P3_FD_71548 | JGI IMG/M metagenome (GOLD analysis project Ga0082212, IMG submission 71548) | Neocapritermes taracua P3 segment gut microbial communities from Petit-Saut dam, French Guiana - Nt197 P3 | ecosystem: Host-associated > Arthropoda: Insects > Digestive system > Gut ...
TATTATATATATTATATGAATTTTCATTAATTATATTATAAATATTTTATATTTAATTAAATATCAATATATTATATATTAATAACATAATATATTATAGATATTAAATTATATAGTTTATAATTAGTAATTTAAATATAAATTAAATAATAATATATTAATTTTTATGATATATTTTTTATAATTAACTAATTATAAAAAATAGTAATTATAATTAAATATATTTAATATATAATATTGTCTTTTAGATATTTACAATATACTAAATTAAATATTTATCTATATAATAGATAAATATTTAAATATCAAATAAATAACACGATTTTTCTTGGAATTTCATTTTGAAGGGGCAATCCATGCTTTTTTAACAAGTCTTGTAGAATCGCATAAACCGCAGCATGGATGCACTACACCTCAACCATTCAATTCTCGTTAAGATTATATATAGGTTGTTATGCGTGAAACTAATTTATTTTAAGAGTATTGACGCCGAAATTCTGCACAAATTATTGCAGTCGCCGCCGCCGCATTCAGCGATTCAGGAGCAGCAGCGTTTTTGGAATAATGAGGTATGGTAAGGGTGCGAATATTTTTTTTCTGTAGTATTTCAGAAATACCATGTGCCTCATTTCCAATTATAATCATACCATTATGCGATAATTTTGTCTCAAATACAGAACTCCCATCCACAGCAGTTCCCCATATTGGAACATCCAATATATCAACTACTTTACACAAGTCAACATAGTGAACAGGAACTCTGAATACCGAGCCCATAGTTGCTTGAATTACTTTGGGATTATAGAGGTCAACCGTATCGGTTGAAGCAAAGATTGCACTAATCCCAAACCAATCGGCAATGCGAATAATCGTTCCAAAATTACCGGGGTCCCTAATAGAATCCAACCCTAAATAGAGAAACGACCTGTCAATGCAACAAATAATCTGCGATATATCATCTTCCTTGTTCATCTCTACCAAAGCAAGGGCAGGGGAGGGGGAGGAAAAATGAGTAATCTCCGACATCTGTCGCTCAGTAATCATCTTTGCCCCAATCGATTCATGGAACAGATCCTCTTTTTGCGAATAGACGGCATACACCCTGTACTTTGATTCAAGAGCCTCCTGAACCATTTTCGTACCCTCCACCACAAAAAGCCCTTCCTGAACACGATGCTTCTTCTGCTTTAAGTTACGTATAAGACTAATTTGAGCCTTTGACAACATTTCAGAAACTGTTTCTCAATAGCCCAAAATCTTCAACATTGATTTGTAAGTCTGCTCTTTACTAAAGAGTTTCGTTGTGTAATCTCCATCTTCATCCTTATCAATAATCACCATTTTGGGAGCAGGGAGCAAACAGTGTTGAATACCGCCATATCCAGAAATCGACTCTTGGTAGGCGCCCATATTAAAGAAACCGATGTAGAGTGGTTCATTGCTGCTTTCCAAAACGGGAAGAAAAATAGCATTGGCGTGTGCTTCGGCATTATAGTAGTCTTGAGAGTCGCACGTAAGCCCGCCTAAGAAAACTCGATTATATTGTTCTTTCCACTTATTCACCGGAAGGAGAATAAAACGATGCTTGATTCCCCATGTATCCGGTAAAGTAGTCATAAAAGAACTGTCGGTCATATACCATCGCTCGCGGTCATTTTGTTGTTTGCTTCCCAAAACTTGATAAAAAATTGCACCACTTTCGCCCACAGTAAAGCTACCAAATTCAGTAAAAATATGTGGTTCCACAGTGCCTCTTTGTTGACAAATACTCTTCACCTGCGCTATAATCTCCTCTGCTACGTATTCATAATCGTAGTCAAATGCTAAAGAATTTTTTACGGGAAATCCGCCGCCAATATTGAGCGAATCAAGCTCCGGACATACCAATTTAAGATCACAAAAAACATTGACACATTTTGAAAGTTCATTCCAATAGTAGGCATTGTCTCGAATGCCTGTATTGATAAAGAAGTGAAGCATTGTGAGTTGAAATTTTGGATTACCTTTTATCTTATTGAGATAAAAGGGTACAATATCGCTATAACGAATCCCCAGACGGGAGGTATAAAATTCAAACTTGGGCTCCTCTTCCGCAGCAATTCGAATGCCGAGTTTGGTCGAGCCCAAAATGTGTCTATCCAAGTCATCAATCTCTTTCATATTGTCTAAAACAGGGATAGTATTTTTCCATCCATTGTTAACCAACCGGGCAATATTTTCTATATAACTCTCTTTCTTGTATCCGTTGCACACTATAAATGACTCTTTGGTGAGTTTTCCCTCATCGAATAGAGCATCTATCAGGTTGATATCAAAGGCAGAAGATGTTTCCAAATGGATGTCGTTTTTTAACGCTTCTTCTAATACAAAAGAAAAATGGGAACTTTTGGTACAATAGCAAAAATGGTAATCACCGGAGTAATCTACTTTAGCCATAGCCACATTAAACAAGCGCTTTGCCCGTTGAATTTGTTGCGATATTCTGGGCAAATAACTAATCCGCAAAGGTGTTCCATATTGATCAATCAAATCCATTAGAGGAATATCGTGAAAATAGAGTTCACCCTCTTCTATACGAAATTCTTCTTGCGGAAAATCAAAACTTTGTTCAATCAAGTCAATGTATCTGTTCTTCATTTTCAAATATAAGTGATTTAGATGATATAAAAAAGACAAAAGTAATCTACTCGGATATTCCGAAATGCAAAGTTACAATTATTTTGCAAATAGCCGTTGAAAAAAAATTCCCTTTGATAAAAAAGCACTACTTTTGCCGTACATTATGTGAGTTATGACGACAAATCACCTGCACTTCGCTTTTTGTTGCACATTGGTTGCCTTGCTCTCTTCGTGTGGGGTTACTCGTTACGTTCCGGACGAAACATACCTGCTCAAAAAATATGAGATTTCAGGGCTTCCCCAAAAGAGCATTTCTCCCTACACCATAACTTCTTACATTCGACAACGTCCCAATTCGTCTCTCCTCTTTGGATGGAAATTCAGATTGGCGATATATAATATGAGCCCAAGGTCGGAAAGCGGTTGGTCAAACTTTTTGAAAGAGATGGGGGAGGCGCCCGTCATTTTAGATCTCCAATCAATAGAAAGCAGCAAGTTAAATATCGACAGATACATAACCTCGCAAGGGTACTATTTCAATACAATAACTGATTCCATTGTATATAAAAAGAAGCAAGCTACTGTTTATTTGAATTTTAACTTAGGGAAACAATATACTGTCTCCACTACAAACTGGGTGATTTCGGATAGTATTATGCGCTCTTTTGTTCTTTCTGACACACTTAATTCTTTACTCAAACATCGTCCTATTTTCTCTGAAGCACTTTTAGAACTTGAAAGTGAGCGAATTACTTACCATTTGCGCGAACGTGGGTACTACAACCTTACTAAAAATCATATCTCCTTTGTTGCTGATACATTGCAAGGTAATGATTCAGCGGTCATCACGGTTCATTTCAAGGAGGGGAACAGGTCGGATGAAATGGCTTTAGCCGCTGCTCCCCAACAACGTTTTAAAATTGAAACCATCCATGTTTACCCCGATTGGCAACCCGAAAAACCAAATACAGATTCTCTCCAATACAAGGGGATGGTTATCCATTTCAACAAAAAATTAAAACTTCGCAGTGAGGTACTTGCCCGATTAAATCGGTTGGAAACAGGTAGTTACTACAACGAACAGGTAGTCAATACTACATATAATCGTTTCTCTTCATTACGTCTCTTCAGTGGAGTAACACTGCAATTTGATGCATTGAATACCCATTCATTACCCCATCAAGCCGCTCCAGATAAACCGGACAACATACCGGTACCCGATGAAGCATTACATTGTCAAATTCGCTTAACCCCCTCAAAAGTACAGGGATACAAAATAAACTTGGAAGCCTCAAGCAACTCTTCCGGGCTGATTGGGATTTCACCTGCACTCTCTTACTTCCATAAAAATATCTTTAAAGGAGGAGAGTGGCTTACCATGAGCTTCTCCGGAAACTTTCAATTCAAATTTAATAACGCCGTAAAATCAAAGGAGTTGGGCGCTTCTACCACCTTAACATTTCCCATGTTCCTACTTCCTGTTCCGCATACTTGGTTTAACAACCACACGCCACAAACCGATATTAACACCAGCTATAGTTTTCAACAGCGTCCTGAATTTATTCGTAATATTCTCTCCGTCAATTTTGGATACAACTGGCGAGGTGGAGAGCGATTGCACTATCGTTTTGCTCCTATTCAACTCAATATTGTTCGCCTCTATAATGTTGACTCCACATTCTATAAAAGTTTACATGATCCTTTTTTAATAAATAGTTATCAGGACCACTTTGACTTGGGTTCCTCTTTTACCCTTTTCTACACAACCGATAACTCCCCCGTCCCCCAAAATAGCTACTTCTACTTTCGTTGGACCACCGATTTGTCCGGAAACTCATTGGAGCTTCTATCTCGAAAAAAGAAAAACGTGCCCTCCGAACCACACTTGCTTTGGGGTACTGCCTATTCACAATATTGGAGGAGTGAACTAAATTCTGTATATACGTGGAAACCTGTCCCGGAGCACAGCGTTGCCGCACGTTTATACGGAGGTGTTGGTGTGGCATACGGCAATTCAAATGCTTTGCCTTTTGAAAAACTCTTTTATGCAGGGGGCGCCAATAGTTTACGCGCTTGGCAGGCACGTGCTATTGGTCCGGGGTCTATGCCATTAGATACCACCTTCTCCATTCCCAATCAAACAGGTGATGTGAAATTAGAAGCAAATGTGGAGTATCGCCCCAAACTTTTTTGGAAGTTGGAGGGCGCTCTTTTTCTTGATGCCGGAAATATTTGGACATTAAGACAAGATTTAGGCAGGGAGGCAGGGGCATTTCGTTTAAAAGATTTCCACAAAAGTATCGCAGTGGCGGGCGGCGTGGGCATTCGTCTCAATCTTGAGTTTGTACTGCTGCGCATCGACATGGGCGTGGTACTTCACGACGCCTGCAAACAAAAATGGGTACCTGCCTCTCAATGGCTGAAACCAAGAACGTATTCCATTCAGTTTGGGGTAGGTTATCCTTTCCTCTAAAATAATACGCTCAAAAACAAACGTTTACACGATATGGTGATAACGAACAAATAGTTCAATCGCCTGATATTCCGACATTCCTAACCGGTCATAGAGGTCTGCTGTGTTGTGGTTGCGCTCCTCTGAACGTTTCCAAAACTCACGACTGTCTGAACCCGGAAAGAGTGGTCTGTCTTTTTGAGATTGGTGTTTAAATATTGCTTCACGCTTTATCTCAACCTCTTCGGGGCTTAATGGAACCGCCATATCAGCCTCTGATACATCCCATTCCTGCCAAGCGCCTCTATAGAGCCATATTCTACAATCGTTCACCCACTTCTCTCCCCGAAGTTCATCAAATGCCTCTAATATTGATTGAAGGCAAACTCTGTGTGTACCATGAGGATCACTTAGGTCACCTGCAGCAAAGATTTGGTGAGGCTTCACTTTTTGTAACAACTCCTTCACTATACAAATATCATCTTCGGCTATGGGCTTCTTCTTCACTCCACCGGTTTCATAAAAAGGCATCTCAAGAAAGTGAACCCTATCTTCAGGAATGCACAGGTAACGACAAGCAGACTTTGCCTCTCCACGACGAATCGCAGTCTTCACTTGCTGAATGGAGTAGGGGTCCGCTTCTCCGGGTTTCTTATTAGCCAAATCAATCATAGCCTGCCTGTAAACATCCTCTGCAATCTCCAAGGGTAAATCAAAAATATGGCTGCTATCACGTAGAAAATCAAGAAAACGAATAGCATCGTGGTCAAAAACAGCAATATTCCCAGAAACTTGATAGGCAACATGCACCTCATGCCCGTGCTCAGAGAGTCGCGCAAGAGTGCCTCCCATAGAAATTACATCATCGTCCGGATGAGGACTAAAGATAACTACCCTTTTGGGAAAGGGAGACGCACGCTCAGGGCGGGTTGAATCGTCTGCGTTGGGTTTTCCTCCGGGCCACCCCGTAATGGTATGTTGTAAATCGTTAAATACCTTGATATTAATTTTACTCGCAGGTCCCTTCTCTGTCACCAAATCACTCATTCCATTATCATTATAATCACGAGAGGTAATCTTTAAGATAGGCTTATTTAATTTTTTACAAAGCCAGAAAACGGCTTTACGGGTAAGTTTGTCATCCCAAATGCAAGATCCGGTTAACCATGGCGTCTTTATCCGAGTCAATTCGGCGGCGGCAGCCCGATCAACCATCACCTGTATGGCGGGATGGGTTTGAAGATAGGAGGGGGGGGACGTTTCATCAACAGGACCCTCGACCATTTGTTTGATTCCTGCTGCATTATGTTCACCCCAAGCCAAAAAATAGATCTCCTTAGCCGAAAAAATAGTATCTACTCCCATGGTAATGGCGTAGTGGGGAACATATTCCACGCCAAAGAACTCGCTGGCTGCCAAAACACGAGAACTATGGTTTAATGTAATCAACCGAGTATGTGAATTGTAAGGGGACCCCGGTTCATTATAACCCATACTGCTTGTCAAGAGAATATCGATACCGCCAAAATGGGCAATTTTTTCTTCATAGTCGGCACAAAAGCGATATACCTGTTCTTTGGGGAGAGTACCATCGGGGTAGTAGATGCTCTCTGTGGAAATATCTACATGCTCAAATAGATATTCACATAAAAAACGATAATGGCTTTGCAAATCATCCTTGGCAATAGGGTAGTATTCGTCTAACACAAACGCTTTTACGTTCCTGAAACTAACTTTCTTATTCCTGTAAAGTTCTACTAATTTATCATACACTTGAATAATGGATGAAGAAGCGCCAAAGGCGATAACCGTACCGCGACCTTTTTTGTTATTTTTAGAAATACGTTGCGCCACCGAGTTGGCTACCAAAGAAGAGGCATACGACACATCATCAAAGATAGTTATCGGCAGTTTTTCATAGCGTTTACTAAATTCATTCTGAGTCATATAAGGTAAGTTTCAAATCAACCTTCAGCCTGTTCTTCCTTCGCGCTGCAACAATTTTATCGCATTATTTATCGGAAGTATTTCTTCAAGTAATTTATCTAATAATTTTAGTTGCAACATATTTGCTCCATCAGATAAAGATTTTGACGGGTCAGGATGCGTCTCTATAAAAAGTCCATCTACGCCAACTGCCACTGCTGCACGGGCAAGGGTCGAAATCATCTCAGGTTGCCCACCGGTAACACCTGATACTTGGTTAGGCTGTTGCAAACTGTGGGTAATATCCAAAACCACAGGGTATCCGGTACGCTTCATAATCGGAATCCCTCGAAAATCAACCACCAAATCGGAGTAACCAAACTGCGTACCTCTATCGGTAAGAATCATTTTGTTATTTCCGCATTTACGCACCTTTTCAGCGGCAAAACGCATTGAATCAGGAGCTAAAAATTGTCCCTTTTTAATATTTACCACTTTGCCTGTGGCAGCCGCCGCTTCCAACAAATCTGTTTGCCGACAGAGAAAGGCGGGAATTTGCAATACGTCCACGCAATAGGAAGCCGCCATGGAAGCCTCATGAGGCAGGTGTATGTCCGTCAGCGTTGGAACACGAAAGCGATCACGAACCTTTTGAATAGTTTCCAACGCTTTTTCATCGCCAAGACCGGTAAAAGAATCTATACGAGAGCGGTTTGCCTTGCGATACGAGGCTTTGAAAATGAAAGGAATGTGCCATTTATCTGAGAGGTAACAAACCTCCTCGGCAATGTGCATACAGAGTGCTTCACTTTCAACCACACAAGGTCCTGCAATGATAAAAAAGTGTTGGTTTTCTGTGTGTTTTAACAACGTGAGTTCAGGGTAAATCATAGCGCAGTGAAAAATATCGTAGGGCAAAGATACCCAAATTTTGAATTATTCTACTCCACATTCAACTCATATCTATACTTTTTCCACAACTTGGAGAGGTTTTTGGTCAACTCGATTTCGCGGGGATTGTTCCCGGGTTGATACATTTTAGTACCCGACAGTTGTTCAGGCAAAAACTCCATATCCACAAAATTGCCGCTGAATGAGTGGGCATATTTATACCCTTTGGCATACCCTAACTCTTTCATTAGTTGGGTAGGAGCATTTCTTAAATGGAGAGGTACCGGCAAATCTCCCGTCTCCTTAACCAAACCGGACGCCCCATCAATCGCATTAATGGCGCTGTTGCTCTTTGGGGAGGTGGATAGATAGAGTGCCGCTTCCGAAAGGAGGAGCCTTCCTTCAGGCATTCCAATCTTGTGAACCCCATCAAAACAAGCATTTGCCATTAACAGGGCGTTGGGGTTTGCCAATCCAATATCTTCGGCAGCTAAAATCACCATCCGACGGGCAATGAACAGAGGATCTTCTCCTCCCGCCAGCATACGCGCAAGCCAATAGATGGCGCCATTGGGATCAGAGCCACGTAAACTTTTGATAAACGCTGAGATAATATCGTAATGTTGCTCGCCGCTCTTATCATAAAATGCTAAATTTTCTTGTAAACAATCAATCACGGAACGATTATCAACGATAACAGGAGCGCCTTGAAGAGTTTGTGAAACAAGAAGTTCCAAAATATTTAACAATTTTCGCGCATCTCCGCCTGAAAAACGAAATAGTGCGTCCGTTTCATTAATAGAAAATTGCAATGTCTTTAAGTACAAATCTTTATCGAGTGCTCTCTCAAGTAATTGTTTAAGTTCATCCACACCCAATGATTTGAGAATATAGACATGACAACGCGAAAGTAGGGGAGGGATCACCTCAAAAGAGGGGTTCTCCGTAGTAGCGCCAATCAACGTCAGCGTACCATCTTCTACCGCACCCAGCAACGCATCTTGTTGAGACTTGCTAAATCGGTGAATTTCATCTATAAAGAGAATAGGTTGTGCCGCAGCAAAGAGACGATTGGCTCTGTTTTTCTCAATCACTTCACGCACATCTTTTACTCCTGAACTCACGGCTGACAATGAGTAGAAAGGACGCTCCAAAGTGTTGGCGATAATTTTTGCCAACGTAGTTTTTCCCACACCCGGAGGACCCCACAAAATGAAAGAGGATACATTATTGGTCTCAATCATTTTTCTTAATACCGCACCGCGGGCAACTAAATGAGGCTGTCCAATATAGTCTTCAAGGGTAGTGGGACGGAGGCGTTCTGCAAGCGGAATCATACTGTTATGATATTTCTATTTAACATAATATAAATTGTGTAAATAATCGGTCATTCAAACACGGTGCTAAGATACGCCTTTTTGTCGTACCTTTGCATTAACTTCAAATAACTTGATGACTGACAGATTATGGGACGCAGAGACCGTATTGTTTTGGAAAATGTGCTCATCACAGAGATTGCTGCTGAGGGTAAAGCGCTGGCTTTAGTTGATGGAAAAGTTCTCTTTGTACCGCAGGTGATCCCCGGAGACATTATCGATGTGCAGGTTACTCATCGGAAAAAGAACTATATGGAGGGGTATATGCTCGCTCTGCGTACTCCGTCACCCGATAGAGTCACTCCATTTTGCCCCCATTTTGGTACGTGCGGAGGCTGCCAATGGCAGCCCCTCCCCTACCGTAATCAACTTATTTATAAGCAACGTCAAATATATGAGCAACTTACAAGGATAGGAAAACTCACTTTGCCTGATATACAGCCTATTATTGCCTCTGAAAAAACGCAAGAGTATCGAAACAAACTTGAATTTACCTTCTCCAATCGTTCCTATATTCCACGCGGTGAGATGATAACCGCCTCCTCCATGTCCGTGGATGAACGCAAGTGTCAAAGTGCGCTCGGTTTTCATGTAAGCGGTTTCTTTGATAAAGTTCTCAATATCAATCACTGTTATTTGCAACCCGAACCTTCCAACAAAATCCGATTAGCCATAAAAGCGTTTGCTCAAACGCATCAATACCCTTTTTTTGATATAAAATCACAAACAGGTTTTTTACGCACATTAATGATTCGAACCGCTTCTACCGGTGAAATTATGACGGTTGTGGCATTTGCATACGAAGACCCAGCCAAACGCGAAGCCTTGCTCAGTCACCTTACAAACTCTTTTCCGGAAATAACTTCACTCATGTATGTTATTAACGACAAACGAAATGATACTTTTGAGGGATTGGAGGTACTCCCCTACTGCGGTCCCCCCTACATCATGGAACAGATGGGGTCGCTCCGATTTAAGGTTGGTCCAAAGTCATTTTACCAAACCAATTCAACGCAGGCATATCGCCTCTATTGCACTGTACGCGAATTTGCTGCGCTCTCCGGCAACGAATTGGTATATGACCTCTACA
>Ga0082212_10013181_pt1 | contig 10354 bp, 16 predicted proteins | sample TergutNt197P3_FD_71548 | JGI IMG/M metagenome (GOLD analysis project Ga0082212, IMG submission 71548) | Neocapritermes taracua P3 segment gut microbial communities from Petit-Saut dam, French Guiana - Nt197 P3 | ecosystem: Host-associated > Arthropoda: Insects > Digestive system > Gut ...
ATAATCCATCTTGTTGTCAAAGTCGATTTCCGCTTCAACGCCCGCTTCCTGAAAGCTCTCCTCGATCTGCTGTTCGCTCGGCAGAATGGAATCTTCTTCGCTTTGCAGAATCTTATCGGCGATTCGGTAGATCGCCTGGGAAAGCATCGCCTGCGGCTTGTACAGAACTATGGGCAGGCGGGATGCGAGCGCCTTGTCCTGTATGACATCCCGGTAAATTACCCCGAGGTGCTCGATTTTCAGGTCAAGGTATTCTTCGCATGAGCGGCGTATCTTCATCGCCACATCGGCGTCCTTTGGTTCTAGCACCATGTTCATAATGAGGCGCGGACGCAATTTTTCAAGCCGGGAAACAAACGTTAGGTAGGAATTTTTATCGACGGTCTTAATATCCGGCAGTATTTTGGGGATGTAGAGTTTTTGATGCCCCGCGCCGTCTTTCCGCATTTTCTCCAGATACGCGCGCGCTTTTGAATTGCGGGGAAAGGAGGTGAACATCAGGTGGAACACGGCGTTTTTAAGAAAGACATAGGCGTTAAGCACCGCCGTAACAACAGGGGCCGATACGATAATACCCTGTCCGGAGAGGAGAAAAAAATCAAGAATGGACTGATGGGTCCCCGCACCCAGATCGAGTATGAGGATGTCGGTATCGTCCTTAAGGGCGAGAAGCTGTTTAACAAGGGCTTTAAGCTGCGAAGATTTTAGGTTTGCGGTTCCGGGAATCTCCGTGTCGCCGGGTATAAAACGGAGGCCCCGCACATCCGTATCGACAATCACATCGGTAAAATCGGACATCGTATTGTGGAGAAAAGTGCCGATTCCCTTCCGTGGTGAATGATGTCCCAAAACAAGATGCAGATTTGACGCCCCCAGATCAAGGTCGGCGAGCACAACCCTCTGCCCCGCCTGGGCAAAGGCTACACCCAGATTGGCGGCGACCAGCGATTTACCTACCCCGCCTTTCCCGCTTGCAATCGGAATTATACGCATGCTTAACTCCTAAATAAAATGGCGGCATCGCCGCTTGTGTTTAATCGAAGCGGAACACAGTTCCGTAAATATCCTTCTTGAAAGTATATCATCTTGAATAAGTAAAAAAAAGGGCGGTGCGGGGAGTTTTCAAGGGGAATATTGTCTTTTTCTTGAATGCTTTTCATAAAATTTAGTTAACGCTTCCTTCTTTATTTCCCCTTTTGCTACACCCATTATTTCGTTATACAGTGTTTCCTCTTTACAGGTAAAATCGTATCCGTTTATGTCCAAAAACACCAATGAACTTGCCAATGCGACTCTTTTGTTTCCGTCTACAAACGGGTGATTTTGACAAATATGAAAAGCGTAAGCGGCCGCCATCGCCGGGATTGAATTATGTAAATATTGGCCTCCAAAACCCGCTTCGGGCATATAAATTGCCGAACTCAATAAATTTAAATCCCTGACTCCGTATATTCCTCCGTAATTCCTTATTTGATCTTCCAATATTAGTAATACTTCGGATAATGTCAAAAAAATAATCGTTTTCATTCGCCGAGCCGTTTTAAGACCTTGCCGTATTTTTTATTTATTTTTTCCAGTGAACTGAAAATATCTTTTTCCTGATGTTCGGTTTGAGGCGATAAAATCAAATTTTTTCCATCGGTACTTAATTCAAAAGTTGTTTCATTTGTTATGTTTAATATTTCCATGATAGGTTTATCAATTACCAAAGCTACACTGTTTCCATGTTGAATCAGCCTTTTAACCATAAATTTGCTCCTTAATTATATTTTTTTCCTAGGTATGTATATTATTTTATACAGCCTAATTATATATTGTATACATATTGTAGATACATGTCAAGTGTTTTTCTATGTTTTTCTTAAAATATCTGCTTTATGTTTTATTATAGTATGTCGCCTAACGTTCTAGGTTGACGACGTTTTGCCAGCCCGAATATGTGCTTGCGAAGCATCGTACCTTCGGTACGTGACCAGGGCTGGCAATATGTATTCTTGTCTAATTCATCATTATAATATGCTTCTCGTATAATAAAATTTGATTCAGGACAGCCTGCTTTTGCAATTTTCATATAGTTATTATATTATATTCCCTCTGCTCCTCTGCGTGAAAAAATTACGAATAATGCTGCAAATACAGCGCGAGGGCGCTGCCCATGAGGGCGTGGACAAAGGGCGGTTTTCCCATGCCCTGCATAACCTCTTCGCAGTCAACCAGTTCCACTTCGACAAATTCATCAGCGTCAAGCGCTTGTTTGCCAGTATCAACAAGGCCGGTGGCAAGGAAAAAATGCGCCCGGTTGGACATAATTGCCGGGTTGGGGCTGAACTCTCCCATCTTAACTATCGAGGCCGGCCGGTAGCCGGTTTCTTCCTGCAGTTCCCGCGCCGCCGCTTCCTGTGGATTTTCGCCCGGTTCAAAAACACCGCCGGGAAACTCAAGGCTTTCACAGCGCGAACCGTGCCGCCATTGCCGCACCATGACAAATTGTTTTCCCTCGGACGTATCCAGCACCGGCACGACAATGGCCCAGTCTGACGAGTCGATAACCGAGTAAGTTCTGAGCTGATTGTCGGGGGATCTGCAGCAGCTTTCATTGACCGAGAATATCCGGCAGTCAAAGACCTTCCTGCGGCCTTCTTCCTTCCAAATAAGACTGGGTGTCTGTGGACACCCCGGTTGTGGTTTAATGCTATTCAGCCGCAGCAGCAGCGGCCTGAACCGGAACGCTTTTTTTTCCGTGCTTGATCGCGGCCTTGCAGACCTTGCAGACTTTGATTTTCTTATCACCCGCTTCCTGCTCGTACAGGAGTTTTACCCCTCCCGCTCCGCAGACCGGACAGGTTCCCCGTCCACGGGCGAACAAATCCTGTATTCCCTTGCCTCTATGTGATTTACCCATCAATGTGCCCCTTATTCCTTCTTGTCGTCCGCAGCCGTTTTAACCTTGGTCTCTTTTGTCTTGCCGTCTTTGGCTTTGGCTTTTTTGTCTTTGGCCTTGTCTTCTTTTTTCTTTGCTTTCTTGCCGGCTCCCTCGGTATCCAGTTTGTAATCCACCAGTTCCAGGAGAACTATCTGCGCCGCATCTCCCTGCCGTTCGCCCAGCTTGAGGATCCGCGTGTAGCCTCCCTTGCGCTCTTTCATTCGCGGGGCGATATTGGTAAAGAGCTTTGCCACCATTCCCTCGTCATAGAGGCGGCCGGAAACAATGCGCCGGTTATGCACCGAATCGACCTTGGCACGGGTAATCATCTTTTCCGCAGTGCGGCGAATCTCCAGCGCCTTTGCTTTTGTCGTACTGATCCGCTCATGCCGGAACAGGCTGGTTACCATGCTGCGATGCAGTGCCTTCCGGTGTGCCGCCATCCGCTGGAGGGGATTAAATCCTCGTCTATGTTTCATCTGCAGTTTCCTTTTGGGGCATCATCCGAACCGCATTTTTCAGAAGTTTCATGTCGGTCATCCCCAGGCTCAAGTTCCATTCCTTGAGTTTATCCTTTATCTCCAGGAGAGATTTTTTGCCGAAATTGCGGGTCTTGGCAATATCATCCTCTGTCTTGCGGACCAATTCCCCTATGTATTTTATGTCGGCGTTCTTCAGGCAGTTTGAGGAGCGAACTGAAAGCTCAAGCTCTTCAACCGGAGTATTCAGGATTGCCCGAATCTGCTCGTTGTCCTCATCTTCGTCTTCGTCAAGACTCAGATTGCTTTCGTCAAAATTGATGAATACAGTGAAGTGATCCTTGGCGATCTTTGCGGCTTCTGCAAGGGCGTCTTCCGGTTTGACAGTTCCGTCGGTCCAGATTTCCAGAATCAATTTGTCATAATCGCTGTGCTGCCCCACGCGGGTCGGCTCTACGGCAAATTTTACTTTTCTAACCGGCGAATAAATCGCATCCAGCGGAATGGTGCCGATCACTTCCACATGGCGTTCAATTGCCTCGGATGGCACATAACCCTTGCCGAGATCGATTTGGATTTCAATTCCGATATTGGCATTATCCATCAGGGTCATGATGTGCTGATCCCTGTTGATCACATCCACCTGTCCAGGACGGTCAAACATACTGCTGGTTATGTCCATTTTGCCCATCCATTCGTACAGCAAGGTTTCCTGCTCAACTTCATCGGGAAGTTTCAGCCGCATCTGCTTGAGGTTATTGATCACTTCCAGCGTATCCTCGACGATATTGGGTATCGTTTCAAACTCGCTTGAAATATTATGGACAGTACCTTCTGCATCGGTTGAGGTGATCTTTACGGCGGTAATCGCATACCCCTGAATTGATGAAAGGAGAACCCTGCGAAGGGTGTTTCCGATGGTCGTGCCAAATCCGGGCTCGAAGGGGCTGGCGGTAAACTTGCCATAATTGGAATGAATCTCGCCCGGCTCAAAAGTAATGCTCTTGGGTCGTTTAAATCCCTTGATAAGGTTTTTTCGGGACATGGTAACTCCTATTTAGAATAGAATTCGATTATCATCTGTTCCTTTATATCAGCCAGATCGGTAATATCGCTGCGCTGAGGTGCAGCGAGGAACGTGCCCTTCATTGCGTCGGGATCCAGGGAAAGCCACGGCATTACCCCGGCCTTGCCGAATTCTTTCAACGCATCCTTAATCAGTGTCATACCCCGATCCCTGTCGGCAATGCTGATTTCATCATTGGCCTTTACAAGGTATGAAGGGATGTTGACTTTTTTGCCGTTCACCAGGACATGACCGTGCGACACCAACTGCCGCGCCTGGCTGCGGGAGGTGGCAAAGCGGAGGCGGTACACCACATTATCCAGACGGCGTTCCAGCTGCACAAAAAGATTCTCGCCGGTAATGCCGGGCATACGCAGCGCCCGCTCAAAAAACAGGTGGAACTGTTTTTCCTGCATCCCGTAAATTCTCCTGAGTTTCTGCTTTTCCCTCAGCTGGACGCCGTAGTCCGAACGCTTGCCGGGGCGGGCTTTTGGATCCTTGCCCGGGGCGGCGCGCTTTCTATTTATAGCGCACTTGTCGCTTTTACAGCGTTCGCCTTTCAGCATCAGCTTTTTCTGCTCAGTCCTGCACATCCTGCACACCGGGCCGGTATATCTTGCCATCTTCTTCTCCTATATGCGGCCGCCGCTAAATGCGGCGCGTCTTCCTCGGCCGGCATCCGTTGTGGGGGATCGGCGTAACATCACTGATTGATTTTACCTTTATTCCCATTACTCCAAGCTGCCGTATCGCCGATTCCCGTCCGATGCCGGGGCCTTTAACGTACACATGCACCTCGCGCAGACCGGCCTGCATCGCCTTTTGAGCTGCCGTTTCGGTAACACTCTGCGCCGCAAAGGGCGTGGATTTTTTCGCGCCCCGGAACTGAAGCTGGCCTGAACTTGCCCACGAAACGGCGTTTCCCATGAGGTCTGTAATGGTGACAATGGTATTGTTGAAGGTTGCCTGAATATAGACCTTCCCCTCATATACCGACTTTTTTTCTTTCTTTCTCTTCGTGCCTTTACTGCTTCCAGCCACTCAATATCCTCCTGATGTCAAATCAAAATCGTTTATTTTGCTTTGACATCTTGCAGTTTTTCAGGCTAACGCCTTACAAAACTGCGCTATATAATGTACGATTTCAAAATTTAACATTTTGAAATCATCCTTCGCTACTTTTTCTTGCCGGCTACCGTTTTCTTCTTGCCCTTGCGCGTGCGGGCGTTGGTTCGCGTGCGCTGCCCCCGAAGCGGCAGCCCCTTGCGGTGACGCAGCCCCCGATAGCAGCCAATATCCATAAGCCGCTTGATGTTCAGCGCAACTTCAGTCCGCAGGCGGCCTTCTACCTTATAGTCGCTTTCGATTATCTGCCGCAGCTCATTCAGTTCTTCCTGGGACAGATCGTTGATAAGCCGCAGGGGATCGATCTTCGCTTTTTTGCAGATTTCGTCCCCGCTTGCCCTGCCAATACCGAAAATGTACGTCAAAGCGATGTTAACGTGTTTATTCGGGAGGTCAACCCCCACAAGACGCGCCATTAAATACCTCTCTCCTAACCTTGTTTCTGTTTATGCTTTGGGTTCTCGCAAATAATGCGGATAATCCCGTTTCGTTTTATGACTTTGCATTTGTCGCAGATGGGTTTCACGCTGGTTCTGACTTTCATTCTCTATACTCTCCTAAATAAGGAACTTATTCAAGTTCCTTAACATTTACAAGTTACGCCCCCGCAGCCGCCCTTTCCGGGTCAGACCCTCGTGATGGTGCATCTTCAAAAGCCCCTCAATCTGGCTCATTGTGTCCAGATCAACACCCACCAAAATCAGAAGACTCGTGCCGCCCATGAGGTAGGAAATCGAAGACGGAAACTTAAATGCCCACTGGATAAATGTGGGAATTACCGCAATCAATGCCAGATACAGCGATCCCGGCAGCACAATGCGATTGAGAATCCTGGTAAGGTATTCTTCTATTTTTTCGGAACGTATTCCCGGTATGGAACCTCCGTTCTCACGAATCTGCTTGGCGATCTCTATGGGGTTAAGGCTGACCTGGGTGTAGAAATAGGCGAAGAAAATGATCAGCAAAACATACAGAATATTGTACAGGGTGCCGCGCGGACTTAGAACCTGGGCTACCCTTCCCAGCCAGGCAACATTGCCTCCCACTGTTGTAGCAATTTGCAGGGGGAAGGTAAGTATCGAAGAGGCGAAGATGACGGGAATGACGCCTGACGGATTGATTTTGAAGGGGATGTAGGTGTTCTGAGCGCCGTACATTTTTCTTCCAACAACCCGCTTGGCATAGTTTACCGGGATTTTCCGCTGCCCCTGCTGTTCAAACACCACCAGGGCAACCACCGCCACAAACATGATAAAGACTACGATGACAAAAACGAGGTTCAGATCCCCGTTGCGTACCCTTCCCCACAGTTCCCACACCGCCTGCGGCAGCCGCGCCACAATGCCGGCGAAGATCAACAGGGATATGCCATTGCCGATTCCCCTGCGGGTAATCTGCTCGCCTATCCACATGAGGAACATTGTTCCCGTCGTCACCGTCAGCATGGCAATGAGGGTAAAGGGAACCAGGCCGATGTTAAGCAGGTTTTCTACGCTGCGGGAAATGCTCTGCGCGTACTGGGTAACGGCGAAAGACTGGATAAGACAGACGACGACGGTTCCATAGCGCTGCCATTGCTGTATTTTTTTGCGTCCTCCCTCTTCCTGGGAGATCTTTTTCAGAGCGGGAAACACAATCAGCAAGAGCTGCATAATAATCGACATGGAGATGTAGGGCATAATACCCAGCATAAACACCGAGAAATTGGAGAACGCGCCGCCGGCAAAAAAATCAAGGTAATCGACGATGGGGTTTCCCGAATTCGCCTGTGAAAGGAAATAGGCGGAAAGTTCGCGGACATTGATTCCCGGTATGGGAAATACCGCGCCGATCCTGAACACCACCAGCATGGCAGTGGTGAAGAGAATTCTCTCCCTGAGTTCCTTTACCCTGAAAATACCGACAAGGGGATTAGCCATTAGTCTTACCTTTGGGTTTTTGTTTCTCGGCCGGAGGGTTGACGGTCACATCACCGCCGGCCTTTTCGATTTTTTCTTTTGCCGATGCGGAAACCGAGACGGTCTTAAAGCTGAGCTTCTTGGTCAGATCACCCATCGCCAGTATCTTTACCGGAGTATTTTTCTTGATCAGCCCCTTCATGAAGAGAGAAGCCGGGTCTACGGTCTCGGAAGCCCCAAAACGTTTTTCGATTTCGCCGAGGTTGACGATCTGCCATTCCTTCTTAAAAGGCTGATTGGAAAAACCCCGCCGGGCAAGCCGCCGGTACAGGGGCATCTGCCCGCCCTCAAAGCCGATATAGGTCTTGCCGCCGGAGCGGGCATTCTGACCCTTGTTCCCCTTTCCCGAGGTGGTACCTCTGCCGGAACCCTGGCCTCGGCCAACTCTCCGCTTGCGCCTGTTCGCGCCGACGGGAGCGTGTAAATCAAAGTCGTGCGTGCCTTTGGCCCGCGAGATGAGAGGTAGGTTTTTAGGGGCGCTACCGCGCCCGACATCTTGCGCCATTATGATAATTCCTCCACGGAAACAAGGTGGGACACTACCTTTACCATCCCCAGTACCGACGGGCTGGCTTCCAGCTCGTTACTGGAGCCTATTTTCCGCAGCCCCAGAGAGCGGACGGTGGCACGCTGCCTGGGAAGGCATCGAATGGTGCTCCGCACCAGGCGGATTCGAATTTTCGCCATTTTAATCAACCCCACAATTCGTTCAGGGACTTGCCCCGGTTTTTCGCTATTGTCTTGGCGTCCATCATCTTGCTGATGCAGTTAAAGGTTGCCTTGACTACGTTGTACTGGCTTGCCGCACCGATTGATTTGGACAGCACGTCGGTAACACCGCCTGCTTCCATGATGGCGCGCACCGGCCCGCCGGCGATGATCCCCGTTCCCGAACACGCGGGCTTAAGCAATACCTGCGACGCCTTGAAATTACCGATTACCTCATGGGGGATCGTTCCGTTTTTCACCGGCAGCTTAACCATATTGCGTTTTGCCTTGTCGATGCTTTTGCGGATCGCCTCGGATACGTCGTTGGCCTTGCCGAAGCCGTAGCCGACATTGCCTTTCCGGTCGCCGATAACGGTAAGCGCGGAAAAAGAAAAGCGCCGTCCGCCCTTGACAACTTTGGCGGTACGGTTAAGCTTTACCAGCTTTTCGATAAATTCCTTGTCCGCCGGATCACGGTCACGATCCCGGTCTCGTCCGCGGCCGCGGCCCCTGCCGCCTTCCCGCCCATCGCCAAAGGAACGCCGCGAGTGCGCGGGTACGATTTCGGCCTTTGGTTGACTCTCAGTTTTTGACTGAGCCTCAAGTTCCGGCTGCCCGGCGCTGGTATCGGTAACGGCAGTATCGGCAGCAACGGTGCCGGCTTCTTTTTCCTCGGTATTATCCATCTTGTCTCCTAAAACTGAATCCCGGCCTTCCGAACTCCGTCGGCCAATGCCTTGACTACGCCATGATACAGGTATCCGTTACGATCAAAAACCACGGTCTTGATGTCCTTTTCCAACAGCCGCTTGCCCATAATCTCTCCGACTTGCGCCGCGCCTGCAACAGTCGCCTTGATTCCGCGCAGGTCTTTTTCCAGCGTAGAAGCAGACAAAAGGGTATGACCTTTGGTGTCGTCGATAACCTGCACCGACAGCCTGCGGTTGCTCCGCGTAACGGTCATCCTCGGCTTTTCGCCCGTACCGGAAATCCTTTTGCGGATATGAATTTTTCGCTTAAGCCGTTTCCGGTCTTTTTCCAACATTTTTCGCAGCATACTACGTCCTATTTAACACCAGACTTGCCGACCTTGCGCCGGATCTTTTCGTTCTCGTAACGGATCCCCTTGCCCTTGTACGGTTCGGGCGGCCTGAGCTTGCGGATCTGGGCGGCAAGCTCTCCCACCCGCTGTTTGTCGATGCCGCTGACTGTTACCTTGCCGCCTTCGGCGGTGATTGTAATGCCATCGGGGATACCGAAGTAGATGTCGTTGGAATAGCCCAGGCTCATCACCAGAAGCTTGCCCTGCACCTCGGCGCGGTAGCCGACACCGGTTATCACCAGTGTTTTTGCAAAACCCGCCGAAACCCCCGTCACCATATTATTCAATAAATTGCGGTACAGGCCGTGGTATGCCTTGCTCTGCTTTTCCTCATTTGCCCGGCTGACAATTATCTCAGCACCCTTGTCCTCAAAGGTAATGACAGAGTGGTACTTCTGGGTCAGCCTGCCTTTGGGGCCTTCAACGGTTAACAGTTCGTTGGCGATTGTTACTTTGACACCGCCGGGAACCTTGACCGGTATTTTTCCGATACGCGACATACTATACCCCTACCAGACGGTGCAGATAATCTCGCCGCCGACTTTTTTCTCGGCGGCTTTTCTGCCGGTTGTCACCCCCTGGGACGTGGAAACGATCAGGGTTCCGTAGCCGTTGAAAACTCTCGGCATACTTTTATAGCCCATGTACACGCGGCGGCCGGGCTTTGAAACTTTCTCAATGCCGTGAATGATCGGGACGGTGTTGTCGTCGTATTTAAGAAAAACCCGAATCACATTCGCGCCGTCCTGACTCGACTTCTTGAAGTTCTTGATATACCCCTCGGTCTTCAATATCTTGACAATCTCAAGTTTCAGCCTGGAGGTGGGGATATCGACTTTTTCATGCTTTGCCATTCCTGCATTGCGGATTTTGGTCAGCATGTCAGCAACGGGATCAGATACGCTCATCCTGTTCTCCTACCAGCTTGATTTGGTTACGCCGGGAATAAGTCCCTCGCTCGCAAGTTTGCGGAAGCAAAGGCGGCACATCTCA
>Ga0082212_10013183_pt1 | contig 10354 bp, 8 predicted proteins | sample TergutNt197P3_FD_71548 | JGI IMG/M metagenome (GOLD analysis project Ga0082212, IMG submission 71548) | Neocapritermes taracua P3 segment gut microbial communities from Petit-Saut dam, French Guiana - Nt197 P3 | ecosystem: Host-associated > Arthropoda: Insects > Digestive system > Gut ...
CTTTGCCGTCGAGTTGAGTGTGAGACAATTTGTTCGTGTTTGCTTCCATGGATTTCCAGTGGGGGAAAGGGGGTGGTGTGTAAAGTTGGGCGTGAAAAGGGAATATCGCCCCATAAATCGTCCCAAAAATGCTCGCCAACCGAAACGAATCGGCGAATGAAATATCCGGGTTAGCCGGATAATTCACTGAATCCCTTGCCGTAAGACAATCAATAGCGTAAAATAGAATGAGTCCCTTTTGAAACTTTGCCCTTGAATTTGAATTGAGCACTTCTCCGCAATCGCCGACCGGTTCGTCCGGCACTCCGTCCAAGTCCCGTAACCTCGGAGATATTTTGCAGGAGTTCGGACAGCACTGCCGACTCATGCAGGAAGAACTCAGCAAAATTATCATCGGACAAACGCCAGTCATCCGTCAAATTTTAGCGGCAATTTTTACCCGGGGACATTGTCTTCTCGAAGGAGTGCCCGGCTTGGCAAAGACCTTAATGGTCAGTTCGATCTCGCAAATTCTCGATATTCAATTCAAACGGATTCAATTCACGCCGGATTTGATGCCTTCCGACATCATCGGCACAACCGTTCTCGACGAAGACGAAAGCGGCAAACGGCATTTTCGATTTGTTGAGGGTCCCGTCTTTACCAACATTTTGCTTGCGGACGAAATCAACCGAACGCCGCCGAAAACGCAAGCCGCTCTCCTGCAAGCCATGCAGGAGCGGGAAGTAACCGTAGGACAAACGACGTACCAACTGCCTGACCCGTTTTTTACCATTGCCACACAAAACCCCATTGAGCAAGAGGGAACGTATCCTTTGCCGGAAGCACAACTTGACCGGTTTATGTTCAATATCAAAATAGATTATCCTTCGCTGGAAGAGGAGGAAAAAATTCTTTCCACGACCACTCGGAGCGAAAAAACGGAAATCCGAAAAATTATGAGCGGCAAATTGATTTTGAATCTGCAAAAGTTGGTCAGCAGTATCGCGGTCAGTCAGTACATCGTTCAATACGCCACTCGGCTTGTTCGGGCAACGAGACCGCGAGACGATTCGGCACCCCAATTTATCAGGGACTTGGTCAACTGGGGAGCGGGACCTCGGGCGGGACAGTATTTGATTCACGGCGGCAAGGCACTGGCGGCAATGGAGGGACGGTTTTCAGTCTCGATTGACGACATCAGGGCGTGTGCCATTCCGGTATTGCGGCATCGAATTAGTACGAATTTCCAAGCCCAGGCGGAAGGAATGACGAACGTGGATATTATCGAAAGACTCATCAAGGAACTGCCGACTCCGGTTATCGAAAAATTTGAAAAACCGGCACAGGGGAAGTAGCAATTTCGTTGCATTTTTGGGGCAATTTTGAAAACGCTTTAGCGGGTGAATAGCATTATTACTTCGTTCTTTCTGTTTTTCTCAAAGTTGATTTCTCAATTACTTTGCCAAATGAGAGGCGTACACTGATGGATCGCTGTATATTCTCTGGTTGTGCGACCCATTCAAACGTGCCGTTGCGCTTATTTGTTCTATTTCCCTTAAACACAACGTCATCTCCTACGCCTAGTTGCTCATCTAAGAGAGTAAGGACACGATCAACATCCATACCTTTTTCTATCATATCGTATGCTTGATCCCATTTCTTTCGTATCTCGGCGGGAATCTTGTCCTGTTCCCAAAACTCTTGTAGCTTTCGTTCTGCACGTTCAGCCGCAATCTTTTTTTGTTCTAGTCGTTCTCGTTCCCTTTGCTCTTCAGCAATTCTTACTTGTCTTTCTCGTTCTCTTTGTTCTGCGGCAATTCTCGCTTGTCTTTCTCGTTCCATCTGCTCTGCGGCAATTCTTTCACGCTCCCTTTGCTCTGCGGCAATTCTTGCTTGTCTTTCACGCTCCCTTTGCTCTGCGGCAATTCTTTCACGTTCCCGTTGCTCCCTCTCTAGTCGTTCTTGTTCTATGCGTTCCAATTCTCTTTGTTTGGCAAGTTCTCGTTCCTGTCTTTTCGCTTCGATCAGTTTCCTCTGTACCTCCATTCTCTCTTCGACAAGAGAGACGGCATCTTGTGGCACAGTTCCACGACCATTACAGAAACCGCATAAGACAGTACCGGAACCAGAGCAAAGATCACAATTCGGGTTAGCATTGGGACTTTTTTCAAAACATAGGCAGATGCCGGATCGCCCCAAACCTTGACAGTTTGGGCATGCTACGTCTGTGGTGATACTAACGGATGTTACTCCCTTGTTGTTTTTACTACAACCAACGAAACATGTGGTTGATCCAAGTAGCAATAAGGAAAAGGAAATAGCAAGGATTGCAGTCTTTCGCATAATGTTTGCTCTGGGGTAAAGGCTGAGGCATATGCCCTCCCCCTGAAATCAACGGCGACTCACGGTAAAAAGAAAGGGCATCAGCAATCACGTTGCTCATACCGGTATCGTAGCAAGAACCGTCTCTACTAAACATGATCCGACACCCCATTACGGGGACGCTAATCAATTAAGTAGAGACGACGGCATCAAAATACATTCAAAACAGCATGGCAAGAGACCTCGCTATTTTGAATCGTTGTTTGTCTTAATTGGAATCTGCTACGATTTTGTATGAGACAATGATTTCGTCAACTAATTTTGTTCAATCTTTCAGTATGTTTCGATAAAAATACTCCAATATCTGTAACACGTCGTAGAGTCTATCCGATTCTCTCTTGAAGTGCAATAGCCCCCTGTGTTGGACAGTCCGTCGACGCGTTTCGATTTTGTGCGGACAATGTAGGCAACCGACCTCCGGGCGGTTGCGTTGGCGATAGCCGACTGGAGGCAAACACGATTAGACTCGAGTGCGGAGTACCGCACGTTGCCGCCCAGAGGTCGGCAATCTACCTACAAAAAACTTGTCGATGGACTGCTGTGTGGAACACCGGCTAGAGCGTACCAGACGCTACTCGGTAATTTCGACGGCGATCAAGGGATCGACACCCGTTTCTGGGTCGAATCGGGCAAAGCAGAAGTCGTCGATCAAGTTGTGCCCCAGTACCGTACGGTTGGCGAGCGGTGTTAAAGAGCGGTATAACAAAAATTGTTCCTGACCGAGTTGGATACGATAGCCGACCGCCTGATCCTCTTGGACTCGTTGCAAGTTTTCCCCCACCGACAACTGCCTCCATGTGTACCGTTTGCTCAATCGGTCGGCATCCAAATCGAAAAAAAGCGGGGCACACAACGATTTTCCCGTTGTCTCCTGGCGCAGGATCAATGTACCTTCGATGGCATTCAACGTTCCACTGACCAAGCCGGTTTGTACTGCCGTTTGCCATTCCGGCAGTGCCAGCGGCAACACACGGAATGCCGGTGCGGAATTCCGGCTGGCGGGGCGAAACTCAATTTCGGTGGACTCATCGGAAATTTTGGCACCCAACTTTGGCGAAACATAAAATTCGGAGCGGTAGGACAGAAGTTTGTTGGTATCGTGTTCCTCATCGGCAAGCACGACATCGCCGAGCAACAACACCCTGTCTTTATGATTGAGAAGCAGACTACGTTGAAGGCGGTAATCGTCGGAAAGGGGTAAGTCTATTTCGAGGTAATCGCAACTCCGCTCTTTGTGTTCGCAGATGGTCGTCCATTTGCCAGCAGGGGACAAAATTTTATCGCCGAGCCGAATGTCAAACGTCCAAAGTCCGAAGAGAATCGGTTCATTCTGTACGGACACCTCCAAGAGAACCGACTGGTCATGTTGTGATCTAAAATCAATCGAAGCAGAAAGTCTTTTCATCGTTAAAAAGAGAAAATTTATGTTTGGATATTGTATCGCATCATGCCCCAACAATTCAATGGGGGATTCCGCTTGCGCAAAAATGACGGTACTATATTTTCAAATAAGTCCAACACAGAAATCGGGGTTGACTTTCCGTCTTCTTTTGGGAAAATGGGCTGATTGACTATTCATTCCCCAAAATTGGAGACCTGTTTTATGAAGAAAACTCTGATCGCATTGTCCTGTTTCGTCGCTTTGGTTTTCCTTCCTGTTGCGGCACTGTCGCAAATCTCGGAGGCGGAAAAAGCCGAAGGATTCGTTTCAATCTTCAACGGAAAAGACCTAACCGGCTGGGAAGGTAATCCCGCTCTCTGGAAAGTCGAAAATGGGTCGATTGTCGGAGCCACAACTGCCGACGGACCGGCAAAACTTGAATACAACCAATTTCTCATCTGGAAGGGAGTTGCCAGCGACTTCGTGTTGCGGTTCGACATCAAATGCACAGAAAAAGGAAACTCAGGAATGCAGTACCGAAGTTGGGTAAACCTTGATCCGGCAAAGCCGTTTAGCGTCTCCGGTTATCAGGCGGATTTCGACGGTGCCCACGCCTATTCCGGCATTCTCTATGGCGAAGGTTTTCGAGATATTCTCTGCATGCGCGGTCAGGTAACGGTCGTCGGCAATGACTCCAAACCGAAGGAAGTGGGACGCTTTGCCGAACACGAGGCTCTCAAAGGGGAACTCAAATTCGAAGACTGGAACGCTTACGAAGTGACCGCAGAGGGATTCACCTTTACCAATAAAATCAATGGTCAAGTCATCAGTATCTGCATCGACGAAGATGTAGCCCATCGTCGGGAAAGCGGCATTATTGCCATCCAAGCCCACGTAGGTCCTCCCATGAAAGTCGAGGTCAAAAATGTTCGAATCAAAAAGTTGAAATAGGGAACGCTAATATTTAATTGTGGATCAAAGCCTGTCACGTAAACAAGGATTGCACTCCGCTAGGAATGCTGATAGATTATGTTGCCGTGAAATGTGCCAACAAAATGTGAGCACACCCGGAATTTGCAGTTGGTGTGCTGGTGTCGTACCCTCTTGTGGTGTCCGAGCGCACAAATTATAATGGCGGCTTGGTGTTGGTTTCACAAACGGAAAAACGGTGTCCTCACACACGGTAACGAAAACAACAAGTTGGTTTGAACGGCTAGGTAAGTCGTTCGGCGGAATCATCGTCGGTATCATTCTCTTCACCATCGGAACAATTCTCCTCTGGTGGAACGAAGGTAATTTTGTAAAAACCCAAGTCGCCCTAAAAGAAGCACAGGGTGTTATCCAAGAGTTGGAAAACATCAGCACAGTGGACACTGCACGCAATGGAGAACTCGTTCACGCTATCGGCACGGCAATAACGGACGATATTCTCAAAGACCCCATATTCGGTATTTCCGTAAATGCTATTCGGCTTGAACGTGCTGTTGAGTATTACCAATGGATAGAAAATTCCCATACGGAAACGAAGGAAAAATTAGGCGGCGGTGAAGAGAAAACGACCACCTATACCTACGAGAGAACCTGGGCAAAAAATCCGGTCGACTCCTCGCGGTTTCACAGTGCATCCAAAGAGTATCAAAATACCGTTGTTACGCCCAACGTGGAACAATTCTCGCTTCAAGCACAAAACGTCACTTTTGGGGCTTACCGGCTCCCCGAATTTCTCGTGAGTTCCATCAGCACTTCTAAAACGACCGAATCTCTTCCTGTTGAACTTTCCGAAGAGGTGATGGCAAAATTGAATCAACAAATTGCTCCACCCGGTTCGTTGCCCCCTCCTGCGCCGCTGGCACAAAGAACGCTGTTTGATAAAGAGGATGAGGGCGAAGAGCAAACCGTCACGCCGCCATCGTCCCAATGGGTTCATGTGGACGGCAGTACGGTCTATTTGGGGCAAAATCCTGCTTCACCAACCATCGGAGATGTACGCGCCTCGTTCAAGCGAACGAAGCCCAGCAACGAAGTGAGTCTCGTTGCCAAACTGGTCGGAGATACATTTGAATCTTATACCGCTCAAAACGGCAAGACGGTCAGCATGCTTTCCGTCGGAGCACACAGTGCGGAAAGCATGTTCGAGTCTGCTCATGCTGCCAACTCTATGTGGACGTGGATTTTACGCTTTGTCGGAGTGTTCCTCGTTTGCATGGGTTTAGGCATGATCGTTGCCCCATTGCAAGTGCTTGCCAGTGTGATTCCCCTTTTGGGCAAAATCGTCGGTGTCGGTACAGGACTGTTCTGCATGCTGTTCGGGCTGGCTTGGTCGCTGTTCATTATTGCGCTGGCTTGGTTGTTCTACCGTCCGCTGACTGGAATCATTATTTTGACAGTGGCGGTACTTCTGATCGTACAACTTTATGGCAGGTGGCGGTCTGTTCCAGAAACGAAAACACCGAATTGACCCCTTGAACACTTTTACAACACGTTACAGATATGAATCCCAAAATCCTTGAATCAGCGGAGGCAAAATCACGAGTCCTTCAAATGCTCGAAAAGGTTCCCTTCGTATCGTTCGCGACTTTCGGCGATACCTATCCCGATATCCGGGTGCTTGCCGTTTCCGCCAAAGACGGCGTTGACACGATTTGGTTTGCCACCTCGACGGAGTCGGGGAAGATCGCTCAACTTCGGAAGAATCCGAAAGCCGCACTCTACGGATACGAGGCGGGGGGCATGACGGAAATGCGGGAATTCCGGCTTTTCGGCACGGTAGAATTGCTCACCGATTCGGCATCACGCCGAAAAATATGGCACGACGACTACATCCAGCATTTCCCCGATGGAATAGACTCGCCCACGATGATTGTGTTGCGTTTCCATACCGAGAGCGGCGTGTACGATGACTACATGAGAGAAATTGGTAAGTTTTAGACCGTATTAAAAATTGGTCTGGCATGCCACCCTTACCCGTGTCTGAAAAGACCTCCCGGCGGGAGAGCGAACGGCGAATAAACGTCTGGAGCAAAAGCGGATACGATCCAAATGTCCGATCGCTATGTTCCCGGCTTTCATTTGTTACGCTATTTTCCGATTGCGATTCTGCCATTTCGTGGTACAATTTTTCTATCTTAAAATAAGGAAGGTATGGAAGTCATTCTCACGGTCGAACACTTGCGCAGGCACTTTTCTGCCGAACCGGTGTTGCTCGACGTCTCCTTTCAACTGCGTGCCGGCGATAAAGTCGGACTCGTCGGTCCCAACGGTTGCGGAAAAACCACCTTGCTCAACATCCTTGCCGGACGGGAAGAATCCGAAAAAGGTACCATCGAAAAAGCGTCCGATATTACCATCGGATATCTCGAACAACGTCCCAATAACACCACCGGTCGCACCGTCATCGAAGAGGCAAAACTCGCCCTCGCTCCCCTAATCGACATGCAGCGGGAGTCCGAAAGACTCGCCGAAAAAATGGGGCAAACGACCAACGAAACCGAACTTGTTCGGCTGTCCCATCGGTACGATCAGATTCACGAGTCTCTGTTGAGACACGATGCATATCATCTCGACCATCGGATCGAAAAAATCATGCACGGTGTTGGTTTTCTCGATGCCGAATTCGACAAACCGGTATCCACACTCAGCGGCGGGGAACTCAACCGATTGTGCCTTGCCAAACTCCTGCTTGAAGAACCCGACATAATGTTACTGGACGAACCGTCCAACCACCTCGATTTGCTTGCCACGGAATGGCTCGAAAACTTTTTGCAGGAAACATCCGCCGCCGTGATTTTGGTCTCGCACGACCGGTACTTTTTGGATCGTGTTACCAATCGGACATTGGAACTCCTGCACGGCACCATCGACGACTATCCGGGCAATTTTACGAAATACATGGCACTCAAAGGGGATCGCTTGTTGGTCGAAACACGAACCTATGAAAAGTACATCGAAGAAATAGAAAAGGCAAAAGAATTTATCCGACGAAACCATTACGGCATGAAAGCCGCCCAGGCAGAAGACCGACGTAAGAAATTGGAGCGTCTGATGGAAATGCCTGCCGACTTGCCCCGCCGCATCGATTCGCCGCCGATGAAATTCAATAAACCGAGCCGGACAGGAGACATCGTGTTCCGTTGCGAAAATTTGTCGAAGGGCTTTAGTTCGGGTAAACCGCTGTTCCGAGAGTTAACGTTCGACATTAAACGGGGAGAACGTTGGGCGATTCTCGGTCCGAACGGTTGCGGGAAAACGACCTTGCTCCGGTGCTTGTTGCACCAACTCCAGCCGGATAGTGGTCGAGCAATTCAAGGACAGGGCTTGAATATCGGCTATTTTGATCAGCAGTTGCACGTTTTGGACGATTCGATGCAGGTCGTCGATGCCATCCGACCGAAGAGCAAAAAGATTTTTGAGGAACCTGCCCGGAGAAATTTGTTGGGGGCATTTGGTTTGACAGGAGATCAACAGTTGCAAACGGTCGGCAGTTTGAGCGGCGGACAACGTTGCCGGGCTGCGCTGGCACTGCTCTCGGCGGAAGATGCCAACGTGTTGATTTTGGACGAACCGACGAACCATCTCGATCTTTGGGCAAGGGCTGGACTGGAAAAGGCGATTCGCAACTTCGAGGGAACAGTATTGTTCGTTTCCCATGACCGATACTTCGTGGATCGAGTGGCAGATCATCTCTTGATTATCCAGCCGGATGCCCGATTCAAAACGCTCGAAGGCAATTACACGACGTTCCGGCACATGGTTTCTAAAGGCTTGATGGCGGATCCGTTTTTAACCGATGCGGCACAGGATCGCAAAGCTGCAGCCGGTGTCGGCAAGGCAATGGTTTCGACGATTAAACAGACGGCAGAAAAACAGAGTCCGCAGCGTAAGCAAGGTACGAAGCAAAAAGTAGCGGTTCCTCCGCCGGGTCCAAGTCCGAAAAAGCCGAAGGAGCAAAAGAATGAGCCAAAGGAGAAAAAACTGCGAAAGTTTCCTTACCGCAAAATCAGCGATATAGAAGAGGAAATCTTCGCCAGGGAAACACAAATTATGGCGTGGAACGAGGACTTACTTCGTCCGGAAATTGTGCGGGACAGCGAGCGGATGCGATTGATTCATCAGGAAATCCAAACGGAACAGGAAAAAATCGCTTCGCTCTATGAGCATTGGGAAGAGGCGAATGAACGGAATGGGTAGTCCCTTGCTGGATATAAAAAAGCCACATCTATCGTTTACTGGTTACTTCTTTCTCATATTTCAGTATATCCGAGATATAGTCATCTCCGACAGGCACTTCGTTTTGCAAACAGAACATATCCCACACGGCATTCCATGGCATGTTTTTCAGTTCTTCCTGCAACGCCAACCGCTCGAAAAGCCGGTTTTCGTCTTCATACTGTTCCAATAGGCGGGAAGGCTCCAAAAGAGCCAGCAACAGTGCCTTTTGAACTGATCGGCACCCCACCACATACGCCCCCACCCGATTGATGGTCGCGTCAAAATAGTCAAGTCCGATATGAACCCGGTCAAGCGCACGGCAACGGACAATTTCACGTGCCAAATCCAGTAGATCATCATTTACGGTCACGACATGGTCGCTGTCCCAACGCACCGGTCGGCTGACGTGCAACATGATTTCAGGCGAGAAGAGCAACACAGACGAAATCTTGTCCGCTACGCTCTCTGTCAGGTGAAAATGCCCTGTGTCCAGTGTAACCATTTTCCCCTTCTTCACGCCGTAGCCCAAATAAAAGTCGTATGAACCGACCGTATAACTTTCCAAGCCGATTCCAAACAGTTTGGCTTCGATACAGTCTTTCATGTGCTTGTAGTTTTTCGCAAAAATTTCGTCAAGCGACTGTTCCAGTAACAGGCGGTACTTCAATCGGTTCGCAGGAACTTCCTTGCTTCCGTCGTGGACCCAGAGGTTCATGATGCAGGGACTCTCTTGAAATTTTCCGATCGCTTCGCTGACGGCGCGGCAACGTTTGGTATGCTCAATCCAAAATTCGCGAATATCCTTTTTCGGATTGGAAAGCGTCAGATTTTCGCTCTTCGGATGGGAAAAGGAAGTCGAGTTGAAATCTAATTTCCAACCATTTTCCTTTGCCCAGTCCATCCAACTTTGGAAATGATCAGGTTCGACTTCGTTTCGGTCAACCGCTTTACCTTGAAAATCGCCGTAAATTTCGTGCAGGCTCAAACGGTGATTTCCTGCGATCAGGGACTTGGCTTTCAGTATGTCGGCACGTAATTCCGCCATATTTCGGGCTTTTCCTGGGTAGTTTCCGGTAACTTGGATCCCGCCGGTCAGGTCGCCTCCTTGGTTTTCAAAGCCACCCACATCATCCGCCTGCCAGCAATGCAAGGACAAAGGGATTCCCTTTAAGGTTTCCAGGACTTTGTCGGTATCAATGCCCAGAGCCGCATAACACTCTTTGGCAAATTCGTACGATTTGTTGGTTGTATCTTTTCTCATGACCGACCATTGTACATGACGAAAATTTTTATTCAATAGACTTGTTCCATAACCTCTTTCGACTTCCTTTCGGTCTTGCCGTGGTTTGCGAAATTGGCTATGCTTCTTGAAGTATAACCCATTCTTGGAAAGGAGTCAAG
>Ga0082212_10013184_pt1 | contig 10353 bp, 7 predicted proteins | sample TergutNt197P3_FD_71548 | JGI IMG/M metagenome (GOLD analysis project Ga0082212, IMG submission 71548) | Neocapritermes taracua P3 segment gut microbial communities from Petit-Saut dam, French Guiana - Nt197 P3 | ecosystem: Host-associated > Arthropoda: Insects > Digestive system > Gut ...
ATGAGGTATAGAGATATTAAAGGGGTTAATCCGTCCTTTCGGGCGTTCATAACTAACTTAGGAAAATATAACGAGGGTCAGCTTGTGGGCAAGTGGCACGACTTCCCGACAACTAAAGAAAAAATCATGCAGACATTCCGAGAAATCGGCATTGACGGTATTAACTACGAGGAATTTTTTATTACTGATTATGAGGTAGATGTTAAGGGGATTTATGATAGCTTGTCCGAATATGCAAGTATTGACGAAATAAATTACTTCGTGTCAAAAATACATGAAATGAATAATTTTGAACTTGAAATTTTTGAATCAGCCGTAGCATTAGGCAGTTATAGTGGCAGTCTAAAAAACTTCATTAACTTAACAGAAAACCTTGATTGCTTTGATTATATTGAGGGTGTAAACAATGATTATGATTTGGGCTATTACTGGATAAATGAAAGCGGTTGTTATGATACTGATTCAATGGGGAAATTAGCGGAATACTTTGATTATGAAAGTTTCGGACGTGACATAAGCATTGATGAAAACGGAGCATACACGGGGACTGGTTATGTTCGTAACAACGGTACATCTTTTTACGAAGAATATGACGGTGTAAATATTCCTGATGAATACAAGGTGTTTGCAATGCCAAAGGAAAAACCGTTAGTCAAAGTCTTAAAGCGGTTATAAACCGCTTTTACCTTAATATATATGGGGTAACGAAAAAAATCCGTAGGGCATTAAATTGACGAATAAATCTTGACAGCAGGAACCCATGACTATGCTTTACTAAAAGCGTACCCCCACCACCCAAAGAAATGTGACTTTGTTCAGTGAGGTTGTACTTTTCTGTTTATCGCTTTATTTTGCGTTGTTGTGGTAGTTTGGGCAGTGTGGGAACGCTCTCATTATGGCACAGTCAAGCCTACTGTAAAGACATATTAGCAAATGAAAGCCGCTTAGAATTTTTTTTGGGAGGTATTCAGAATGTTTTATAAAAAATGATAGGGGGAGTTATTATTAAAAACGGAGCGTGTTACATACGAGTGTCAACCGAAGAACAAACCGAGTTTTCGCCCGACGCTCAATTAAAGGCAATTAAAAATTACGCAAAGCAAAATGATATTATATTGACTAATGAACACATATTTATTGATGAGGGAATCAGCGGGAAACGAGCGGATAAACGCCCGCAGTTTATGAAAATGGTTGCAACGGCTAAGACAAGCCCGAAACCATTTGATGTGATACTTGTACATAAATTTGATAGGTTCGCACGTTCAAGAGAGGACAGTGTAGTTTATAAGTCACTGCTAAAGCGGGAATGTGGCGTTAAGGTTGTTTCAACCACTGAATCTATAGAAGATGATAAATTTTCGGTAATCTTAGAGGCTATGCTTGAGGCAATGGCAGAGTATTACTCATTAAACCTTGCTGAAGAAGTCAAAAAGGGTATGACCGAAAAGGCAGAGCGGGGCGAGTATCAAACAAGACCGCCATTCGGCTACATCATGGAGAATAAGAAATTAAGAATTTTAGAGGACGAGGCGAAAATAGTGAAAATGATTTATAATATTTTTGCAAATCGTGAAATGAACATGGTACAACTTGCAAGGTACGTAAACGAATTGGGAGTAAAGACAAAAAGTGGGAAACCATTTGAAAAGCAGAGTGTAGAATATATTTTGAACAATCCTGTTTATATAGGAAAAGCAAGGTGGACACCAACAGGCAGAATAAATAAAAACTGGAATCACCCCGATATAATATTAAGGGATAGCAACCACGAGCCAGTTATTGATGTTGAATTATGGGACAAGGCACAAGAGCGAATCAAAGAGAGTAAAAAAATTTACCGCAAACACGAAAGTACGGTTACTCAAATGATAACGTGGCTTAAAGGAATTGTCCGCTGTTCAGAGTGTGGTGCAACACTTGTCACAAATCGCAATAAACATATGCAGTGCAACGGCTACTATAGAGGTATATGTAAACAGAGTTCGCATACAGCGATAGAAAAATTAGAAACTGCTGTTTTAGAGGAATTAAAAAGAACATATGAGGGTGATGTTGAAATAAATGTTATTCCGAATAATTCTGATACAGGCACAGCGAATGAATCTGATATTATACAAGACCGCTTAAATAAGATTGTCGATAAAGAAAATAGAGTTTATACAGCATACGAGGACGGCATAGACACGTTGGAAGAATACAAGGAAAAGAAAAAACGCCTTTCAAACGAGCGGGACGATCTAAAAAAAGCGTTGGAGTTATTAAAGGACAAGATAATTGAGAATCAGCATAACACGGAAATGCTTGAAAAGATTACAAGCGTGTACGAGTTACTCACTGATGAAACAATTGATATTGAGAATAAATATCAGACAGCCCATTTGCTTATTAACGAGATTACATACAATAAACCCGAAAAGACGTTAAGGCTTGTATACAAGTAAAGTCATATCTTTTCAAATTAGGATTACCGACAAAGCAAGTCACGGAATAAAAAGTTTTTCGGGGGTACTATCAACAAACATTCAACAAAAACGCCGAAAATCTGCCGTGTACCCCCGAAAATCCGCATGAACACTGGGATTAAAAGATTGACTATATTGTCCCAAATACGAACCACTCTCACACTTCCCCCACGCCGACTTTTCCCACTGTTTAAGCGACAAAGTCTTAGTCCCGTCTTTCCAATTAAACCCGACAACCAATTCCTCATCATACAAAAACACCGAATTCACAAAAATATCAACGATACTCGCACGATATATTGGGTCGTTCACATCACCGCTCTTGAATCGGCTAATCCAGAACACAATATGCTCTTTTTCAAGCGGAGGCTTTTCAATCTGTTCCTTGGCAATCGAGATTTCAATATCAGATTTTTTCTGCTCCAAATCAGCCAATCGCCTTTGCGTTGTCGTGCTTGTAATGCCTTTTTCAATAGCGTCTACAAGATTATCAATCCGCTTTTCAATGTCGGTGAGTTGTTTCTTCAAAAACGGAATCGCCATATTTTCTTTGTTGAACAACTCCAAAACTTTGTCGGCGAGTTTATCAATCACATCATCTTGAAGAACATAATCCTGTGCCATTTTTACAACGAGTCGTTCAATCCAATCTTTCTTGACCGCTTTTTTATCGCAAGATTTCTTGTACATATTGTTCCCGCATTTATAATAGTGGTGAACCGTTCCGTTTCGACCTGTCCCGCCTGTGCCTACCATCATCGTTCCACACTTTCCGCAGAACAGTTTATGCGTGAGAACATATTCGTCATCGGCTTTTTTGGCGGCGGGCTTGTGTTTATTTTTGTCGGCGATTACTCTCACCCTCTCGAATAATTCTTTGGAAACAATCGCGGGAATTCCGTCTTCAATCACGGTATCACCCCAACGATACTCGCCCATGTACTTTCGATTTTTCAACAGTGCATAGAACGCACTCCTATGTTTGAACTTGTGTTTTGTGTTGGCGAAAATGTTCCGTTTGTGCAGGTCGTCCAAAATTTCGGGAGCGGTTTCACCGTCAGCATATCGGGTAAATATTTCGAGAACAATCGGCGAAGTCAACGGGTCAATCTCGTATTTCTTCTCGGCGTTGACCGTGTAGCCAAACGGCGGAACTGCTCCGTTAGCTTTGCACTTGAGAGCATTTTCTTTCAACCCGCGCTTGACTTTTATAGCTAACTCTGCCGAGTAGTATTCGTTAATTCCCTCAAGCAAAGACTCAAGAAGTATCCCCTCCGGACCATCTGAAATATTCTCTTTCACCGAAACAACATTCACGCCATTGCGTTTCAGCACCGCACGATAGGTCGCAGAATCGTAACGGTTGCGAGCAAATCTGTCTAATCGCCAAACCAAAACAACATCAAAATGTTTCTTCGACGAATCACGAATCATACGTTGAAATTCGGGGCGGTCGTCCGACTTCCCCGACATTGCTCTGTCGATGTATGTAGTGACGACTTTCATGTTGTGACGTGTGGCGTACTCACCAGCTTCACGAAGTTGACCCTCGATAGAGTTTTCTGTTTGGGTCGGACCGGGCGAGTATCTTGCGTAAATTACAGCTTTCATTCGTCACCGCCTTTCATCATCTGCAACAACGTGTTCTTTAACTTTCCGCTCATCGGTGAGTTCGGGTCAAAGCACATTTCAATGAACAGCTTCACATCTTCGTTATCATCTAACTTCGGCTTGAAGTCATAGAGTTTTCCCTCGGGCTTGTCCGTTCGGCAGAAAATATAATCGAGCGACACATCAAAAAAATCTGCATACGCCAACAGAACTTCGTACCCCGCTTCCGATTGATTATTCTCATAACGGTTGACAGCCGAGTGAGATATTCCGAGCTTCAACGAAAGGTCTTTCTGCGAAATCAACCCGCCTTTCCGTAAACTTTTCATTCTGTCCGCAATGTGTTTCATACCCACCTCCGCAATTTGATAATCTTATTATAACCTATATTTGAAATATTGTCAACACGTTATACGGCTATTTATAAAATTATTTTTGTGGGACAATTTCGCTTGACTTTTTCAAAAAAATGTGATATTATAATTTCAACGGACACAGTCGATGGCTTTTGCTATTGACAGGTGTCCGCAAAATATTTTTTATAAGGAGTCAACGCTATGGCTACAAACAACAAGCCCGAAATCTCCAACGAATCAATCGAAGCGTTGGCTCGGTGTCTGCTCCCTGCAATCCAAAACTTCTTCGAGAGCGAAGAGGGTCAGCGAGAATTCGCTGAATGGAAATCACAGCAAGGCACGAAAACGAAGTCGGCAGTTGCGGAAGTCGAGGTACTTCCGTTGGCAAGCTGATACGATTTGAGCGAGGACAACCTCGCTCTTTTTTGTTTTCAACCAAGAGTGTTTTCGTCAAAAGGGGTGTGGGGTTTCCCACGGGCGGAGCGAAATCGAAATCGGAGATTTCGCCCAACCGTAAGCAAAGCTAACGGCACTTTTGAAAGTCTGCACCGCAGAATGTCAAAAGTGGTATTGGGTGAATCCCGATAAAGTCATGCAAATTCTAAAGTGCAATTTTTCAAAATCAAATTTTCCGTTTCAGTTTCTTCTTCTTTTTTTCAACGGGTCATTTTTCATTTTGCGAGTTGGGTGATTGTGTCGGAGATAATTTTTAAGCAGAGGGAAAAATCGGAGTAGCAAAAAATTTTGCAAGGCTGAATAAAAAAATTGCCATGAGTGCAAACGTGGATTGCTAAATTTAATGAGTGCATGACTGAACGGGTACTTTGACCCAATACCAGTTTCGTCCGAGGTGCGTACACCTCAACAAAACTGCCGTTCGCTCCGCTCTCGGTTGGGCTCACTGCGGTGAGAGGGAGTTGCTCCGCAACAAGGGCGAACCCTTGACCCCGTTTTTGTTTTTATTCATCATTTTTTATTCGGCAGGTCATTTTTCATTTTGGATTTTTACAGGTTTGCGATTATTGCATTTTCTGAAAAAGAAAATTTTTCACACACTCTCTACCCCGATATTAGACATTGCCGATTTAAGTTCTTCGCTAAAAGCAGAATTAAGTTTAATCACATTCTCGATTAAAAACTCAATCATTATATCCCAATCTTCATCTTTGTATAAATTCACATCTCGCAAATAAGCTACGACCTTACAACTTTTTCCGTCGTCGCGGCGTTCCCATTCAAGCGTGTTTTCAAAATTGAATTTGCTTTCAATTGCCTGTTTGCTTTTATGAAGTTCGTCAAATATCCGCTCGTTATACTTCTTCGTTCCTTTGTTAATATATAACTCAACCCTCGCTTGACTTTTTGAAGCGACAACCGTATATATGATACCGCTGTAACCGCTTCCGCAAGAAATCCAGTTTTCATTTGATGGATTTACTCCATTAAACAAATCAGATTTTCCACCGACTCTTTGAAGAAAAACTTCCCAAAATTTCATTCGGGTTATATGCCAGTTAGGAAGTTTGTCAGAAGCTATAACCTCTTGCCGTTTCTTATTGGCGAGTTTTATTTGATAATCTTCGGCATCGGTAATCGGTATAATCTGCTCGGAGTCAATAAAGATATTATCGCAGTGTGCATACGGAGTTACTTTAATACACTTGATTTTAATACCATGCTCCAACAGCCACAACACGGTTGAAGTAACTTCTTTTCGGAAATTCGCAGCGACAAGTATAATGCGTTGGTCACCTTTGTTGAGTTCAATTTCATCGAACATAATTTCATCGGACTCGCCACGTTTGAAAAAATCGCAGATTCTTTCTTCCGCATTTTGCCCAACGCCTAAATGGGTTTGGTAAATCCCGACGATTTCATTTTTTGAAAGTGCCGAGCAGTACGAAACGTATTTTAACGCTTGCCATGTTACGTCTTTTCCGGAATCGTCGAGTTTGTTTTCTATGACGACCAAGTTACCGTTTTTATCAAGAGCAAGCAAATCAAGCCGTTCGTATGTATCATCGAACCCGGCAAATTCTTTTTGAATAATAAGTAACTCCTCACCGAGCATTGACGGATTTTTCGCAATCCACTCTTGTAAATGCTGAACTTCACCAAAACCCAAATCTTTGAACGTCTTGCGTTCAACTGCGGTGGCTTCGTTGTTATTTTTATCAATAATGAACATAGTCGTCTGCTCCTTTACAATTCCAGTTTAATTCCGATTATGCCTTTTGTTTTCCAGTCGCGCAAAAATCCTGAAGCGAGATTCCCGCTTAAATTCGTACTCGCGGTAAAATTCCTCACTTGCCAAATCCTATTTTCACTCCGCCCATCGTGGTAATATAAAGTAACTCTGACGTTTGATGTATCTTGACTCCTCAAATAATTTTCAAAATCATTTTTTTCGCAAGCTGTGCCATTGATAATGAATTCTTGTTTGGGTTTGCTAACTCTGCTTAAATAGTATCTTATTTTTACAGTTGAGCTAAGTCCGCTTGGTGGTTTCTCTAAAATCTCGCCATCATACTCATGTTTCATAATTGAATACATAGCATTACATACTGAAGCGGATTTTTTATAATCACCATTTAATTTATTGCGAACTATATCTCCCGAAACTATGTCAATGTGTTCATTGCCACATCTTTTTGCTTCGTTCAAAATTTCTCTAATCCAAATTCTTATTTCCTCTGCTTCACTTGTGGGCTTATCAGTTGTATAATCAATAGCCGTTGAGATATTTGTCGCTATACTCTTCGGGGTTACTGTTATCTTGAACCCCTCAACCGCTTTTGCAAACTCGACCTCGCCGTACTTATCGGAAAAATATTTTTTAAGTAACTCAACAGCTAAATCCGCCGATAACTCATCTTTTATGCGGTCAATCTTTTCAATCGACTCACTTTGCAGTTTGATAAAATCCTTGACAGCTGATTTCGCAAAATTACTCTTGCTAAACATCTCAACGAACCGAACGCCATCGGGATTGTCCACAGTAAATGCAATATCCGCTCGGTCTTGCTCGTCATCTGCTTTACCATAATCATAATCAAAAATGTAGATTTTATCGCAAACCAAAATGCCAGTTTCAAGGCGAAGTTGCTTGAGATAACTTATTAACTGCAATTCCATTGCCTTGCTTTGGGTAAGGTTATGTTGTTTCAACTCAACAATAAATAAATCCGAAGCACCGTCTTTAATGATGATGTCGGTTATAACTCTTTCGGTTGAGCCGATACGGATATTTCTGTGCCGTTCAACTTCACCGCCGAACCTGCTGTACCCGAAAAACTCAACGAAAATATTCTCCCAAAGGGTTTGAATGACTTCCTCTTTGTCGTTAATGTGGCTTTTGTAAATCTCAACGATTTTATTCCATCTTTCAGTAGCTGACATTATACCCTCCCCCGCTTGAAATTCTTTCACAATATACATTATATCAGATTTTTAGCTTTTTAACAAGTCACCAAGGATTTTTGCCATGATTTTACTTAGCGGGCAAAAACAGATTTAGCGCCTTCTTCCCCCTAGTTTTGCAGCAGGTAAAAAAATACAAAAGGCGAAAACCCTTGCAGCAAAAGAGAAACAAGGGTAATTTTTTTGTCAAGTTCTAGATATTTGCAGTTGCGATACATTATGATATATGGTATAATAAATAAAAAAGTAAGTATGTACCATGTATCTGAAACAAAACAAAATTAACGGGAAAACACATTTGATAATTGTACACGGTTACCGCGACCCGAAAACTAAAATAGTAAAAACCAAAACGATTAAGTCCCTTGGTTATCTTGAAGACCTCGCAAAACAATATTCAGACCCGATAGCTCACTTTAAGCAAGTAGTCGCGGAAATGAACGAAGAGGCAAACGCTGAAAAAAACCTATGCCGCATACAAATAGACCCGAACAGCAAAATTGAAAACGATGCCCGCAAGAATATCGGGTACGCGGTATTGTCGCAGTTGTACCACAAGTTAGAGCTTAACATATTATTTAACAACCGCTCAAGGTATACAGATGCGAAATATCCTCTGAATGATATTATGAAAACAGAAGTTTTCTCACGCATTCTTTTTCCCGGATCTAAAAAAAGCACATATGAGAATCGTCACCTGTTTTATGAAAAGAACCGATATTCTCTTGATGATGTTTATCGCTCCCTGACTTTTCTCAACAAAATCAAGGATGGTGTCCAACTGCATCTTCACAACCAAATGATTCAAAAATTTGGCAGAACAAATGAAATTATGTATTACGATGTGACTAACTATTACTTTGAAATAGACGAGCAGGATGAACTGAGAAAAAAAGGTGTCTCTAAAGAGCATCGCACTGACCCTATTATACAAATGGGATTATTCATGGACACCAACGGTATCCCTGTTACATATCGTTTATTTCCGGGAAACACGAATGACTGCGAAACCTTGATTCCAATAATGAAAGACATCAAGCGCGACTACGAAATCGGCAGGACGATAATTGTAGCGGACAAGGGCATAAACACACATAGAAATATTATTTTCAATCTTATTAAAGGTGACGGATATGTGTATTCACAGACTATTAGAGGCGGACACAGCGAACTAAAAGACTATGTACTGGACAGTAACGGTTATCGTGCGACTGGAGAAAATTTTAGGATCAAGTCAAGGGTTTACCCGAGAGAAATTATTATTACAGATGTTCACGGTAAGAAAAAGAAGGTTCGCATCGATGAAAAGCAAGTGATTCTTTACAGTGAAAAATATGCAAAGCGAGCTAAGGCAGAACGTGAAGCTGCAATAGTAAAAGCGTATGATTTAGTGCGCAATCCGGAAAAATACAATCGCGCAACATCATATGGAGCAGCAAAATACGTAAAAAATCTTGAGTTTAATTCCGAAACAGGAGAAGTGTCAACAACAAGACAGAAGCTGTTTTTTAACTATGAAAAACTTTGCGAAGAAGAACGATGGGACGGTTATTACGCAATAATCACCAGTGAGCACAACAAAACAGATGAGGAGATAATAGATATATACCGTGGGCTTTGGAAAATCGAGGAATCCTTTAGACTAACTAAAAGCGAGCTGAAAACCCGTCCGGTTTTTGTCACAAGAGAAGATCATATACAAGCACATTTTCTTATTTGTTTTATCGCACTGATGATTTTACGTTTACTTGAGTATCAGCTGGGCAATAAATATTCGGGAGCAAGAATTGCTGAAAGTCTAAGTCAAGCAACGGGATATCTGATGCAAGAAAACTGGTATCACTTTGGGTATGCCGATGAAGTTACGGAAGAAATCGAAAAGGTAACAGGCATACCTTTGACACAGAAATATCTTAAGCTTGGCAATTTGCGAAATATTTTTGGCAACACCAAAAAACAATAGTTATCCCAACAACTTTTATCAAACACTCATACCCTAAAGGCATTGATTTCACTGGCTTCTTGGGGTCTTTTTTCCTTTTTTACTGCAAAACTCAGGCTATATTATTTATTACAACTACATCATTTTAATATAAAAATATAAACATGTCAATCCTTCAATTGCGAAAGTCACGTGAATCTAATTTGAGTTACTTTTTACCACGAAAAGCACGAAAGACACGAAAAATTTATTTGCAGGTAAATTCTTATTATTTTTTTCGTGTTTTTTGTGTATTTCGTGGTTAATTATTTTTGCATTATCCTGTTTGTCGTTTCATTAATTTTTTCGCTATAAAGGCCGACAGCGCGTTTATCCCGACCACCAGCACAAGCAGTACAACAGCAGTCGCATAGCTTTCGTTTACGTATATGCCTTCCCGCGAAAGATTGTACATATGTATCGAAAGCGTGCTTGCAGAATCCATCAGGCTGGCCGGCAATTTATTGTTTGTTCCGGAGGTCAGCAGCAGCGCCGCGGTTTCGCCGACGATGCGTCCGAT
>Ga0082212_10013185_pt1 | contig 10352 bp, 4 predicted proteins | sample TergutNt197P3_FD_71548 | JGI IMG/M metagenome (GOLD analysis project Ga0082212, IMG submission 71548) | Neocapritermes taracua P3 segment gut microbial communities from Petit-Saut dam, French Guiana - Nt197 P3 | ecosystem: Host-associated > Arthropoda: Insects > Digestive system > Gut ...
TTATGCTCCATGGCGGGCACGGACACTTACTTGCTCAGTTTACATCACCGTATTTGAACAAGAGGACGGATGAATATGGAGGCAGCCTTGAAAACAGGGCAAAATTCGTTATAGAGCTTCTGGATGCGATTCGCCGGAGGGTCGGCGACAAGCTTGCGATAGAATACCGTATCAGCGCAAGTGAAGGGGTTGCCGGAGGTATGCAGGAAGAAGAAACGATAGCGTTTGTCAAAATGATACAGGACAAAATAGATCTTCTCCATGTATCGTCGGGAATACTGAACAACCCCGAAACCGCTCAACACTTGATTCTACCCACATACTTGCCTCATTGCCATAATCTTCATTATGCCGAAAGGTTGAAAAAAGAGCTGAGCGTCCCGATAGTGACTGTCGGCTCTATCAGCGATATGAGGACGGCGGACAACATTATAAAAGAGGGCAAAGCTGACATGGTCGCTATGGCGAGAGCGCTGATGGCCGACCCTGAGATTGTCAATAAAACGCGGCGGGGGGACAACAGCGAAGTTCGGCCATGTTTACGGTGCAATGTTTGTTCAAATCTGACAAGTAATTGCTTCCCGATACGCTGTACGGTCAATCCAGTCCTTGGCAGGGAGACTGATTATGCCAATATAGCGCCTGCCAAAAAAGCGAAAAAAGTCGTAATCGCGGGCGGCGGCCCGGCCGGTATGCAAGCTGCCCTCACATCGTCCTGCAGAGGTCATGAAGTCATTCTTCATGAAAAGAGCGCCGGGCTGGGCGGGCATCTAGTCAACGCGGCAGGACCCGCATTCAAGGATGATATGAAGCTTTATCTCGATTGGTTGATCCGCCAGGTGCAAAAAGACCCGGGTATAACAGTAAAACTCAACTCCGAAGCGACGGCTGATAGTATAAAGGCAGAAAATCCGGATGTCGTGTTCATAGCAATCGGAGCGGAGCCTATATTGCCCGATTCTTTGTTTATGGGCAGGGATAATGTGGTTTGGGCCGGCGACGTCCACACCGACAAGGCCTCGACAGGTGAAACCGTCGTCGTCGCCGGTGGCGGGCTGACCGGTTTTGAAGCAGCGCTCCATTTGGCGCAGGATGGTAAAAAAGTCACGATAATCGATATGCTCGATATGAGGGCGCTTACTGCAGATATCCCCGGCCTTTTAATGACATTACTACGTGAAAAAGGCGTGAGGATAATATCGGATGTAATGCTTGAAGAGATTACTGACGCCGGGGTTTCCCTTATTGATAAGACTTGGAAACGAATCGACCTCCCGGCCGATACTGTAGTCCTGTCACTGGGTTTTGCGCCATCCGCCGGCGTCATCGATTCTTTCCGCGATATTGTTCCTGACGTCTACTTTATCGGCGACTGCAAAAAGCCAAAAGATTTATATCAGGCGATCCACGGCGCTTTTGACTTCGCTGTGGAGATATAATGGATGCGCCCGGCGGGGCGCAGGTAACTTAAGTTTGCTAAACAATGGGAGTCGAACCGGCAATGGTTCGACTCCCGCTTGAAGAAGGCACTTACAACGCCTGACCGGACTGTGTGATGTGTAAGAATCACTCCGGTTTTATCTCAGGCAACTGAATCTTTTTTACTTCTTCCCAGTTAGCTACGGGTTCGCGGCACTCAGGATATCCCGGGATTATCCGTCGCATTATCGTATTTGTATGCTCGCAGTTCCCGTAATCGCTGCAGCGCGCATGGTCTATGTCCCATTGATTCCATTCCACTTTCAAGTCGTCGCCTTCAAAATGGAACGTCCCGTGTGTTCCGCATACCGAGCATAGGACATGTCCCGGCTTGTACCGCATCTCGCCCGGCTCGGGTTGGCGCGGCTTATAGTCCTGCATCATCATGACTTTGCTGTTGCAGACCGGGCATGCAAAGGGGTGCTTCTCGCCCATAAAGGTCACTTCTTCAATCGGCTTGAGCATCGCTTGCGCCATGTTCCTCCCCAACTGCTTGCAGCGCTCCACCCAGTCGACGTCCTTCAGGCTGGACTCCACTGAGACTTCATCCACGAGTACGGCAATATGCTCGAGCCAGACGCGGGAAGACTCGTTTGCGAGGGACATCCAGCCGTCGGTACCACTTCCGACTGCAATCATTGCGCCAAGCTTTTTTCTGGTGAAGAAATAGTCATAGTAGGTAAACATAGTCTGATGAAGCCTCTGGCAGCAGTTCACAGCTAGTGAGTTACCCAGTAAATGGTAGCACGGGACGGAAAGGATGACTGCATTATCCTCGACCACCACTTTTTGCATGATCCATTGCAGGTCGTCCTTGAGGCCGCATTTTGGGAGACGGTCGCCGCCAATAAACAGAGGTGTGCAGTTGCTGCAGGCTATGCAGGGTTTGACGGTCAACGAAGGGACGCGGAGTAGTTCGAACTCCATCCCGTATTCTGCGGCGCCAACCGAAGCGGCTTTCAGCGACATCTCCGAGTACCCGTTCCTCTTCCCGAAACAGACGCCAAGTATCTTCTTGGTTTTCCCGGAACGCACGATATCCGGGATACCGGCCTCTTTGCGCAGCCCGGGCAGCTTTGCGCGCGCCTTCATAACCAGATCAAGCTTCTCCATCTCTTGTTCGATCAACTTTTTATCCATTGCTACGTTCAATCCTTTCAAAAATGATTTATTGGGCTGTTCAGAAACAGCGGGGTATTTCACCCCATGATGTCTGCACCCGTTCGGCCATGCTGCGCAAGCGCAGCGCGGCTCTCACTTCGTTTGACAATAAAAACCGCTGTCTCGGCTTATATTGCCATGAATAGTCGCGGCGTACACAGTATAGAACTGAAAGCATTTTATGTCAATCGTTTTTCGAAATCGCAGTCAGCGGCATTGTCGGAGAAAGCGCCAAATCTCTTGACATCCGCTGCAATAGTGGCTACACTAAAACTGTAAGTAGAAATGTTGGTACGATTTATTATGAGGAGGAGAGAATATGAAGAAAAGCAGGAGAATCGTAGCGCTGTTCCTTATCTTTGTATTGTGCCTGGCGCTGTTAACAGCGTGCCAGCCCAAGGATGATGAATCAGACAGCAGCAAAGACAACGCCACCGCAAGCACTGTTGTAACAGACACCAGTGCGCCACCACCTGCCGGCGCAAAGTTCGCCGACCATATTATCATGGGTAACGACCACACCCCGCTATCCGTCATCGACCCGTGTCACCCTGCGGGAAACACCCCGCCAACCCTATGGACGTACAGACTGGTCTATGACACGCTGATATTCGAAAAGGACCGCGAACTATATCCCATGCTCGCTACTTCGTGGTCAACAGATGACTATCAGACATACAACTTCACTCTGCGTGACGACGTCTATTTCCATAATGGCGACAAGTTCACGGCAAGAGATGTGGAGTATACCATCAATAGGGCTAAAGCGGCATTAGGCTCGATGGCTTTTGGTAACTACATAGTTGTGGATACAGTGAATGTCATTAGCGACACCGAAATCCAAATCGTCCTGGTTGCACCAATTGTCGACTTTCTGAACATCGTAGGTCTTTCCTGTTCGTGCATAGTCAACGAAAGGGCGATAAATGAAAACCCCGAAACAGGAGTATGGGTCGGGACAGGCGCGTATAAAGTCACCGAGTTTGACTCGAACAACTTCGTAACAGTTGAGCGCAACGACGACTACTGGGGCGACGCACCCTATACCAGGAGCATAACGATACGTTTCGTCCCCGACGTTGCCGCCCGCACGATTATGATGCAAAATGAAGAAATGCATATCAGCATGGGGGGCCTCAGCCCGGATGATATACATATTTTCCAGGCCAACGACCGTTATAACGTCGTACCGGTGTTCTTTAACAACCCGAATACACTGGCGTTTAGCATGACTAACCCGATAACTAGCGACTACAACTTCCGCATGGCTGTAATGCATGCCCTGAACGAGGAAGAAATAGCGGCTGTTGCCGCAGGCGAATGGGGGGTACCGGAAACAACAGGTACGATGTGGGGACACTCGGTTATTTACCGCAATAATGACATCCCGATAGTACCGTTCGATCTCGATCTGGCGAGGGAGTATCTGGCTAAATCCCCGTACGACGGCGAGGAGCTTGAGATTGCCACTGCGGCAGACACATTTGTCAAGGCTGCCGTAGCCGTCCAGCAACAGCTTAACAGGATTGGTATCAATATTAAGATCAACGAAATGGATATGCCGGGCTTGATGGGGTTTGCGAGGTTTGGAAACGAAAGCACGCAAATGGTCCTGACTGTATCAGGCTTTGTAGGTCTTTCATCTTTTCAAAACAATTACCTTCCCGGCGGATCGATAAACAGGGGGACCTATGTCAATCCGAGGGTCACTGAACTATTTAACATAGCTATAGGAACTTCCAATCAGAGCGAGTGCGAAGCGCTGTTCAGGGAACTCCAGGAAATCATCGCCGAGGATCCGCCTACAGTCAACTTGTTCTGGCACAGGAACTGTATAGTTGCTGTAAACAATATCGGCGGAATGTATCTGCCCGAAGACGTTTTTTATGACTTGAGATACATCTATATGCTGGAAGACTGATAAGCAGAAATCAGGGGAATGGTATTCTGCGGCCGGGGTCCCGCACCCCGGCCGCCTCTGCTTGGAGGGATATGAATGCTCCGATTGATTGTTAAGCGGATTCTCTGGCTGATTCCCGTTATCCTGGTTGTGGCTTTCGTCGTTTTTGCGCTCCTTGAAGTGATGCCCGGAACATTTGTCGACACTATGTCAGGCAATCGAATGACGCCGGAGGACTATGAAGCGCTGAGAAGTTTATACAACCTTGACAAGCCTATGGTGTACAGATACGCACTATATATGTACGACCTTGTCCAGGGCGATTTGGGCATTTCCTACGTCACCGGGGGCGGCGTATGGGATATGTATATGTCAAGGCTGCCCAACACTCTGATTTTATCGTTTACTTCACTGATAATCGGGTCGGTGGCGGCGGTACTGCTGGGGAATGTCGCGGCGAGGCATGCCGGCAAGCTTATTGATAATGTGGCGACGACATTCTCGCTTATCGGTATGTCAATGCCGGGATTCTGGCTGGGGCTGCTCCTGCTACTTGTTTTCTCGTTGCAACTGGGTTGGCTGCCGGCGGGGGGGGCCGGGCAAGGAATACGAAGTCTGATACTCCCGGCTATTTGCAGCAGCTTTATGCTGATGGCGACCACTACCAGGCTGACGAGATCCAGCATGCTCGAGGTACTAAACGCGGATTTCTTACGCACCGCGCGGGCAAAGGGCGTGCCTGAAAAAGCTGTAATCAGGAAGCATGCCCTCGGCAACGCCTGGATACCTATCCTGACGTCGATAGGGGTTGCGCTAAGTATGTCGCTTGCCGGGTCGGTCATCGTAGAGTCCGTTTTTGACTGGCCTGGCGTCGGTCGTTTAGCCACCGAGGCCCTAAGGGCGCGGGACGTGCCGTCAATACTTGGCTGCGTAATACTGACGACGATCCTTAATGTCCTTGTGCTGCTTGCCGTGGATATCCTTTACGCCTTTGTCGACCCAAGGATAAAATCACAGTATTCCGCGAAAAAGAAAAAGCTGCCGGGCAGCAGCCTGCAAGCATTGATAAGCGGCGATGATAGCGATGCGGGGACAAACGCGGGGACAAACGCGGGGACAGCCGCGGAGGTAACTGCGGGGACAAACGCGGGGACAAACGCGGAGGTAACTGCGGGGACAAACGCGGGGACAAACGCGGAGGTAATTGCGGAGACAACCGGGGAGACAATAGCGGAGATCGCGGTCGATAACCGTAGCGCCCCGTTACCTGCGGAAGCAGCCCTTACTGATAATTATGCGCAAGCGACCAATTACCAAACCGGAGACTACGCGGGCGATAAATCCGATGCTGCGACAGTGGTCGCGGAGGTATACGAACTGCGACAGGAGCAGGGACAGAAGGCAAACAGTTTCGTAACAAGGGATTTCAGCCATAACACCGGCTTCGGTAAGGCTGCGGAAACGGATGGCGCCAAGGCGGAGTTGCTGAGCAGAAAATATAGGAAGCGCAGCCAGTTTGGTTACGTAATCCACCATTTGCGGCAGAACAAAGCAGCGGTAGTAGGGGCGTGTATTGTTGTTGCGTTGCTGGTGGTATTCATAGCGTCGTTGTTTGTCTCATATGAGACAGTCACGGAGATGGACGCCTTGAACAGGTTTGCACCGCCTAGCCTTGAGCACCCGTTTGGCACCGATGGTTTAGGGCGCGACGCTTTTCTGCGCGCTATATATGGTACGCGATATTCACTGGCCATCGGGGTTGGAGTCGTGGGGATCGCTGCGGTGTTCGGGGTCTTGCTCGGGTCGGTCGCCGGTTACAAAGGAGGTGCTGTGGACGATATCATCATGCGGGTATCCGATACGCTGGCGTCAATCCCGGGGATGCTTTTAGGTATGGTAATTGTGACCGTGTTGGGGCAAAGTCTGCAAAACTTGATAATAGCAGTCGGGATACCGACGATACCAATATTCATACGAATTACAAGGGCGTCAATACTAAGTATAAAAAACAATGAGTATGTCGAAGCGTCGCGTGCCATTGGATTTACAGGCCCCAGGATAATTTTTACGCAGGTCCTGCCAAATGGGTTGGCTCCAATCATAGTTTCGATAACCGCCAGCCTTGGTATCGCGATTCTGACAGCGGCGGCGCTGTCCTTCCTCGGGTTCGGGGTGCCGGTGCCGCAGCCGGAATGGGGGGCGATGATCTCGAGCGGCAGGGAGTTCGTTCACAGGGCGCCCTGGCTGCAAACGTATCCCGGCTTACTCATTTTGATAACGGTCCTTGCCTTTAATCTTCTGGGCGATGGACTTCGCGATGCACTCGACCCCAAGCTGAAGAAATAATAATATAAAGGAAATATTGGAGGAATACAGCAATGGATCTTAAACTGAAAGACAAAGTAGCGCTGGTAACCGGCGCCGGAAGCCAGATAGGTTATGGAAGGGGTATCGCGCGGACGTTGGCCGAAGAGGGATGTAAACTGGTTATATCTGATATAAAGACGGAGGGCCTGCAGAAGACTGCGGAAGAGTTGGAAGCAATGGGCGCGTCGGTGCTGGCGGTGAAAGCTGACAACACAAACAGGGCCGAAGTTGACGATATGGTAAAAAAGGCTATCGATCGTTTTGGGCAGATAGACGTCCTTGTTAATAATGCCGGCGCAAGCGGACCGTTTAAGATGTTTGTCGAAATGACGACCCAGGATTGGAGTTTTGACATCAATGTTAATCTATATGGCCAGATGAATGTTGCGCAGGCTGTCCTCCCATATATGTTGGAGCGTAAATACGGGAGGATCATCAACTTTGCCGGGGGGCAGGGCATACCTGGGCTCTCGACTTATGGCGCAGCCAAGGCGGGCGTCATCATGTTTTCCCAGTCACTGGCAAAGGAGGTTGCGCCGCATGGTATTGTTGTCAACATTTTAGGGCCGGGTCTTGGCATGACCGGACTTGTTGAGCATACGGCTTCAGCGGAATTTCTGGAGGGTGAAACAAAACGCTCTTCGCTTAAGAGACTCTGCACTCCGGAGGACGTCGGCCCTGCTGTAGCGTTTCTAGCTTCAGATCGCTGCAGCTACTTGAATGGACAACTGTTTTCCCTGAGTGCATTCTAAAATTATCATTGCGTGTATTACTTGCCAAGCATGTTGATACAGTTCCCGGGTAGCCGGGATTACGCCCTTACTTGCGTGAGAAAGTCGCTTGGTCGGCTTAAAGTCTAGAAAATGTCCCATCCCTACCCCGGGATATGCTCCTGCCGACCTCAGCTTCCGCTCACGCTGCGCAATAGCGCAATTCCGGCTACCCGTGAACTGAACATTTCGCGGCGTGTTTTCGACAGGTGGAAATGTTGACACACTTGTATTTCACATGGTAAAGTTAGACCAGATTATTTTCAACAGGGGGATGGTTTTATGGGTAACAAGTTTCAACCTGATGTTCAGAATATTAAGGGATTCAGTCTGATTGGCATGGAAAGCGGCGGGCCGTGCCTTGTGGATTCGAATGATGGGAAAATCACCCGCATCAGGCCGTATCAATACGACACGGAATACACGGATAAGTACTGCAACCCATGGGTCATCAAAGCGCGCGGCAGTGAGTTCCGCGCTCCGGATGTGGTAACGATATCACCGTTTGGATTGGGCTACAAAGCGCGCGTATACTCAAAAAACCGCGTCCGCTGGCCGCTTAAGCGGGTGGACTGGGACCCGAAAGGCGAGCGTAACCCTCAAAACCGCGGCAAGTCCGGTTATGTGCGCATATCATGGGATGAAGCCGCGCAAATCGCCGCTGATGAACTGGTGCGCATGAAAGAAACATACGGCCCGGAAGCGGTACTCTGCGAGTCCGATATGCACGGCGAGGGTAAAAACGTAGCGCCGAGCCACGGCTGCCCGAACAGACTTCTGTCGCTGATGGGCGGATATACGCTGCAGATGCGGAACAAGGATTCGTGGGAAGGTTGGTATTGGGGGGCCAAGCATGTCTGGGGCTGCGAACCTGTCGGCGAGATGATGCCGACGGCAAATCTTTTTCCCGATATTGCAAAGCATGCAGATCTCCTGCTCTTTTGGGGATGCGACCCTGAGACGACCCCTCTGGGGGTAGTAAGCCAGCTTCCGAGCAGGCTTTGCTACTGGTACACTCAGATTGGGATCAAAAGTATTTATGTATGCCCCGATCTCAATTACGGCGCAGCTGTCCATGCGGATAAGTGGATTCCGGTGTTCCCGAATACAGACGCGGCGCTTCAACTGGCGATTGCGTATATATGGATAACTGAAGGCACATACGAGAAGGATTACCTGGACACCCACGCCCATGGGGTGGAGAGGTTCTTTGACTATGTCCTGGGCAAGGAGGACGGGATACCAAAGACGCCGGAATGGGCTTCGGATAAATGCGGCGTGCCGGAATGGACTATTAAGGCCCTTGCCCGCGACTGGGCTTCGAGGATAACGAGCATAATCCACTGTAATGGCGGAAGCTATATAAGGGGGCCGTTCGCGACGGAGCCTGCAAGGCTTGAAGCTATGCTGCTCGGCATGAGGGCGCTCGGGAGCCCGGGCGTACACCAGGCAAAAATGATTGAGTTCAACCTCTGGAATGACGACTACCCGCTGCCGTATCAGGGCGAGTTTGTCCCACGGGTGCCTCATATCGCAGATCCCGTGCGAATGGTAGACGGCGACGTGTCGCCGGAGATCAACATGAACCGTTTTCTACTGAGTCCTATTCAAAAAGAACGCGCCCCTGAGCTTGTTAAGCTATTCAACTCACTTCCCGCGCCGCTGCAGTTCATACCCCGCACACTTGTCCACAGGGCTATACTGGAACCCCATATCGAGTGGTACGGGATGCAATGTTTCTCGGGGAGTCAGTTGCCGCGCGAGAATAATTACAGGTTACCAACGCAGCAGTACGAGTTTGAGTTGATGCAGTTTCCCCGCCCGGGGCTGTCCCGCCTGCACATGATCTGGACCTCGGCCCCGTGCCAGACTACTTGCTGGACCGATGGCAATCTTACGATCAAAGCGTTCAGGAGCCCGGAAATAGAGTGCATCGTAGCGCAGCACCCGTGGATGGAGAACGATTGTTACTTTGCCGACCTAATTTTCCCTGTCGCGACAAAGCATGAGATGCATGATATCGGAAGCGACCTTTGCAGCGGATCTTTCTCGTCGGTTTACCTCGAAGGCCCCTGCTGCGAGCCCGTCGGGGAATCCCGCTCCGATTTCGACGTCTGTGCCGCAGTCGCTGAAAAGTTGGGAAAAGAATACTATGACGCCTATACAGGCAATCTGTCGGAGCAGGAGCGTACGCGGCTGTTCTATAAGGCGTCGGGCTGTGAAGAGAGTATGCCATGGGATGAGTTCAGCGATAAGAAAATATTTGTGATCCCATGTAAAAAGGACGCGCAGGATGTGCCCGCGGGGATGTTCAAGTTCTATAAAGACCCTTCCAACAACCCGCTTACGACGCCGACCGGCCTTCTGGAGTTCACATCTACAGCTATTGAGAAGCATATGCCGGACGATCCGGAGCGCCCGCCAATACCAAAATGGGTCGAGTCGAGCGAAACGCACGACGAGCGCCTTTCCGGCGACCGGGCAAAGAAATACTCCCTGCTGTGCATGACGAATCACGGGAGGTGGCGGATGCACGCGCAATGCGACGATATCATCTGGAACCGCGAAGTCGAGACGATGAAGATCCGCGCAAAAGACGGGTACCAGTACGAGCCTGCATGGCTGCACCCGCTCGAGGCCGAAAAGCGCGGGATAAAACACGGCGATATAGTCAG
>Ga0082212_10013186_pt1 | contig 10352 bp, 5 predicted proteins | sample TergutNt197P3_FD_71548 | JGI IMG/M metagenome (GOLD analysis project Ga0082212, IMG submission 71548) | Neocapritermes taracua P3 segment gut microbial communities from Petit-Saut dam, French Guiana - Nt197 P3 | ecosystem: Host-associated > Arthropoda: Insects > Digestive system > Gut ...
CTTTAGCGGTGTCGGGCAGATAGAGTCCGCCTTTGGTCTTTTCTTCGGCGGTTTCACGCCGAATGACGACGCGGTCGCCGAGCGGCTGCAATTTTGTGCCGGAGCACGAGTTTTCACAAGGTTTGCTTTTTGTCATATTTTGGTGAGAATTGATATATTGCTATCTAGGAGGTAATTCTAGCAAATGTCGTGCCAAAGTAAAAAAAGGGGGTAATCTTGTACCAGAAACCGAGACAAATTGCCCTGTTTTCTTTGTGCCCTTTGTGTCTTTTGGTTGAAAATTATTAACCACAAAGACACAAAGGGCACAAAGATTCACCTGCCAAAATGGCAGGTTACTGCAATTGCACACACGGAAAAAATCTGAAAGTGCGGAAGCACCGGGCACTTGCCCATCACGTGTCCCCCGGTTCGTTAATGCTTGAAGTGCCGTCGCCCAGTGAAGATCATCGGAATTCCATATTTGTTACAGGCTTCAATGACCGCCTCGTCGCCGCGAGAACCGCCGGGTTGAATCACAGCCCGAATACCATGATTTTTGATCATATCCATCGAATCGGGGAACGGGAAAAACGCATCGCTTGCCAACACGCTTCCAGTGATCCGATTCCCCGCTTTTTTGATAGCAATTTCCACCGAGTCGATTCGGCTCATCTGTCCTGCTCCGGCACCGAGCAACATTCCTTCCTTTGCCAATACAATCGCATTCGATTTGACGTGGCGGACAATTTCCCAGGCAAATCGGATGTCGTCCCAAACGCCCTGTTCCGGCTTCTTTTCTGTAACGACTGTCCATTGGTCTTCGGGATCGCTTTTCGTGTCGGTTTCTTGAAACAAAGCCCCGCCTTCGAGTGGTCGCAAAGCCCAACGTGATGGAGAAACATCCAGCACCCCGACGTGGAGCAACCGAACATTGGAGCCCCACTTCGGTTTGGTGGTCAGCACGGACAGCGCATCGGCATCAAATGACGGAGCGACAATCGCTTCGACGAACAAGCCGGGCGTTGCCAAAATTTCCGCCGCTGCGAGATCGACCGGTCGGTTCAAACCGATGACCGAACCGAACGCACTTAACGGATCGCCTGCCATCGCTTTGCTCACGGCATTGGAAATCTGTTCGTCGACGGCAGCCCCGCACGGATTGTTGTGCTTAATCACGGAGACCGCCGGCATCGAAAACGCACGAACGATTGCCAGTGCAGAATCGAGATCGAGCAGATTGTTATACGACAGTTCTTTCCCGTTGAGTTGTCGGGCAGAAACCACGCTGGCGACTTTGGATCGGGGATCGACATAGACCGCCGCCTGTTGATGTGGATTCTCGCCGTACCGAAGGACATCGTTCCGCTTCAATTTGAGCGACAGAGTCGGAGGAAATTCCTCTTTGGTCAGCCGCTCGATGAAATATTGAGAAATCGCATTGTCGTAATTTCCCGTCATGGTAAATGCATCCTTTGCGAGACTCTGCCGAAGTTGCAATGTTGTACGACCATTTTTTTGAATCTGTTCCAACACCGCAGAATACTGCTCTTGCGCGGTAACAACAGTAACGAACTGATGATTTTTGGCGGCAGCGCGGATCATCGAAGGACCGCCGATGTCGATATTTTCAATGGCTTCCTCTTCGGTAACGCCTTCTCTGGAAATGGTCGCTTCAAAGGGATAAAGGTTGATGATGACCAGTTCAAACGTTTTGATATTGTTTTCGGCGAGGGCGTTCATGTCGCTGACGTTGTCTCGTCGGCAAAGAATACCGCCATGAATTTTGGGATGGAGCGTTTTGAGTCGTCCCCCCATCATTTCAGGAAAGCCTGTGTAATCGGCGACATCAATGACGGAAATTCCCTCTTTTTCGAGGTGGGTGCGAGTTCCTCCGGTACTGTAAATTTCAACTCCGGCGGCTTGTAATTCTTTGGCAAAAGCGGCAAGCCCCATTTTATCGCTGACACTGATGAGAGCGCGGGTAATTTTCGGTGATTCCATGAACGCAAAGATCGTAATCTAAAAATATCAAAGATGAGGTCATTTTCCCCTATTTCGTCGGAGTCGTCAAGAGTGTGGAAGACTATCGCCGACCAGTCTGTGGTCCGGCGACAAGTTTATTTGGTGAGTTTTTTGGATTTTTGTCAAAAAGTCAAAAAATATCGCAATCGGTTACTTCATTTCTTGTGCGACTTTCGCAAACTGACCTTGGACCTCTTTGAACACCCCTATCAACACGGGATCAAAATGACTTCCGGCATCTCCTTCGATGATATTGCACGCTTCTTCGTGAGTAAATGCCTTCTTATACGGTCGCTCGGCAATCAACGCATCGTACACATCCGCAATCGCCATCAAACGTCCTTCGAGAGGAATGTTTGTACCGCTCAACCCGGCGGGATAACCGGTGCCGTTCCATTTTTCGTGATGGGCTCCGGCAATGAGCAACGCATGATTCAAGAAATCGTGTTCATTCGTCTTGCTCATGATATGCTTAATGGCATCCATTCCGACCGTTACGTGGGATTTCATGATTTCAAATTCTTCCGGGGTCAGTTTAGAAGGTTTGTTCAATATCAAGTCGGAGATGGCAATTTTGCCGACATCGTGAAGTTGCGCTGCCGGAAGAAAAAAGTCCATGTACCAAGACGATATTTCTTCCACGTAGATTCCTTCCAGAATCATCTCTTCCGTGATCGCTTGTAAGTACAGTTGCGTGCGGGTAATATGCCCGCCCGTAAGTTTGTCCCGAAACTCCACGAGGTCGGCAACGGTCGCAAGAATGGCATTTTGAAGATTTAATACCTCGGCAGTCTTTTCCGTAACCCTGACTTCCAGATTATCCGCATAATCTTTCAGTGCCGCCTGGTTTGCCAAAAGTTCCTTTTTTTGTCGAACGATCAAAAGTTGGTTGACAACGCGTTTGATCAGCAACGGACCCGAAAAAGGTTTGGTGATATAATCGACCGCCCCCAAATCAAATCCCTGCTCTTCGCTGCCGTCGTCGTCTTTGGAAGTAAGGAAAATAACAGGAATATCCGCATATCGCGGGTCGGCTTTCAATTTTTTGATTGCCTCGTAGCCGTTCATAACCGGCATTTCTATGTCCATCAGTATCAAGTCTGGCGTAACATTTTCGAGAAGTTCAAAAAGTCTTTCCGCCGACGGCACCGGATAGATTTCATAAAATGATTTCAGCAAGTCTCTGCCCATTGCCAGACTCGTCTTGACATCGTCAACCAAAACAATTTTGTGTCGAATGTGTTCCACGGTAATCCCCCTTTCACTCTGTCAAATAGGACAGTCCCTCAATAATCTCTGTGAAGTTTGATTCATCTACATTTTCACGGAGCCAGGGCACAATTTCCCCGTCCGTTTCATATTCATACCGCTCCATCTCCATCATCGTGGCATTCACTCCATCCATGTCGTATCTTTTACAGGATTCAAGGAGTTTTGTCAACATTTCTGTATCCGGCTTATCTTTTTTTGGTTTTGGACGGTGTTCCTCGACCTTGGCGAGAAGATGCCCGATGTCTGTTATTAACGTTTCGACCGTTGTGATGAAAACAGGCGTGTTTTTCCGAACAAAGTCGAGATCACCCGCCTTTGCCGCCTTTTCAAGAGCCGCCGCTTGTGTCCCTACCTCTTCTGCGAAAATACCTCGGCTTGAACCCTTGATCCCATGCACCGTAATCGCATACGCGGCTAAATTTTCCTCCGCGACCTCTTTTTTTATCGTTTCAAGCAAACCCGTGGTATCTGCGATGAAAGCATGAAGTATTCCAAAATAGGTTTCCTTGTCGCCGTCAAAACGTTCAAGTCCCTTTTTCACATTCAGTTTTTCGTACAATGCACCAATTTTGCGCCGGTCAAGTCCACTCCGTCGAGACGAATCGCTGCTGCGCCGGTCTCTCCCATTGCGAACATCCGGGATAAGATTGTCTGTGATGCTCCCTTCTCTGTCCTGATACTGCTTGTCCTGCTCTTTGTCACGTACCCACTGCCGGAGCACGGTATCAAGCCGGATTAACTCGATGGGTTTCGGAATAAAGGCTTGGAATCCCTTTTTTAGAAACATTTCCTCGTTTCCGACAACAGCGTTGGCTGTGAGCGCAATGATGGGAACCGTTTTCGCATAATCGGTGCCGATTTCCCGGATAAGGCGAGTGGCTTCAATGCCGTCCATACCGGGCATCATGTGGTCCATGAATACCGCATGGTATCGGACTTTTTCCTCGCGAATGGCATCAATTGCCTGTTGCCCGCTTGTAACACAATCGATATGCATGCCATACGGTTTCATCAGACCTTTGGCAACGTTCAGGTTAGTTACTACGTCGTCCACGATTAACACTTTCCCATACGGCAAACGAATCCGTACCAGTTTGGCATTCTGCTTTCGTCTTCCTTCATAGTAGCGGAAGTTTTTAAGATTTTCTGCCATCTCTGGACCGATCGTTGTGTCGCTTACGGTTTCCTGTGGAAATCTTACCGTGAAAACACTCCCTTTGCCGTACTCACTTTCGACTCTAATGGTCCCGTGCATCAACTCAACCATTCTTTTAGTAATGGAAAGTCCGAGCCCCGTTCCCAAAATTTCACGGTTGGTCTTTTGGTCTACCTGCGAATAGTCGGTGAAAATGTTGCTCCGATAATCCGAGTGGATGCCGATACCCGTATCCCGAACCCTGGCAATCATATAAACAGTACCTTCTTCCATTTCACAATTGACGCTTAATTCGACCGTGCCTTCTCTCGTGTATTTGAAGGCGTTGGACAGGACATTGTTGAGAATCTGCCTAATTCGCAGTTCATCACCGTAAAGTTGTGCGGGTAAATTTCCGTCAATGTTCAGGACGAATTCAATCGGTTTGTCCCCCTTGTACATGATACTTTGCGTAACAGTGTCGTTAATCAGACTGGGCACATCATAGACGGTAGGAATAAGTTCGAATTTTCCCGACTCGATTTTTGAAATGTCTAGTATGTCATTGACAGTGCTGAGCAGGGTCATCCCCGCACTGTTGATGTTCTCAAGATTTACTACAATTTCTTCGTCCAGTCTTTCATTTTCTAGAGTCAAATCAGTCAGCCCGATAATGGCATTGAGCGGCGTGCGCATTTCGTGACTCATATTTGCCAGAAAACTGCTCTTAGTGACATTTGCTTTTTCAGCATCTCTTAATGCCGCTTCCAATTTCACGGACGCTTCATGAAGATTGATGGCATTCGCCATCATCAGACTTACCGATTGCATGATGTCGATTTCGTCCTCCAAGAAAGTATGGGACTGCCTACAATTATCGATGCTGAAAAATCCCCAAAAATGGTCCTGCACGAACAGCGGGATATTAGCAATCGACTTGATTTCGTAGGCTTTCAAAAACTTCTGGTCGTCTTCCGGCAATTCAGAGAGCGGTCCATTGATACATTCTCCACGTAAGAACATTTCTTTCCAATGGGGTATATCACTGTAAGGAAAACTTAATCCGATAGGGATGGCTGTTTTCTGATGCCCAAAATCGCTGCACCATTCATGCGTGTGAACAAAATAAAGGTTGTTGCCTCTCACTTCATTTTGCCAAATCTGGACGCGGTCTGCGTCCACAGCACGACCCACAAGTTCCATGCTGTCAAGGAGCAGCGTTCTGATATTATCTCTGTCCTCCATCATGAGAAGCATTTGTGCGGTGCGGTTCCCCACTTGCAACAGACTTTTTTGATAGTCAATGGCTTCCATCATTTGTTTGTGTTCACGCAGGTCACGCGCGTAACTGGCGACGTAGTATTCTCCTCCGATTTTGACACGTGTCATGGTGATCTCCGTGGGTATCGGCGTGCCGTCCGGCGTTTGATTCATCCACTCAATAACGATTTCGTTTTCTTCGGTAAAAACCCTTTCAAGGTTTTGCCGGATCACCTCGAAGGAACGTCGTCCATCTGGTTGAAACTCCGGTGAGAGTTCAGGAAATCTTTCCATGTATTCCTGCTTGTCTTTCATGCCGAAAAGTTTAACGGACTCTTCATTGCAATCGAAAATCTTAATATCCCTGCTCCACAAGCGGCAGGCAAGGGGCATGGTATCAAGCAAAAGCGAGGTGCGTTCGTGATCTGCTTGAATTTGCGCTGCCTGTTTTTGGATAGTGATAAACGGTTTGATGACAATGCCGGAAACAAAAACGGAAACGACGACCCCCACTGCAAGATATAATAAAGCGGCGAACAGCAGTCCGCTTTGCACGGTTTTTAAGGGACTTTCGCTCAACGGGGCGACCACGCCAATGTACCATCCTGATTGGGAACCGGTAACGTGTTTATAGACGCAAAGGCGTTCCTTTTGCTCTAAAAAATATCTGCCGGAGCCATGATTGTTTTCAATCACGGTTTTGTAAAATTTAGCCGCCGATTCGTAGGCACTGTCGGTTTTCGCATCCTTAATGAAATTACGTTGTTCTAAAACCAATTCGTTTCGATGACTAGCGACAAAGGTGCCTTGTGAGTCGACAACAAAGATGCTGCCGGTTTGCCACAATTGGTATTCGGAGAGAAGGTCGGAAAAGAAAAGCCCAGAAAGGGTCGCTGACAAAGCCTTGCCCGATCCCACCGGTACAAATACATGGATAACAAAACTACCGTTTTCGTTATTGTAGTGTGCGGAGGATAAAAAACTTTCACCCTTAAAGGCAGCATCGATATCATCGCGTTCCAACAGGAAAACATCATGATTAATGGGATCGCCGTAATGGGCGACAATGCCCGCCTGGTCATAGATCGTAAGCGAAATAAAATCCTTGAATTCTTCCAGTTGTGCCGCCATCACGTCCATCCGGTTTTCTGCGGATGCGGCACCGATCCTGGCAGCCATCGTATCCGTGTTGGAGTACAAAAGTCTGATCCTTGTGGAGACCACGGTATCGGCGATGTCCAGAGCCAGGGAGAGTTCCTGCTCCATCATTTCGGTCATGTGGCGATGGGTAAAGGACAAACTTAAAAAGAAACTTGCCCCGGTAAAGACGAAAATAATCGCCATGAGTATCAGTGCCGCCTTAACTCGCATTAACATGACTTGTCCCTCCCGAGAATTTTCTTGGTCCGCTTCGTCCGAGCCACCCATTTTACACGATTTGACCGCAATGAGAAGGTTGCCCTCACAAACGCGACTCGGGTGCGTTCAAATTGACGTGGACGTTCTGACGGAGTGGATTTTATGACCGGTTGGGAAAGACATGCGGGTTCTCCGGCGAGAAAATGACGTTGCGATTCTATCATAAACGGAGGCAAAACGTTCGTTGGTTTTCGGAATGACTCTCTTCGTGTCCTTTGTGCCTTTGTGCGAAAAACAAGACTCAAATTTCTCGCACAAAGGCACGAAGAACACAAAGGAGAAAGATAATCTCTTGCAATATCCTTCATCCATGTTATGGTATGAGTACGTAAAGCGAAAGGAATAGAATCATGGCAGCGAAGCAATTAACTTACGAAGGCGTTCTTGAAATGTTCGAGCAAACTCACCAACGAATGAAGGAACAGGGAGATGAGTTCGACCGGAGAATGGAACGAATGTTTCAAAAAGTCGCCGAGCAACAGGCGAAAGTTGCCGAGCAACAGGCAAAAACAGAACGGACAGTAGAACGTGTAAGTACGGATATTGGGCACCTCGGCTCTCGTATCGGGAACATTATCGAACACATGGTTGGCGGAGGAAATATCGTCGAGCAATTCCAAGCATTAAACTACAACGTTACCGAGTATAGCCGCAATAAGAATTTTGGAGTAACGAACACAAACGAAAGCGGGGAAATCGACTTGTTACTAGAAGACGGCGACGTTGCCATTCTAATTTCAGTCAAAACCAAACTGACGACGGGGGATGTCCGTGAACACATCGAGCAGATGGAAAAATATCGGCGGTATGTCGATGCAAAGGGCAGTGGTGATAAACGGCGTTTCATTGGAGCGGTCGCCAGTGCCGTTGCCGACCAAAATGTGATTGACTTTGCACAAAAAAAGGGGTTCTACGTTATCGTACAATCGGGCGTTGCCGTGGAAATCGTGCCGACACCGGAAGGATTCTCCGCAAAGGAATGGTAATCAGAGCCCGAAGCGTAAGCAAGGCAAACAAAGGTACATCTAACAACACGCTATCGCACCGATCACAAAATTCAATGCGAAAAGCAAAATATGAGCCAGCAACAACATCGCGGAAACATGAAGCCGACTCGGACGATGGACGAGCGCAGATTTTAAGGACAATACCGTTGCAGGAACACCGATGAACAATGGTAGCCATAGTATTGATGCCAAGGGACCACCGCCAAGAAGGAGCACCATCCGACTATCAGCAAGAAGAACGAGTAAAGTACATTCGATGACCAAACAGTATGTCAGCAACACCGCCATCGAACTGCGGAGTGATTTAGACATAAACGCATATATCAGAGACAACAGTGTTACAGGAATGCCGATGAACAAAGGTATCGTGAGCGTTGCGTGGCATGCAAAACCTTGGACACCGGCGTTAAAGAGTTCCGCCACCTCTTCGCTACGGAATTCTCCGTTTCGGACGTGGATTTTTGAACAGTCAATCTTTTCGGCGGGGACTTTGGTGTGGATGCGGCATAAAAAGCCTTCGTGAATGAGTTCTTTGATTCCTTTTTCATAACAGACGTGATTGAGCAGGTTTTCCGGCTTGCAAAGCATGCCGCTCGATAAACGATACGGCGTTGCAGTAAAGCCGATAAGACGCACGTTGGGATTGACGATTTTCGCTTCTTTCATGAATGTCCGGTACATTCCTTCGCCTGACTCTGGAAGTAAATGAGATTCGTCCACGAGGATCAGATCAAAACGACCGAGGGTACAGGCTTTTTTATGAACCGATTGAATCCCGGCAATGATGACCGGCTCTTTTGTCTTGCGAGATTTGAGTCCGGCGGAATAGACTCCGAAGTTTACTTCCGGGGCGAGCCTGCGCAATTTGTCGGCGTTCTGTTGCAACAGTTCCTTGACGTGGGCAAGGATCAAAACGCGTCCGCCCCAGCGCAGAACGGCATCGGAGCATATCCGAGCGATTACCAAGGACTTCCCGGCAGCTGTTGGCAAAACAACGCAGGGATTGTCGTCCCTGTTTTGCAGGTGGTCATAAACGGCTTGAACGGCTTCGGATTGATAGGGACGGAGGTGCATGTGAGGAGAAAGGAGAAAGAATATAGGAGTTAGGAGACGCAAGCGGTGAGGAATGTTCATTGACCGATGGTACGGTAGTACCCCTTCTAACTCCTAACTCCTTTCTCCTAACTCCTCTATACGGTCAGCGAGAAGTTTCACTTCTGCAATGAGGTTTTCTCGGAGTTCTTCGCCATCATCACCAGCGTCGTCGCACATCCTCCGAAACAGTGCCAGTACCATGTTGTGATGGAAAGGGACAGGAATGCTCAAGCATCCTGTTATCTCTTCACCACCCGTTAATTGCCGATAGGCTTTGGGCATGGTATCCCACCACGAAATCATTGCCGCAACATGTTCTGACCATTTTTTTTCGACCGTGAAATGATCGTCGTCCTTATCATCCCGTTCCTCTGCGATGGTCTTGCGCCGAGGCGGCAACTTGGCGGCAGGACGCTTTTCTCCCCGTTCAACTCGCTTGACGGCTTCACGCTGTTCTTCCGGTTCAAGCCGAGAGATTTCAAGAGCATCCTTCTTTGTAATTGTCTTTTCCCGAACGGCTCCCTTGGCTTCCGGCACTAAATTACGGGCGAGTTGTTTATTTTCTTGTAACACCCGCTTTGATACACCGGATTCTTTGGCAATATCTGCGGTCGTTTTCACTGGTGTTGTTTCCATACCAGCGGATTTGCCCTTGCCTGTGGTCATTTTTAATGGTGCGCCCGGCGCACTATTTTTTGATGGTCTCCCTTGTCCGACCTTTGCCCGCAATCCCAATGCCTCCAGAATTTCATCCCGACGTATCGCCAGTTCGCCCATGGCAATGTCGTCTAGTTCACACCGGATGAAGTTTTCGTCGATTTCGGCGAGTTCAAGGATCAGTTCATCGCCGTCGATCACGTGGTACTCGATTTCAGCGTAGCCAAGCATTTCGTAAGCGGCGATCCGGTGTGCCCCGGCAATGAGCCTGTTATTTTTGTCAATGGTGATTGGGTTGAGTAATCCAATGGTCTTGATCGACTCAACGATGTCTTTTACCTTTTCAATATCGATTTTTCGGCGATCTTCATCAATAGCGATTTTGGCAATGTTAATTTTTGTCATGATTTTGTTTCCTTTCATCTTTTGGTTAAAGGTGGCAGTTTTTTGTGAATGACTGGTAGCAGTTTTTGTAACTGCCTTTGCGTGAATTCGTTGCTGAG
>Ga0082212_10013187_pt1 | contig 10352 bp, 10 predicted proteins | sample TergutNt197P3_FD_71548 | JGI IMG/M metagenome (GOLD analysis project Ga0082212, IMG submission 71548) | Neocapritermes taracua P3 segment gut microbial communities from Petit-Saut dam, French Guiana - Nt197 P3 | ecosystem: Host-associated > Arthropoda: Insects > Digestive system > Gut ...
GTGTTTTTTTTCACACAGTTTTGAGAATCAACGCTCTATAGATGTTGTAGTTCAACTGATGAGGTTGGCGCATAAGTACAGAGGTTTTGATATTGAACCTCACGCATTTCCAACCTCAGAATTGGAGAATGACAATCCGTTTGTTAAAGAAATTTTACGAACGGGGAAGGAACTGTAGGCTAAAAATTGGGTCATGGTTTTCATGACCCCTTTAATAAGAGGAGAAATAACAATGATTACCTCAAATCAGCAAAGCCCCGAAAACATCGTTGAAATGCGGAGCATACGCAAGGTATTTCCGGGTATTGTCGCCAATGACGACATAACCATGGAACTGCGAAAGGGTGAAATACACGCGCTTCTGGGCGAGAACGGCGCGGGTAAGTCAACTCTTATGAGCATACTGTTCGGGCTGTATCAGCCGGACGCAGGCGAAATAGTAATTCGCGGCAAAAAGGAGCGCATCAGCGGGCCGAACGCCGCAAACGCGCTGGGTATCGGAATGGTTCACCAGCACTTCAAGCTCGTGCATAATTTTACAACCACCGAGAACATCATTCTCGGTATGGAATCGCCGTTCCTTGACGTTAAAAACGCGGCGAAGAGGGTAAAAGAATTTTCAGAGATGTATGGGCTTAACGTAGACCCACACGCCAAAATCGAGGATATTTCCGTGGGTATGCAGCAGCGCGTTGAGATATTAAAAATGCTGTACCGCAACGCCGAAGTGCTGATTTTTGACGAGCCGACCGCCGTACTTACTCCTCAGGAGACAGCGGAGTTAATGAAGATTATGCGGACGCTGATAGAACAGGGAAAGTCTATTGTACTTATAACGCATAAATTAAAGGAAATCAAAGCCGTTGCGGATCGCTGTACGGTAATCAGGCGCGGTAAGTATATAGGCACGGTGAATGTCGAGAGCGTGACGGAAGAAACTATGGCTGAGATGATGGTGGGGCGGCAAATCTCGCTCAAAGTCGATAAAGAGGCGAGAGAGCCGGGCGAAACTGTGTTGTCGGTGAAGAATCTGAGTGTGCTTAACGCGCGGAAAACCCTCGCGGTCAGTGATTTTTCTCTCGATGTGCATAAGGGTGAGATAATCGGGCTTGCGGGCGTTGACGGCAACGGTCAGACCGAGCTTGTCGAAGCGTTAACCGGCTTACGTAATGTCCAGAACGGCAGTGTTTTCCTAAACGGTAAAGATATAACCGATGATAAGACAGGCAAGCGCATAAAAAGCGGTATGGCGCACATACCCGAAGATCGGCAGCGGCGCGGTCTTATTCTCGACTTTACGCTTGAGGATAATCTAGTTATTGAACGCTATAGAGACGAACCGTTTGCTAAACGCGGACTGCTTCAGCGTGACGCGATTCGTCAGAATGCCGAGCAAATCATCGAAAACTTTGACGTTAGGGCGGGAGAGGGCGCGAAGTCCATTGTTCGTTCGATGTCCGGCGGCAATCAGCAAAAGGCGATTGTTGGCAGAGAGATGGAACTGCACCCGCAGTTATTGCTCGCGGTGCAACCGACCAGAGGGCTTGACGTAGGCTCTATAGAGTACATACACAAGAGGCTTGTGCAGATACGCGACGCGGGATACGCCGTGCTGCTCGTGTCGTTGGAACTGGACGAAATTATGTCATTATCGGACAAAATAGCCGTTATCAGTCACGGAAAACTTGTCGGGCTGCTCGATGTCGACAAGACCGATGAAAACGAGATCGGTTTAATGATGACCGGTATCGGGAAAGGGGAGACGGCATGAAAAAAATAGATAAAAGGGTTATCACCTCATTGATGGCCGTTGCCGCGGGACTGTTGGCGGGAGCTATACTTATTTTAATATCCGGGCATGACCCTGTCGCGGGATATTATAACCTATTTAGGGGCGGGCTTATCACGATACAGCGTATAGGCAACTCACTTGCCCTTTCAACAACATTGATTCTGACGGGACTTTCGGTCGCGTTTGCGTTTAGGACAGGCTTGTTCAACATAGGAGCGGCGGGTCAAATGCTTATAGGCGGGCTTTCGGCAACGGTTTTCGCGCTGTTTGTACCTGCTCCGCGCTTTGTGATGATACCCTGTGTTATACTTGCCGCGCTGTTGGGCGGCGCGGTTTGGGGCGCGATACCGGGTTTTCTGAAAGCTCTCTTTAACGTCAACGAGGTTGTCGGCACAATTATGATGAACTGGATTGCTTATTGGATTGTCTCGGTTTTTGTCAGGACGACAATTCCGGAAAGCGAGTATGTCACAACGGTGAGCCGTCCTATAACGGGCGATATGTCGTTAAGGGTCGGTTGGCTTACTAATATTTTCAGCGGCTCGTTTATAAACATCGGACTGTTTATCGCGGTTATTGCGGCAATAGTCATACACTTTCTGCTTAATAAGACAACGCTTGGATTTGAACTGAAAAGCGTGGGATTCAACCGCCACGGCGCGGAGTACGCGGGAATACCCGTTAACCGTAGCATAGTGCTTGCGATGACTATCGCGGGAGGTCTCGCGGGTCTCGCGGGAGTGACGTTCTATTTGGGATATCAGCACAATATGCAGGTAAATGTTTTACCTCCGCAGGGTTATGACGGTATAGCAATTTCACTGTTGGGATTGGGTACGCCTGCCGGGGTCGTTATATCGGCGATATTCTTCGGCATCATGCAGGCGGGAAAGAATTTTATGAGCGCGCAGACACAGATACCGCCCGAAATCGCGGATACAATTATCGCCGTTATAATCTACTTCGCGGCAACGGCTATTCTAATGCGGAGGCTTATAGATTACTTGGGTAAACGGCGCAGGGACAAGAAACCGATTGATATAGTTAAAGACGAGCCGAAAGGGGGCGAGTCATAATGTGGGATATAATTCTTTTAATGGCTCCTTACGCCATCGCGTACTCCTGCCCGTTAATGATAACGGCACTGGGGGGGCTTTACAGTGAGCGTTCGGGTGTTGTAAACATCGGGCTTGAAGGCTTGATGGTAATCGGGTCGTTCGCGGCGGCTTTTACCATAACCACGTTGGGTGTTCCCGTATGGTTGGGGCTTGTTTTGGCAATGCTTATAGCGGCGGCGTTCTCACTGCTGCACGCATTCGCCAGTATAAACCTTAACGCCGACCAGATAATCAGCGGTACGGCAATCAATATGATTGCGGGCGCGGTAACGGTATTTTTCGCGCGGAACATAACGGGAAGCGGTAACATCAGGGTATCGGGTCTTAGGCGTTTTGACGTGCCTTTCGGGCTTTCAAATATCCCTGTAATCGGCCCGTTCTTCTTCACAAACACCTATGCCACGACATGGCTGATACTGGGGATTGTCGCGTTTAGTATTTTCCTTCTCTATAAAACATCGTTCGGACTGCGGCTACGCTCGTGCGGAGAGAACCCGCAAGCGGCGGACGCGGCGGGTATAAATGTAAGGCGCATACGCTATTACGGGGTTATGATATCCGGCGCGTTGGCGGGATTGGGCGGCGCGACGATATTGGTTACATACTCCGGTGAGTTTAACGGCTCTGTCGCGGGATTGGGATTCCTCGCGCTGGCATCGCTGATTTTCGGGCAGTGGAAGCCGCTGGGCATAGTCGGCGCGACACTGTTTTTCGGAGCGGCAACCACTATATCGAATGTATCCCAGATAATACCCGAGTTCGCGGCTATACCCGAAATTGTCATCCGCGTGTTCCCGTATGTGGTAACTCTATTGGCTCTGGTAATGTTCTCGAAATCTTCCGCCGCGCCAAAGGCCGCGGGACAGCCGTTCGACCATGGAAAGAGATAGAAACACCGCTATGCTGTGCGATTATTACGAGTTTACCATGGCAAACGGGTATTTGAAAACCGGACAGCATAATAAAATCACATACTTTGATTTATTTTTTCGCCGTGTGCCTGACGGCGGCGGCTTTGCCGTTGCCGCCGGGCTTGAGCAATTCATAGATTTTATTGAGAACCAAAGTTTTTCGGAATCCGACATTGAATATCTGCGCGAACGCGGTCAGTTTTCAGAGGATTTTCTTAAATATCTAAAAGATTTTTCATTTTCGGGCGATATTTACGCCGTGCCTGAGGGTACGCCCGTATTCCCCGGTGAGCCGCTGCTGACTGTCAGAGCCCCGGCGATAGAGGCGCAGTTAATCGAGACTTTCGCGTTGCTGACAATAAACCACCAGTCGCTTATAGCCACCAAGGCCAACCGCGTTGTACGCGCGGCGCAGGGACGCGCGGTTTTAGAGTTCGGCGCGAGGCGCGCGCATGGGGTCAGCGGTGCGCTTGACGGTGCGCGGGCGGCGTTCATCGGCGGCTGTGCGGGTACGTCATGCACGTTGGCGGGTCAGCGTTACGGCATCCCTGCCGGGGGTACGATGGCGCACTCATGGGTGCAGATGTTCGATAGTGAGTACGATGCTTTTAAGTCGTACTGCGAAATTTACCCGGACAGCGCGACACTCCTTGTGGATACCTATGACACCTTAAAAAGCGGCGTGCCTAACGCCATAAGGGTGATAAAAGAGGTTCTTCTGCCGAAAGGCGCGAAGAATTTCGCAATACGCCTTGATTCGGGCGACATCTCGTACCTGTCAAAACGCGCGAGGAAGCTGTTGGACGCGGCGGGATTGCAAGAATGCAAAATTATAGCTTCTAATTCACTGGATGAGTATCTTGTCAGAGAACTCGTCACTCAGGGCGCGGCTGTGGATGTGTTCGGAGTGGGGGAGCGACTGATAACTTCGAGGTCTGAGCCTGTTTTCGGCGGCGTTTACAAACTTGTCGCGCTTGAGGAAGACGGTGAAATCATACCCAAAATAAAATTCAGCGAAAACATCGGGAAAATACCCAACCCGCATTTCAAAAAGGTTTATCGCCTGTTCGACCGCGAGAGCGGCATGGCGATTGCCGACCAGCTCTGCGTACATGACGAAACTATTGACGAGAGCAAGGAACTGACTATTTTCGACCAATACGCGACTTGGAAAACAAAAACACTGACTAATTTTTCGGCGCGTGAATTGCTCGTGCCTGTTTTCAAAAACGGCAAGCGCGTCTATAACTCACCGAATATTTTTGATATTCAGCGTTATTGCGCCCAACAAGTCGATATGCTGTGGGATGAGGTCAAACGCTTTGAAAACCCTCACGACTACTATGTTGATCTATCGCATAAGCTATGGGAGATAAAACAGAACCTGCTGAAACGGAGGTAATCGTATGATTAAGAGAACGAACTGGCTTGTCATCAGAATAATCCTGTTGGTTTTAGCCCTTTTTGCCGCAACGTTTATCCCGACTTTGAGGTTGGAAACCAAAGATATGAACGCATTTGAGGGCAAGTATGTAACCGTTTACTATGAGACGGAAGAAGCGGCGGCGGAGGATATATTTAAGCTGACGGAGGAAGAAACAGAGCGTTTGGCAAAAACGCTTGGCGTTAGCACGATGAAAATGAACATCTATATTTATGACCGACAACGAACGTTTCAAACAAAGAAGTACGGTTATATCGCTCCGCTGTTCGGATTGGATTCATACGTTGGCGACAGCCGCAAACACAATGTTTTGCTGACTTCGCCCGCGAATCCGGGCAAGGAACTGGACTATAACGGCATAAAGAAAGCCACCGTACACGAGATGACGCACATATATAACACGACAATAAGCAGGACTAGAAAACCGGCGTTCTGGGTCGATAACGGAATAGCGGGCTACCTCGCGGGACAAAACCCAAGGGACGATGATTTTGTCGCCGATACTGTCCCGTCATTAAGGCAAATGAGAACGTCAAACCCGATTCTGTTCGCGAATATGCACGGCAAACCGCTGTCCTACACTTACATTGAGTATTTGGATAAGACTTACGGTTGGGACAAGGTGTTGATATTAGCTGATTTGAATGATTTTAACAGGGCGTTTGGCGTGAGCGAAGAGATCGTATATGACGATTGGGTTGCTTTTCTGAATGAAAACTACGGAGGAGAATAATCGTGATTAGAACAGTAACACTTGGAAGCACGGGCATTACATCCCCACAGAACGCTTTCGGCGCGTTGCCGGTACAGCGCGCTGATGTTCAAACGGCGGTTAAAATTCTCCGCAAGGCATATGACGGCGGCATGACTTTTTTTGATACCGCGCGGGCATATTCGGACAGCGAAATGAAGTTGGGGATTGCGTTTGAGGGAATGAGAGACAGAATAACGATTGCCTCTAAGACAATGGCGGCAACGCCGGAAAAATTCCGCGAGGATTTGGAAACCTCACTCAGAGAACTCAAGACAGATTATATTGATATTCACCAGTTCCATATGGTTCGCGCCTGTTATAAACTGGGCGATGGAACGGGTTTATATGAATGTATGCTTGAAGCTAAGAAACAGGGAAAAATCAGACATATCGGGGTTACAAGCCATAATATCGGAGTAGCGAGAGAGTGTATCGCATCGGGACTGTATGAGACGCTTCAATATCCGTTCAGTTATCTGTCATCGGAAGCCGAGTTGGAACTTATGCGGGAGTGCGTCAAGGCGGGCATGGGATTTATCGGTATGAAAGGGCTTGCCGGAGGGCTGATAACCGAAACAGCAACGGCGTTCGCGTTTGTCGCGGAACATGAAAATGTTCTGCCGATTTGGGGGATTCAGCATGAGCATGAGCTTGACGGTTTTCTGAGTTATTTCAGCGAAACGCCGCGTATGAACGCGGCGCGGCGGGAGTTTATCGAGAGGGAAAAGCACGAATTGGCGGGCGATTTTTGCCGTGGCTGCGGTTACTGTATGCCGTGTCCCGCCGATATAGATATTATCACTTGCGCGAGACTGTCGCTGCTGATAAGACGCGCTCCGTCCGCGCGGTACTTAACACCCGAATCGCGGGAGCTTATGCAAAAAATTGAAAACTGCGTAAAATGCGGTCAATGTACCGCGAAATGCCCGTATAGTCTTAAAACAGCGGAGCTTCTGGAGAAGAACTATGAAGATTATAAGCGCATATTGGCAGGGGAGACAGAGGTGTGAGGAGGGAGGATTCCTTCTTCATCATGGCTGCCAAGTATAACCCGCCGCGGTGAGCATTGAGTGAAATTTCAGATAGTCTCCGTAATTGTCGCCGTTGTATTCGTCCAGACCGTGCCAATTCCATAATTTATCGACCCAATCCGAATCGGCGGCATTAGCGGCGGCGGTCACGAGGAAATGTGCGGTAAACACATTCGCGTCACCTTCGTCCATCATTGGAGTTCCGTCTAAACGAAACGGACCCAAGAGGTCAAGGTTACGCGATTTTGCGAACTCGTCAAGGGGTCTGATAACACTTTTAAGAAGTGAACCACCGCCGATAGGCGTGTCGCCGTACAGCAGATAATCAGAACCTAAACGCCACGGAACGCGGCAGGCGTTGTAGAAATACGAACCGTCTTCTTCCTCGAGGATTGTACCATCAGGGGCTTTCCAACGTCCGTTTTCCAAGACGGCAAAGTCGGGCAGCAGTCCGTTTTGAACCTCTTTATCTTCGCACAAATCGCGGATAACATTATATGTGGCGTTGGCAACGCGCGTCCAGTCATAGCGTTTGTCGGCTCTCGCGTATGCTTTCAGATGACCGAGTATGAAGTCGGATATACGGGTCGCGCTCTTGAGCGGCTCGGGTCTCTTTGGCGGCCAGTCGCCTAACAGCAGGGTGTAATGTTCAGGGTGTACGCAGTATTCCCAGAAGCTCTTTAACATATCAAGGGCGATTTGACGGTAATCATACGCGCCGCCGCCCCACTGTTCATCAGCTAAAAGCAGGGAGAAGATAATGTCCATATCACCATCGGTGGCGCAGCTTGCGGCTTTAGGGTCGATACTGAAAGGCGCGGATTTATATCCGTTGTTTTCACGATACCCTGTCTGATTGCCGCCCTCTCTCGGATAGCCGTATAGCTGCCACGCATACAATTTATTGCCCTCAACGCTTGGGAACGCAAGTACGGAGCGCAGCATAGCGTCATAATAATCTTGCAATCTGTCACATCCGAAAAGCCATTGCTCAGGGCGTAAGCCGAGCGAATCTTCACAACCCGCCATATAGACGAGCATCATCATTCCGTAGCCTTGAGATTCTGAGGTGGTGAGGTGGGATACCTCTATTTTACCGTCATCTATGTCCCACTGTTTTAAGTGCCGGAACGCGAGACGAAATCCGTCTTTCGTCTTGGGGCTGTTTTCGTCCACAATAAAGTCGTTGAGCATGAAATGCTTAAACATCGACAGTATTTTTCGCTCGGGCAGTGTCCGGTCTGTAGGAAGCATGGGCGTTACGGCATAGCTGCCGCGTGTTGGGAACGGATTTTTAATCACGGTGTTCACCTCGTATTTATATTTCAACGGTATTGTATCGTATGTTGTTGGAAATATCAATAACTACACGGGAAATATAAGCGACAAGAGGGGACAACATATTGCTTGACAGTTTTGCAAGATGTCGATATACTGTTATCAGGGAAGCAGTTCCTGCAATTATTTTACATTTAACAAAGTGGTGATTATTATGGTAGACGTACTGTATACCATAGGTTATTCAGGTTTCGATATTGATGCTTTTGTTAGTGTGCTTAGAAATAAGAACGTAACAGTGTTAATTGATGTTCGCAGCAAACCGTATTCAACTTATTTTCCTAATTACAATAAAGAAATACTTGAAAAAAGCCTTGGGAAAAATGGTATACTATATCGCAATTATTCAAGGGAGTTTGGGGCGCAACAAATGAATCGTGCATTTTGCTCACCTGAAGGATTCCTTGATTTTGAAACTTTTGTAAAGTCTGATGTATTTGCCGAAGGCTTTAGTAAACTTGAAAATGGCATGAAGCAAAACTATACATTTGCGTTGATGTGCGCTGAAAAAAACCCTGTTGATTGTCATAGAGCGATAATGGTGTCCAGACCTTTTCATGAAGCGGGGCACATGGTAATTCATTTGCTGCCTGATGATGCAGCAATGACACAAGATGATATTGAGGAAAATATGCTTGATAAATATTTCCCTAACCGGAAGCAGCTGACTATGTTTGAATTTGATGATGATAGAAGCACTTTAATCGCCAACGCTTACCACATAAAGAACGCTGAAATTGGATTCCGCACAGAGGAGCAAATGGCTATATGATTATATATACTATGGGTTTTGCACAAAAATCCGCCGAAGAGTTCTTTTCGTTAATATCCGATAATCACATTGAATTGCTTTTGGATATTAGGCTTAATAACAAATCTCAACTTGCCGGCTTTACCAAAGGTAATGATCTTGAGTTTTTTCTGAGGGAAATCTGTAAATGCGCTTATGAACACAATGTTGAATATGCGCCAACCAAAGAAATTTTAACTGACTATAAAAATAAAGAAATAGATTGGGACGAATATGAGAAACGATATGTTGCATTGATGAACGAACGGGGTAGTTACCAAAGTTTTGAAAATAATTTTTCGCCATATAAAAAAATCGCATTACTGTGCAGTGAACCGAGTGCCGCACAGTGCCATCGCCGTCTGTTAGCCGAGTTAATTCAAGGACTATCTACAGATATTCAAATCAGACATTTGTGATTGGAGCATACTATGAAAATTGTCATCTTGGCAAAATCAAATAAAAGAAGGAATAATGGCAATTACGGCAAGTGCGTTGCCGGGTTGAATGCTGATGGCGATTGGATTCGCCTTGTTTCAAATGAGAGCGGGGATTCTCTCGCGGACAAGGATTGCAGACACTTTGAGTGTCTTGATGTTATTGATGTGGACGCAACTGAAGCTCCGCTTGAGTATCAACCGGAGAATATGATACTTGAACATCTTAACCGAAAAATAGGACAGTTGCCTATTGAAAGAATCATTGAAAAATTCGGTACAAGCGATGATAAGTATTGTTTTATAAATAGTAATCATTTGCTTAGCGAACGTGAAATGAAACGCACGGATAATTCGCTCAAACTTTTTGATGTTAAAAATTTACATATATATAAGAACGATAATAATAGCTATAAAGCAGATTTTGAATATAAAGGAATCCATTACAATAACTTCAGCATGACCGCGCCTTGCCATTTCAAAGAATATACATATGACAATGCTTATATTGTGGTTAGTATTCCGCCCCGCGATGGCGGGTATAGCGGATACTATAAGTTTGTTGCGGCAATTTACCCAATATAAGAATTTCCTCATATTTTGCCGATGCGGGCGGCAAGTTGTAAAATGAAATGCCCAACTGAATAAAAAAGAGACCCAAGACGGACGAAACCAGTTATACTTGAGTTGAGATACAAAAGAGAACTGGAGGGGGCCGAAATGGGTCAAGAACATCA
>Ga0082212_10013188_pt1 | contig 10352 bp, 11 predicted proteins | sample TergutNt197P3_FD_71548 | JGI IMG/M metagenome (GOLD analysis project Ga0082212, IMG submission 71548) | Neocapritermes taracua P3 segment gut microbial communities from Petit-Saut dam, French Guiana - Nt197 P3 | ecosystem: Host-associated > Arthropoda: Insects > Digestive system > Gut ...
AATCTCTTTAATTTCTAAAAAATCGTAGGAACGCACTACGGTGTTGGGGTTTACTTCCAACAGTGCGCCCAATTCGCGCACCGATGGAGCGCGTTCCTCCAATTGCCATACGCCGAGCAAAATCTGCTCACACGCCCAATCGGCAATCTGCATATAAATAGGTTGCGTTTCTCTAAAATCCATATTATACCTCCGTTTCTTTTAAACGTAAATAAGTTACAGAAAGAAATAATACAATTATCGCAATGGGAAAAATGTAATAATAATCTTGAAAGAAAGCATAATCGGCTATATTAATGTTTGTTGCATTATCAAAATTTTTCCAATTTGAGCCAAAAATTACTTTGCTTGCAATAAAAATTAACCCCAAAGCATAAAAAACAAAGCCTAATAACATCCCAATTCCACTGCCTAAAGTTTTCCAAAAAGAATTCTTAGTAAAATAAATAGAACCAAAAAGATAGACAGATATGCCCACACACAGAGCTAAAAACTTTTCACAAGAAAAAATATTATTTGCCCAAATATTAAATGCCAACGATGAACTATAAATGTTAATATGAGGATGTATTAGATACGCTCCGATGTATGCGCCTGCAAATGATAATATTTGTACTCCTATTCCCATAATAATAATGACAAATATCGCCTGAATTAATTTTTCGCCTGCTGTTACCGGCAAATTAAAGAAATGCACACTATTATTTCTTTTTAATGAAGATTGAAAAGTCTTACTTGCAAATACTACCAAAAAGATTGCACTGTAAGGCAATATCATCCTGGAAGATGGATCTAAAGTAAAAACAAAAGCAGCGACTCCAAATGTTACAAGACCGGCTATAAGTAACATTTTTTTCTGTTCAATAAAAAATGCTTTTAATAAATTGATTATATGTGTAATATTCATAATGATAAATGGTTAATGGTTAATAGTTAATGGTTAATTCTGTTGAACGATTTTGTTCATTAATTTCTTTCTTAATTTCGGTAGCCTTAATAAAGAAAAGGATGGTGAATGCTGCTAAGAAAGCCGCAGCCGCAATAATTAAAATTTTGTTGGTATATTTTTTCATAACGGTTTAGTTTTTAGGGTTAAAAATGTGTTGAATTTTCGTTTTGTTAAGCATAACGGCGTTAAACAGCAACTCAATATCTAATTTGGTATCTTTTTGGGCGCTGTTTTCGCGCACCACCACTTTGCCGCGCACGCTGTCTTCTTCATATAATATATGTGCAGGGTCGGCGGCATCTTCCAAAACTTCAAAAGATAACTTTTGGGTAATCGTGTCGGCACTTTCGTTTAAGATAATTTTGCCGGAATCGAGAATGATAATGGCATCAATTAAACTGTGCAAATCGCGCACTTGGTGGGTGGAAATCACCACAATACGCTCTTCGGTGGCAACAGAAGCCATCAGTTTTCTAAAAATGGCTTTGGAAGGGATATCCAATGCGTTGGTAGGCTCGTCCATAATTAAAATTTTGGTGTTGCAAGCCAGCGCAAACGCAATCATCACTTTCTTTTTTTCGCCAAACGACATCTTGTCTATCTTTAAATTGTGAAAAGGAATTTCAAAAACATTCAGATACTCTTGAAATTGCGCGTGGTTAAAATTTGGATAAAACGGCGCGTAAGCCTTAACAAACTCATCTACTTTCAGCGCAGGCGTGTATAACTCTTCCGGAAGAAAGTAAAGTTCTTGCAGCATACTGGGTTTGCGCAACGCAGGGTTTTCATTAAAAACTAAAGCGGATCCGTTTGATATAAAACGCAATCCGCTAATAAGTTTGAGGAGGGTGGTTTTGCCGGCGCCATTTTTGCCAAGTAAGCCGTAAATGTGCCCGCGGGACAATTCCAAAGTAAGATTTTCGAAAAGCAACCGCTTTTTGGAATACCCGAAATCAATGTTTGTTAGTTGAATCATAAGATTTTAATGGTTAATGATTAATGGTTAATGATATAAATTCTTTTAATTTTTAATTCTTAATTCTTAATTGAGTTAGTGTATTAGTGCAATAAGACACCGCGAAAAAACACTTTTTTTTAATATAAGAACATTATTTTAGAAAAAAAATGAAAAAAAGTTTTAAGTAATTGAATTTGAGTGGAATATTTTTTTACTTAGTAAGTAAAAAATAATTTGTGCATCCCATTGCGGATGTAATATTGGTAAAAATGATTAATTTTTATCTGTGGAAATCCGTGTCATCCGCGTCGTCTGCGTTCTATTAAGTCTGTATAAGGCAAAAACAACTAAAAAATCGCACCGTGTAAACTTTCCTATATTTTTGCAGTCTGTAAACCGTAAATTAAAATTCTAATCATAAAAAACACATTAAATCTTTAATTATGAAAAAACTATTTTTTTGTTTCGTAATGTTTATTAGCGCATTATCTCTTTTTGCGCAACCCGCCATTCAGTTTGAAAGTACTACTCACGACTTTGGAACTATTAAAGAAGAGGGTGGAAAAGTTACCGGAAAATTTATCTTTATGAATACCGGTGATCAGGATCTTTTATTAACCGGCGTAAAACCAGGATGTGGCTGTACTGCTGCCGATTATACGAAAACTCCGGTTGCTCCGGGGCAAAAAGGGTATATTGATGCTACCTACAATCCGTATAACCGTCCGGGAAATTTTAACAAAAATATCAGAGTAACCACAAACGAGCCCAAATTTTCGGAAGACCCCAATACCCAACCATACCTTATATATATTAAGGGAAATGTGGAAAAAAGAGCCCCCACAAAATATGAAAATGCCGGATACAAAAATGGAACAGGCGATATTAGAATTAAAGACAATAACGTAAAAGTTGAGTTATTAAATTCCGAATCTAAAACATTTACTATTCAAGTAATGAATTTTTCAGAAAAGCCTTCCGTTTTTGAACCTATTAATATGCCTGATTTTATTACCATAGAAAAGAAAATCACCATCAATCCGGGCGAAGAAATAGACATCAATTTTAAATACGATGCTAAATTAAAAGGCGAGATTGGAAATTATAGAGAAATTGTTAATATTCAAACAGATGATGCAACAGAACCAAAACTTGTACTTTTTGTAGAAGCCGTAATTAAAGAAGATTTTTCAAATTTTACCCCCAAACAATTACAAGACGCGCCCAAAGCATCTATAAATCCTGCGGTTTTGGATTTTGGAAAAGTAGATAAAAATACGAATCCAACCTTAGAAGTAAAAGTCAATAACGCAGGAAAGAGTCCATTGATTATTAGACAATTAAAATCTCCTTCTACGGTTTTCACTGTGGTTTCCGATAAAATGGAGATCCCCGGCAACGGCTTTGCTACGCTAACGGTTACGCTCGTATCTAAAAATAGGAGAGGAACACAAAACAGTGTGATTGAGATTTTTACGAACGACCCCGTAAACTCTGCATTTTTCCTTAATTGCAAAGGAGAAATTTCACAATAGTTGCCAGTCGGCTAATTTCATATCATCTGCTTCTAAAATAGCCAGATAATTCTGATAGCGGGAGGAAGGTATTAAGCCTTCCTCTACTGCTTTTTTTACGGCACAATTAGGCTCGTTTATATGGCAGCAGTTGTTAAAACGGCACCGGTTATTGTAGGTGCGAATTTCGGGGAAGTAGTCTCTAATTTCTTCTTTAGAATACTGAATGAGCCCAAACTCTTTAATTCCGGGCGTATCAATAATAAACCCGCCTTGCGAAAGTGGAAACATTTGTGCAAAAGTGGTAGTGTGTTTTCCTTTGCTATGAAATTGCGAAATTTCACCAACTTTCAGATTCAACGCTGTGTCAATAGCATTCACTATTGCCGATTTGCCTACACCGGAGTGCCCGCTGAAAAGCGAAACCTTGTCTTGCATCATCTCTTTAATGAGGTTTATCCCTTCGTTTTTTAAAACAGAAGATTTTAATACATCATAACCAATAGATTTATACAACGTTGCAAGTTCTTCAATTTTAATGATCTCTTTTGAGGTATAGATATCCATTTTATTAAAAATAATACATACCGGAATGCGAAACCCCTCACACGCAACTAAAAACCGGTCAATGAACCCCAAAGAGGTGCGCGGCTCTTTTAATGTTACGATTAAAAAAGCCTGATCAATATTGGCAGCGATTAAATGGTTGATTTTTGAAAGTTTGGTTGATTTTCTATCAATGTAATTTTTACGTTTTTCAATTTGAAGAATAGAGCCTGTGTTATCTTTCTCTAAATCAAACACAACGTGGTCGCCTACTACCGCGGGGTTGGTGTTTTTGTTTCCGTCAATTCTAAATTTACCCCGCAATCGGCAAGGTATTATAGTGTTGGTATCTGTGCGCACGTCGTACCATAATCCTGTTGATTTTGTGATAGTTCCTTTCATTTTATTCAGATTATACTTTATTAATAACGAATAAAGTGTAAAAATATTCATAACTCTTTATATTTTTGCCCACATAAATTTATTATCATGTATGTAAATCATGTTTATTCCCGTGAATTTTATATTAACGGTTATGATGTGGATCATAACGGGAGCATTACGGTTTCAAAATTGCTCTGTATGATGCACGAAACGGCGTGGTCTCATGTAAGTTATTTAAAAAAAGGGTGGGAAGAGTTGCAAGCGGAGGGGTTGTTTTGGGCGTTAGCAAAATTGCACCTGAAAATTCATCGCTTGCCCAAGTGGCATGAAAAGATTCGCGTAGAGACGTGGGCGAAAGAGCGCGAATCTATCATGTTTCTTAGAGATTATGAAGTGTTTGACGAAGCAGGTGAACTGCTGTGTCATGCGATTTCCGAATGGATGATGGTGGATTTTCGTCTCAATAAAATTGCACGTTTAGAGAAATTAAACACCCATTTGGATTATCCCAAAGATAGAATGGCGTTTGAAGGGCGTGTGCCGCGCCTGACCCGCCTTGATTTTCCTAAAAATCCTACTTTTTTTACAGTCGTTTTATCCGATATGGATATGAACCAACATGTGAATAATGCGAGTTATGTGCGTTGGGTTGTGGATCAATTTTCGTATGATTTTTATAATAGACATCAAATAAAAGAGGTCGTTATTACTTATTCCAACCAGTTAAAATTTGGAGAAAAGTATTGTATTGCGATGCAAGAAACAACTCCTTTGCATTTTGAGGCTACGCTTTTTAGCGAAGCGGGCAAGGAGATTTGTAAAGTAATGTTATTGATAGATAAACAGTGAACTAAAGGCTAAGCGTAAACGCTCTTCCTGCACGCAAACACGCCAAATTCACATTCACAATATCTTCTCCTTTACGGGCAAAAACTTCAGCAACAGCGTTCTCTATATCTTCAAAAGGAATATCAATGTGTGGCGAAGCGGCGCCCAAAATTACCATATTGGCAGACCGAGCCGAGCCGAGTTCTTTAGCCATTGTATCAGCCGGAATCACTACTTTGCGCGGAAGTTTGTCCAATTCCGAGTAAATTTTTTCCTCTTCAGGATAATTGGCGATGTTTTTAAACGGTTGGTCATTGGTAATTACCCAGCCCTCTTTGGAAAGCCACGGCAAATAACGCAACGCCTCCATTGGTTCAACAGAGATAATCAAATCTGCCTGTCCTTTGGGAATTAAATCCGAAGCAATTTCGTAATCGGCTAATCGAAAATGCGATTGCACATCTCCGCCGCGCTGGCTCATGCCGTGCACTTCTGCCTGTTTAAGCGTTAATCCCTTTTTTAAGGCGGCATAACCAATAATGGAAGCAATAGAAAGAATCCCTTGCCCGCCTACTCCTGCTAAAATAATGTCAATTTTCATAAAATATGTTTTGATTATTAATTACTTAAAGTATGTTTCTGAGACGAGGCAAAGATAAAAATTTTTCTTTATCAATGCCTAAGGGATCCGCAATAGCTATTCCTCAATTAGTTTTACTATTCTAAACTTTTTTCGTACTCCATTAAATATTTTCTTTGTGTATTCGCAATTTTCGGGTAAGGCTCATTTAGATATTGATTTAGCAGTTGTTCATTAAAGCATAATAACTCACTCATTCTATTTTGATTTAAACGCTTTGGCTTCCCTTTTTTCAGATCCATCATATAGTAAATATATTTAATATCCGTTGCATTACTGGATACAGCTCCTGCAATAACTCCTCCAATTGCCCCAAACATCATCATCGCACCGGTTTCTCCGGGAGAATTGTATTTTCCATTAGCCGGTGTAAGGATAAATAAAAAATTACCTATCTGTTCAGAATAGGCATATCCATTACCAAGACCAAGTGGCTTACAATTAACAAAAAGAGAATCATTTTTAAGTACGCCCCAATAGTATTTTTCAATGAGATATGATAATCTTTTATCTGAAGCAGAAATAATATAATCGTTTCCACCATACTTTATAACGTCTTTAGGGGTACTCTTTTTTATAAAAACGCTATCAGCAATTACACTTTTAGCAATTTTATACTCTTCCAATGTTTTGAATAACAAAACTTCACTTTGCCCCAAAAGCGATATTGGGAAGATAAAAAATAGAATAACTAATCTTAAAAAATAATTTCTCATAATAACTTCAAATTTTACCATAGTATTAATTATTTTGATTAATGGCACAAAAATATGAAAGAAAAATTATTATAAGAAAATCATTTCTATCTTAAAGAATCTGAAAGAGTTTTATTTTGTTATGGAAAATGTTATATTTTTGCAGCACTTATTTTTTTAGAAATCCTTACTTTCCCCTTTGTTGATTTGATTTTGCACACTTTTTCTCATTTTTTTAAAAAATTATCTCAAACGCTCATTTTCCTTTTTCTCATTTGGTTAATGTTTTTCTGCACATTTATGCTTGGAAAATATCCACAAGAAGGCATTTTATGGCTATTAAACCAATTGAATCAATATTTAAGCGCTGTATTGCCACATGGCTTGATGTGCGATTTTCTTTGTAATGGCGTAGTGAATGGGGTAGGGAACGTGCTGGCATTTCTACCTAACATATTGATACTCTTCTTTTTTATGTATATGTTTGAAGAGAGCGGCTACCTTACGCATGTGGCAGCCTTGTTAGATCATTTAATGCACAAAATTGGGCTGCACGGCAACTCAGTTGTTCCTTTATTAATGGGGTTTGGGTGCAACGTGCCGGCAATACTCGCCACTAAAACTATCCCCGATACCAAACGGCGCATACTCACCATGCTACTCATCCCATTTATGTCGTGCAGCGCCCGCCTGCCTGTTTTGGTACTTCTGGTAGGCACTTTCTTTCCGCAACATCCCATTCGCATCATCTTCGCTTTGTACATGCTCACTATTATTATTGCCATTTTTTCTGCTATTTTGTTAGACAAACTTTTCTTTAAAATACCGTTAGACTTAATCCCCGTTGAAGTGCTGCCGCTCCGAAAACCGAAAATGACAAGCGTGTTTCGTTTCACTTGGGAGGCAGGGTATGAATATCTGAAAAAAATCGGCACTGTGGTATTAATTGCCATGATGACCATTTGGTTTTTGAGCCATTTTCCTCAAAATCATAAAATTGATACTTGTAATCATACAGTTTATGTAGAAAACTTTCAAGAGGATACCTATTTGGCGCGTTTTGGTAAATTTATTGAGCCTGCCCTGCGTCCGTTAGGGTTCGATTGGAAAATGAGCGTTTGTTTAACCACCGGTTTGGCGGCAAAAGAGTTTATTGTGGGTACTATGGCAATTTTGTATTATGAAGACGATGCCGATAATAATCAAATTGGGAACTATTTGCAAAGCGCTGGTGCTTTTACGGTTCCGGTAACGCTCTCGTTTTTGGTGTTTTCCATGTTGTATATGCCTTGTATTGCCACCATTTTTACAATTAAACGTGAAAGCGGCTCGTGGAAATGGGCGTTCTTCTCTATGGTGTATTCCATTGCGCTGGCATGGATAGTGGCATTTGCTGTTTATAACATATTTTAACATTATGAAAAAAAAAGACCTTATTGTTTTGCTCGGAGCAGTTCTCGTGTTGGCTCCTTTCTTTATTTTTCCGAAAGTGTATCACGGCTATGAAGAATTAAACCGGCACTATCCGTTAGTTTTGGCATTTATTAAATTTGCTGTTTTGGCAACTTTCGGCGAAACGCTGGGGCTGCGCATTCGCACCGGAAACTACAATATGCCCCATTTTGGTATTCTCCCCCGTGCTGTGGTTTGGGGCTTTCTTGGAATGTGGATTGCTGTGGCTATGGGCGTGTTCAGAAACGGCGTGCCTGTTTATTTAGATAAATTTCAACTCTTTTCAGGAGTTGCCGATGCTATGGGAGGTCATTTTTCGTTGCTCAAACTTTGCGGCGCATTCTGTATCAGCGTGATGATGAACACTACATTTGCACCAGTTTTTATGACCCTGCATAAAATTACCGATACGCACATTACGCAAACCGGTGGTACTTTGAAAGGCTTTTTTACCAATAAACTTCATTTTACGCAAATTATCACTTCGCTAAACTGGAAAGTGCAATGGCAATTTGTGTTTAAAAAAACGATTCCCCTATTTTGGATTCCCGCGCACACCCTCACTTTTATACTTCCTCAAAATTTTCAAGTTTTATTTGCCGCCTTTCTCGGAGTTTGTCTGGGCGTAATTCTTTCTATCGCCGCCCGAAAACAGAGTTAAAGGATAATTCTTAACCATTAACCATTAACCATTATGCAACCCCTTATTCTCATCTTATTTGTAACCTATACACTTTTATTGTTTTTTGTATCGTGGTTAACCTCCCGAAAAGCCAATAACGACTCCTACTTTCGGGGAAACCGGAAATCGCCGTGGTTTGTGGTGGCTTACGGTATGATTGGCGCTTCGCTATCCGGTGTTACTTTTATGTCGGTGCCCGGCGATGTAGTAAATACGCAATTCTCTTACTATGCGGTAGTGCTCGGCTATATTCTTGGCTATCTGGCTATTGCTTACCTTTTGTTACCTCTTTATTATAAACTGAATGTAACCTCTGTGTATCAATATTTGGGAACCCGTTTTGGAATTGAAGGGCAAAAAACAGGCTCGTTGTTATTTATTATTTCGCGGCTAATCGGCTCTGCGTTAAGAATGTATTTGGTAATTTTTGTGTTACAGATATTTTTGTTTAACAGTTGGGGAATCCCAATATGGGCAACCTCCCTTTGTATGATTTTTACCATTTTTCTTTATACTTTTCGAGGTGGAATAAAAACGGTGGTATGGACGGATACGCTGCAAACCACATTTTTTATGGTGGCGCTCGGGGCTACTATTTTCGTTATTTTTAAGAATGTTAACCTCTCGTTTGGCGAGGTTTTCTCTTCGCTTCAAAGCAATGGTTACACCAAAGTATTTGTATCGGATTGGCGGGCGCACAACTATTTCCTGAAACACATACTGGGCGGAATGTTCATCACGATATCTATGACCGGCTTGGATCAGGATATGATGCAGAAGAATTTGACCTGTAAAACATTGAAAGACGCGCAGCGCAATGTAATGTCGTTTGCCGGTGTTTTGTTAATTGTGAACGCGCTCTTTTTGCTGTTGGGCGGTTTGTTGTTAGTATATGCGCAACAAAAAGGGATTGACCTTACGGGTATGAAAAGCGATCAGATTTACCCGTTTCTTGCACTCAACGAGTTGGGCATTGTGGCGGCTCTCTTTTTTGTTATCGGCTTAGTGGCGGCAGGCTACTCCAGCGCAGACGGCACTTTCGCCGCTCTGACCACCAGTTTTTGTTTCGATATATTAGATATGGAACGATGGACAACCTCCGAAAAACAGAGGCTTAGAATCAGAAGATTATCACATATTTTGATGTCTTTCCTGTTTTTGGGAGTTATTATTGTTTTTACCAATTACCATAACGATGCGCTGATTCGTATTGTGTTCACGGTTGCCGGCTACACCTACGGACCCATTTTAGGACTGTTTGCTTTCGGGATGTTTACCAAAAGAACCATAAAAACAAACTGGTTAATTCCCGTTTTAGCGCTTTTATCACCCATTATGGTATTCTTCATCTCGAAATATTCCACCATTTTATTCGGAGGTTACAAGTTCGGATTTGAATTGTTAATATTAAATGGAGGGCTGATGTTCGCAGGGTTGATGGCAGCGAGCCGAAAGCGGTAAGTGTTTATTTATACCCACAAATTTCTATTGAAATAGAAAATAATTACTTCTTTTTTCTATTGATATAATTGTCACTTATTTACATTTTTTAATCTTAAAATTTAATTTCAAAATTAAATTCAAAAATTAATCTATTTTTGCCGGAAAAATTATAAAAATGGCTTACGATTTAAAAACAGAAGAAAAAATTAAAGTAGCGGCGGCTAAAATATTTGAAGAGAAAGGTTTTGAACGTACAAAAAA
>Ga0082212_10013189_pt1 | contig 10351 bp, 10 predicted proteins | sample TergutNt197P3_FD_71548 | JGI IMG/M metagenome (GOLD analysis project Ga0082212, IMG submission 71548) | Neocapritermes taracua P3 segment gut microbial communities from Petit-Saut dam, French Guiana - Nt197 P3 | ecosystem: Host-associated > Arthropoda: Insects > Digestive system > Gut ...
CGGCTCGGCGCGCTTGACGTGTACCGCACGCGCGTCCTGCACGAATGGTACAGAACGGTGACCGCTCTGAGCCTGCATGCGGACAGTGTGCATTTGTTCAGCAATGTAGCGGCGGGCTGCCTGTTTTTGAGCCTGTTGTGCCGCCGTACGGGCTTTGGAACCGGACTTTTTCTGACCCTGCTCGGGGGCGTGCTGGGCAATGCCTGCAACGCGTTGTATCGTCCGTTGCCTTTTTCCTCCATGGGCTTTTCGACCGCGCTCTTCGCCTGCCTGGGGCTTTTGTCCGGCATCCAGGCCTTGCAGGAAGGGAACCGGCGCAAGGCGCTCCTGCCCCTGGGAGCGGGGGCCGGACTTTTTGCCATGCTCGGCACGGAGGGGGAGCGCACCGATTACGCGGCCCACCTGTTCGGCATGGCGGCCGGCCTGGTACTGGGCTATGCGTATAGCCGCCTTGCGCCGTATGTGCCCTGCTTCGCCCGGATGCGCTTGCCGGCTTCGGCCGTTGCGCCTGTGCTTTTTGCTCTGGCGTGGCGCCTGGCTTTGGGATAAGCTGGCGCTACCAGGAGGCGGGTATGAGAATATTTGCGCTTGTCCTTATGTGTTCCCTTGTCTGCGCGGCTTGCGCGAAGCCGTTGAAGACGCTTTCGGACGGACGGCCCGGCTATGCCGTGAACTGTGAAACGGTGCGCACGCGGTGCTTGGATGAAATCGCGCGCCTGTGCAAGGGCAAAAGCCCCATGATTGTTTCGGAACGGGCGCAGGAATACCGCCAGCATACCGACTGGATCGACACCGGCGCGGTGCATCCCAAATTTAACAGCCGGTACTGGATGGAAGTGCGTTGCGACCCGTAAATGGTAGCGCCCCGGTTTGCCGTGATACTTTGTCAGGCTTCGCTTTTTGCTCTGGTCATGTACCGTAAAAGTACACTCCCGCCGCAAAAAGCTCGCCTTCCTCGTCTGACGCCAAACCGGGGCGCTATCTAATAGTTGTTATTTTACTTGGCCTTGCCGCTCGCCTCGAGCGGACAAATCCGGACAAGGCAGGTGCGCGCGTTGCGCGGGGCGATATAGGCGTCAATCTCCTCAAGGGAAAAGGGCGTGAAATGCCGTCCGAACAGCCTGAGGATGCGCAGCCGTTCTCCCTCGTCCCGGACGATCTCCGCGCGGCCCATGACCATGGCGCTTGCAAAGTCCGTGGAAAATTCCTCCCGCAGCACCTCGGCCTTGCCCACCACGCACAGGCAGACGCTGGGATTTTCCCTGATGCGCTCGAGCTTTTTGCCTTCCGGGGCGCAGTGGAAAAAGATGTCCGGCCACTGCGCCTCGCCCGCGTCGTCAAGCACGTAATTGACGGGCACGCCATAAGCGTTTTCGCCCGCCAGGCTGAGCACGCCCCATGTGCCTTGCCGCAGCAGCGCCAGGGTCGCCTCGTCGGAAAGCCGTCTGTCGCTCCGGCGCATGGGATGCCTGCGCTGTTTAGGGGAAAAGCCCGCGCACCTTGTGGGCCTTGACCACGCGGCTCAAGGCGACCATGTATGCCGCCATGCGCAGGGGAACCTTTTTCTCCCGGCTGACCTGCCAAACGTCGTTAAACGCATTGGTCATCACCTTGGACAGCTTGCTGTTGATGTCGTCCTCGTCCCACGCGAACGCGCTCAGGTTCTGGACCCATTCGAAATACGAGACGACCACGCCCCCCGCGTTGGCAAGAATGTCCGGGATGACGGCAACGCCCTTCTTGTCGAGGATCGCGTCGGCCTCGACCGAGGTGGGGCCGTTGGATCCCTCAATGATGACCTTTGCCTGGATGTTTTTGGCGTTGCCCGCATTGATCTGGTTTTCCAGCGCTGCCGGGAGCAGGATATCCACGGGCAGGCTCCAGAATTCCTCAAGGCTGATCGTTTTCAGGCCGGCTTCGGAATAGCCCTTGAGCGATTTATTATTTTTCGCGGCGTATTCAAAGGCCTTTTCGACGTTGATCCCTTTGGGATTGTAAATGGTTCCGCCGATGTCGCTGACGGCCACGGTTGCGATCCCTTCCTTGTGCATCAGCTTCGCGCCGATGCCGCCCACGTTGCCGAAGCCCTGTATGGCCGCTGTTTTGCCCTTGGGCTTCTGGCCGACCTGGGCGAGGTAGCTGAGAAGGGTGATCACGACCCCACGCCCGGTGGATTCGACCCGGCCGAGAGAGCCGCCGATCTCCAAGGGCTTGCCGGTGACTATGGCGGGAATGCCGTAGCCGCCGTGCAGCATGCTGTACGCGTCCATCATCCAGGCCATGACCTGACCGTCAACATTGACGTCCGGCCCCGGAATGTCCTTTTCCGGCCCGATAATGGGGAGAATTTGGGCTATGTAGCGCTTGGTCATGCGCATGACTTCGTTTCTGGAAAGCTTGGAGGGATCAACGCAGATGCCCCCCTTGGCGCCGCCGTAAGGAATGTTCGCGACGGCGCATTTCCAGGTCATCCAGGCAGCCAGGGCTTTGACCTCGTCGAGGCAGACGTCGAGGTGAAAGCGCACGCCGCCTTTGCAGGGGCCGCGCGCGCTGCTGTGCTGCACGCGATAGCCTTTGAACACTTCCGTTCTGCCGTCATCCATGACCACGGGCACAGCGACGATCAGTTCCCTTTCAGGCGAACAAAGCGTGATGTAATCGTTACGGGGCATGCCCAGTTTTTTTCCGGCTTCTTCCAGGATGGTCAGCATGTTGTCATAGGGATTGTATTGCGCCGCCATGTGCTCCTCCATAGGGGTTATTGCGCTGCATATCGCAGGAGTCGGATCCTGCCTGCATTGTGCCCATAGCAGAATTTGCCCGCAAGGTAAAGACTCGCTTGCCCGGCTTTCCCTTTGCGAGACAATGCGGTATGCTGGATTGAAGTCTCATTTTATGCGCAACAAAGGGCAAGTGTCATGGCTTTCGATTGGCGCGCCGTGCCCGACGTTCTGCTGGAACCACTTCTCCAGGGCAGCGTCGGCTGGGTACAGCTTCACAGCCTGGCGAACAAGGCGCTGGATCTCATGGGCCGTCAAGAGGACAGCTTGGCCTTTCCCTTGGCGGACTTCGTGCGCGAGGCCTTTTTGGCCGCCTGGGAAGAGGCCCCGCTCGATCTGAAGTGCATACGCGCCCTGCTGGACCTGCAGGAAAGCTGGCCCTGCCTGCCCGCCCCCCTTGTGCGGATCCTGGAGGACTGCGCGGGCGTACAGCAGATTCCGGAAGATCTTTCCCGGCTGCGTGATTTGGCGCGCGCCCATGACGATGACGGCCTGCTCGCGTACATAGGCGAACGCCACGAGGCCGACCCCGGCAACGCGTACTGGCTGCAACAGGCCGTGATCCTCGGTTCCGCGCGCAACCTGCCCTGGTTGGAGCAGCGCCTTGCCCGCGCGCCTGGCGTTCCCGGCCCCCTCCTGGACGCGCTCAAGGCGGATGCCGCGCTGTTGCGCGGCGAACACGGCCTGGCCGTGCGCCATTATGCTGCCGCCCTGCGCGCGCTGCCGCTGCCCGGCTGGCGGGCGCGCCTCGGTGAAAGCCTCTTTCGCGCCGGACAAACGGACGAAGCCCTGCGCCACTGGCAGGAGGCCCTGGCGCAACGGCCCTGGCAGGTGCATCTTTGCCTGCGTTGCGACGATGTGCGCCGGGGACGCCACCTGCCCGCCGAGATCCCCGGAGGCCGGGGCGTCATTCTCCTGTACAGTTGGAACAAGGCCGATCTTTTGCACGCCACGCTGTCTTCGCTTGCGGCCTCGGAAACAGGCGGGGCGGAGATCATCGTTTTGGACAACGGGTCAAGCGACCACACACCGACCCTGCTCGCGGGCTGGGAAGAACGCCTCGCCCCGCGCCTGGGCGTGGAGCGCCTGCCCTGCAACATCGGCGCGCCGGCGGCCCGCAACTGGCTGCTGTCCCTGCCGCGCATCCGGGACTATGACTGGATTGTCTTTTTGGATGACGACATCGCCCTGCCGCCGGACTGGCTGCGCTATTTCGGCGCGGCCCTGCGCGCCTATCCGGAGCATGGCGTCTTCGGCTGCCGGGTGGTGGATCATGACCGCCGGCACATGATCCAGAGCGTGGATTTCCACCTCTGCCCCGGCGACAGCCCTGACAAGAAGCCGGGCGGCCTGACGGATTTTGTACAGCGTTTTTCCTTTGCCTCCATGCATCTCCATGCGGCGCAGGATTTCGGGCAATTCACCTATTTGCGGCCCTGCGCCTCCGTCACCGGCTGCTGCCATCTTTTCCGCAGCGCCTCCCTGTTTGCAACGGGGCTTTTCGACATACGCTACTCCCCCAGCCAATTCGACGATTTTGAGCACGATCTGCGCCACATCATGCGGGACGATATGCCCGTGTACCAAGGGTACCTGCGTATCCCGCACCAGCGGCGCACCGGCACCTACGGCGCGGCGGATGATCCGCAGTTCGCCAATGCCTGGGCCAACTTGTACAAGCTGCATATGAGTTACCCGCGCGAGATCTTTGATACGATCCGCGTTGCCGGGCACGCTGCCCTGCTGGAAGACATACTGGCGCGGGAGGAGGGCTTTCATGCCTTTTGACGTGCTGATAGCCGGAGCGGGCATGACGGGCGCGACAGCGGCGCGGGTGCTGGCCGAGGCAGGCCTGCGGGTCTTCGTGGCAGAGGAGCGCGATCATGTCGGCGGCAACTGTCATGACAGGCCGGACGAACACGACATCCTCATCCATCCCTACGGGCCGCACATTTTTCATAGTTCCCGGCAGGACGCGGTCGCTTTTTTGTCCCGCTTCACGCGTTGGCGGGCCTATGAGCACCGGGTAACGGCCCTGGTGCGGGACAGGCTCATTCCCTTGCCCTTTAACCTTACGAGCCTCGCCCTGTGCTTTCCCGCGCGGGAGGCCCGGCGCATGGAGGCCGCGCTGATCAAGCGCCACGGCAGGGACGGGCAGGTTCCGGTTTTGGATTTGCTGCGGGCAAAGGACGCCTGCCTGCGGGATTTGGCGCGCTTTGTGTATGAAGAGGTCTTTCTCGGCTATACGCAAAAGCAATGGGGGCTTGCGCCCACGGATCTGGATCCGGGGGTGACGGCGCGCGTGCCGGTGCGCGTCAGCCGTGAAGACCGCTATTTTCAGGACAGCTTCCAGCATATGCCGGATGAGGGCTTTGCCCGCATGTTCGGCCGGATGCTCGATCATCCGGGCATCACGCTGCGGCTTGCGACGCCCGCCTCGGAAGCCGGGATAGCGGCCCGCGCCGTGATCCATACCGGAACCATAGACGGCTATTTCGGCTGCCGCCTGGGCGTGCTGCCGTACCGCAGCCTGGATTTCGACTTCCAGCATTATGCGCAGCCGCGCCATCTGCCGGTTGCTGTGCTCAACTACCCGAGCGCCGCGGTTCCCTGGACGCGCATTACGGAATACAAACAGTTGACCGGACAGGAACATCCGCGCACCAGCGTGAGCGTGGAATATCCCCGGCCGCATGAATCCGGCCGGACGCTGCCGTATTACCCGGTCTTCACCGAGGATGCGGCGCGCTTGTATGGGGAGTACCGGGAGCTTGCGCAGCGGGAAGCGCCGGACGTGATCTTTGCCGGCCGCCTGGGGGCCTTTCGCTACCTGAACATGGACGATGCCGTGCTGGCGGGCATGGAGGCCGCGCAACAGGTGCTGGACGGGCTGTTGAGCGTAAAATAGCGGATGCAAGGAGGCTGCCATGCCATATGTCAACATCAAGGTCACGGGCGGCAATGAGGCGCCCACGGCGGAACAGAAAGCCGAACTGATCAGGAGGTCCACGCAGATGCTGGCGGATGTGCTGGGCAAAAACCCGTCCACCACCGTGGTGGTGATTGACGAGGTGGATATGGACAACTGGGGCGTGGGCGGCGAGAGCATCACCGTGCGCAGGGCCAAAGCGGCGGACGCCCAGCGGTAGACGCTTGGGGCAGCAAAGGGAATACCCCGGCCTGGCTATTTATCATTGCTATCACAAGGGAAAGGCAAGACAGACGCCGCCAATCATGCACTCGCCCCGCTCAATGCCGAAAGACGCGGCATAGCGCGCAAGCTCGTCAAAGGCGAAACCCATTTCAGCGGTCTGGTGTGCGTCCGATCCGAACACGACCGGCACCCGCAACTCCGCCGCAAGGCGCATGATCTCGGGGCCGGGATAGATTTCCTTGCAGGGCTTGCGCAGCCCGGCTGAAGAAATTTCCATGCTCATGCCCGCATCGCGGACCGCGACAAGGCTTTCCCGCACCAGGTCAAGCCCGTCATGCCGCGTCAGCCATTGCCGGAAGGTGTCTATGGAAAAAATTTTAATCAGGTCGGGATGGGCCGCGATGTTGAAAAGCCCCGATGCGGCCATGCGGGTCAACGTGCGAAAATAGCTCTCATACAGCGCGGCGCGCTGATCAAAGTCTAGGCGCGTCCAATCATCGGCGCTGAAGTCGTAGCCCCAGGTTCCGAGAAAGTGCACGCTGCCTGTCAGGTAGTCAAAATCGTAGGCGCGGACGGCATGCTGCATGAAGGCGCTTTCTTCCTCCATCCAGTCCGTTTCCATGCCGAACAGCACCTGGCCGGGGTATTGCGCCTTGAGTTCAAGCACCTCCCGGACATAGTCCGGATAGGCGCTGACGAGATGGGCGCGGTATTCGCGGGGGTAATCATAGCCGTCCGGCCGGGGAGAATGTTCGGAAAACCCGTGCAGGGCGATGCCCCGCTCCCTTCCGGCGGCGAACATTTCCCGCGCCGTGTTTTTCCCGTGCGAGGCGCGGGTGTGGGTATGCAAATCAGCGGTGATCATCAGGCGGCGGAGCGCTCAGGGTTTGGGCCGTTCCATGATTTGAGCGTATGCGTCTTCCACCACATCGTGGATTTCATCTTTTGTCACGGGATCGCGCAAGACTATCGTGCCCCGCTGGGCATAGCGGGGCGGCAGCATGTTAAGCGCCAGCGCGTAAATATCCTGCACGTCCTTGCTGGAAATCAGCAGGCTGTCTTTTTTATGCAAAAGCTCGCCCAACGCCTTGATCACGCGGCTTTCATTCCGGTTGCGGATATGGAAAAAATCCGCAGCTCCTATTTTGTATTTATCCCGGAAGATAGACATGCCGACCTCCTGATCGATAGTAAATTGAGGATACGGGTATTGCGTCCAGGATGCAAGCACCCCTTCTTCCTTGGGGAAGAAGGGGTGTACTGTGCTGTGAGTGGGGAGACGGGTGTTGTGGGCCTGAAATGCCGCAACCCCCCCCGGTCATGTCGTCACGGAAACCTAACTTTTGCGCGTTTCATTTTACCAGAAGCAGGGCCAGACCATCGGTCCGGTCGAGTCCGGCCAGAGACGCGTGTGGCAGAACCTGCTGGCGCACAAATTCCGACATATCCAGAACCACATCCACATCCGACATGTTGGATGCGGCCGCCAGGCGGTTTTCATGCTGAATGCGCACTGCGCAGACCGCCCGGCCCAATTTTTCCCGCATCCGTTCAAGGCCCGGATGCATGCCATGTTCTGAGGCCAGAGTGCTTCGCAGCCGATCAAGGCCGGCTTGGGCCGCCTTGTGGCTGGATTGGGCGTTTTTCCGTATCCCGGCGGAAGAGAGCGCCCTTTTCCCTTCCCGGAATTCCGTCACAATACCGGCGCTTTTTTTCGTTGTATCCGCAGTACGTGCTGACATGACCATTCCCCTTTGAATGCGTCATGGCTTCCTGCCGACTGGGGGACAGTCACCTGCTGGCGCCTCCTTGCACCATATCCCCTTCCCACTCGATCTCTTTATCGGCCATGCGCGTAAAGACTATAGGGCAAAAATACCCGTGTTGCGGCTATCTCATCAGGAAAAAATACAGGACGCCCGCAGCGCAGAATATGAATGCCGGCAAGGGAATGCGCCTCCAGGATGCGCCGAAATCCACCTTGAAATATTCGCAGGAAAGCACAAAGCAGATATGCAGGGGGGAGAGCATGTGCCCCGTGAAGCCGGTGGCCATCGAAAGCGCCAGCCAGGGCAAAACGGACTCTCCTGCGGGTATGAGCGCCACCAGGAGCGGCAGGGTGATGCCCACGCTGGCCAGGCTCAGTCCTGTCACCAGCGACACCAGCGGGGGCAGGACGGCCGCGGCCAGAAACAAGGCCATATCAGCGCTGCCCATGCCCATCAGCGCGTCTATAGTGCCGCTTTTTTCAAGGACGATTTTGAAAACGCCCAGGGCGCCGACCATAAAAATCATGCTCAGCACATGGCGTTGACAGACGACATGGAAAAAATCCGCCACGCGCAGCTTGTTCTGCCGCAAACATACCGCAATCCCGCAAACCAGGGCCACAGGCACCCCATAGTCCGCAGGCACGCCGGGCAGGAAAAGCGCGATGGCCCCCTCCAGCGCCAGCGCGCCCCCCAGGGCCAGGAAGATGGGCAGCCCTTGGCGCAACACATTCGCCCAGGAACCCGACACCTCGGGATTGGGAATGTCAGCCCTGAGGGGAAAGTCCAACCCGCGCACCAGGCAGATCCAGCCCGCGGCGAAAAAGATCAGGCTCAGCGGGCAGGTATACAGCACCAGCCGAGGTGTGGGGATGTCGGCGATGCTGGCCGCCAGGATGATGGCCGGGAACAGCGGCCAGGTCATTTCCGCTGTATGACGGAACCAGTAATTGATCAGCGATTTGTCAATTTCCGGCATGGGCAGGCCGCGCGCCACAGCCTGGATCAGGGGCGCGGAGAACACCGCTCCGCCCGGCATGGGCAGCAGGCCGATCAAAATGGGGAAAAATACCAAGCGTATCCTGGGCGATTCGATGTGGTGGGAAAGCGCGATCATAAAGCGCTCCACCTGCCCGGTGCGCTCCATCAGGGAAGAAAGCGCCAGGATAAAGGACAGCACGCACCACACCAGCAGCGTGGGGATATCGTGAAAAACGCCGAGGCTTGCCTTGGCCCATTGCCAGACGGTCATGTCGAACCAGATTGCCAGCGCCAGACTGCCGATCAGCACCGAAAGGCCGAGCCCCAGGCGCAGGCGCACCCCCAGGACCATAAGGGCAAAAACCGCCAACAGCCGCAGCAGGGGATAGAAGGTAGCGATATCGGCGAACATAGGGCTGCCAGTATGTCGCCAATGCCGGGGCTTGTCGAGCACTTCCTGAGGTGCTAGAATTAAAGACCGACTTAAAGCTCTTACACCCCCAGGAGGCTCGTATGCGTCACAGTCTAGAATGGTCACACGCCTTTGCCGGACGGATGGATCCTGCCGCCCTGGAACAGTTGCGGCCAAAATACCCGGCCTTGGCGCAGCATCTGGCAGCGGAAGTCCAGGCCGGACGCCTGCCCTGTCTGAGCCTCCCTTTCCGTGCGGCATTGGAAGATCAACTCACGGCGCTGTCGCCCGTGCTCAAACGCTTCAAGCATATGCTGGTGCTCGGCATCGGCGGTTCGGCCCTCGGCGCGCGCGCATTGCAAAAAGCGTTTTTCCCGGCCCAGGATCGCCCGGGACACGACGGCCCCTGGCTCTGGATCGCCGATAATGTGGACGCGGACAGCCTGGACGCATATTTTGCCAAGCTCCCTCCGGATGAGACCCTGGTTGTGCCCATCAGCAAGTCAGGCGGCACGATCGAAACGCTGGCCCAATACTTTCTGGCGCGCCAGTGGCTGCAAACGGCGCTTGGCGCCAAATGGAACGAGCACATGCTCGTGATCACCGATGAGCAAAAGGGCTTTTTGCGGGAAGAAGCCAGGCAGCACGCCCTTGTTTCCCTGCCGGTGCCGGATCATCTGGGCGGCCGGTATTCCGCGCTTTCCGCCGTGGGGCTTTTGCCTGCCGCCTTTTTGGGCATGGCCTGGCAAGACCTGCTTGCCGGCGCCTGGGACGTGACGCAAAGCCTGGTGGAAAAGCCCGCCGATGTGGAAAAACATCCGGCCCTCAGCTTCGCCGCCTGGAACATAGCTCTGGCGAACGCCGGGTACAGCCAACTCATCTTCTTTTCCTACATACCGCTTTGGGCCACGCTCGGCCCCTGGTTCTGCCAGTTGTGGGCGGAAAGCCTCGGCAAGGAAGGCAAGGGCACCATGCCCATCGCCGCTGTGGGCGTTACGGATCAGCACTCCGTAAACCAGATGTTTCTGGATGGCCCGCGTGACAAGGGCTGCCTCTTTTTGACCTGTGACGGGCTGTCCCGGGGACGCCTGTTCCCGGACAACCTGCCCGGCCAATGGCAGTGGCTCAAAGGCAAACACTTCGGCGAACTGCTCGACGCCGAAGCGCTCGGCACCTGCATGGCGCTGACGCAGAGCAACACGCCCCTGGTGCGCGTCCACATGGCGGACAGCTCGGAGCGCGCCGCGGGCGCCCT
>Ga0082212_10013190_pt1 | contig 10350 bp, 5 predicted proteins | sample TergutNt197P3_FD_71548 | JGI IMG/M metagenome (GOLD analysis project Ga0082212, IMG submission 71548) | Neocapritermes taracua P3 segment gut microbial communities from Petit-Saut dam, French Guiana - Nt197 P3 | ecosystem: Host-associated > Arthropoda: Insects > Digestive system > Gut ...
AAACCGGAACTAGCGGTCATAGACGTATCATTTATTTCGCTGGCGCTTGTCATGCCGGTCATACGATTGCTGCTTACGGAAGACGGAGAGGTTTTATGCCTGATAAAGCCACAGTTTGAGGCAGGACGCGATAAGGTTGGGAAAAAGGGTGTTGTGCGCGACCCGGAGACGCATCAGGCTGTGCTGGAGGCATTCGTGCATAACGCGGGACTGTCGGGGTTTTGCGTAAAGGGCTTGACATATTCGCCGATAAAAGGCCCGGAGGGGAATATCGAGTATCTGGGTTGGCTGGCTTGCAAGGGCGTGGACGGGGCTGCCGATATCGGCGCCGTCGTCTCGGAAGCGCATAAGGAATTGATGCAATGAGTTTTCAGAAGAATATCATACTTTGTCCGAACGCGGACCGGGACATTGACTTTTATATGTCGCGCAAAGTCGGCGAGATGCTGGAAAAAAGTGGCAGGCGAACAGTTTTTTGCCCGATACTCGTTGATGATTCGGCCGCAGTCCCTCTTCAGGGATATGAGGCAACGGAGCTTGAGCATGAGCTCCCGTCCGCTGAAATGATCATCACTTTTGGCGGGGACGGCACGATTTTGCGCGCAGCGCGGGCTGCGTCCGATCTGGGAGTCCCGATACTGGGTATCAATATGGGCGGGAAAGGGTTTATTGCGGAGCTCGAGGTCGAAGATATCGATTTGATAGATTCTGTTGCATCGGGCGGGTACAAGCTTGAGAACCGTATGATGCTGGATATCGAAGTTCTGCGGGGGGATGACACCGTCCACAGGGATTATGCGCTCAATGATGTTGTGATCAGAGGCGACAACAAGGTAATTGACCTGACATTGTTCGGGGACGGGCAGAGGATATCACATTTTTCGGGCGATGGGGCGGTGATCGCGACCCCGACAGGCTCGACCGCATATTCCATGGCGGCGGGCGGCCCTATAGTTGAACCGTCGGCCCATAATATTATCGTCACCCCGATTTGCGCCCATGTGCTTGAGACGAAATCATTTGTGCTGGTTTCCGACAGGCGGGTGTCTGTTGAGATTGGTCATAAAAACCATAATCCCGCCTATATGTCCGTAGATGGCGGAGAGCAGGTGCATATCCAAAGCGGGGATATAGTAAACGTATATAAATCTGAGAGGTACACGCGTCTGGTACGTTTGTCAAACAGGAGTTTCTATAAAAAAGTAAGCGAGAAGCTGGGAGAGAGAGCTTAGGCAAAGCGAAAGGAAAGGTTAAAAATGAAAAAAGAACGTCAAAACGCAATTTTGCGCATTATTGCGTCAAAAGACATTGAAACGCAGAATCATTTAATCGAGGAACTGACGAAAGCAGGAATAACGAGCACTCAGGCAACAGTGTCGAGGGACACGAAAGAACTGCACCTCATCAAGGAACTGACGCCGCTTGGGACGTACAGATACATCGCGAGCAGCAGGCCAGAAACACAGAACCATGCTATCCGATTGAAAGCGATTTTCAAAGAAAGCGTGGCGTCGTATGTCAATGCAGAGAACCTCGTCGTGATAAAAACGCTTCCGGGCCTTGCGCCGGCGGCTTGCGCCGCGATCGACGCCATGGGCATCAGGAGCCTTGCCGGTTCAATAGCTGGAGACGACACCGGCTTTCTAGCTATGAGCGACACTGCGGCTGCCGAGAGGTTCTGCAAAGACATAGAAGAAATGCTGAAATGATCAAACTTCTTCATATTGAGAATATAGCTGTTATCGAGAGGGCGGATATCGAGTTTTCCTCCGGTCTGAACGTTATGACGGGCGAGACGGGGGCGGGTAAGTCGATAGTGATCGACGCGCTTTCTGCTGTGACCGGGGGAAGGACGTCGCGCGAAGTCCTTCGGACAGGGGCGGACGCCGCGTCGGTGACGGCGGTTTTTACGGGGGCGGACGGAGCCCCGTGGTTTGACGACAACGGAATTGAACGCGATGAGAGCGGGGAAATCTTCATGGCAAGAAGGATCTCCTCTGACGGTAAGAGCGTTTGCCGCGTCAACGGCGTGCCCGTTTCGGCAGCCCAGCTTCGTGAACTGGGCGCGTTACTGCTTGACATTCACGGGCAAAATGACGGAAAAAAGCTGCTCGACGATAACGCGCACCTTTTTTATCTGGATACTTTTGGCGGTCTGGAAGACCGGCTGGGGACATTTCAGCAATCACATAAAAAATTAAGAGAAAAGCAGCTTGAAATAGAAAAACTCTCGATGAACGAGAGCGAGAAGGAACAGCGGAAAGACGCGCTGAGATTTCAGATCGCGGAGATCGGGCAGGCAAAGCTGAGACCGGGAGAACTTGCGGAACTGACAGCCAGAAGGGAACTGCTCTTAAACGCGTCAAAACTTACGGAGTCTGTAGAAAACGCGTTCGGGGCGCTGTACGGAAATGAATCGACAGACGGCGCCGTAGCCCTTATAAGCGATGCGCAGGCGCTGATCGACCGCGCGGCGCGCTATTCGGACGAGTTGAGGACGCTTGGCGAACGGATCGTCGATCTGCGATACACAGCCCAGGATATTTCTGACGAACTGCGCGATTTCCGGGCAAGTCTCAACTTCTCGCCCGGCGAACTGGACGAACTTGAGGCACGGCTTGACGTCTTGCGGCGCATTGAGAGAAAATACGGAAGTGAAGACGGGGCGCTGGAACATCTGGAGCGGGGCGTGGCTGAACTTTCAGATATCGAGGACTCTTCAAACAAGCTTGAAAAACTCGGCGCCGAGCTGAAAACATGTGTGCGGGAGTCGGTCGGCTTAGCGGAAAAGTTGTCGGCTTTGCGCAGGGAAGCGGCTGTGAAACTGGAAAATCAGGTGATGAGCGAACTTGCGCAGCTTAATATGCCGGGGGTTGAGTTTGTAGTCGAATTCGGAGCGGCGCGCGGCGAATTCGGGCTGGATGCAACGGGCTGCGACGAGGTGTGGTTTCTTATGTCGGCAAACGCCGGCGAGAAGCCGGGGCGGATAAACCGTATCGCTTCCGGCGGTGAGCTTGCCAGGATAATGCTCGCGCTGAAAAATGTCCTGAGCGGAGAAACCCGGGAAGAGCACTCGCAGGGCGCTCAAACGCGGGATTCAGGGGCTATGGTTTTTGACGAGATAGACTCCGGCGTATCCGGAGTCGCGGCGCAGAGAGTCGGCGAAAAGCTTGCCAAACTGGCGGGCAGCCGCCAGGTCCTGTGCGTGACGCACTTGCCGCAGATTGCGGTGATGGCGGACACGCATTTTGAGATAAGGAAAAGTGTAAGCGAAGGAAGAACGTTTACCCACATTACAGAGCTGGACTTTGAGGGGCGGAAAAAAGAGCTCGCCCGTCTGAGCGGCGGCGAGAACATAACAGCGACGACGCTCGACAGCGCAGCGGAGCAGCTTGCCGCCGCTGAAGCGTTCAAACTAAATGTATAACGCAAAATGTATTAAAGTATAGCTGTTGACTTTGCAATTCTGCAAGTTATGAAACGCAGAACAGCGGAGCGTCATTTTACACTTTACATTCTACATTTTACATTAATATACGCGGATGTGATGGAATTGGCAGACATGCAGGATTTAGGTTCCTGTGCCGAGAGGCGTGGGTGTTCGAGTCACCTCATCCGCACCAGCCGTCAACGCCGGCGGGCGTACGGCAGTTAACTCTACAAATAAGTCAATAGCGCGTGAATGCTGGCAATCGGGGATATGAGGTGTGATTATGGGATCAACGAAAGGCGACAGCTCCGTACAAAAACCTGGTTCGCGGCAAAAAAGGCAGTTGCCGATCGGAGGGCTGATAATAGTATTTGTCGCCATTCTGTCGGCGTTGTCGCTATTTAACCTGAACAGAGCCCTGACGCATGAGATAATGTACGTAAAGGAAGGGTTTGACAACAATATCAGGATAGCGCTGGAAACGCTTGTCAGTTCTTTGGACATTAATCATAAAATGCATTTGGAGGGATATTTTTCCGAAGAAATCTCAATAGAAAACGCTAAAAGGCTGGTGCGTGAAGCGAGGTACAACAGCGCGCCCGATAAAGAAGACGACGGTTACTTTTGGGCCGATATGGCTGACGGCTTGTGCATAGTCCACTATTACCCCGAAAACGAAGGCGCGATGCGATGGGACTTAAAAGACCAGGAGGGCACGTACCTGATACGGGAATTCATAATGAGAGGTAATGAAGGCGGCGGTTACACAGATTTTTATTTTGGCAAGCCGGGCGACGAGGGGGGCTCTTATCTAAAGAGGGGATATACGCTCAAATATGAGCCTTACGGGTGGTACATAAGCACCGGCAACTATTATGACGACATCAACGAAATCATAGCGGAAATCGAACAGATCCAACTCGCGGATTTCATAATGATCATGCTGACAAGCCTGATAATTTGCATCGTCGGGATGCTGCTTATGCGCGAGCAGAAGAAGATGGTGAAAAAAATGGCGCATCACAGCGAACTTATAGATATCACGAACAAAGTCGCTGTAGCGCTGCTCGCTCCGTCCAGCGAGGACAGTTTCCAGGAATCCCTGATAGAATGCATGGATTTGATAGGCTGCCATATGCAGGCGGACCGCGTTCAAATCTGGCAGAATGAAATATATGACGAAGCCCTGCACTATACCCTCAGGCATGACTGGGTGTCCAACAACGCGGACAAGTACCTTGTTCCGATCGGGACAAGGCTCAGATACAGCGTCGCGTGGGAGGAACTTTTCCTGCGCGGCGGCCATATAAACGGGCCGGTGTCGGAACTGCAGCCGGAAGACCGGGAAGCGATGGAATCCATCGGACTGAAATCCACGCTCACTATACCCCTGTTCTCGCACGGCGAGTTTTGGGGAATAGCCTGCATAGACGATTGCGGGAGGGAGCGGGTATTTTCGGACGACGAGGTAAGTATGCTGACGTCCGCGGGTTTGATGCTGGTGAACTCGATTACCCGCCATGAGCAGTCGATCCAGCTTAGCACAATGAACGAACAGCTCGCCGACGCGCTTGACCGCGCGACGGAAGCAAGCAAAGCGAAGAGCAACTTCCTGTCCAATATGAGCCATGAGATCAGGACTCCCATGAACGCTATCATCGGCATGACTACTATCGGAACGCAGGCAGGCGATATCGAACAGAAAGATTATGCGCTCAGTAAGATCGAGGGGGCGTCCATTCATCTTCTCGGCGTGATCAACGACGTCCTGGACATCTCAAAAATCGAATCCGGCAAATTTGAACTCTCGCCGTCGGATTTCAATTTCGAAAAAATGCTGATTCGGGTAATAAATGTAATAACGATGCGCGTGGACGAAAAAAAGCAGCGGCTGAGCATATATGTCGACAGAAGCATACCGCAGTTCATGTTCGGCGACGACCAGCACCTTGCGCAGGTCATAACCAACCTGCTGAGCAACGCCATCAAGTTTACGCCGGACGAGGGGTCTATCAAACTCCAAACATATTTCCTGGGCGAGGAAAACGGCGTTTGCGGGATAAAATTTGCGATATCCGATTCAGGGATAGGCATAAGCCCCGAGCAGCAGGAGAAACTGTTTCAGTCGTTCCAGCAGGCGGAGAGCAGCACGTCGCGCAAGTTCGGCGGGACGGGTTTGGGGCTCGCTATCTCAAAAAACATCGTGGAGATGATGGACGGCGCGATCTGGGTGGAATCCGAACTTGGCAAGGGCGCGTCGTTCATCTTCAGAATAAAGATGCAGCGCGGCGAGTCGAAACCCGTCCAAAGAGAAATCGACTGGCCGAAAATCCGCATTCTGGCCGTAGACGACGACCCGTATATTTTGCAGGATTTCAAAGGCATCGTAGATAAATTCGGCGGACACTGCGACGTTGCGGCGAGCGCCGGGGAAGCGATCGCGCTGTTTGGGCAGGGCGGCAACTACGACCTGCTGTTTATGGACTGGAAAATGCCCGAAATGGACGGTATCGAACTGACGACAGAGCTGAAAACGAAAATGTCCGCCGACAGCGAGACTTTCTTTATCATGGCGTCGGCAGTGGATTACAGCGTGATAGGCGAACGCGCCAAAGAAGCGGGCGTAAATCTGTTCCTGCAAAAGCCGTTGTTCCCGTCCACTATATCGGATGCGGTGAGCAAATATTTAGGGTTGACACAGCACGAAGCCGACAGCGCGGCAGCCAGCATAGACGGGATATATAAAGGGCGGCGGATACTGCTTGCCGAGGATGTGGAGATCAACCGAGAGATAGTGCTGGCGCTTCTTGCGCCTACAGGTTTGGAGATAGACTGCGCGAAAAACGGCGAGGAAGCCGTCAGTATGTTTATCGAGGCGCATGATAAATACGAAGCAATATTTATGGATATGCAAATGCCTGAAATGGACGGGCTCGAAGCGACGGTGAAAATCAGGGCGCATGATGCACCGGAGGCGAAAACGATCCCCATAATAGCGATGACAGCAAATGTATTCAAAGAAGACGTTCAAAAATGTCTGGAATCGGGCATGAACGACCATATAGGAAAACCATTGGTGTTTGAAGAAGTCATAGCTATCCTGCGCAAGTATCTATAGAACGGGAGGGGAACACTATAAACATAAGTTTAAAGAAAGCCATGTCATCTCTGCTTGCCGTAACGGTACTGTTCGGTTTGTCCGCTGCGGCGGCGTCTGAGGGCAGGCTGTTTTCCGCATTGGCGGTCACATCGCCGGGTTCGCTAAGTGACGTCGGGCTTCAGGATCATGACTACGACGACCCCGCAAACGGCATCTATGTTTCCCCGGACGGCAATGATTCAACGGCGACCGGCTCTATCAACGCGCCGTATAAAAGCATTAGAGCGGCGATGGCGGCTGTCCGTCCCGGCGGTACTGTGATCCTGCGCGGCGGCACTTACCGCGAGGGGGAAAATGTGCGCCCGCGAAAAAGAAATATCACTATCAAGTCCCGTCAGGGTGAGTGGGCGGTCATCGACCTTTCTACATATAACTCCGGGAATAACGAACACTCCGGGGTTTACTTCGACGTCGACTCGTCAGGGTGCAAACTGCTGAACCTTGAGGTGATCGGCGGGTATTACGCCGTTTGCATGGAAACCAAATGGGACTGGGGAGATCCCAATGACAGAGCCGGGGCGTCCGATATCCTCATCGAAAACTGCAAGCTGCACGATTCCAGGTACGACGTCGTTAAAGTCAAACCGAACTGCGATAATATAACGATCAGAAACTGTGAAATATATAATTCGGGGCGTGCGTTCGACGGCCGGCCGCACAACGGGGAAGACAATGCCGAAGGCATTGATAACGTCAACGGCGACAAAATGCTCGTGAAGAACTGCTATATCCACGACATCGTTTCCAACGCTATCTATGCTAAAGGCGGCGCTACAGATGTGATAATCGACGGCAACCGGATAGAGACAGCTTACGGCGCCGGGATCATGGTCGGGTTCGACACGAGCCCTGAGTTTTTTGACACCAAAGTGAACCCGCAGTACTATGAAAGCATACGCTGTGTTGTATATAATAACCTGATAATCGGCACTGGCTGGGAAGGCATAGGCTTTTACGGTTCAAAAGACGCTCAGGTCTACAACAATACACTGGTCAACGTCGTCAATGGCGGGCAATACCATAGCGCTATTTACTTTGGAGTTACTATGCAGGATTGGGAAAGCTATGCCGGACGGCCGGCTAATGTAAATCCAAGTATACACCATAACATAGTTTCTCAGCCGTCAGGCATAGTCCGCCCGATGATAGAGATACGGTTCGCTAACGAACTCGGCGGATTGTCCGCGCTCGACGGCAACCCGGTGATGAACAATAACTGCTATTACATAGCCGGCAAAAGCGCTGTATTTTCTGACCGCCGGCCGGGCAGGGAACTGGAAAACGCGGGTTTTGCCGCGTGGCAGAGCCATATAAGCGGCGACGCCGGATCGATCGAAGCCGACCCGGCGCTGGACGCTTTTTACATGCCGGCAAACCCGCAGTGCGCCGGAATGGGTATTAAGTCAAACGCCCCGCCGCCGGGAGCGCTGTTCCATTTTATGCCGGGGAGAGAGTATATACCCGGGCAGTTCGCTGACGTGAACGAGGACGCGTGGTACGGGTTCAATGAGCAGCTGGTCGTTGCGCGGGTCTGTATGTACGGGCTGATGGAGGGCAACAGCGCCACTGCTTTTAATCCGACCGGAAACATCACGCTTGCTGAGGCAATCACAGTCGCGGCCCGTGTTCGCAGCATTTATACCGGCGGCGACGGAGAGTTCGTTCAGGGAACGCCGTGGTATCAGGTCTATGTGGATTACGCCGTTGATAACGGGATAATCACAGCGGGCGATTTCACCGCAGGCGGCTCACAATCCGCAGGCAACTCGCGGGACTACAACCGGGCGGCGACCCGCGCCGAGATGGCGTATATCTTCTCGCGCACCCTGCCCGCCGAAGAATTCCCGGCGCATAATACCGTCAACGCCCTGCCGGACGTCAATAACGCCACGCAATACAGCGCGGCGATAATCATGCTTTATAAAGCGGGCGTGCTTGCAGGCGGCGATGACCGCGGCACATTCAGCCCCGGGGCCGGTATAACGCGCGCGGAAGCCGCCGCGATAATAAGCCGCGTCATACTCCCGCTGACCCGGTTCAGCGGCAAGACTTACGGGTGACGATGCAATTGACAATTGGTTTTACTTGAAATAGTATTTCACCTAATAGTTCCCATTTTGGGAACTATTAGGTTCCGGCGTCGTTTGCGCCGAGAAGTTCATCCGCCACTTTGACGGCCTCCTCAAAATCGCTGTGCAGTAAATGCTCGGAGATTTTGTTCAGAGCCGTTTTTGTTGCCTGCGACCATGCCTTTTCTTTCACTTCCGACAGGATCCAGTCGGCTGAGTTTTCGTCATACTCCTCGCACGCCGCTTTTATTTCAAGCAGCTTTTCGCGCAGGTACGGAGTGTCCTCGTCTACAGCCCCGGCCTCTTCGGTTTCCTGATCCGGATTCAGCGCCTCGACGAATGCGCGCAGCGCTGTCAGGAATTCAGAAGTTTCAGACTTGATGATCTCAAGCTGCCCGGAGCGGCCGGCCTCCTCCAGTTTGCGGGCGAACTCGGACAACTCCGTTTCGTGTATGTTTGCCAGCGCACTTTTCATGCCGTGCACATTGATGACATATGCGCGAAGGTCGTCGTCCACGTTGTAATCACCCCTGTCGCGTATACCTTCCAGCGTTTCCAGGGCTTTCAGCGCGTCCCTGACAAAAATCTCGGCAAAAGCAGGGTCTAACGCGGCATTCGCGTCAGGGGAGGCGAGCCCGTTGTCAGGGGCGTCCGATTCCAGCGTATCAGGAGGACCGTCACCGCGAGCGGTCGAGGCAGCGCTGAATGCCTCCGCTTCACGTCTTGCGGCTTCGATAGTTTCCGGGTCCTGCTTATCGCGAATAAGGCCGTTCAGTACCGTGTTCAGCTGCCGGACGTCGATAGGCTTGGATATGAAATCATCGAAACCGCTTCCGAGGAAAATGTCCGCCTGGCCTGCGACGGCGTTGGCGGTCAGGGCTACTATCGGATGAGTATATCCCATAGCCCTGATTTTTTGCGTCGTCTCGATACCGTCCATTTGCGGCATCATATGATCCATGAAGACTATGTCGTATATGTTTCCGGATTCAATTTTTTCGATCGCGGCAAAACCGCTGTCGGCGGAATCGATCTGCAGCCCGTAAGGCGCCATCAGGCCCTTGGCGACATATATGTTCGTTTCAACGTCGTCGACGATAAGCACGCTGCCGTAGGGCATCGGTTCGCGGGTGATCTGGACGCGTTTCATCTGAGCCCTGCTGCTGGTGCGGAACTGGTGCAGGTTTTCAGCCATTTCAGAGCCGAGTATCTCGGAGCCGATAACTTCCTGCGGCAGCCTGATCGTAAAGACAGAGCCTTTGCCCGGTTCGCTTTCTATGAGTATTTCGCCGTTCATGAGGCGTATCAGGTTCCGCGTAATGCTCATACCGAGCCCCGTACCCTCGGTCGTGCGGTTGGCTTCCATGTTGAAACGCGAGTACTCGTCGAACAGCTTGCTCACCTGTTCTTCGGTCATACCCTGCCCGGTGTCGCTAACGCTGACTACCAGCGTCACTTCATCGTCTTTTCCATCTATCTTTTCAGACCCGACGGACAGTTTGACGGTACCTTCAGACGTGTACTTAAACGCGTTTGAGAGCAGGTTGTTCATAATCTGTTTGACGCGCAGCTCGTCGCCCATCAACAGGGTGGGCAGGTTTTCATCCACAAACAGTTCAAACTCAATGGGCTTGCTGCCGATCCTCATCATGTTGAGCTGCGCGGTGTCGCTGACAAGGCTTGCTATCTCA
>Ga0082212_10013191_pt1 | contig 10349 bp, 8 predicted proteins | sample TergutNt197P3_FD_71548 | JGI IMG/M metagenome (GOLD analysis project Ga0082212, IMG submission 71548) | Neocapritermes taracua P3 segment gut microbial communities from Petit-Saut dam, French Guiana - Nt197 P3 | ecosystem: Host-associated > Arthropoda: Insects > Digestive system > Gut ...
ATTGCGGCCTCCGAGCCGCAATCCCCTGCGCTGCGCCTATCCGAGGGGGATTGCGGCTCGGAGGCCGCAATGACGATGCTTGAAAGAGTACTTCCGGTTGACCGCGAACAGTACCGAAAGAGCAGGTGATCCTCGCTATAATTGAAGAAAACAGAGATGAGTTATGGTAAACTAAAAGCATAGATAGAGGGAACGGTTATCTGTCGTGTACTCCAGTGCCACTCAAACAAGCGGAGGCTACTGAACATTTCGACCAGTATCCCCTTCATGTTGAACTTATGCTAAAAATTCAACGCGCGTTTTTTGTGTTTGTTGAGGAAATGTGAAAAACTCAACGTGACATTGCCGGACAGAGCGTTTATTGTTATCGTAGAACCATGCAAAACCTATTATTTTGGAGGGAACAGATATGAGCGGACAATACAACAACACGGGCGGAGTTACGTTCTGCCACAATTGCGGAGCTCAGAACCCTGTAGGGCACGCATTTTGCATAAGATGCGGAGCGCCGCTGGCTGTCCAGCCGCAGCAGAAAAAGCCGCCGTTGCTGCTGATCATTGGCATACCGGCTCTGGCTGTCATTATCATCGCGTCAGTTTTAATAGCGGTCTTTTTGCAAAATCGTAACAACACACCCGGAGGCAACCTCGCCGGCGGTGGTTCGCCACAGGTATCCGAGACCACGCCGCCTCCTGAAACACCCGCTTCCAACCCGCCGGAGACTCCCGCGCCGACCCCGTCAGCGACCCCGTCAGAGACGCCCGCACCGACGCCGTCAGAGACGACGGACGAGCAACCGGCTGACGAGTCCGTTGACTATCCCGATGGCGTGTACACAGGAAGCCTTTCAAATGGCGTTCGGTCCGGATACGGCACTATGGTATATTTCAACGGTGACGTTTATGAGGGAGAATGGGAGAACGACTTCTTTTCGGGTTATGGCGTTCTGACTGACCAGGATGGCTTCAGATACGAAGGCTACTGGGCTTACGGCCTCCAAAACGGAGAGGGTTCTGTGCATTGGTCGGACGGTCAAACATACACCGGCGAATGGCTGAACGGTAGACGCTCGGGCTACGGTCACTATGAGAATGGAATAGGCGGGGAGTACGACGGCTACTGGTTGGATGACGAGCGTTCCGGCTTTGGCATCATGGTAGCAGCAAGCGGAGCCAGATATGAAGGCTACTGGCTGAACAATGAAAGGTCTGGGGAAGGAACGCAAACCTGGCCGGACGGAATGTCATACACGGGAGGGTTTCTGGACAATATGTTTTCGGGCGAAGGTGTGTATTACAACCCGGCGTCCGGCAATACATACACAGGTGAGTTTGCGAATAACACTTATGAAGGGTACGGCGTAATGACTGACTCAAATGGTAACGTTCTATATGAAGGCATGTGGAGCGGCGGCGAGTTTGTAGGGTAAGCACCTTAATGATTTTAGGAGGGTTAGAAAATGAGCGATCAAATCAATAATACAGATAACGCAAGCACGAGCACAGACAACGCAAATACGAGTACAGGCGCAGGCAGCGCAAACACGAGCACGAGTACGAGCTATGCAAACGCAAGCACAGGCGCAGGTAGCGCATCCACAGGCAGCGCAGGCACAGGTAGCGCAAAGTTTTGCACTGCCTGCGGAGCGCAGATTACTGAAGGGCACGCCTTTTGCATAGCTTGCGGAGCGCCGCTGGCCATTGCGCCGCAAAAGAAAAAGCCGCCGCTGCTGTTGCTTATAAGCATACCGTCCTTGGCTGTAGTGATCATCGCGGTGGTGCTGATACTGGTTCTTCTGCCAAACCGTAACAACGCGCCGGGAGGCAGCGCTGCCGGCGGTGAGTCAACGCAGATGTCCGAGACCACACCGACCCCGTCCGTTACACCGGCTTCGGCGTCGACGCCGTCTCCGTCTCCGTCAGAGACTCCCGCGCCGACCCCGGCAGCAACGCCGCAGCCGGTAGAAACAAAGGAGTACCCCAATGGCACGTACACAGGCAGCCTTTCCAATGGTCTCCGCTCCGGATTCGGCACGATGGAGTATAGCGACGGTGGCGTCTATGAGGGAGAATGGGCCAACGACGTCCGTTCAGGTTACGGCGTCATGGTCACAGGTGAAGGTGAAACATACGATGGGCACTGGCTTGACGATAATAGATCCGGGGAAGGGACGCAGACATGGTTATCAGGCATTTCCTACACAGGAGAATGGCTGAACAATCAACGATCAGGGCATGGCGTCTTAACGTACAATGACGGCACCGTATATGAAGGTAACTTTGAAGACGGAGAGTTTTCAGGCTATGGTGTTATCGAATACTCCGACGGCGCCAGATACGAAGGAAATTTTGAGAACGGTTACGCGAACGGGGAAGGAACGAACCTGTTTGCCAATGGCGACGTCTATACCGGCGAATGGGTCCACAACCGACGCACAGGCTATGGTGTGCAAACATACGCGGATGGCGGTGTGTATGAAGGTTACTGGGATACAGGCGAACGTTCGGGCTATGGCGTCATGAATGCCGCCAGCGGATCCAGGTACGAAGGATACTGGCTTGGCGACGAAAGGTCTGGTGAAGGAACGCAGGTTTGGGCAAATGGAAGAACATACACAGGCGAGTGGCTGCACAATATGGGTCACGGCGAAGGTGTGTTAACAGATCCTGACGGGTCGTTCTATTCCGGTGAGTTTGTAAACAACGTTATACACGGTTACGGCGTTTATACCGACGCAGACGGCAATGTTCAGGAAGGCATGTGGGAAAACGGCGAGTTCGTAGGATAAAGCGTTTAGCGAAAGATTATTGTGAAGAGCAATACCATTTTACCAATGTAGGAGGATCCCAAAATGAGTAGTTTTTGCACAGTGTGCGGGACGCAAAACGATGACGCCGCAGTATTCTGTGTCAGGTGCGGAACACAGACCCCGCAAATGCCGCAAATGATGCCGCAAGCGACTCAACCTGCGCAGAATCCGCAGAATCAAATGGGCGCACTGCCTGTGTTTGACCAACAGCCCCCGCTTATGTATGATCAGCAACCGCAATATGGCGCACCGCCGACTCCGGGCGCACCGCCTATGCCTTTTGGTCAGCAATCGCCGACTCCGGGCGCACCGCCTATGGGATTCGGCCAGCAACCGCCGCAGTCGCAGGGTGCACCGCCTATGGCATTCGGTCAGCAGCCGCCGCAGCTGCAGGGTACACCGCCTATGGGGTTCGGCCAGCAGCAGCCGCCGCCGGGCGCACCACCCATGGGATTCGACCAGCAGCCCCCGCTGATGTATGACCAGCAGCCGCAATATGGCGCTCCGCCGGCCTATGGCCAGCAGCAGTCAGCGCCGGGCGCACCGCCAATTCCGGGCGCATCGCCAACTCCTGGCGCACCGCCCATGGCATTCGACCAGCAGCCCCCGCTGATGTATGATCAGCAGCCGCAATATGGCGCGGGGCCGGGCGCACCGCCTCCGGGACTTAGCCAGCAACCCCCGCTGATGTATGACCAGCAACCGCAATACGGCGCGCCGCCGGCCTTTGGCCAGCAGCAACCGCCGCCGCAGGGCGCCGCGTTCGCGGATATGCAAACGGTCCTCGCACAGGCTCCGGGCGCGCTGAATATACCCGGACGGCCGTGGGAAGTGACGATCGAAGGGACTTCCATTGTAGCCCGCTGGAGATGGATGGACGCCACATTCTTTGCGCCGCACGAAGTAACGGCTGAGACGAGGCAGTATACATTCACCGTAACCCTAAGCGCAAACGGAAAGTGGAAAGAGCTCGATGTGACCCAAAACAAATCTTCCGGCGTGAAGATGAGCGGTGGAAAACTGAGCTTCGGCAGCTCATCCAACTCATTCGTGGGCAAGCAAAACAAGAAATCGTTCAGCCTGGGCGTAGGCCAGAACAACCAGACGGGCCAAGCAGGTTTGATCGGGTTCAAGTTCGATACTACGTCGGTCAAGCAGCCGATACGCGACTACCTGACGTCGCAGGGCTGGAAAAAGAGCGGGATGTTCGGATAACATGCCCGGCGGCGCGGCGATCCGGCAGTAAGCCTTGCTGTGAAGAAACAGATGTTTCAGAGTACCGGAATCATAATAACAGCAGCGTATAGATGGTGGTGTAAAAATGATTGGCAGTAAAGTATATTTCCAACCTCGCGATTACATACTCGGCGCGATACACGATATCAAGGAGATTCAAAAGGGCAAAGGCACATCCTTTGATATCGAAAAGGGCAAGATAAGCTTCGTTGTCGATATGTATTCACAAGAATGCGAGTTTCAATTCACCGTAGAAGATATCGGGAAGAACCGGTGCAAAGTAGATATAGGGATAATCGGCAACGTGAAGAACCGGGAGGAGAAAATCATACGCGAGTATACTTTTCTTGATTCTATGATCGCCGCAAATACGCAGATAGAATTTTTAGACAAAACCCTTGTGTAATAACCAATTTCATGAGAGAATGAATTGAAATGCTTAACAGAAGCAATTAACTGCTAAGAAAGGCAGTTGACACAAAGGAATAGGAGTGAAGATATGTTTTGTCCTGTATGTAACTCACAGCTTTACGACGGCGCTCAGGTTTGCCAGAATTGCGGAACGCCTGTCGGCAACATGACCCAGCCGCAGCAACCGCAACAGCCGCAATACGGCGGTCAACCACAGCAGTCGTACGGCGGCGTGGATCCGCAATACGGCGCCCAACCTCCACAGCCTCAGTACGGCGGGCAGCCTCCGCAGCCTCCATACGGCGGCGCAGACCCGCAGTACGGCGCACAGCAGCAACCTCAGTACGGCGGGCAACCTCCGCAGCCTCCGCAACCTTCATACGGCGGCCAGCCTCCGCAACCTCCATACGGCGGTCAGTCCCAATACGGCGGTCCGCCGCCATACGGCGCCCCGCCTCCGCAGCCCCCGAAGAAGAACAACCTCATGAAGATCATCATTCCGGTAGGAGTGGTAGTCCTCGCGGGTATCGTAGTACTTGTACTGTGGCTGACCGGTGTGTTCTCATCCGGCGGCGGCAGCGGCGATCTGTCCGAGCCGACTGCAACGCGCAGCTCGGACCGCGACAGAGAAGATGAAGATGAAGACGATGAGGAAGAACCCGTCGAAACAGGCAGGCCGTCCCCGAGGCCTCCGATAGAGACGCCCGATGAAGAAACACCGACGCCGACGCCGACAGAGTCAGGCGCACCGTCTTCGAACACGCCGGCCGGTCCCGCGCAGGCAGGAATGATACCGGGCGGCGGCGGCGAAGTCACAGACGCCGCAGGCGACTATAAGTTCACGCCTGATAGGACGGGTCTCTGGACGATGCTTACGAGGTACAGCGGCGATTACGACCCGATGTTGACCATATACGGCCCGAACGGTGCGGTGGTCGCGGCTAATGACGACGGATTTACGAACTATAACGCATTTTTAGTAACAAACCTTGACTCGGGGTCGGAGTATACAGTTAGCGTGACATACTATGGCGAAGCCGGTACTTGCTCGCTCATAGTAACTCCCGGCGAGATGATCCCGGCGGGCGGCGGTGATATACGCGTAAGCGGCCACACAGGATTCGCGTTTGCCCCGAACCAGTCAGGTGTATGGACGCTCTATACTTCAAACGAAAGCAATTGCGATCCCTTTCTTGTGATATTTGATCAGTACGGAGAAGAGTTGGACTGGGATGACGATAGCGCCGACGGTATTAATGCTTACCTTGAGATAAATCTCACATCCGGCCAGACATACACTATTTGTTGTGCCGACTACTATGGCGACCCTGTAAGCTGCACCTTGACCGTTACACCCGGCAGTGCCGGCGGCGGCGGCGGTGGCGGCGGCGGCGGCGTAGTACCGTCCGCAAGCGGTTCGATACCGTCCAGCGGCGGAACGCTCAGTATCGACGAGGCGACTGACGTCATATTTACGCCTGACAAGGAAGGATTATGGATGGTCTACACCTCAGATAACGGAAATGATGACCCGTATGTGACAATAATCAACCAGTACTCCGGTAATGTTCAGGCAGAAAACGATAACGGATGGGGTGATTACAACGCTTTAATCTATGCGTTCCTGGCGCCGGATTTCACATACACGATCAGGGTCACTTTCAATAACACTGAGTCAGGGTCGTGTGTACTCAACGTGAAATCTCCTGTGGAGTTAAGCCCCTCTGGCGGCACTATTCAAGCTAACGGTCCGACAGGCGTTATATTTATCCCAGCTCAGTCGGGCACCTATGAGATGCGCACGTCAAACAGTGGGGACTACGATCCGTATGTAAATGTATACGACCCATATGAGCTGATAGCTCAAGGCGACGATGAAGCTGGTGGCTTAGACGTGCTCATAGAAGTATATCTGGAGGCTGGCGTGCAGTACGAACTGCTTGTCGGATTCTGGAACGAAGCCGGCCAAAGAACCGGCGTCGGAAGCTGTACATTTGAAGTAACAAGAAAATAACTGCAGATTGAAACCCCGCGCGGTAATCACCGCGCGGGGTTTCTCACCGGGCGTCCCGCGTTCGTAGGGGACGCACACCCGGGCGTCCCGCGTTCGTAGGGCGGGTACGATTCTCCCTGTCCTGCGGAGTTTAACCCCTGAAGGGGTTATACTTTTCTCCGACGTCGTAGACGTCGACGCCTTCGAACTTTTTGATCCGCTTGATCAAAAACACAATAAGCGGGGTCAAGACCGCCTCGTAACACAGTTTCCAAACATACTGGAACAACATCATAGCCCAAATTACAGATGCGTCGTAAACGCCCCAAAACGCAACAAAAATGAATATTACAGTGTCAAAAGCTTCACCGACAACAGACGACAGCAGCGTCCTTATCCACATACGTTTGCCGCTCATCGCAACTTTCATCTTCGACAGCACAATGGAGTTCAGGAACTCTCCAAACAAGTAACCGGCCAGAGACGCGGCCAGTATCCTCAGCGTTGTCCCCAGCACGGCAGCGTACGCATCCTGAGCTGTCCAGTATTCCGGATGCGGCAGCGCTAAAACCGCAAAATATATCAGCACGGCGAACAAGTTGCACGCGAACCCGCTCCAGATGACTCTTCTGGACGCCTTAAAACCGTAAACTTCAGTAAAAATGTCCCCCAAAATATACGTAATGGGGAACAAAATTACCGCTGCCGGTAAAACCATCCCGAACACCGAAATGAGCTTTCCGGCTATCAAGTTAGATAGCAGAAGGCATGAAACAAACGCGATATTCATGTACAGGAACAGGGATGAATGCCTGGCGGCGCTTTTTTTCATTACAGTTTCTCAAAATCATCCGCACCGTGCTTACATAATGGGCATATGTAATCATCAGGCAGGGTCTCTCCCTCATAAACATGCCCGCATATCCTGCACACAAAACCTTCCTTTTTCTCTTTCTGCGCCTGCGGTTTCGGCTTTACGTGGTCAAAATAGTACCTATAAGTCAGGCTTGGCACTTCCGAGAGTATAAAGGCTTGCGTAACATCCGCAATAAACAGGATGTGCGTGCCGTAGTCATAGGAGTCCTTCACTTTTCCCGAGATCACGCCGCCTGTGTTTTCAGGCAGATAACGTATCCCGTTGGCCGCGCGCGCGTTAAACCTGTATCCGTCGAATTTGTCTGCGTCGCGCCCGCTTTGAAAACCAAATGTCTGGAAAATACTGAACGGAGCGCTTTCATCCAGTATTGACACATTGAATTCCCCGGTCTTCTGTATCATTTCGCAGGTGAAATTCGCCTTGTTAACGGCTATGGAAATTCTGAGCGGCTTTTCTGTCATCTGAATAGCTGTGTTGATAATACAACCGTTGTCTTTATCTCCGTCCCTTGCGGTCAGGACAAATAGCCCGTATGAAAACTTGAACATGGCCATCGGGTCTATGGAGTCCGGAGGCGGCGCTGCTTCTTCCAGCTTCACCGGCGATGGCAAACCCGGGAAAGTCGCGGCGATTGCTTCCGCCATGGCGTTGATATCCTCAAGCTGCGCTGTTTTCAGGCTGGAGCTAATGCTGACTTTGCTGTCCAGAATATTCATATTCCTGCATTCTTCCAGCTTTTCGCGTATCAACGCTCCGCTTGTGGGCGCCCATGAACCGTTTTCGATAATGGCGACCGTACGGTTTTGTATGTTGTGCGCTGCCAAATCGCTGATCAGCGCTTCCATTGTCACGAAAATCCCCGCATTGTATGTCGTGGACGCAAAAACCATATGGCTCCACTTGAAAGCCTCCGAAACTATATCCGACGCGGGTGTGACAGAGACGTCGTACATAACTGTCCTGATCCCTTTATCCCTCAGCTTGCAGGCGAGCAACTCCGCCGCGTTTTCAGTATTTCCGTATACGGACGCATATGCGATCATGACGCCGTTTTCTTCAGGGGCATAGCTGCTCCAGAGCGCGTATTTGGAAATGAGAGTACTAATGTTTTTTCGCCATACAAATCCATGCAGTGGGCAAACTGTCTCTATATCCAGAGCGGATGCTTTATCCAGCAGGGATTCGACCTGTGTTCCGTATTTTCCTACAATGTTCGTATAGTAACGCCTGGCTTCATCCATATAGTCCCTTGCGAAGTCCACCTCGTCGGCGAATAACGCACCGTTCAGCGCGCCGAAGCATCCGAATGCGTCCGCAGAAAAAAGGATCTTGTCCGTTGAGTCATATGTAACCATCACCTCAGGCCAGTGTACCATTGGCGCCATAACAAAGTGAAGCGTATGCTTTCCTGTGTCCAGCGTATCTCCCTCATTAACTAGGCATACCCTTGAGTCTGTCTCGATGCTGTAGAACTGTTTCATCAGTTCCATTGTTTTTTCGTTGCATACCAGCTTCATTTTCGGGTACTTAGCCATCAAATCGCATATCACAATCGAATGATCCGGCTCCATGTGCTGCACAACAAGGTAATCCAGCTTCTTGCCTTGCAGCGCTGCTGCCAGATTCTCAAGAAACCTGTTGTGTACCGCTTTATCGACTGTATCAAACAGCACAGTTTTTTCATCATCTAAAAGGTAGGAATTGTATGATACGCCGCCCGGAACGCTGTAGACCCCCTCGAACATCGCCAATCGCCGGTCGTTCGCGCCCACCCATGTTAAATCGTCTGTGATTTTTTTGATGCAATGCATAAAGGCCTCCTCAGTTGAATGTAGAATGTTGTGTAAAAAATAATAAATAATAATGCAGAATGCAGAAATAATGGTGTTTCGCGATCCTTATAAGCGGCTGTTTTACAGTATCTTCACTTCATTTTCCATAACTACCGCAAGAACTGTTTTTGCAGGGGGCGGGGGGGTGTTTCCTATGGTTATTGCGGCTGACAGTGTTTGTTCCGCTTCGGGTAGTTTTGCTTTATCTGATGTGTGCAGAAGTGCTAGCGTTTCTCCGCTTTTTACGGTCTCGCCGACTTTCTTTTGCAGGACGATCCCTGCGCTATAGTCTATGCTATCCTCCTTGCGGGTCCTTCCGGCGCCCAGCGCCAGCGAGGCCATGCCGCATGCCTCTGCGTCCATTTTTGTGATGTACCCACTTGAAGCGGCTAGTAATGGGGATATAAGCGGCGCTTTTGGAAAACCGTTTTTCAGAGGTGATGTATCTCCGCCTTGCGCATCTACCATAGCGCAAAACTTTTCAAACGCCTTTCCACTGCTGACCGCGTTTTCTGCCAATGCTTTACATTCACTAATGTCATTCGCTGCTCCGGCAAGCAGAAGCATATATGCCGACAGATCCATGCAAACTGACGTCAAATCCTCCGGTCCGTTGCCCTGTAATGTGCAGACAGCCTCCTCAACCTCCAGCGCGTTCCCGATGGCGTTTCCCAGCGGGGCGTCCATATCGGTTATCAGCGCCATTACGCGGCGGCCGGAATGAGTCCCTATCGAGACCATTGCCCGGGCCAGCGCGACCGAATCGTCCAATGTCTTTAGAAACGCCCCGCTGCCGGTCTTGACGTCAAGTAAGATAGCATCCGAACCCGCAGCAAGCTTTTTGCTCATTATCGACGACGCAATGAGTGGGATGGAATCGACCGTGGCTGTCACGTCCCTCAGCGCATACAGCTTTTTGTCCGCCGGGGCTATGTTCCCGGACTGACCTATTATAGCTATGCCTGTGGAACGTACGATTTCACTAAATCGTTGCGGGTCGATTTCGGTCTGTAGCCCCGGGATAGATTCCAGTTTATCAATTGTACCGCCCGTGTGCCCCAGCCCGCGCCCGCTCATTTTTGCGACAGGCACGCCGCAAGACGCGACAACAGGGCCTATTATCAGGCTTGTCTTGTCCCCCACGCCTCCGGTACTATGTTTATCAACTTTAACCCCGGGGATGGACGCCAA
>Ga0082212_10013192_pt1 | contig 10349 bp, 7 predicted proteins | sample TergutNt197P3_FD_71548 | JGI IMG/M metagenome (GOLD analysis project Ga0082212, IMG submission 71548) | Neocapritermes taracua P3 segment gut microbial communities from Petit-Saut dam, French Guiana - Nt197 P3 | ecosystem: Host-associated > Arthropoda: Insects > Digestive system > Gut ...
GCATTGACTTGGGCGCGGGCAAACGCGAACTTGTCAAAGGCGGCAAGTTGGATAAGGAATTTCTACTGACAGTGGCCGCAAGCCCCTATGCAACGGAGACACGGTTTTGATGCTGGAAATGTATACCCGGCAGGCCCGCCTGCTTCTTCATATTCTGAACTGCCTGGAGTACGAAACTTCAGCCGGGGAGCCGCTTTTCGCTTTGAAAGGCGGTACGGCGCTGAATTTTTTCGTACAGCCCTTTCCGCGTCTGTCGGTGGATATCGATCTGACCTATTGTCCGCTGGATGAGCGTGATGCCGCGTTTGCCGCCATGCGCGAGTCCTTGCTGCGGCTGACCGAAACCTTGCAGGCCAGCCTGCCCGATGTACAGTGCGCACATACGCGGCCTGCAGGCGGCGACAAGCTGTTGGTGCGTTACGATGGCGCAAGCGTCAAAGTGGAGCCAAACGGCGTGATCCGAGGGACGGTTTTTCCCACGGAAATGCGGCCTCTCTGCCCGGAAGCACGGAGCGTTTTCGACGCTGAGGTCAAAGCGCGCTGTCTCGGCGCAGCGGACCTGTATGGCGGAAAAATCTGCGCTGCCCTGGACAGGCAGCACCCACGCGATCTCTTTGACATCCTGCCCCTGATGCAGGCGGACAGTCTGGAGGAAACCACCCGCAAGGCTTTCCTGGTATACGCTTTGAGCCATCCAAGACCCTTGTCTGAACTGCTGGAACCGCGCCCGCAGCCTTTGGAGCAAATTTTCCAGGCGGAATTTTCCGGCATGACCCGGGAGCCGATTGCCCTGAAAACCTTGGAAGAAGCCAGGGCATGGCTGATCCAGGCTGTACGTTCGGGGCTTACACCGAATGAGCGCCATTTTTTGCTGAGTTGCAAAGCCGGGGAGCCGAATTGGAGCCTCGCCGGACTGCCTGATCATGTGCCGCGCCTTCCGGCGGTGCGCTGGAAACTGCACAATATTGAACAGTTACGGCAACAACCGAAAAAATACAAAACAGCCCTAGTAAAGCTGAAAAAGTGCCTTGGCCTTTGATATAACGAGGCAAAATCTTGCTCCTTTTCTGCTTCGCTGCCGCCAGGATTCAGATACAGGGCAATGCCGTCAGCTTCTCCAAATGTCTGATTCTTCAGGTTAAGACTTTTTGGCTCATGTCTGTCACTCTCGGTGTGGTTTTACCCCCGGTACAGCTTCAGATAATTCGCGAACAGCCGACGGTTCACCCTGCCGAAGTCCCCCGCAACGGACGCGGCAAGGCCGGGCACAAGAGCGCGCAGCACGGGGAACTGCAAATCCGCGCGCGTTACGTCCACATACAGGGGCTCATAGCCGTTCGCCAGCAACACCTGTTCCAGCAGGGCGCTGTTGGCTGCGGCGCTGCCCCGGTCATAGCCGGGCAGTTTTTCCAGCAGGCGCTGCGGCAGCCCGCGCGGACCCGGCCCGGACGGCGGCCCGCCGGGATAGGGGTAGGGCGTTTCCGTCAGCGCGGAGAGCACGGCCCGCCTGCCGTCCAGTCCGGCGCCGCAGGCGCGCGCCAGCTCGCCATTGTTGCCGACCACAAAGCAGGCGAAGCAGGGCATGCCGAATTCGCTCGTCAGCACCTGAAAGCGAAGCCGGATCCCGCGCGCGGCGTAATCTTCCAGCAGGGCGGCCATATCTTGCCGCTCCGCGCGCAGTTCAAAGCACAGGGCGCGCTGGTAGGGCGTTGTGGCTTCGGCGTCGCGTTCCAGGATTTCCGTCAGCGCGGCTTCCTTGGCCTCATCCCAGGTGTTGCCGGAGGCAAGCCCCGTGGACCCCGGCGCTTCGAACAGGGCGGGTTCGTCCAGGTTGCAGAACAGCCCGACAGCCTGAAAGGGAACCAGCACGGTGCGCCCGTCCCGCGCCGCCGTGGCGGGCATCCAATGCAGTTCTTCGTCCCGGTAGGGCACATCGGGCAGCAGCGCGTTCGGATCGAGCGCCTCCGCCTTTTCCCGCAAGCGGGAAAAGCGTTCCCGCACCAGGCGCACGGGGCGGGCGAGCTGCGGCACTTCATCGCCGCGCACGGAAAGATAGGAACTGGCCCGCTCCACGACTTCCATCAGGCAGGAAGCCCGCGCCGCCGCCAGCGACAGCCCGCGCCCGTAGCTCACGGCAGTGCCGCGCAGGCTGTAGTCGAGCGCGCCGCTACGCACGTTGACGGCAAGCTTCCAGGACCGCAACAGCGCAATCGGCGAAAGCGAAGCCTCGTGGCGCATCTCCGGTCCCGCAAGCAGGCCGTGCGCCTCCAGGCGCTCCAGGGCCAGGGCGGCCGTTTCCCGGGCAGGCGGGCGCGCTTCCTCCGCCGGGGGCGCGTGTCCGCAAAGCTGCGCGATCGTCACGGGCGCGGGGCCGGAATCGTCCGCGTACGGGAAGGGCAGCTCGCTGTCTTCCGGGTGCGGCATCGGGACCAGGCGCGCCTGGTTGGCGGCAAAAAGCCTGTTCCAGTTCTGGTGCAGGGCGCGGTCTTCCAACTGCTGCCAGCGCAGGTGGATAAGCGGGCTGTATGCGCTCAGGCGCGCTGCGGCGTCGGGCGCAAAGCGATCCGCCAGGGGGGCGAGTTGCGGCGCAAGCAGCGCGCATTCCAACAACAGGGCGGCCAGGGCCTTTTCTCCCCCCAGTGCGCGGGGCGCGAGCGCCTCCAAATCCGCCAGGGGAAGCGCCGTGCAACGGCGCACGAGATGCCGGCGCAGAAATTCGTCCTGCGGCGTTGCCGCAAGCTCGGCGAGCGCCTGCTCGAAGGACAGGCCGGCGGGAGGCTCACAGGAAAAATAGCCCGTGGTGCCTTCCGTTATGCTGTGGGTGTAGGTGTAGTGGATGGTCATGGCGTTATGAAAAAGGCAGGCCGTAGAGCTCGGCCTGCCTTGGAAATGCGATGGAACCCGGAAGGCTTAACGCTTGGAGTACTGGTAGCGGGCGCGCGCGGCGGCCAGGCCGTACTTTTTGCGTTCCTTCTTGCGGGCGTCGCGCGTCAGCAGGCCGGCGCGCTTCAGGGCGACGCGCAGGGACGGATCGAAGGCGAGCAGCGCGCGGGAAATGCCGTGGCGCACGGCTTCAGCCTGTCCGGTAACGCCGCCGCCCCGCACGTTCACCTTGACGTCGAGCTTTTCGAGCGTCCTGGTAAGCACCAGGGGCTGGCGGATGACCATTTGCAGGGTCTTGCGCGGAAAATATTCCTCAACCGGGCGGCCGTTGATTTCGATCCGGCCGGCGCCGTCGTACAAACGGGTGCGGGCTGTCGCGGTCTTGCGGCGGCCGGTGCCGTACTGAAAGTTCGTGGACATATGCTCCGCCTTAGTGCTTGAAGGTCAAGGGTTGAGGATTCTGGGCGCTGTGCGGGTGCCCGGGGCCGACATAGACCTTCAGCTTTTTAAGCAGCGCGCGGCCGAGGCTGTTTTTGGGCAGCATGCCCCGCACCGCATGCATGAGGACATATTGCGGCTTCGTGTGCAGCATCTTTTCCAGCGGCGTGGCTTTCAAGCCGCCGATGTAGCCGGAATGGCGGTAATACATTTTCTGGCGCAGCTTGTTGCCGGTCAGTTTGATCTTTTCGCAGTTGACCACCACGATGAAGTCCCCGTTGTCCATGTGCGGGGCGAACTCGGGCTTGTGCTTGCCGCGCAGGCGATGGGCAATCTGGGTGGCAAGCCGCCCGAGTATCTTGTCCTCGGCATCCACCACGAACCACTCGCGCGTGATGTCCTTGGGGGTTGGGCTGAAGGTTTTCATGGAGCATCTCCTGAAATTCGATGGAAAGATTGCTTTACTACGGAAGAAAGGCTAACTTTGTCAACAGAAAAAACAAGATTGTCGTTTTTGAGGCCCCTTATGCACGGCATCCGCAAGAGTTTGCTCCAACTGGTGTTTTCCGGCGCGTACATGCTGCGGTGGAACGACAAGTTGAGACCCTTCCCCCTATGGGAATTGGACAAGCAGGGCCATAAAATGATCCTGGCCTGGCTGCTCTGGCACTGCAACGCGGAGGACCTGCCGCGGGACGAGCAGCTTGCGCTGGGCTTGCAGGTGGTGGAAGGCGGACTGTTCGACTACCTGTACCGCCTGGTGATTACCGACATCAAGCCCCCTGTGTTTTACCGCATCAAGGCCAACAAGGAGCATTACGCGCAGCTCACGGATTTTGTGCTGCGCGAGCTTGAACCTGTCGTGCGTCCGCTGGGCGAGGATTTCTGGGAACGCATGCGCGCGTTTTTCCTGAACGGCGGGTATGGGGCCAAGGCGGACCAGATTCTGAAGGCGGCGCATTTGTTCGCGTCCAACTGGGAATTCGGCCTGATCAAGCCCCTGAACGGCTTTGACGAAGAAATTCCGGGCATTGACGAGCATTTCCAGCGCGAACTGCATGCCCTGCGGGACTTGCGCGGCATGCCGGACCTGCTCGCGGAGCAGAACGCCCTGGCCCGTTTTGCCGCCTTTTGCGGCCAACTGCGCTTTCAAATCCGCTGGACGCAAACGCCGCGCATTCCCGCCACCTCCGTGCTGGCCCACATGTTTCTTGTGGCCTGCTACGGCTATTTCTGCAGCCTGGCGGTCGGGGCCTGCACAAGCCGCCGCCTCAACAACTTTTTTTGCGGACTGTTCCACGATCTGCCCGAGTTGCTGACGCGCGACATCATCTCGCCCGTCAAGCGTTCCGTGGACAAGCTGCCCGCGCTTATCCGCGAATACGAGGAACAGGAACTGGAGCAGCGCGTTTTCACGCGCCTGCGCGCGGACGGCTTCACCAGCCTTGTGGAGCGGCTGCACTATTTTCTCGGGCTGGCGACGGGTTCGGAATTTCACGAAACCATACGCGAAGCCGGCGGCGAGGCGCGCAGGATAGCCACCTTTGAGGAAATGCAGGCCCAGTATAACGAAGACGCCTTTGATCCCAAGGACGGCAGCCTTATCAAGGCCTGCGATTTGCTTGCGGCCTTTATCGAGGCGCACAACTCCATCCGCAACGGCATCACCTCGTCCGCCCTGCAGGAGGCCGTGGCCCGCCTGCGTGCGGAGTTCCGCAACAATCCCCTGTACAAGCTCGGCTTCGGCACCTTGCTTGCCGATTTCGATTAACGCTCCTTCATATCCGCAACGCCCGCGGCCTCCTCAAAGTCGCTGTGCAGCAGATGCGCGGCGATTCTATCAAGCCGCTCCCCGGTTTGACGCGACCATGCTTTTTGCCTGAGTTCGGCCAGCGCGTCCCTGGCGGCTTTTTTGTCGTAGGCCGCGCACGCCGCCTGAATGGCGGACAGTTTTTCGCGCAAATACGCCTGATCTTCGTCCGCCGCCTCGCCGTCTTCGTATTCTTCCACGGGCCCGATTTTCGCGATCACCGCCCGCAGCGCGTCCAGGAAGGCCGGGGTTTCGGCCAATACGACGGCCGACTCCTTGTTGCGCCCGGCCTGTTCCAATCTCTGCGCGCAGGCGGCAAGCTCCGCTTCGCCGACATTCGCAAGCGCGCTTTTCATCGCGTGGACGTTGACGACAAACATGTACAGGTCGTCATCCCGGCGGTATTGGTATGTGTGCATCGCTTCCAGCACCGCAACGGCCTTTTCGGCGTCCCTCGCGAACATGGCCGCCAATTGCGGGTCCACGGCCGGCTGAAAATCCTTGTCGGCAACAAAGGCGCCGCCCTTTTGCCGGCGCACGGCTTCAAGCACCTCGGGCGGCTGCGTATCGCGCACCAGCCTGTTCAACATGGAGTCCAACTGGCGCAAGTCCACCGGCTTGGAAATAAAGCCGTCGAAGCCGTTTTCCAGGAACATTTCCGCCTGCCCCACCACGGCGTTCGCCGTAAGCGCGACGACGGGACGGTCATAGCCCAGCTCGCGCAGGAGCTTTGTCGTTTCAACGCCGTCCATTTTCGGCATCATGTGGTCCATGAACACCACATCGTACTCTTTGCCGGCCCGTATGCCGTCAAGCGCCTCAAAACCGCTCAGGGCGGTATCCACCGCCAGGCCGTAAGGCGCCAGCAAGCCCCTGATGACATACAGGTTCGTTTCCAGGTCGTCCACGACCAGCACGCTGCCGTAGGGCATCGGCTCACGCGCGATGTGCGTTCTGTGCGTATGCGGCGCATCGCCCTGAAGCTGCCGCAGGCTTTCGGCCCTTTCCCTGCCCAGAGGGCCTGCGCCGACACTGCCCTGCGGCAGCCGCACGGTAAAGGCCGAGCCCTTGTCCGGCTCGCTTTCCACAAAAATTTCGCCGTTCGTTATGTGCACCAGCTGCCGCGTAATGTCCATGCCCAGCCCGATCCCCTCGATCGTGCGGTCGGTTTCCAGGTAAAAGCGGGAATATTCCTCGAACAGCCTGTTCACCTGTTCCTCGGTCATCCCGGCCCCTGTATCGCTCACGCGGCACACAAGCGTCACGCCGGGACTCGCCTCTCCATCCCCGCACACGGCGGAAACCGACAGGACGACCTCGCCCTCCTGCGTATATTTGAACGCGTTGGAGAGCAGGTTGTTCAAAATCTGCTTGATGCGCAGTTCGTCGCCGAACAGGGCCGAGGGCATGTCCTCGTCCACCTCAAGCCTGAATGCAAGCGGCTTGTCGCCGATGCGCACCATGTTCATCTGCACGGCGTCGGCAATCAGGCTTGCGATTTCGTATTCGGCGGGCGCCAATTCCACTTTGCCCGCTTCCATCCGGGACAGATCCAGAAGGTCATTGATGATGCCGAGCAGCGTATAGCCGGCGGTGTAAATTCTGCCCAAGGCGTCCCGTGTATCCTGCGAAAGCGCCTCGTTTTGCAGCTGAATTTCGGTAATGCCCAAAATCGCGTTCATCGGCGTGCGTATTTCGTGGCTTACCATGGCAAGGAACTTGCTTTTCGCCGTATTGCGGGCCTCGACGGCGCTGCGGTGCGCTTCCAACTGCTGCACCATCGTGTTGAAGGCTTCGGAAAACCTCCCCATAAAGTCCACGCGTTGCTGGTAATCCCCCGTGGCCACCTGTTGGGTTTGCCATGCCAAATGCCGCAACGACGCCTGCAGCGCCACCAGCGGCGCGGCTATATCGTTGTGCGGCAACGATAATTGCGCGTCCAGTTCTCCCCTGGACAGAGCCTGGGCAAATTGCCTGGCGTCCACAATGACTTCCGCGAAATATTGCAAGCCCTCCCCAAAATCACGGAAGCCCGGAGGCAAACGCGCAACATCCAGCGCGGCTCGCTCCGGGTGATATATAGCAGCGCGCAGATACTCAAATAAAACCTTTGCGACCGGATCCCCCATATGTTCGTCCCAGGGTGAAAGTGCCAAAAGCAAAGAATACCAAGTACAAATGGCAGTTGATATAGGTTACACGCCAAGCCGGACAAGCGCAAGCCGCGACCCGCTCTTTACGCAGCAAGAAAAAAACGCTATCGCACGGGCATGAAAAAATTTTTCGCCACTCTCATTACGCTGTTTTTCGTGACGGGCGTCTTGGGCGTGAGCGCTGCGGGCCTGGCTTTTTACTGGATTTCGCGCGACTTGCCGAACATCACGCGCATCGCGGATTTCCAGCCCCCACGGGCTACGGTCGTTTTGGCGCGTGACGGTTCCACCCTGGGACAGTTTTTCCATGAAAAGCGTTTTCCTGTGCCGCTTGCGCAGATATCGCGCTATATCCCCATGGCCGTGCTTGCCACGGAAGACGCGGAGTTTTACCAGCATGACGGCGTCAGCCCCAGGGCCATCCTGCGCGCGGCCATCTCCAACTTCCGCAGCCGCGCGAGCGGCCAGGGCAAACAGGAAGGCGGCAGCACCATCACCCAGCAGATCATCAAGCAGCTCATTCTGACCCCGGAACGCACCTACGAGCGCAAGATGAAGGAAGCCATCCTGGCCTGGCGCCTGGAACGCCACCTGACCAAGGACGAGATCCTCACCGTCTACCTGAACCAGATTTTTTTCGGCAATAACGCCTATGGGGTGGAGGCCGCCGCGCGCGTGTATTTCGGCAAACACGCCACCGACATCACCCTGGCCGAAAGCGCGATCATCGCCGGTCTGCCCCAGGCGCCGAGCGCCTACAACCCCTTCCGGCATCCGGAGGCCGCCAAGGCCCGCCAGATGCACGTGCTCGGCCGCATGCGGACGCTTGGCTGGATTTCCGAGGCGGAATACCGGCAGGCCGCCGCCGAACCCCTGGTCTACTGGAGCATAAACGAAAATCCCGTCCGGGGCGCGGGCTGGTATCTTGAAGAGGTGCGCCGCCAGCTCATTGACATGTTCAGCGAGGCGAACATGCAACGCGCGGGCATACAGTCCCGCCTATACGGCGAAGACTTTGTCTACGAAGCGGGCCTGACCGTGGAGACGGCCATGGAGCCGGAACACCAGGACGCCGCCGAGCGCGCCCTGCGCAGGGGCCTGGAGGAACATGCGCGCCGCTACGGCTGGCTCGGCCCCGTTGAAAAGATCAACCTTGCCGACGCGCGCGCCGTGGACGCCTTTGCCGGAAGCCAGAAAAGCTTCAGCCCGTATGATCTGGCGGGGGAAGCCTGGGCCAGGGCCCTGGTCACGGCGGTGGAGCAAAAAGGCGCGGACGTGCGGCTTGGCGCCTACAAGGGACGCATTGACCTCAAGCGGATGTCCTGGGCGCGCGTGCCGAATATCAAGGTTGCGACCCAGAACGCCCCGGCCGTGCCCGACGCGCGGAAGGTGCTCAGTCCGGGCGACGTGGTCTGGGTGTGCGCCGCCACGGAAAAACAGGTGGTCACCGGGGCGAAGGGCAAACGCACAGAAAGCGAAGTCCCTTTTGATCCCGCGAACATAGGTCCGAACAGCGTCATTCCGTTGGCTCTGCGGCAATACCCCGCCGTGCAGGGCGCGGTGGCCTCGATTGAAACCCGGACCGGGGACGTGGTGGCCCTTGTCGGCGGCTACCAATTCGGCGAAAGCCATTTCAACCGGGCCACGCAATCGCGCCGCCAGCCGGGGTCCTCCTTCAAGTCCGTCGTCTATTCCGCCGCCATTGACAACGGTTTTTCCGCGGCAACCACCCTGCTGGACGCGCCCTTTGTCTACATCAATCCCTGGACTGGCAAAATCTGGCGGCCGGAAAACTACGAAGTGGATTTCCAGGGCCCCATGCCCCTGCGCACGGCGCTCGTCAAATCCCGCAACACCTGCACCGTGCGGGTGGCGGAACAGATCGGCATTCCGACCGTGATCCAGCGCGCCAAGGACCTGGGGCTGGAGCCCAACTTCCCCAACGAGCTTGCCGTCAGCCTCGGGGCGGTGGCCGTCTCGCCCATCAACATGGCGCAGGCCTATACCGCCTTCGCCAACAGGGGCGTCGTGGTCAACAGGCCGCGCATGATCATTTCCGTCAAGGATGCGGCCGGCAACCTGCTGTACAAGCAGGACCCGGACCTGCGCCAGGCCATCAGCCCCCAGAACGCGTTCATCATGGCCACGCTGCTCAAGGATGCGGTCAACTACGGCACAGGCACCCGCGCGAAAATCGAGGGGCGCTTCATCGCCGGAAAAACCGGCACCACCAACGAAGAGCACGACGCCTGGTTCGTGGGCTTCACCCCCTACCTGAGCACGTCCGTCTATGTGGGCTTTGACCAGCTTGCCCCCCTGGGACGTCTGGAAGCCGGGGGGCGCACAGCCGCGCCCATTTTTCACTACTATCGCAGCGTCATTGAAGACCTGTACCCGGCCGACGACTTTGCGGCGCCCGAGGGCGTCGTTTTCGCCGCCGTCGAAGGACTGACGCTTCCCTTTAAGGCGAACGAACCCCTTTACGGCACCGTGGCGCCGCAAACCGAGGAAAGCGCCGCCTCGCAGCAGGTGGCGGAAGATATTTTCAAGCAACTCTTTTAGCGTTTTTGCGGGCGGGAGCCGTGATGTCCCAGGATTTGTTCACCCATGTCGGCCGCACGCCTCTGGTCAGGCTTGCGTATCTGGCCAGAGGGCTTGAGGCGGCTGTATGGGTCAAGCTGGAATATGCCAACCTTTTGGGCAGCGTGAAGGATCGGCCCGCCCTGGCCATGATCCGTCACGCCGTATGGAGCGGCGCGCTGAAGCCCGGCGGGCTGGTCGTGGAAGCCACCAGCGGCAACATGGGCATCGGCCTGGCCTTTGTCTGCGCGCGCCTGGGCTTTCGCCTGCTGCTCACCATGCCGGAGAGCATGAGCGAGGAACGGCGCAAACTTTTGCGCCACTTGGGCGCGGAACTGGAATTGACCCCCGCTGCCGGGGGCATGGCCGGAGCTGTCGCAAGAGCCGAAGAAATCGCGGCCGCCACTCCCGGCGCATATCAGCCCCGGCAGTTTGAAAACCCGGCGGCGGCCGAGGCGCACCGCCTGACCACCGGCCCGGAGATA
>Ga0082212_10013193_pt1 | contig 10348 bp, 7 predicted proteins | sample TergutNt197P3_FD_71548 | JGI IMG/M metagenome (GOLD analysis project Ga0082212, IMG submission 71548) | Neocapritermes taracua P3 segment gut microbial communities from Petit-Saut dam, French Guiana - Nt197 P3 | ecosystem: Host-associated > Arthropoda: Insects > Digestive system > Gut ...
GACAGTTCCGGCTGCATTCCTCCGGGCATCGTTTGCGGGTTGTACCAAACGGCATGTGGCACAAACGTATTGACGCCCTTGGCGGCCTGATCCATCGCCTCACGGTAAAGAATATCAACCGGAATGCGGCCTTCGGCACCGTAAACCTCCGTCATCACGAGGTGTTTGTCGAAATTCGTTGCCGCCGAAGAAAGCAACTTGTACATCCTGGAACCGCGACCGTATTTGAATATCTGGTCAAGCCCCGGAATGTCCTGATACTCGAAAAACTTGATGACATCACCGGTCACGCCGGTCGGATTGACGACTTCCTCCTGATCGAGGTGCCCGGTCAACGGGACGCCGTAAGGTTTCAGCCAATCGGTAATCGTTTTCACGAAGCCTTCGCTGAAGAGTGTCGCGCGGAATCCGAACAACGCATTGCGGGCAGACGCAGTGTCCGGGCCGACGTCGAAAAACATCGCCGGGTACAGCGGCACGGGATCGTATCCCAATCTCGCTTCAAAATACTCGTTGTATTTCGGCGTCCAAGCCCGACCGCCACCCGGCGTGTAGAGCATCGGCTCGTCGTAAAATGCGGAGTCAATCGTTGTCCCGAAATGCTCCGGCATGAATTTTTGATACCCGGCATACGTCAGTTCGACGAATTTTTGCATGGCTTGCGGTTCGAGGTAATCGACCAGGTCACGCTCGCCGTCAAGTACGCACACAAAGGCCATGATTTTGTATTTGTTCCCGTCGCCTTCTGGACGCTGCCAACGCAAGATACCGTTTTCGGCCAACGCGGTGATGTTCGTTCGCTCAAAGGTCTCCGTGTTCATGAGAACACAGCCCATGAGTGTTCCGGTGGGAATTTCAAGCGAAACGGTCGCTTCGGCATCCGTATCGACTTCGATCATATCGAGACGCTGGCAGAGGTGTTCGGGAAAGCGTTCTTTCATTAATCCGCCTGCGGAGCCGCTGGGAAACCAAAACTCGTCATAGAGGCACAGCTTGATTCCCAACTCTCTTGCAGTGTCGGCGGCCACTTTGTATTGTTCGAGAAATTCCGTACTCATGAATTTCATCGCCGGGTCGTGAAACGCCGGAAGAATCGCCAAACCGGCATAACCGCTTTCGACGCACCGCTTCATTTGCGTAACTGTTTCTTCACGGTTCGGCACTTCGTTCCAAAACCAAAGCGGCCGGGAGTTGTAACTCTGCGGCGGATCGGCAAAATCCGTTTGGATTTGTAACCAATCTTCCGCAATGGAAAAATGGGGGTGTGAAAGAACAATACACAACAATACCGCCGATGCAAAACATAGTCGTTTCATCTCAAGTGCCTCCAAAAACAAGATAGGGTTAGTGGTGAATCCGGCGTGGTATTTCGCTTTAGAATCACCTCATTTTCCGAATAAGCAGGGCGAAAATAAATGTAACACCAAACCGGATGCACCATTAGGACCACGCTGTATTCCGAAAGACAAAATGTCAGTCTTACGGCGTTCCGCAAATAAGTATCGTTCGCCTGGTTTGTCAATCCATGTCGTCGAAACCATCGACCATGTCGCCGAAATCCTGATCGGGAAAATCGGTGACGGGTTCATTGTAAAACGGGTCATCGACGACGTGCGGCGGTTGGAAGTTTGGAGCGTCTTCTTCCAGCAGGCGGAAATTCTGCCGTACACTCGGCACCGACATGCGCGAAAGGACTTCGGCGGCCTCGGCATGGTAGCGCCACTGTGAAAGCTGGTACTTGCGGAAACCCGTTCCGGCAGGGACGAGGTGGCCGAGTATAATATTTTCCTTCAGGCCGATCAGATGGTCTGTCTTGCTGGCCAGAGCCGCTTCGGTGAGTACCTTCGTTGTTTCCTGAAAACTGGCCGCCGAGAGGAAGCTGGAACTTTGCACCGCCGCTTTGGTGATCCCCAAAAGCTGGGTTGCCGCCGAAGCCTGGGTCGGTGCGGAAAATTCAGCGGGCATGCCGCCGCGTGCCATGATTTCCGTGTTGACCTGTTCGAGCAGTTCTTTCGGTACTTTTTCACCGACCTTGAATTGCGTATCCCCCTGCACGGTGATCTTGATGCAATCGTACAATTCGCGATTTTTCTTACGGAACATGGAGCTGTCGATGACGAGACCTTCGAGCAAGCTGGTGTCGCCGCCGGACTCGACGCGCACCTTGCGGAGCATCTGCGAAATAATGATTTCGATGTGCTTGTCGTTGATACGCACGCCCTGGCTGCGATAGACGTTTTGGATTTCGCGGACGAGGTATTCCTGCACGGCTTCCTCGCCGGAAATGCGCAAAATGTCGTGCGGGACGAGCGGCCCGTCGGTGATGGCGGTGCCGGCCTGCACGAGATCGCCTGCATGAACGCGCATGTGCTTGCCATGCGGCACTTCGTGAATGCGTTCGATGCCGGTTTCATCGTCTTTGACGATCACGGTTCGCTTGCCGTGACGCTTGTCGCCGAGTTCGACGATGCCGTCGATTTCGGCCATGACGGCTGGGTCTTTCGGTTTACGGGCTTCAAAAATTTCCGTCACCCGCGGCAGACCGCCGGTGATGTCCTGCGTCCCGGTCACATTCCGCGAAGTCTTGGCCAGCATCGTTCCACGTTCGACGTAAGTGCCGTCATCGACCTCAATGACTGTCTTGCCTTGCAGGTAATAATAGTCGAGCGTTTTTTCCTGACCGATTTCGCTTTTGATGTCGATCTGTGGGTGCCGGTCGCCTTTCAAATCGGTGACGGTGCGTCGGTTGCGACCAGTGGTCAGGTCTTTTTCGAGTCGGACGGTTTCGCCGTCCACAACGTCAACATAATGCACGTAACCGGCGACCTTGGCGAGAATCGGTACGCTGTGCGGGTCCCACTGACAAATGACTGACCCGGCGGCCACTTCTTCGTTTTCACGGACCCGCAGTTGCGCACCGACCGGAATGGTATATTTGTCACGTTCACGTCCTCGCGGATCAAGCAACGAGACCCAGCCGTTTCGCGAAAGAGCGATCCGGTGTCCTTCGGCGTTTTCGATGACTTCGAGTTGCACGAATTTGATCGTACCGGGAAACTTGGCCTTGATTTCGTTTTCTTCCACGTCGCGCGAAGCGGTTCCCCCGATATGAAACGTCCGCATCGTAAGCTGCGTTCCCGGCTCGCCGATGCTTTGCGCGGCGATGACCCCGACGGCCATGCCTTCCTCAACGAGTCGGCTGGTCGAAAGGTCCATGCCGTAGCACAAGGCGCAGACGCCAAGTTCGGCCTCACAAGTCATGGGACTGCGAATTTGAATTTTCGGCAGGTTCATTTTCTCGATTCTGGCCGCAATATCCGACGTGATCAGTTGGTTTTCTTTGACAATCACCTCGTCGGTAATCGGATCAGCGATGTTGACGCGCGAGACACGTCCGCGAATCGACTGGGCAAGGCTGATTTCAACCTTTTCACCGCGATAAATGATGCCTTTGGTGATACCCTGAGCGGTTTCACAATCGTGACAGGTCACGACAACGTTTTGCGCCACGTCGGCCAACTTTCGCGTCAGGTAACCGGAATCGGCGGTCTTGAGTGCGGTGTCGGCCAAGCCTTTGCGGGCGCCGTGCGTCGAACTGAAATACTCCAGCACGGTCAGACCTTCGCGGAAGTTCGCTTTAATCGGCGTTTCGATGATTTTCCCGGACGGTTTGGCCATGAGACCACGCATACCGGCAAGCTGCCGAATTTGTTCGACGCCGCCTCGCGCGCCGGAGTTGGCCATGAGGAAAATCGGGTTGACGTAACCGACCGCTCGCGTGTCGTTTTCCAATTCGACCATCATCTGCTTGGTGATTTCTTCGCGAGCCCGCGTCCAGGCGTCGAGAACTTTGTTGTAACGTTCGTCGCCGGTGATGGCACCGTTCATGTACTCGTTTTGCGATCTGGCGACTTCCTTCTCGGCCTGCTTAATGACGCTGGCTTTTGTTTTCGGCGTAATCAGGTCGTCGGTTGCGAATGACAGGCCGCTCTTGGTGCTTTCCTCGAACCCGATTCGCATCATGCGGTCGAGCAGGTCAATGGTCGCACGACGTCCGCTGTATTCGAAGCAGTCGCTGATGACCGTCTGCAAACCGCCGCTTCGGAGCGGTTCATTATAATACGGCATTCCCGGCGGCAAAATGTCGTTAAACATCAAACGTCCCGGTGTGGTTTCGAAAAGTACGCCGTCGCGGATTTTGGGATCGGTCTTGAGCCAGCGGCCTTTCGGCATCCGCACTTTGACCGTTGCGTGCAGGTCAACCGCTTTATGTGAGTGGGCGAGCAGCACTTCCTCACGCGACGAAAACGCCATGCCATGCCCTGGCATTCCGGGAACGGTCATCGTCAAAAAATAGCAACCCATGACGACGTCCTGCGACGGGCTGATGATCGGCGAACCGTTGGCCGGGCTGAAAATGTTGTTCGTCGAAAGCATGAGCGTGTGTGCTTCGACCTGCGCTTCAAGCGAAAGCGGGAGATGCACGGCCATTTGGTCGCCGTCGAAGTCGGCGTTGAATCCGCGACAGACAAGTGGGTGTAATTGAATCGCGTTGCCTTCGACGAGAATCGGTTCGAACGCTTGTATCCCCATGCGGTGCAAGGTCGGGGCACGATTAAGCAGCACGGGGTGATTCTGAATCACTTCTTCGAGAATGTCCCAGACTTCCTCGTCTTTGCGTTCGAGCATTTTCTTCGCGCTTTTGATCGTATCCGCGTGTTGTAGTTCCTTGAGTCGCCGGATAATGAAGGGTTGATACAATTCAAGCGCGATTTTCTTCGGCAATCCACATTGATGCAAACGCAAAGTCGGCCCCACAACGATCACGCTTCGCGCCGAGTAGTCCACTCGTTTGCCGAGCAGGTTTTCGCGAAAACGCCCCTGCTTGCCCTTGATCATGTCGGTCAGCGATTTGAGCGGACGGTTGCTCGAACCCAACACGGGCCGCTTGCATCGGTTGTTGTCGAACAGCGCATCGACCGACTGTTGCAACATGCGTTTTTCATTGCGGATGATGACTTCCGGCGCGTTGAGATCGACCAACTTCTTGAGCCGGTTGTTGCGGTTGATGATGCGGCGGTACAAATCGTTCAGGTCGCTTGTGGCAAAGGTGCCCGATTCAAGCAACACGAGCGGTCGCAAATCCGGCGGAATGACCGGAATGGCGTCGAGTACCATCCACTCAGGCTTGTTGTCGCTGTCGCGCAGCGATTCAAGCAGTTTGAGCCGGTTGACGATGTCCTTTTTGCGCTGCTTCGAGCGGGTTTCGTTCATTTCAAGGCGTAGCTCCTCTGACAAGCTGGCCAGGTCGAGGTTTTTCAGCAGCTTGCGAATGGCTTCGGCTCCCATTTCGGCAACGAAACCGGTGCCGTACTCCGTGCGTGCGTTGCGGAACTCTTCCTCGGTCAGCAACTGATATGTTTTCAGCGGCGTGTCGGCGGGGTCAATGACGACGTAATCCTGAAAGTAAATGACCTTTTCGAGACTTGACGCTTTCATGCCGAGCAGCGTTCCGAGACGACTCGACGCAGCGCGGAAAAACCAAATATGCACAACCGGCGCGGCCAGATCGATGTGCCCCATCCGCTTGCGGCGCACGCGACTGTGCGTGATTTTCACGCCGCAACGGTCGCAGGTCATGCCCTTGTATTTCATGCCGCGGTACTTGCCGCAATTGCATTCCCAGTCTTTTTCCGGACCGAAAATTTTCTCGCAGAACAAACCGTCGCGTTCCGGGCGATACGTCCGGTAATTGATGGTTTCGGGTTTTTTGACTTCGCCGTAAGACCAGCTCCGAATGTCGGCAGGCTTCGCCAAACTGATTTTGACTGCCCCGTAATCATTCACGCGGTCGTAAGTAAATTCCCCTATGCTCACTCCGGTTTCTCCTTACTTTTATGTATTATTTGCCACGGAAGACACGGAAATCCACGGAAAAACCTTCCGTGACCTTCCGTGCTTTCCGTGGCTCAAAATTTATTTCTTTTTTAACTCAAGGCTTTTTGAATGTCTCGCTGATGGTCAGAGTCACCATGCCCGTGCAAACAAGGGCTACACCAATTCCTGTCTGTGCATAATTGTGGGAAGTAAGTCCTCCCACCATAATCAACGCACCGGCAATGATTCCCATGATCGAAATCCAATAAGGATCAATTTTATTCATGGCGTCCTCCTGATTTCGTATCTTTCAGGCACTTGAATACCTCACTTATGGTCAATGTTACCAAGCCAAAAATAGTGAGTTTTTCTCCAGCCACCACATTGGGATTGAATGCCTCGATGCCATCATGAAAAAATACATGTTTATCCGGTGAGAGAGTCGAAATTAATATGATTACACCAATCGCAATCACCACTATCGAAACCCAAGATGCTAATCTCATCATGATTTCTCCCTATCTGTTGTTTGATAAAAAACTATCTGCGAACATCTGCGTCATCTGTTGATAACCTCTTCCGTGCCTTTCCGTGCATTCCGTGGCCGAAAGCATTCCGTTCCCAAAACACGCCGTCTTCATAACCCTGAATCGCACGGTCATGTTCGGCAAGTTCGAGGCGTTTTTCGGTCAGCAGGCAATACTCGCGGTCGAGTTCGACGCCGAAAAAACGGCGTCCCAGTTTTTTCGCAACCACCGCCGTTGTGCCCGATCCCAAAAACGGATCGAACACCACGTCGCCCGGGTTGGAACTTGCCAGCACCAGTTTTGCGAGCAGCTTTTCCGGCTTTTGCGTCGGGTGCTCGGTGTTTTCCGGCATTGACCAAAACGGCACGGTCAAATCCGTCCACAAATTCGACGGGTGCGTCATGCGGTAATTGCCGTCCGGCGTTTCGTCCCAATCTTTCGGCGTCCCGCCCGCTCCGCCGACACGATACGGTGCGACCACCCGCCGCTTGATCTTCACCGCATCGAGGTTGAACGTATAATTGTCCGACACGGTGCAAAACCAAATATCCTCTGATGCGTTCTTCCAATTCGCTTTCGCCCCGCGACCTTTTTCGCGTTCCCAGGTAATGCGGTTTCGCACTTGAAAAAACCGTCCGAGCACCTCGCACACCGCGTGGGAGCATCGCCAATCGCAACACACATAAACGCTGGCCGTCGGTTGGAGCAGTCGCGGCAGTTGGGCGACCCAACCTTCGAGCCACGCGGCGTATTGTCGGTTGTCGCTTGCCCGAAACACCGCTTTACCGAAGGTTTTCGTCAAATTATACGGCGGATCGGCGATCAACAAATCCACGCACCGTTCCGGCAACAACGGCAACACGTCAAGCACATCACCGTGAATCGTCCGCCCGATGACGCCATCCACTTCTTGCGGCGTACTCACGGTGAGTAAGCGTTTTGCCGGTCTTTTTCGTTCCTCCTCGGTTAATGTCAATGTGCGATTGCGCGGGGCTGGCATTGTTTTTATATAAACGTTTGCATACATTACGCTGATTTTTGACGAATCATAAAATCTTTGGCAAACGTTTCAATTCGTCAAACGCTTGCACTAACGAAGGAAGACTATTGGAAGGTTGTTGATGTTGGCGAAACATTTCGGTAAACTTATCGATGAGTAAATGTGCTTCACTTTCCCTCTTATGAAACGAATACTGAGGTTTGTATTTCTCTGTTTCATTGACATCATCGGAATTGTCAAAAAAAGCCAACCACGTTTCAATGTGACGTTTCGGGATCAAGTAAACGATCAATTCGCTAATGTCACGAGGCGGAAGTCCGGCTGATTTGGCGGCACTATCCAACTGTAGTTGTCGATTTTCAACGGTTTCATTATCCGCATCGATAACGACAATCAATACTGTTACCGCTTTTGATTGTCTGCCTCGATATGCTCTCACTTCATTGGGATATCTTGCACGGACATGTTGTTCTCCACAACCATTACCGGCAGGTAAGGGAATGCAGTTGATAACACGACTCTGTGTGCCACAGCACTTTTTCAAAAACCTGCGGACAAATACTTCATGAAGTCTATCCTCGCACAAAATGATAAATTGCGATGCTTTACTCATTATTCCATCCTCTCTCCAACGTTTCCGCAGGCGTCAAGCCATCCGTAACGGTATAGGGTTTTACGATGGTGTGCTTTCCCTCCGGCCGTGAAAACCAGAGGGCTTTATCGAGTCCCATTCGATCCACGATTGTCGGATGATGGGAAATAAGTATGACTTGTTTACCCGGTGTTTCACATATATCGTTGATTTCATTCCACCACGGATCAATTTCACGAAGCGTTACAAAATTATCCGGCTCATCGATAAAAAATGCGGATGATTTCTCTTGAGTATAGGCCAGTAACGTATAGAGCATGATCAACTGTCTCTGGCCATCCGAAAGTTGTGAATAGTCGAGAGCGTAACCGTCAAAATCCACGCACAAGCGTCTTTCCCTGCCGGACTCCTTGAGAGACAGATATTGATAGCCGGTCAGCACCTCTTGCAAAAAGACATTCATATTCTGACTTACTCTCGGTAATTCCAACGAAAGATGATAAAACCAGTCTGCGTAATTATCTCCAAATGGCTCCAGATACCGTGCCCCTGATATCGCACGTTGCGACAACATCACGGGATTAGGATGCACAATCATATAGTTGTTTAATTCGTCGCGAAAGCGGCTAATCGGTCTATTATCTTCACGGTTGCCAACCTGTGCCAAAAAAGACCGATGCCAGTCACCTGGAAAAGTAGCTCCTTCAGGTGATTCCGGTTCATTGGTGTGCCAATTGATACGGAAAAGATGAACATCGTTACCATCGAAATAATAGAACCGTTTGTTGTTCCAACGTAATTCCTCGTGTTTGATAACACAACCCTCTCGTCTTCGCCTTTCGATATGCAAAGTATATTGGAATAACTCATTATCTATTTCCATAACGAGTTCGAATTTTTGCGTCGTATTATTATTCCACTTTGTCAGTGTGTTCTCGCCAAATTTTTCATCGACCCCTGCCCCTGCCATCACATCTTTCAGAAGCGACAAGACCTCGAAAACGGATGTCTTCCCACTGCCATTTTTACCGAGTAATAACTGGAAGGAACTCAACTCCAAACGAAAATTGACAAATGTTTTGTAGTTATCAATATAGATTTCTTTTAACATTTTTGATTCCTTGAAGACCGACACATGTTTTCGTTTACTTAACTACTCCGACCAAACAACTCTGGTTGCGCTGGTGGCACCAAGTCTGGAAATCGCCGCGTTCAGTTCCGGTCGTAACGGATTTTATGCCTTGCATTTTTACGAAAATCGCGCGCTTTTTCATGATTGATTGTGTTTTTCTTCCCAATGATCATGATTTTTTCTTTACGCTTGATGATTTTTTCTTGCACGGAACGATAATATTTGAATCATTCACGCTTTTTTCTTCACATTTGAAAAAAATATCTTCCGGCATCGCGCTTTAATCATGGCTTTTTGTACTCAAAACAAAATTTCTGGTACGATTTCCGTGTGTTTTAATACACATCCTTCCAGTTTTGACGAATATGCTTCCTGTTTATAACGTTTCAATGGATGATGCGAGGGTGTTTTAACACGAAATCATCCCGTAGCGACACAGTATTATTTTGCATCTCGTAACGATGCAGTATTGTTTTGCATTCCGTAGGAATGCGTCGCTCGGTAGAAAACGTTGTCGTGATAATATTTTCCCGCATCCCGTAGGGATGCGTCCTCAATGCCGGTGGTTGCATCCCTACGGGATGCAGAGGTTCTTGTGGCGACGTTGCTTTCTACCGAGCGATGCATCCCTACGGGATGCGTTGGCCAACATCATGTCTCTCACGGGACAATGAAATATTAAGGTTAATCATTTTCGGAATCATCATCCTTAATCGACGGAAGGATGACATAATAAAACACAATTTCAAATATGATGGCCAAAACACCCAATGAGGCAATGCTGATACACATCATTGTCGTCGGGGTTGGGCCGACAGACGCTGCCATCATGCAACATATTCCGCTCAAAGCGAACACGATAATCGCCGACCATTTTATGACGGTATTACGCGGAATCGACGATTTGGGGGCGTTGTTTGTCATTGCATCATTTCCCGTTGTTCAACGGCGGTCACGGCGTGACCGCCCTACCTTTCTAGCCACCAGCCACTAGCCACTAACAACTAAATCTGCGGGCCTTTTTGCAAGTCCATATTGAGTGCGAGGCCGCGGATTTCGTTGGTCAGCACGTCGAAGCTGGCCGGGGTGCCTGCTTCGAGCGTGTTTTCGCCTTTGACCATCGATTCGTAAATTTTCGTGCGACCCTCCACGTCGTCGCTCTTGACCGTGAGCAGTTCCTGCAACGTGTAAGCGGCACCGTAGGCTTCGAGTGCCCACAC
>Ga0082212_10013194_pt1 | contig 10348 bp, 7 predicted proteins | sample TergutNt197P3_FD_71548 | JGI IMG/M metagenome (GOLD analysis project Ga0082212, IMG submission 71548) | Neocapritermes taracua P3 segment gut microbial communities from Petit-Saut dam, French Guiana - Nt197 P3 | ecosystem: Host-associated > Arthropoda: Insects > Digestive system > Gut ...
AAATTAGGTGAAATCTTTCAAACTGCAAAGCGTTGCAACGATTTTGTTTACAACGCTTTGCTATATTTTTAAAAAAATAATTGCGGATTTAAGGTTTTATAAAAAATTGAGATATTTGAATATCTTGTTTTATCTTTGCACTTTATCGAAAGTATGAGGAATTTTGAAAAAATAAAGACTAAAAAATCGGTTCAAGGGGATTATGAAACCGTTTTCAAAGAAAAAGAGCCAAGATGGTTTCAGGTTTTTTTAGCTAAGTTGAATTCGCCTTTAGCCTTTTGGTTGTGTATCTTTTTGATGTTGTTTTTCTACCTGCAAAAGCAGTTAGCATTTCATTTTTATTATATCGAACAGGAACAGTTGTTTCTTTGGAGTCGTGCTTATTGGGCGTCCGTAATAATGGAACCGGCGGGCTTGGTGCGTCTATTGACCGAATTTTGTGTCCAATATTTTATTCAACCATACTATGGTGCGTTGATAATGAGCGCATTGTTTACTTTAATCGGTATGTTGACAGCAGGGATTATCAAGCGTATCGCTCCTCATGCTAATCTGTTTATATTAAGTCTGCTGCCTGTTGTATTACTTCTTTATATACATTTCGACACAAACTATTTCTATCGGGGAACGATGGCTTATATGTGGATGCTGTGTGCATTGTATGGTCATTTCTGTATTTCTCATGTAACGATTCGGGCTGTTTATGCCACTGTATCAGGCATATTGTTGTTTTGGTGGGCAGGTAGCATAGCTTTTCTATTTGTGGTTTGTGTCTTTTTATGGGAATTAATCAGCCGTTTTACACGCGCATACAGGTTTATTTTTCCGCTTTTGATAGTTACAGGTTTGGCTGTTTGGAGTGTGTATGCCTCTTATATAGGCGATTTTCGCTTTGTGTTTCTTCCTGACGGCTATTTTACCTATCAACTTCGTCCCGGTGTAGCTATTTATTTTCCGTGGATTTATATGCCTCTACTTTTGCTTGTATGCCGGTTGGTGCATCGGAAGAATCATGTCAAAGGTGGACGTAAATATTTGGAAATGCTTTTTCAATTGATAGTGGTTGCGGCGTTTTTTTGGTTTGGTACAGATAAGTTTGTCAATCGCAATTCGGATTTTTACAAGGAATTGGATTATTATATGCGCACCGGACAGTGGGACAATATTATTGAGCGATGTAGCGGAGAAACCGACAATTATTTGTACAAGTGTTGCTTGAATGTGGCTTTGGCCGAAAAAGGTGAACTTGCCGACAGAATGTTTGCATTTGACCAGAATGGCATACAAAGCATTTATATGACTTGGAACAGGATACCGCATGTTTCGGTTTTGTTGAGTGATATTTATTTTTCGATGGGACATATTGCATTGGCACAGCGTATGGCTTTCGAGGCGAATGAAAGTATTTCGAATACCGGTGGACCCCGTATGTTGAAACGACTGATTCAAACAAACTTGATCTATGGAGCGTATCCTGTGGCCGAAAAATATTTGGATTTACTGGAACAGACATATAATTACAAGGAATGGGCGTGTGAACACCGTCAGTTCTTATGGAATGACGAAGCCATTGAGAATGATTCACTGTTGAATATTAAACGTCAATGTATCCCTAAGTCAAATATGCTTTCCGAATTGCAGGGTCTACATGTCGATCTGGAAATTATCGCAAGACAAAACCCATCTCACAAGGCATCAATTGAATTTGCAGGTGCTTTCTATTTGCTGGCGAAAGAAATAATTCTTTTTGAGGAATTTGTTAAAAACAACTACCGCTCAGATGCTTTAACTACACTACCTGAATCTTATCAGGAGGCAATCGTTATTTTATCGGAACAGGATCCTTCGTATTTGGAATTGTATGATATTTCGGAATCAGTTATCAGGCGTTATCATGAATTTAGAAGACAATACCTGGCTAACAGAAGTAACACTGCAATGTTACCCGGTTTGTTGAAAAGCAGTTATGGAGGAACATATTGGTACTATTATATGTTTAAGTGAGAAAGCAGAGCAATTATAATAAGGTATAGAATAGATATGAGTAAAAATAATATTAAATCCAAGATAGAATTGTCGTTGCGAAAGGTGGTTTTTCCGATGATTCTGTTTGCGTGGGGATTTTCGTCGTGTGCTGACGAAATTCGTATTACGCGGACTCTTGATACGCCACCTGTCATTTATCCGGATTATACAGATGTGACCATTCCGACTAATATAGCTCCACTCAATTTCAAATTAGTCGATTCGCTTGACTACGAAAAAGCACGTGTCATTTTCGAAATCGGCACACAGCGTTTGAAACTGAAAGAGAGAAAGGGAAAGTTTGTGATTCCGGTTTCATCATGGAAAAAACTGATGAGAGATGCTTCAGATGGTGGTACACTTCAGGTGACGGTTCAGGTAAAAATACAGGATCAATGGATGAATTATCCTGCTTTCCGAATTTATTTGGCTACTGAACCGATTGATTCGTGGCTTGTGTACCGTCTGATTGAACCGGGATATGAAGTATGGAATGAGATGGGTATTTACCAGCGTTGCCTTGAGAATTTCGATGAGAGTGTCATTATAAACAACAAGCGAACAGGTAATAGTTGTATAAATTGCCACTCGTTTTGCATGCAGAATCCGGAGAAGATGTTGTTTCATATACGCGCTGTCAATCCGGGTACGCTTCTGATTGATGGAAATCATATTGAAAAACTGAATACAAAAACCGCACAAACCATGTCGGCTTTGGTTTATCCTTCGTGGCATCCTTCCGGCAAGTACGTGGCTTTTTCGGTCAACGATACCAAACAATCATTTCATACAACTGATCCAAACCGTGTGGAAGTCTTTGATTTTGATTCGGATGTAGTCGTCTATGATGTGAACAGGCATGAAATTATTACTTCTCCGCTTTTATGTTCGGATAGTATTTTTGAAACGTTTCCCACCTTTTCACCCGACGGAAAGACATTGTATTTCTGTACGGCCGATACGTTCTTGATGCCGGATGAATTCAACAAGGTAAAGTACAGTCTATGTGCCGTTTCGTTCGATCCCGAAAGCCGCAAATTTGGTACGCATGTCGATACACTTTATCAGGCTAAAGCAAGAGGAGGGAGGAGTGTTTCTTTTCCGCGTGTTTCGCCCGATGGTAAATATCTGATGTTTACACTTTCCGATTACGGGAACTTTTCGATTTGGCATAAAGACGCCGATTTGTATATGCTTAACCTTCAAAATAAGCAAATACTGCCTTTGGATATACTGAATAGCAAGGATGTAGAAAGCTATCATTCGTGGAGCAGCAACAGCCGCTGGGTGGTATTCAGCAGTCGAAGGATTGACGGGCTTTATACTCGGCCCTTTATCGCCTATATTGATTCCGAAGGAAGGGCTGCGAAACCGTTCCTTTTACCGCAGAAAGATGTTGATTTTTATCATCGCTTTATGAAGTCATACAATATTCCCGAATTGATTACCGACAAGGTAAATCAAAACGGCTATCGACTGAGCGAAAAAGCGATCGATGATCCGGGAATTAATGTGCAGTTTGCCGGAAATAGATAGTTTTTTTTCGATATAGATAAAAATAAAGCCGGTGTTTGTTATAATTAATTAATTTTAACATATTTATGTAATTTTTCGAGGTGAATATAAGGTGGTGTTTTTTAACATATCTTGCTATAAATATTTGAAAGCCTGTGGATGAAATAAAAAAAAAATGCAATTATTTTTTGCAATAAAAAAAACATTATTATCTTTGTGCAATTTCTGATAGGGTAAATTAACAATAAAGAATGTAAAGTTTTTAATATATTTAATAACCATTTTTAATAATCAAACAATGAACAAAGATCAAAAATCAATCAGCAGAAGGCAGTTTATGAGTTATTCTGCTTTGGGTTTGGCCGGCTTGACTATCCTTCCGAGCTGGAAAATTGATGGTGTTACTCTTGCACCAAGCGACCGTGTGGTACTTGGATGGATCGGAGCGGGACGCCAGGCTTTAAGTGATTTTAGGGGTTTCCAAGGATGCCCGGGTGTGCAGGTAGCTGCCGTCTGTGATGTGGATTCAATTAAAGTAGAACGTTTTCAGCACCGGGTGAAAGCCTGGCAGAAAGAAAGGGGAATGAACGAGCGTTGCGATGGATATGAATTCTATCAGGACCTGCTAAACAGAAAAGACATCGATGCCGTAGAAGTAGTGACACCAGACCATTGGCACGCACTGCCCGTGATCCATGCATGTCAGGCAGGCAAGGATATTTATTGTCAGAAACCGCTGTCTTACACCATTACTGAGGCATTGGCCATGGTGAAAGCCGTGCGTGATAACAACCGCGTTCTTCAGGTAGGAAGCCAGCAACGCTCCGACCCTGAGTTCCAAAAAGCTATTGAACTGGTACGTACCGGCAAAATCGGGCATATTGAGAAAGTTTTTGTCCGCATTGGCGATCCACCGGATCCTTTCAACTTGGAAGAACATCCCGTTCCTCCTAATCTTAACTTTAACTTGTGGCTGGGGCCGTTGAACGAACCGAAAGTCCACTATCACCCACAAATGTGTCCTGTCGTTTCCAAAAATCCACCGGCGAAGGATGGGTCGATCACGTTTAATAATGAAACAGGCCCATGGGCTGTGTGGAGGTATTATCGGGAAACAGGAAACGGATACACAGCCGACTGGGGCGCACACCACTACGACATTACACAGGCTGCTCTCGGATTGGACGGCTCTGCTGCTGTCGAGTATACTCCCAAAGGCGTGAATGGAGCACAGTATAACACCATGAAATATGCCAACGGCATCGTGGTAACCCAACAAGGCTTCCTTGATGATAATGACACCGCACAAGGTATCAAATTCTGGGGCACCAACGGTTGGGTTGAAGTAGCACGTGGTTACTTGGGTTGTTCAGATCCGTCACTCGTGCCGGCTGACGTCCCGCAACGCAGGCCTATGAATGCTGCTCAACGTCAGGCACAACAGCAACAACAAAGCGCTGCTCAACGTCAGCAAACACAACAACAGGATGCTGCACGTGCATTGGCACAGGAAATCAGTGCGCCGCACATGCAGAACTTCATCGACTGTGTACGCTCTCGTAAAAACCCGATTGCACCTGTTGAAGTAGGTTGCAGTACTAATATCGTCTGCCTCCTTCAAAATATTTCAGTCGAGTTGAATCGTGTTGTCAAGTGGGATCCTGCTACGCTTAGCTTTGTAGACGGCAATGATCTTTACAATCACAGGTTGTATCGTTACGCCTATCGCCCGCCATACACCACGCCGTGATAGTGTAAACTAAATATCACTTTGTAATCACAAACAAGATGATATTCTCATAGAAAACGCCGGTCATTCATGTAGTGACCGGCGTTTTTGTTATTAAACCACCACCTGCTTTGCTGGTGGTGGTTTAAGGTTGCTGCAAAAAATTTACAAACGTCATTGCGAGGAACGAAGCAATAACGGGAAAAACAACAAAAACTATACCAAGTCACAATACCCTTTATATATATGTAGACAGTATGCGGACGTTTCAAAGACCGCATTGAAATATGGCAGAAAGAGAGTAGAACTAACCCAAAGGTGCGATCTTTCGGCGATAATAAAGAAACCACCTACCACAGATTGTATCGTAATGAATATAGAAGTATGGTTATATTTGGCGAATAGTGCAGAAAAGAAAAGACCTCGGAGTAAATCCGAGGTCTTTTCTTTTCTGAATAAATGAGGTAATCTCAATTAGGATAAACCGGACTAACCCATTCTTCTTTTGGTTCATACTTGCTTAGAGCAGCCCAGCAAATACCACGTTTCAAGATTTCCAACTGTGTACCGGTGAAGTCATCAATAATATGCCCAGGTGCGATATAGAAAACCCTGCCGTCCCCCCAAGTTTTTTTCCAAACCTGAGGAATTATACAACCATTAATCCATGGGAAAATGTCTCCGTTATACTTAGTGGTAGCCAACACTTTTACGTTAGGATCGACATGCATGTAATATTGTTCGGACCGCATATCGAATGAAGCCGGCAAACCCTTGGTTATCGGATCATTCGGATCTGTGATGTTGACTGTATAGGAGATCGTATTTCCAGGGTGCGCAACCCATTGTCCACCTATCATAAATTGAAAATTCACATCATTCCGGAAAGCATCTCCAATTCCGCCATGCCAGCCGGCTAAACCTACACCACGTCTCACGGCTGAAGTTAATGCGGTACTACTAGCCCTGTCTAACTGTGGTTGAACAGTCTGTCCATTTCTATCAATAGTTACCGTAGAGGTTCCCTGAGTCCACGTTTGGATAATCAAATCAAGACTGCTCATCAACACAGAATCTTTATAAATTCCCAAACTGTCGGAGACTATCACTGTTGCACCATTCGCTTCCAACCAAGGAACGAGTAGATCTTTTGTCTCCACCGGATGATGACCTGCCCATCCACCGTATGTCAACAATATTTTTTTCCCTTTAAGTGCTTCATATTGTGAATAAACACTATTAAGAGAAACCACCAATAGCATTACTGCTACAAACAAACGAACTAATAACTTCTTCATAACTCTAAAATTTAAATATCTTACATTAAATATTTCACAAAAGTAGAAAAAAAATATAATAATAGCACAAAAGTAGAAAAAAAATATTGAATCTATAATTTTGGGCGTTAAATTTTGTGTTTTTAACATTTAATATTCTTTTCTCTGCGGACAAAAAAACGTATAATTCGTAAGATTTTTCAATCTAAAACATAAACAGGTAACAATCAATGATTTTTTAAAAAATAAGCAAAATTATCATTCATTCAAATAAAGTTTTGCATAAATCATGATAATTCTTTAAATATTTTATTTAATTTTGCCGCCGAATATATAAAAGTTAATATTATCAATAATAAACAGTTTTTATGAATACAAGTAAATCATTTTTAAAGAAAATCAGGATATATGCGCTGTCCTTTGCTCTGATATCCTGCTTCATGACAGTATTTACATTGCCGACTTATGCAGTAGCGCCTTCTGATGCGACTGTCAGCGATTTCACTCAATTACAAACAGCGGTGGAAACATCTTACGCCTCCGCGACGGAAGACATGGTCATTACCGTTTCTGCATCAATTGATATGACCGCAATTTTGAAAATCCCCTCGCCCGCCACAGGAGGCAAGACCCTTACCATAAAAAGCGCATCCTCATCAAACCCCTTTACATTGACGCGCGGCGCAACAGGCGACCTGTTTACAGTATCCCACGGCGCGACGCTGATTTTGGAGAATATTATCATTGACGGTGCCAAAAACGGTAGTTTTGCAAACGATGGGGGTGGTTCGCTAGTAAAGATCGTTGGTTCATGTATTTTACAAAACGGCGCGGTTTTACAAAATAACGTTTTTGCAGGTACATTTAGTTATGGAGGGGGTGTACATAAAGATGAAGGTGGTACATTCATCCTGAGTGGCGGCAAAATAACCGGCAATTCTGCCGGAACAAAAGGCGGCGGCGTGTATACAGGACCTGGCTCGTTCACCATGAACGGCGGCGAAATAACCGGCAATGTATGCGTCAACGGTGAAGGTGGAGGTGTGCATACATACAGTTGCGAATTCACTATGAACGGTGGCGAAATAACCGGCAATTCATGTATCACCGGCGTTGGCGGCGGCTTATATTCAATCTCTCCTTCCGTATTTGATCCACTTACCATGAACGGCGGTAAAATAGCCGGTAATTCCGCTTCAGCCGGCGGTGGTATATATATGACCGAAACCCCATTCGTTTTGAACGACGGCGAAATAAGCGGCAATTCAGCTGAAACCGACGGTGGTGGCGTGTATATGCGCATTAGCTCATTCACCGTGAGCAACGGTAAAATAACCGGCAACTCAGCCAACAATGGCGGGGGTGTGTACATATACTCAGCAGAATTTTACGACATGAGCGGTGGCGAAATAACCGGTAATTCAGCCTCAACCAATGGCGGGGGCGTGTGTGTGGCCGGCAACTCATACCAAATTGAGTTCTACGTTAGCGGTACGGCGAAGATAAGCGACAACACACAAGGTACGGGTGGCTCTGCAAACAATGTGTATCTTTCTAACGGCAGAAATATCAAACTCGGCACCGGTGAAAGCGGCATGAATATTGGCGTGCAGACAGCAGCGGAAAACGGCGTATTCGTTGCTTCTAATGCCACTGCGGCAGACGTAGGTTTTTTTACAAGCGATAGCAAAGGCAAGGTAGTCCACGAAGGTGGCCAACTAAAAATTGTTTTTTAGTATTTGGGGCTATTCGGTAAATAAAAAAAATCCCAACCATCTCAAGGTTGGGATTTTTTTTATTTACAGTGCTACATATTCATCCCTCCGCAGCAATGAATTACCTGCCCGGTAACATACGATGAGAGGTCGGAGGCCAGGAATACGGCTACATTGGCTACGTCTTCCGGAATGCCTCCGCGACGTAAGGGAATTTGTTTAACCCATTCTTCACGGACTGCTTCTGACAGGGAGGCCGTCATTTCCGTAATAATAAATCCAGGGGCAATTGCATTGGCACGTATGCCACGGGAGCCTAATTCTTTGGCAATTGACTTGGCTAATCCAATCAAACCTGCTTTTGAGGCTGCATAGTTGGCCTGTCCGGCATTGCCCGATACACCTACAACCGATGCCATATTGATAATGCTTCCACCTTTTTGTTTCATCATCACAGGAGTGACTGCATGGATAAAATTAAAGGCAGATTTCAAATTGACATGAATCACACTATCCCATTGCTGTTCGTTCATACGCATCATCAAGCTATCGCGCGTGATTCCTGCATTATTTACTAAAATATCCACACGTCCAAATTCCTTGACTACATCGGCTACAATTGTATGAGCCTCCTCAAAGTGAACTGCATCAGAGGCATACCCTTTCACTTTTACGCCAATCGCCTCGATTTCTCTTTCTGTGGCTAAACCTGTTTCATCAATTACTAAGTCGGTAAATGCGACATTTGCGCCCTCTGCTGCATATTTCAACGCGATCGCTTTGCCAATACCACGAGCGGCTCCGGTAATAAGCGCTGTTTTTCCTTCCAAAAGTTTCATTTTATTGTTTTTTCTTTATTCCGTTAAAAAATAAATTCATCACATTTTCGCGATCAGATTCGGAATTATCCATTTTTCCTCTGATATAAGGGACATCAAGTCCCCGCAGCGTTTGATGAATAATGTATGCAGTTGCTTCTATATCAGGAATTTCAAAAATTCCCTCTTTGACGCCGTCTTCTAATATTTTTTTGATGAGTAAGGTTTCCTGCACATTGAATTTTTTTCTTGCTTTTTCAACCCGCCAAATATCGCGGAAAAATGCAGCCCTGATCGTGCCGTTTCGGGCAACAATCATTTTCATTGCATCTAACCTTGTATATAAAAAAGTCGTCAATTTTTTATCTGCCGGCATATCTTGTTCGACAAATCCTGCTAATATCTTATGTAACTGATCTATTTCCGATGTAATAACTGCCAATAATACATCGTCTTTATTTTTAAAGTATGTATATAATGTACGCCTACCCTTATTCGAGGCTTGTGCAATATCATTCATGGTCGTTTTGTCAAAACCTATACGGGCAAAGAGTTGCCTTGCCACATCCACTAATTTATCACGTGTTTTAGAAACAGTTATCGACATATTTTTTAGTTTTCAGCCTTCAGATCTTAATTTTCGTCTGATAACTGATCATTATATACAAAGTGTACATTTAGAAACTGTTAAAGATTTATTCAATGAAGAAAGAAATGATTATTAACAAATTCCGTACACAAAAGTAGTAAAAAAGTCGCTGTTTGCCAAACACTGCAAGAAAAGTTGTGAAAATTTTTCTGCGCCACGAAAAACAGTGAGTCCACGAAGAAACGGAGAGTAACATCAAACGGCAAGCATTTTTTGCGTAAGGTCATATCAGATGCAAAAAAACTTCTACAAAAGAAGTGGTATTCTCGAAAATTATTTATACCTTTGTCATATCAGTTTGAAGTTCACTGTTTTGTTGTGTGATACCACTAAACCGGATGAAATTCTTCAAACCACAGAGCGATATGACGTGCTGTGGTATTTTTAAAATATGGTTACGGATTGAAGGTGTTACGAAAAGGAAAATAGGAGCACAATGATATTTACAGAAAACAATAAACGATGAGCTGTGCTTGCAATAACACAAACACTATCCTCGATTTCACCGCGAAAGTCGATGCTATCATCGAACGCATAGGCACGAAGCGGAGTGTGGTGATTCCGTTGCTTCAGGCGTTGCAAAACGAATTTAGTTATTTGCCGTCGGAGGCGCTCGAACG
>Ga0082212_10013195_pt1 | contig 10348 bp, 9 predicted proteins | sample TergutNt197P3_FD_71548 | JGI IMG/M metagenome (GOLD analysis project Ga0082212, IMG submission 71548) | Neocapritermes taracua P3 segment gut microbial communities from Petit-Saut dam, French Guiana - Nt197 P3 | ecosystem: Host-associated > Arthropoda: Insects > Digestive system > Gut ...
TTTGCGTTCGCGAACCAAAGGTTCGATACGCCTTGGTGTGAGAAATTTCGAGAAAGGATTTTTTGGGAGTGAGGAGGATTATGTCAAAACAAATCGGAATGCGAACCGGTGCACATAATATCCTCAATCATGACTTAAAAAAATGTAATTTTTCGTATTGGTATTTTAAAAAATCCTGGTCACCGGTTACCAAGTCTGCGCCTACTACAATGGCTGTAGCTCCGATAATAGCATCAGGCAGCTTAAGCCTGGAAGATCTGCTTAATACTATGGTTTCCCGCTCAATAGCCGAATTAATCGGTACAACTGGAACAAGACGCAAAAAATCATTAATTGCCTGTTCCTCGCTTAATGAAATGTCAGGGTGTTTAAGTAATTCGAGCTTAACAATTACACTGGTAAAACATTCATGCAGCAAAAATAGTGAGGACAAATTCAGGGTATCGTTTTTCTGTTTGAGAAAATCAATGATCACATTGGTATCAAGCAGGAGTCGCAAGTTAATTGTTCCATTCGCTTCTGACCATGCTTTGATACGCGAGGCCATCAAGACCGTTGAAAGCATTTTTACCAAGGCTGCCGCGCAGATTATCGAGTTTTTCTTTCAATTCTGCCTGGCAAGCGCTGTTGTTGGACCAAATCTCCTGAGTATGTTCAAAATCTTCCTTTTCCGAAAGCGCAGTGAAGGTAAGTATGGCTTTCCCCGCAGGAATTTCCGGAGGCACCTCGACAAAAAGCCTGTGACTTGGAGGTACTTCAATCGTTTGTTCAATAGTCATAAGAAAAATATAGCATTTCCCGGTGTAAAAAACAAGAGAATTAATAAAGAGGTGACACTATGCGTATAAAACGCCTTGCAGCGCTGGCGGTTTTTTTATTTTTCCCGGTTATCGCCTTTGCGCAAACGGCGGCGGAACTTGACGTTTTGCTGGAAGCAAATGCGGTGACGACAAGAGCCGCCGCGCTCTTTATGCTTGGCGCTGCGGGCATAGCGGCTAACGACGCCTACGAGGAGGCTTTGTCCAGGGGCTGGGTTAAAAAAGGGCCGGATGAAGCGATAAGTTTACAGGAAACCGCTTTCCTTATGATGAACGCTTTGGAACTTGGAGGGGGAGTCATGTATAAAGTAGCCCGAAGTCCCCGTTATGCCTACCGTGAAATGATTTACCGGAAACTCATTTTGGGAAGGACAGACGCGAACATGAAGCTTACAGGCCGCAGGTTTTTGCAGATACTGGGCAGAACTCTTGATTATTCGGGGGAAAGGGAACAGATGGACACGGTTTTGCGAAGCAGCGCCGGTTATAACGGCGGGATACCGGGGGCCGCAAATTGATGCGGATCATATTTTCAATAGCTATTCTTTTCGCCGCTATAGCGCCTGTTTTTGCCGATTTCGGTTTTGTGTTAAGCGAAGGGTTCCTATCCGAGCATAAAGACGAAACCGCTTTCGTAAGTAAAACAACAATAGCCCCCTGGTTTTCAGTTCCCATTGGCTCCTCGGATCTGTATCTTTCCGCCGGAATAAGCGCGAACTATGAGGAGGAGATGAGTTTTATTCCGGAACTTTTCCGGCTGGAATTAACCTTAAGGCCCAGTGCCGATTTTGGCGTCAGGGCTGGACGCATTCATTGGCAGGATACTTCCCGCCTTGCCGCCTTTGGTTATTTTGACGGAGCTGAGCTTTTCCTGAACCTCGGCGCGGTGCAGCTTGGCGCTGCCGGTTTTTATACCGGGTTCCTGTACAGGGAAACGGCGAGTATAAATATTAGTCCGGGAGATCCGGCAGATTACTCCGCGGATTTTGACTGGGCGGATTTTGGCGGCACTTATTTTGCCCCCCGGCGTTTTATCACATCCATTTACGGGGATTTTCCCTGTTTCCCAATCGGGCGGGGAAATATCCACGCCGGCCTTTTGGCGCAATTCGATTTTTCTGACGCGAAAGAAGCCATCAACACCCAGTACCTGCTGCTGCGTTATACGTTTTACTATAGGCGTTTTGATTTTGCCGCCTCAGGAGCCGCGGAACTTGAAAACACAAAAGCCGGCGGCTTTAAACCTGCCTTTGCATTTTCGGCAGAGGGAGGTTTCCAGACCAGCCTTTTAAAAGACAGGCTGTCTTTTGGGCTGCGTTATGCGTCAGGCTCAGGGCCGGATACCGCGGCATTTTTCCCCCTGATAAGGGAGGCCCAGGGAGTGGCCTTTACGCCCGTTTTTTCGGGAATTATGATACTCCGCGCAAGATACCAGGCCCGCTTTCTGCCGTCCCTTGCGGCGCAGCTTGGCGGGCGCTACTTTATCAGAACCGACACAGCCACCTATGCCGATTCATTTATTGATAACGATTCAAAGCTTCTGGGAGCCGAAGTGGACGGATCAATACTCTGGGCTCCGTTTTCCGATCTTTCTTTTTCTCTGGAAGGCGGAATTTATTTTCCGCAAACAGGGCAGGCCATGTCTTCAGGCGCCCCATTGCGCTGGTCTCTTAATATTGGAGCCATATTTTCATTTTAGGAGTTTATATGCGGTATAGTTCAAAGGCCATTTTTGCGGCGCTGGCATTAAGCCTTTTCATGTTTGCTTATCACGGTATTTACGGCCAAGAGCAGGTTCAGGCAGTGTTAAGGGAACTGGCAGGAACCGTTGAGATAAAACGGAGCAATTCCGAAGTATGGGAAACCGGAAGCCGGGGCCAGATCCTTGGGTGGGATTCTACCATTTCCACGGGTTTCAGAAGCACCGCTGTTATTGCCATGGGCGATTCGCTTGTTACCCTGCGGCCGTTAACCCGCATATCAATCTATGAGCTTTCTCAAAATCAGGGCAATGAAAAAATTGAGCTGAACCTTCAAACAGGCAGAGTCCGCGCAGATGTTAGGGCGCCGGAAGGAGGCAAAACCGAATTTGTTGTACGAAGCCCCAATGCCACCAATTCGGTACGCGGAACTGTTTTTGAATTTGACACATTGCAGTTAACGGTACTTCAGGGGACTGTAGAAATTACAGGTGTATCCGGCGCAACAAGGATTTTCGATGCAGGTTCCGGAATGCCGCTTTTGGTAGATGCCGGAGGTTTCAGCCGCCTTGATGAGTTCACCGGGAGGTTGTCGTATCCGCCGGATGAAGCTGCAGCCGAACTTAGGCCGTCTCTTCCAATCGGGGCAGAGCCAATTCATGTAAAGGCAGACCCTCCATCCCAGACAACATATCAGGATCCTCCGAAGGATTCACCTTCAGATTCTCCAAACCTGGGAGGCCCCACGCCGGGCCCCGGTCTTGTAGATTTTGGTCCGGATATTATTTTTTAGAGCATGGTGAAAAACAAAGAAAGCGCGCTTATAGCTTCTCTTTCTGCCCTGCTCTTTGCAGTACTGGGGTTTACAGGGCTATTCGCCCCCCTTGAAAACAGGCTTTATGATTTTTTTCTCCGCTTTAGGCCGCCGAGGGAAAGGACCGGTCTTGTATTTTTTCTGGATGTTGACAACGAAGCAATAGCGATTAACGGCGTCTTTCCGTGGCCCCGCTCGGTTATGGCCGATGGTCTTCTTCGTTTGAAGGAGTACGGGGCCCTGGGGGTTATCTTTGATATTGAGTATGTTGATAAAGGCCCGCAGGGAGTTGACAACATTTCCCTTGAAGCTCTGCCCTGGGACTTTAACAGAACTTTTTCGGATATTGACGGCGGCATGTCGGATGTGGTGAACGCCCTGTTTGAAGAACATCTTGACAGGGCAGAAGCGCTTAGTTCTTTTTCTTCCTACATAGACAGTGAAAGGCAAAAGCTTCTGCGCAGGGCGTTGAGTGTCGCAAGGGATAACGATGACTACCTTGCCAGAGCCTCCGCCCTTTACGGCAATTCCTGGGCGACGGTGAATCTGCGGGATCATCCGCTGGAAGGCGAGCAGGCCTCAAGGCGCAATATGGCAGAGGGTTCCTTTTCGTATCCGGTAAAGTCAGCCCATCCTGCGAAAAACACCATCGAGGGTATTCTGCCGCCCATTACTTCCTTCGCGATGGCAGCCAAGGGCGCGGGCTTTACACGGGCCTTTGTTGATAAAGACGGGGTAAGGCGGCGTATCGACCTGGCTCTGGAATACAACGGGTTCTGGTACCTTCAGCTTGCCTTTGCGCCTTTAATAGAATACTTCGGCAGACCGGACATTTTACTCCAAAAACGGAAGCTTACGATAAAAGACGCCCTGATGCCGGGCGGAAGAAAGAAAGATATCGTTATCCCCCTGGATTCAAAGGGACGGATGATGCTTGACTGGCCCAAAACAAACTTTGAGAATACACTCATTCATATTTCCTTTGCGAATTTCGCCCTGTTAGACGAAATCGAAGCTGAATTGGAAAAATACAGCCGAGCGCTTTCTTCCGCAGATGTGATGTTCTTTAGCCAGTTTGATCCTTCGTTAATGCGGATTTTGTTTATCCTGGGCGATATTGAAAAACTCTTTGACGCGGCGCAAGAGGCAAGAAACCATGCGCTTGAAAACCTGTCCGACAATTCCTTTGACGATTTTCTTAAATACCGCGATCAAGGTTATGCGCTATTGGATGAAATTTTCGCGCTGGACGCAGAGACAAGGATACAAACATTAAGTTCGCAGTTAAGCGCCGTTTACCCGGAAAGCGCCGAAATAATAGAAGACGAGGCCGGGTATATCGTCCAGCTAGTGAACGCTCTGGACATGAACCTGAAACGCTGGCATGAACTGACTGACGCCAATCGCCTCGCCCTGCAGAACAAATTCTGCATTATAGGAAGGGTCGATACGGGAACCACAGATATTGGCGCAAATCCCTTTCACGGCCGGTATGTCAATGTCGGTACGCACGGGGTTGTGCTGGATACAATCCTCTCGGAATCCTTTATCACTCCATTAAGCGAATGGTGGCATCTGTTGATTTTACTGCTCTTTGTCCCGCTTTTTTCACTTGCGAGCGCTCGTCTTCCCCCAGTCGTGAGGGCAGCTACAGGTTTCGGCGCTACCGTACTTTTTGTAATCATCACAATCCTGATGTTTCGCTATACCGGTATTTTCCTGGGGCCGCTGGGGACCGTCTTTGCTATGCTTATTACCGTCATTGTCCGTGAAATTTATTCCTACGCCGGTTCGGAAAAGGAGAAGAGCTTTATCCGCGCCGCTTTTTCCACCTACGTTTCGGGCGATGTAGTAAAGGAGATTATCGCCGACCCATCGCGTTTGCAGTTGGGGGGAACCAAGCGGCACATGACCGCCATTTTTACCGATGTTAAGGGTTTTTCCCGAATGGCGGAACAGCTTGATCCCGAAGAACTGGTAAGCCTCCTTAACCGCTACCTCTCCGCCATGAGTGATGTCGTCCTTGCCGAAAAGGGAACTATCGACAAGTACGAAGGGGACGCGATCATCGCCTTTTTCGGCGCTCCCCTTGATTTAGCCGATCACGCCCTGAGGGCATGTGTATCCGCAATTACCATGAAGCGGATTGAAACGGAGCTTAACAAAACCGTCATGGAGCAAAAACTCTCGCCGCTGCCGCTTTTAACCCGTATCGGCATCAACACCGGCAACATGGTCGCCGGCAACATGGGTACCGATAACAAGATGAATTACACGATCATGGGGAACGCGGTAAACCTCGCCGCGCGGCTGGAAGGGGTAAACAAACAGTACGGCACATGGATACTTGCCTCGGAAGATACGGTGCGTGAAACGGGCAGCCATCTGCTTACCAGAAAACTCGACTCCGTCCGCGTTGTAGGCATTAATGAACCGGTGCGTCTGTACGAGCTGCTTGACATGGCGGAAAGCGCCGCGCCGGAGCAGCGGAAACTGGTTGAGGTTTTTCACGAAGCCCTTGAGCTTTACGAAAAACGCGCCTGGCAGCAGGCATTGGATGGCTTTAAAGAAGCCCTGTCAATCCAGGCGGAAGACAGCTTATCAAAAATCTACCTTGACCGCAGCGAAACTTTTACCCGTGAGCCGCCGGAAGACACCTGGGACGGCGTTTACAACCTGACGGAAAAATAGCTGTTGGCCCGGCAGCTTGGGTTGAAAATTCCGGCATGTTGGTATGGAAAAACCGGCATGATTTCCCCCCATATATCCATTCTTTATGGTAAAATTACTCAGATTATAGTAATATTGGTATATCAAAAACAAGGCAAAACTTAGGTAAGGTGCAAAAAAGGAGCAAAATATGAAGAAAAACGTATTTTTCTTATTAACAGCAGCCTCTATTTGTATAATATTAATGGCCGCCTGCAGCCCCTGGACAGGGGAAGAGGCGGATATGGCAATGATCACTTTACGCCTTGGTAGTACGGGGACTGGAAGGGCTTTGGTAGGTCTTGGCTCCCCTGGCGTCGATCCAGAATATGTAGACTTTACGTATAAGTTATACGTGGATAATGTGGTGCAAACTATTTCTTCACAAGAACCTATCATTTCAGGTGGTAACATTACAGGCGTTGCCATAAGCGCAACCGTGCCAACCGGAAACAATAAAAAGATAACCATGGAAGCCTTTGACAGCACTGGTGCTTTGCGAGCCCTTGCAGAATGGGACGGGAACATCGCCGTTGGGGCGAGTATTCCAATTACCATGACCAGCGCCACGGTGGTAACGAGCTGGGTAGCTCTGGAAGGAGAGATAAATCCCATGGGTCCTTCTCTAACCCGACCGGAAATCTTCATTTTAAGGGGAAATCCGGCTGACTGGGATGCCAATTTACCAATAGCAATAACCCGCGATATCACACTAAGGGCGGAAGATAATATTGAGATTAAACGTGATGGTTCTAACCCATCTACTTTCTTTTTTGTTTCAAGCGGCGGTAAATTAACCCTGGAAACATCAGGCGGCTCTCTGATTCTGGATGGGAATAAAAACAACCCACCACCTTCCTCTGGCCCCAACAGTCTGATTTATGTCTCTGGAGCCGGGTCAAGACTGGTGATAAAAGACAACGGCGTGACGCTTACGAATAATAAAACCAGGGGCAACCATGGCGGCGCAGTAAGAATAGAAAACAGCGGAACGTTTGAGATGCTGGGCGGCACGATAAGCAATAACGAAACGGAATATGACTCTTCCCCCTCCAACGGGGGCAATGGCGGCGGGGTGTATGTAGGCTCAGGCGGAACCTTTAACATGATAAACGGCGTCATCGGAGGCGCTAACCCTGCTGATATAAACTGGGCCGACGACGGCGGCGGGGTGTATGTAGACGGCGGGATCTTTACTATGTCAGGCGGCGTCATACGCGGCGCCTCAACGTATACCAACATAACCAATAATGGTGGTGGCGTTTATGTGAACGGCGGAACTTTTAATATGTCAGCCGGCGTCATTGGCCCTTATAATGCTGTTGAAGGTGATGGCGGCGGGGTGTATGTGAACGGCGGAACCTTTAATATGTCAGGCGGGGTCATAAGCGAAAACAGATCTCTTACAGATGGCGTTTCGGGCGGCCATGGCGGCGGGGTGTATGTGAACGGTGGAACCTTTAATATGTCAGCCGGTGAAATCGGCCCCGATAATAGGGCCGACATTAACGGCGGCGGGGTGTATGCGGCGCATACCGCAACCATTGCCAACTTACTTCCAGCAAATATCACTGATAATTTGTATAATTTTGAATCAGACAATATAAGTATCATTGGTGCAACTGGTCCCGGCGACGGGATTATCTTCTACTGTGACGACCCAGGAAACGTAAATCCTGGCTTTATCATAAATGGCAGCAAGAAATACTGTTTGGAAGCCGCGCCTGCTTCTGAAGACTCTGGCGTTATACTCGTTTGGGGAGCACCTGGCATTGTTGTAGGTACCAGTGACGAGATAGGAACCGGTCATAGCAATACTCAACTTATAAGGGCTGCAGTAATTGGAACTCCAAGTACAGCGGTTCAGTTTTGCGTTGACTTGGATTATGGCGGGAAGCAGGACTGGTTTCTGCCAAGTTATGACGAGTTGGAATGGATGTATAATCTCCATTTGGATGGGTTAGGCGGTTTTTCAAATGCTTATTACGTTTCCTCAACCGAGAATGATAGCAACCCCGCCCTTTATGTACTGTCATTAAATTTTAGTAGTGCCCCACCGCCATCATCGTATCCAGAAGGTAAAAATATTGGTGGTCGTGTCCGCCCCATCCGGGCGCCTTTCTAGGAAGGCGCGGGAGCACAGCATGCCTGGCCATTGGCTTCGGTTGGACACCATGCGGTTACTATGATATAAATGATATTGTGAGGTTTTATGGAATGAAAAAGTACCTATTCTTTTTAACCCTTTGTTTGCTGCTGGCGTTTCCTGTTTTTTCCCAGACAGCCACGGAAATTGAGAGGCTGCTTGACACCAATTCGGTAACGTATGAACAGGCGGCGTGGTTTGTGCTTCGGGCCGCGGATGTGGAAGTCTTTAGCCCCATGAGGGCCTTTGGTCAGGCGGCGGAACAGAACTGGCTGCCGGGCAGCGTCGGTCCTGCCGACAAGGCCGCCCTTGACGGGGTTTCCTTTCTTGTCATGCGAGCCTTTAATCTTAAGGGAGGACTTTTCTACTCCCTTGCGAAAAACCCGCATTACGCATACCGGGAGCTTACACACAGGGGTATAATTCAGGGCAGGGCCGATCCTGACATGGCAGTATCCGGAGACCGCCTGCTCTTTATAGTAAGTGAGGTACTTTTCGCCCAGGAGAACAACAGATGAAAAACCTTAAACTTCTTGTATGCCTTTTGCTTTTCCCTTTGTCCCTTTGGGCCTGGGATTTCGGCCTTGTCCTGGATCAAACAGCCGGGTACGGCGGCATAGGAAGCAGCGGCGACTTTGATTATTCCGGAAACTTAATCCCGCATATTTCCGGCTTAATTGGCGATAACGGCGACTTTTATGTCTCCGCCGGTATTGAGATGGTCTACCGCGAGGACTTGACCTTTACCCCTGAGCTTTTGCGAACGGAACTTACATTTGATTTTGGGAACGTGATGCTTAAGGCCGGACGCATGCACCATTCGGACCCTCTGGGTTTTATCGCCAATGGGCTTTTTGACGGCGCGCGCGTATCCCTGTATTCCGAGGTGGGAACCTTCAGCGTGGGAGCCTGGTATACGGGACTGCTGTACAAAAGCAGGATCAACATCGCAATGACCCCTGAAGAAATGGTATCCTATTATGCCCCGGTGGACTTCGGCGATTTTGCGAACACCTACTTTGCCCCCAAGCGCCTTCTTTCGACTCTGGCCTGGGAACACTTTAGCCTGGGCGGAGTGGCGCATACGCAATTAGCCCTTCTGGGTCAATTTGGCCTTTCCGGGGAGGATAAGCTCCACAGCCAATATCTGGCGGGAAAGATCGCCATACCGGTCAATCCCCTTTCCTTTAGCCTTGGAGCATGCCTGGAATTAATAGAGGACGGCTCAAAGGATATGGAAACGGCCTTTGCGGCGGAAGCGGGAATCGCTTTTGTCCCTCCCACCAGTCTGAAAAACAGGGTTTCACTTTTGGGGCGATATTCCTCCGGCGGAACCGACAATGGTCAGGTAGTTGCTTTTCTTCCATTAACCACCCAGTCCCAGGGGGAGATCATCAAGGCAAAGCTTTCCGGGATTTCGATGATATCACTGGACTATATTGCACGGCTCCACAGTACTTTTGCCGCGGGTATTACATCCTCATACTTTATGCGCAATGATTTGGCAACTTACATGGCTTATCCCGTCTTCGGCGCCAAGAGTGACGGGCATTTACTGGGAAATGAATTCTTTTTGCGGTTTTTGTACAGTCCGGTTTCTGATGTGCAGCTGAATCTGGGGGGAGGCGTGTTCCTGCCTTCAATGGGAGATGCTGCTCCAAAGGCCGAGAAGGCCTGGCGTATAGAATTTAACGCCATTATTTCGTTGTACTGATAGCTGGCCCGGTTTGGGCCAAAAAAAAATATTTTTTGGTAAGGAAGGAAAACATGAAAAAGACAGTTCTGGCGGTTTTTTTAATGATGACGGCCTTGAGCGTTTTCGCCCAAAGTGGTGTGATAAAAGAATTAAGCGGTACGGTGGAGCTAAAAGCCGCCGGGGCAGCGGATTACGTTACCGCGAAAGTCGGGGATACAGTGGCTCAGAACACGATCATTTTCACAGGGGCCAAGAGTGTGGCCCTGGTTGAAGTGGGGAGCGCGGTTATCGTCGTGCGGCCAATGACCCGCCTTACCTTGACCGAAATCAGCGCTTCCCAGGAGGAAGAAATCCTTAATGTGAACCTCCAGGCCGGAAGGGTTCGGGTTGATGTAAACCCTCCGGCAGGGATAAAAACTTCAATGAATGTAATAAGCCCGTCGGCCGTTGCCTCGGTGCGGGGTA
>Ga0082212_10013196_pt1 | contig 10348 bp, 9 predicted proteins | sample TergutNt197P3_FD_71548 | JGI IMG/M metagenome (GOLD analysis project Ga0082212, IMG submission 71548) | Neocapritermes taracua P3 segment gut microbial communities from Petit-Saut dam, French Guiana - Nt197 P3 | ecosystem: Host-associated > Arthropoda: Insects > Digestive system > Gut ...
GTCTTCATATCCACCGCGCTGTCGCCGAGGTAAGTGAAGCGGTCCGGGGAGATCCCCAAGGCTTGAGCCAGGGCCAGGGCCGCGGTGGGGTCGGGCTTGGCCGGCCGCTGGGGGCTAAGGCCCCAGACCACCTCGAAGAGTCCGGGAAAATAGTGGTCCACCACCGCTGTCGTGTTGTCCTGGTTCTTGTTGGACAGCACGGCCAGCTTAAAGCCCCGGGCCTTGAGTTCCGTTAGGAGTTCCGGCACGCCGGGATAGGGGCGGGACTTCCGGCATTGGTTGGCCCGGTAGCGGAGGGTGAATCTTTGATAGATACGTCCCGCCGTTTCCGGGTCGCGCCTGTCTTCGGGCAGGGCCCGGGTGACCAGGAGCCTTTGGCCGTTGCCGACCATGAGCCGGTATTCGTCATAGGCGTGGCCGGGCAGGCCCTCTTCGGCCAGGGCTTCGTTGAGGCTGTCGCCCAAATCCTCCAGGGTGTGGAGGAGGGTGCCGTCGAGATCCCAGAGCGTCGCCGCGAATTCCGGTCCCATAATGGAAATTAAATGAAGCCGCCCCGGGCCAGGGCCTCCAGGGACAGGCTGCCCCGGTCGCCCTGGTTCTGAAAAGTCAGGAGACGGTGGACATACTTGCCCAAGAGGTCGGTTTCCAGGTTGACCGCCTCCCCCGGCCGGAGCCCGCCCAGGGTGGTTTGGTCCAGGGTATGGGGTATGAGGTTGACGGTGAAGGCCTCGGGCAGGACTTCGTTGACGGTCAGGCTGACCCCGTCCACGGCGATGGAGCCTTTGGCCACCACGAAGGGCCGGAGGGGCGCGGGCAGGCTGAATTTTAGGATCTGGCTGGCCCCGGCCGAAGTTTTTGAAGCCAGGGCGCCCAAGCCGTCCACATGACCGCTGACCAGATGTCCGCCCAGGCGGTCGCCCAGGGCCAGGGCCCGTTCCAGGTTGACCCGGTCCGCCCGTCCTAGGGTGGAGCGGTTCAAGGTTTCGGCCGAGGCGTGGGCGGTGAAGCCGCGGGACCCGGTGATGCCGGCCACGGTCAGGCAGACCCCGGAAACGGCCACACTCTCCCCCAGGACCAGGGGCGGAACCCAGTCTAATTCGGCGGTCACTTCCAATTCGACTTCGCCGCCCCGGGCCGCGCGCCGGTCAAGGCGGCCGAGGCCCTGGGTCAGGCCGGTGAACATCAGCCTTCCCCGGTCAGAGGCGGGGTCAGGCCCGCGGTCCTGAAAACGGCCTCGCGGTCTTCAAGGCCGCCGAACCCGCCTTGAGGCCGGATGGTGATATGGATATCCGGCCCTTTGCGGCCCAGTTTCAGTATTTCAGCCGGCCGGGCCTGACTGAGCTGCCCCAGGCCGAGGCCGCCTATGACGCCCGGGGCCTTGACTCCGCCAAGGAATTTCGGGGCCAGGAATAGATGGGCCAAGTCCACCACCGGTTCATCGATCAGGGCCGAGGAGGCCAGGGTGGCCCCGGGTTCTATCAGGACGCTCTGGAGACCGCGCCGGCCCAGTTCCTCCAGCACTCCCCGGATGGACAGAAGCCGGGAGCCGAAGGAGGGGGCGACAATGACTTGATGGCCCCGGCGGGTCAGTTTTTCGACCTTGGCCGGCGAGGCGTTGGCCTCGCGGAAAACCACCGTGGGGCCGCCCAGGGTGGGGTCAAAGAGCTTGAGTTCGGGTGAGAGCTTTAAAGTGGGGTCCAGCACCACCCGCCAGGGTTGCCGGTGCATCTTGCGTCGCCCCCAGGGCCGGGGCGAAAGTTCGGGATTGTCCTTTTCGGCCGTGTGGCGGCCGATGATGATGGCGTCCACGCCGGCCCGGATGTGGTGGCCGAAATTGCGGGCCGCCTTGGAGCTTATCCAGCGCGATTCCCCGGAAGCCGTGGCCGTCTTGCCGTCCAGGGAGGCGGCCGTCTTGAGGATGACGAAGGGGCGGCCGGTGATGATCCATTTGAAAAAAAAGAGGTTGACTTCAAAACATTCTTCGGCCAAAAGGCCGCCGTGGACCTCCAGCCCGGCCGCGGCCAGGGCCTTGGCCCCGCCTGAGGCCACGGAGTTGGGGTCCGGCAGGCCGAAGTAGACCCGGGCCACACCGGCCTGGATGATGGCTTCGGTGCAGGGCCCGGTCCGGCCGTAATGATGGCAGGGCTCCAGGTTGACATAAAGGTCGGCCCCTTTGGCCTTGCGGCCGGCTTCCAGGAGGGCCGCGGCCTCGGCGTGGGGCTGTCCCGGTCCGGTGTGCCAGCCGCGGCCCACCACCCGCCGGCCCTTGGCCACCACCGCCCCCACCTGGGGGTTGGGCGAGACCAGTCCCCAGCCCCGTCGGGCCAGTTGCAGGGCTTCCTTCATATGCTCGATCTGGTCTTTGGTCCAAACGCTCATGGTCAGCCCCCTTCCGCCTCAATAATATATTATGGCGCTCCGCTTGGCAAGACGATGAAAATTTTTCTTGCCCCCGCCCTAGTGATGTGATATAAACTAAGCCATTTATTTAAATTGTTAGCGATTTGCTGACAATCCACCACCCTATTAGATGACCCCAGGCTTATTATTATGGGGCCGACATTCAGATAAATACGTTATTCTTCCGGCCGGCGCCGGGTCTCCTCGTTCCTCATTCCGAACCTTAGTCGGGAGACTTGACCCTATGAGAAAAGAAATCGCCCCGGACACGACCAGCAAATGGGAAGCCGCCGCTCCGGTTCTGGAGGCCTTGGGCTCAGTCACCAGACAGCGGATTTTATTGCTTTTTGAACCCGGAGAACAAATCAATATCAAAAATGTGGCCGAACAGTTCAACTTGTCCCGCACCGCGGTGGTCCACCACATCAGCGTGTTGCAGGAAGCCGGCATCCTTAAGGGCGAACGGGTGGGGAAGGAAGTGATCATGTATGTGGATTGGAACGTGATCACCCAGGCCCTGGGTCGGGTCATCTCTTTGATCAAGGCGGAATACGGGACGGATTGACCTGGAATTTCCTCAAATTGGCCCGCCTCCCCTGATTGATTTATAATTTAAAAAACTATTTTGAATTGGGATCCGGGAGGGTTCTGGTGGTCGGGGCCAGGCCTTCCTCTATCATGCGTTCCAGACGTTTTTGCTGGCCGGGGCTCAAAGTGAGCCAAAGTTTGTCGTATTCCGCCCGGGCTCGGTCGTGCCCCTTTTCAGCGGCCCGTTTGAGCCAGAAGGCCCCGGTGATGGGGTCCTTGGGCGTGGCCAGGCCCGCCAGGAACATGTGCCCCAGCCGGTAGGCGCCTTCAGGCAGATCAGCGGCCATTTTAAAATGCCTCAGGGCGGCCCGGGGGTCCGGGCGGCGGCCAAAGTCGTTGTCCAGGTTTAAAAGGCCCAGGGCCAGGTGGGCTTCGATCCGGCCGGCCTCGGCGGCCCTGGTGAAAGCCTCCCAGGCTTCTGAAGCCCGCCGGTTCCGCAGGTGGATCTCCCCCAGCCAATACAGGGCCTCGGGCAGGCCTGATTTTTCCAGCCAGACCGCCGCCGTTTCCTGATTTTTTTGATAAAAATGGCGCCCCAGTTCCAGGGCCGCCTCCCGATCCTCCCCGGAGGCGGCCACGGTCAGCCACATTAGGGCCTGGGCCGGGTCGCGGGTGAGGCCCCCGGCGCCTTCGTCATAGAGAGCGGCCAGGCGGTGGGCCGCCGCCGGGTGGCCGGCGGCGGCGGCTTTTAAATAAAAGGGGACCGGGTCCAGACCCGAGACGGTCTTTTTTTCCAGGGCTTCGCCCAGGGTGAAGGCGGCCTCGGCCCAACCGGCCCGGGCCGCGGCCAGGAGGTGGTCGCGCCAGAGCTCCGGCCCTTGCCATAGAGGGCTTTCCGGGCCGTGAAGCCGGGCCAGGCCCAGGAGAGCCTCGCGGGACCCGGCCCGGGCCGCGCCCAGGTAATGATCCCGAGCCCCGACCGCGTCAGGCGGGGTGCGGTATTCCAGGGCCAGGCCGGCCAGAAATCCGGTCCAGGCCGGGTCGGTCTGGGCCGCCGCGGGAGCGGCCCAGCAGAGGATCAAGAGGACCGCCAGCCCCGACTTGAGGCTTTTCCGTTTAGAGGTCAAGGCCATTCCTCCCCGATAAAATCATCGAAAAAATCATCCGGGCCTTCCGGTTCGGCCTGGGGCCGGGGGGCGTTAGCAGGGTCGCCCGGAATCTCCAGCCGGCCCGTGGGGTTGACCCCGGAACGACGGGCGGTCAGGGGCCGGAGGTTGGTCAGGCCCAGGGGCCAGACTTCGGGCCAGAGGGGGTGGGTGGTCAGGGCCCCTTCCTGGGTCCGCACCGGCTGGTCCAGGCGTTCATCCAGCACCAGCATTCGCTCCAGTTGATACAGAAAGACGTAGGGCGCTTCCGAGGCGGCCAGGCGGGACAGGTCGGCCAGGATTTGAGCTCGCCGGTCAGCCAGCCGCCTCTGGGCCAGGATTCGGCTGTCCTCGGGGTTGGCCGTCACGGTCTGGGCCAACTCGTCCAGCAGGCGGTCGGCCCCCTGGTGTTCAAAAAAGGCGGGGTTGCCTTCCGGGCTGGAGATCGAGGACAGAAAGCGGCCCAGCCAGAGGTCCGCGGTGGGGATTTCCGGGGTCCGGGTATCCAGCAGGAGGTCATATTGTCCGTTGTCCCGGGCCCGGCGCCATTGGGCTTCGGCCAGGGGTTGAAGGTCCACGGTCAGGCCGTGGACGGCCAGGGCCGCCTGGATGGTCCTGGCGTCATCGGCCAGGTCCGGGGTCTGATCCTTATAGATCAGGACCAGGGGCAGGACCGGGGGACCGACCTGGTTCAGCACCAGGGCTCCCTGCCGCAGAGGATCGGCCTGATCCGCCCCGGGGGGGTCGGCCCGGCCGGGACTGTTGTGGAAGAGGCCGTTGGGGAAGGGGCCGCCCAGCCGCCCCGGCCGGTCCTCGAAGGCGGCCTGGATTATGGCGCTGAAGGCCCGGCGGACCTGAGACAGCCGGAGATAGGGTCGGCGGGTGTTTAAGGCCAGGAAGCGCACGCTGAAAGTGGGCGCCGGGCGGGCCAGGAAGGGGGCCGGCCAGGGGGCCCCGCCGCTGTCCGGAGCCACGGTCAGGTGGGCGCGGTGGGTGATCATTTTCCGGTGGCGCTCCCGGGGGTCTGGCTCGTAGTGGAAGAGGGCCAGGCCCACCAGGGGCTTGGCGGCCAGGTCCGGCCGGGCCTGGAGCCCCAGGGTGTTTTCCTTCCAGCCGTAAACTTGATAACGGCCGCTGCCCAAGGTGCGGGCGAAGAGGAAGTCCGGGGGGTGGTTGCGCAGCCCGGGGCTGACCAGGGAGGACTGGGGCAGGGCCAGGGAGGCCAGAAACGGGGGCCAGGGACGGTTGAGGATGAGCCGGAAGGTCAGTTCCCCCACCCGCTCGAAACTCGAAAGACAAGGGAAGAAACGGCGGCCGGTGTCGGTGGCCATGAGCCGGTCGAAGGAATAGAGGGCCGCGTCGGCGTTGACCTGCGCGCCGTCGGCGAAGGTGCGCCCCTCCTGCAGGACGAAAGTGTAAATGAGGCCGTTGTCTGAAACCGTATGGGTCTTGACCAGGGACGGCCGGGGTTCGGCCGTCCCGGGGGCCAGGGTCATGAGCCGGTCGTAGGCGGCCATGATGACCGGCCAGGCGGCCGGGTCGGGGTCGGCATGGGGGTCCAGGCTCAAGGGGGCTTGGGGATAAATGGCCCGGAAGACCTGGGGGGGAGGGGCCTCGTTCCTGGTTTTTCGTTTGACCGGCGCGGCCTGAATCGGCGCGGCCGCGCCCAAGGCGGCCAGCAGCATGATTATGAGAATATTCCGCATGGAATCGTCTGGCTACATATGGAAGAGAGAGGGCAGGAGCGCCCCCAGCCCCCATAAGAGAAGGCTGTAGAGATAGAAGCCGAAGGAAAAAACCAGGGCGGCCATGAGACAGAATATTTTTTCCCCCTCCAGCCGTTCAAAGGCCCCGGCCAGGGCCTGTTGCCAACTGGGGCGCCAGGGCGAGACCAGGACGAAAATGAGGGTGGCCGCCGGCGCCCAGTAAGTGAAAATGGCGCTTTCGTTCAGCCATTCTGAGGACTTGAAATACCCGAAATAATAAATTATACTGAAAAAAATGAGAATCAGGAACAAGTAGCCCAGGTGCCAGAAAACCAGCCGGCGCAATAAGCGGCGCTCCTTAAGGCTCAAGTCGAAAAGCTTCATTGTTTTATTATAAGGCCGCCTCTGGCATAAAACAAGGCCGGGCTTCCGAGAGAGGCAAGCATGAAAAGCCACCGCCGGGAATTGTGGTTTCAAACCGATACCCGCCGCGCCTTCATCAATATAACCCCCGAGGTGAACGCGGAACTGGCGGCTTCCGGCATCCGCGAAGGCCTGGTCCTGGTCAACGCCATGCACATCACCGCCTCGGTCTTCATCAATGACGACGAGACCGGCCTTCATCGCGACTTTGAGCGCTGGCTGGAAGGCCTGGCCCCGGAAAAGCCCTACGATCAATACGCCCACAACGGTTATGAGGATAATGCCGACGCCCACCTCAAACGCCAGGTCATGGGCCGGGAAGTGGTGGTGGCCGTGACCGAAGGCCGCCTGGACCTGGGCCCCTGGGAACAGATTTTTTACGGGGAATTCGATGGTCGGCGGCGGAAGCGGGTTCTCATAAAAATAATCGGGTCGTAAATAATCTTTTTTGCGGAGCTGGTTCAAAAAATTGGTTGGCAAAGTTCAAATTTTTGCATTCGGGAGTTCTAATAATTGAACCCAAACCCCTTGGGGGCCGTTTTTTTGAACTGCCCCCGGCCGCTCAAGACCGGGTTTGAAAAAATAATATATTGAAATTATTTATTAATTTGGCCATTAAACATTTGAAAGGGGTTTTGGCCCGGCTCTTGCACTATAGAACGGCGATGGTCACGCCCAAGGCCATAGCTGAAACTCCGAAATTCTCCTTGTTGTTGAAACCGAGACTCCGCCTAAGTCTCGGTTTCTTTTTTGGGGCGCTTTCACACTTTGGTCTCAGCCCGGCTTTTTGATGACCGCGCCGCGTTTCAGGTCTTCCACCCATTTAGTGAAATTCTGCTGCATTTTCTGGCGTTCCAGGAGCCGGCGGGCGTTTTCCCGGGCCTCCAAGCTGAAGCGGCCGTCCGCCCCGGGCGTCTCCGGCACTTCTCCGGCCAGGGTCATCAGCACGATGGACTGGCCGGCGTTGATGGGTTCGGTGGGCTGGCCCGGGGGCAGCTTGGCCAGGATGTTCTGGAGCGGGGGAGGCAGTTGCTCCAGGGTGACCGCGTCGCCCGGGTCCCCGCCCTGGTCATGGCCCGGTCCGCGGGAATACTTGCCGGCGGCTTCGGCAAAGCTCAGGCCGCCTTCAATTTCCAGCTTGACGCGTTGGGCTTCGGCCAGGGAGGCGCTCGGTTTTTTGGGATCCAGGGGCAGGAAGATCATACGCAGACCACGGCCGCTACTGGCTTTAAGGCGGGGCCCCTCGCCCTTCAGATAGGCCTCGACTTCCTTTTCCGTGATCACGATGCGGCTCATGACCTTGTTGGAACCCATGATCTGGCCGCGCATGAGTTCCAGGCGCACGCCTTCGCGGAAAGCTTCCAGGCTGACCCCGCTCTGGGCCACCGAGGCCCGGAACTGGGCTTCGGAGAGGTTGTTCTGCTGCTTTATCCTTTCCAGGGCTTGGGTGACATCGCCCTCGGAGACGAAGATGCCCTTGGCCCTGGCCGCCTGGTTGATGAGTTCCTGATCGATGAGGTCTTCCAGCACTTTCTCTTTCAGATCGTCGCGGCTGAGTCCGGCCGGCAACCGGCCGCCTCGGGCCAGGGATTTGACCTGGTTCTCCACCTGTTTTCTGGTGATCACCTCGCCGTTGACCACGGCCGCGATGCCGTCGAAATCAGCCGCCTGGGCCGGGGCGGCCAGGGCCGCCAGAATAATCGCAAGCAAAAGGGGGCGCATGAAAATCACTCCTGGGTCAGACTGGGGTTGATCCTGATGTCGGCCGTGGCCCGGCGGGCCGAAAGCCAGCCGCGAAAGGCCTCTTCGCCGGCCTTAAGTTCATAGGCGGACCGCGCGGCTTTCAGTTCGGCCACGGCCGCTGTTTCCCGGTCCAGGTCCAGCACTTCGTAAACGGCCCAACTTCCTTCCCGCTGGACGGGCGGGCTGGGCTTTTGTTCGGCCCAGGCGGTTTCCAGAGTCGTGGTGAGTTCGGGGGCCAAGCGGTCACTCCTGAGCCAGACGGACGCGGACAGGACGACCGGATAACCTTCGAGTTTGAACTTCTGGGTCAGTTGCTCCAAATTCTCCTGGCCGCGCCCGGGCAGAGAAGGCGCCTTGGGGGAGGGCGGCAGAAACAGGACCCGCACCAGGTAGCGGACGGGCTTTTTTTTCGGCCAAGCCTGCCAGAAGGCCCGCCAGTCCGCGGACGACAGGCGCCTTTCATCGGCCATTATCTTGTCGGTTATTCTATGTAGAACAGCTTGCCGGAGCATGTTCCGGCGCAGACTTTCGGCCTGGGCCGGGGGCAGGTCGGAAGCGGAGGCTTCTTCAACCGGCCGGCTGATCTCATTTTCCACCGCTTCAAAAGAGACCTTGCGCGGGGCCGCCTCGGCCAGCACCAGCCGCTCCTCGATCAACTTTTCCAGCACCATGAGAGGGACGGTCTCGGTGGCGGGAGCGTCTTCTTCCGGGGTCAACTGGCCGTATAGTCCCCAGCCCAGCACTTGATTGAGTTCAGTCATGGTGATGGGCCGGCCTTCGACCAGGGCGGCCGTGTCCGGCGGCCAGTCCCAGGCATCCTGGACCTCCCGGCAGGCTCCGGTCGCGAGAAAGGCCAGGCAGGCTATGGCCGTAAGCCGGCGTCCGGGCAAGGTTAGGTTCATTGTTTCACCTCTAGGGGTTCGGCCCCGGCCGCCTCGGTCGGGGTCAGGGAGGTCAGGAAGGACCGGACCAGGCCCAGGTCGGCGCGGTTTTTTAAGGTTATGTCGCCGACAAAGAGCTTGCCGGAGGGCGACAGGCGGACCCGGCGCTTCTTATCCGTGACCAGGGCCAGAACCTGGTCGTGGGAGGCCGGCCCGCCGGGTCCGAAGGTCAGGGTAAGGCCTCCGGGGCCGGTTTCCAGGCGGGCCGCCCCGGCCCGCCGGAGCAGGATCTTCGTTTCCATCAGGGCCGCCAGGTTTTCAGCCTCTTCCGGCGGCGGGCCGAAGCGGTCGCGCATTTCGGCCTTGAGGGTCCCGATCTCCTCAAAGGTCCCGGCCTCGGACAGCCGGCGGTAGAGGACCAGGCGGGCCGGGGTGTCGGGCACATAATCGGCCGGCAGATAGGCCGGCAGGCCCAGGGCCACTTCAGGCTCCGGGGTATCCTCGACCGGCTGGCCTTTCAGTTCCCGGATGGTCTCCTCCATCAGTTGGGCATACATTTCATAGCCCACCAACTGGGCCTGGCCTGACTGGGCCGCGCCTAAAATGTTGCCGCTGCCGCGGATCTCCAGGTCATGCCTGGCGATCTGGTAGCCGCTGCCCAGGTCGCTGTGGTCCAGGAGGGCCTTGAGGCGTTTTTGGGCATCGGCGGTCAAAGTGTCGGGATCGTCCACCAGGAGATAGGCGAAAGCCTCCTGGTTGCCCCGGCCGACCCGGCCGCGCAGTTGGTAGAGCTGGGCCAGGCCGAAGCGGTCGGCCTGGTCTATGATGATGGTGCCGGCGGCCGGGAAATCCAGGCCGGACTCAACTATGGCCGTGGTGATCCAGACATCCAGTTCCCGGCTGAGGAACCTGGCCAGGACCTCTTCCAATTCGGACTCCTTCATCTGCCCGTGGCCGATGCCGAAGCGCACCAGGGGCATGAGCCGCCTGAGGCGGTCGGCCCAGAGCCCTATGTCCCGCACCCGGTTGTGGACCAGAAAGACCTGGCCGCCCCGGGCCAGTTCCCGGTCGATGGCCTCGCAGACGGTTTCATCCTCGTATTTAAGGAGGACGGTTTTGACGGCCTGCCGGTCCTGGGGGGCGGTGGCGATGGTGCTGAGGTCGCGGATGCCGGCCAGGGACATCGACAGGCTGCGGGGGATGGGGGTGGCGCTCATGGCCATGACGTCCACCCGGGTGCGGAGCTTTTTCAGCTTCTCCTTGTCGGCCACGCCGAAGCGGTGTTCCTCGTCGATGACCACCAGGCCCAGGTCCCGGAATTTAACATCTTTCGACAGGAGGCGGTGAGTGCCGATGATGACGTCCACCCGGCCTTCGGCCGCCTCCTTAAGCAGGCTCTTGATTTCCGCCGGCTTCTTGAAGCGCGACAGGGCCGCGGTCCTGACCCCCCAGGGCGAAAGGCGGGCCGTGAAGGTGCGCTCGTGCTGTTCGGCCAGGATGGTGGTGGGCACCAGGACGGCCG
>Ga0082212_10013197_pt1 | contig 10347 bp, 6 predicted proteins | sample TergutNt197P3_FD_71548 | JGI IMG/M metagenome (GOLD analysis project Ga0082212, IMG submission 71548) | Neocapritermes taracua P3 segment gut microbial communities from Petit-Saut dam, French Guiana - Nt197 P3 | ecosystem: Host-associated > Arthropoda: Insects > Digestive system > Gut ...
GTAGTAGGCGAGGTGGCTCTTTAGCTCCATTATATTCTCCAGCCGCCCCTCCGCGCTCGGGTCGGTGCTTTCCTCCAGCATGACCTTGTAGCCCGTCCGCTCCAACAGGCGGTCGTACAGCTCCGTCAGCGCCATGTCTGGAAGATGGGAGGCCAATTCGTCCATCATCGCGGCAAACGCCTCAAGCTTTTCGGCCTTGCGGCCCAGCTCGGGGTATTTGCGCGCACGGCGCAAAACTTCAAAGAGGTTCGTGTGGTCCCGCGCGGCCAGCGCCGCCGCGACCTCTTGGGTCTTGTTTCCGATATCGCGGGCCGGGGTGTTGACGATCCGCAGCAGGCGCAGGTCGTCGGCGGGGTTGCGCAGGACTTGCAAATAGGCCAGCATGTCGCGCACCTCGGCGCGGTCAAAGAAGCGCAGCCCGCCCACGACGCGGTACGGCACGCCCGAGTACCGCAAGGCGTTTTCCAGCCGCGAGGACAGCGCGTTGACCCGGTACAGCACGCAAAAATCGGAAAACGGGCGGCCTGCGCGCATCTGCTCCATGACGCTGTCGGCGATGAAACGCGCCTCGTCGTTGTCGGTGGCCCCTTGGTGAAAGGCGACCTCCTCGCCCCCGGCCCTGCCCGTCCACAGCGTTTTCCCTTTGCGGCGCCCGTTGTGCGCGATCACGGCGTTGGCGGCGTCGAGGATTTTCTGCGTGCTGCGGTAGTTCTGCTCCAGACGGATCACCCGCGCGCCGGGGAATTGGTGTTCAAACTCCAAAATGTTCTCCACGACCGCGCCGCGGAAGCGGTAGATGCTCTGGTCGTCGTCGCCGACCACGCACAGATTTTTGTGCTGCTGGGCCAGCATCGAAACCAGCTCGAACTGCAAGCGGTTGGTGTCCTGATACTCGTCGACCAGTATGTACGAAAACCGCCGCTGATAGTATGCCAAAACTTGCCCGTGTTCCCGGAACAGCCGCACGGTCAGCAAGATCAGGTCGTCAAAGTCCACGGCGTTGGCGTCTTTCAGCCTTTGCTGATACACTTCATAGCACTTTTTGACCTGTTCGAGATAAAAATTTCCCTCCGTCTCCATCGAAGCCGGGCTTTGCATCTGATCCTTGGCGCGGCTGATCGCGCTCAGGGCGGCCCCGGGGGCCAGCCGTTTTTCGTCGATGTTCAGCTCCTTGAGTATCTTCTTCATCAGACGTTTTTGATCGTCGGTATCGTAGATGGTAAAGCCGCGCCCGTAGCCCAGCGGTTCGATATCGCGCCGCAGGATGCGCACGCACATGGAATGGAACGTCGAAGCCCATACCTCGGCCCCCGGCGGGCCGAGCAGCGTCTCCAGCCGCGCCTTCATCTCCCCGGCGGCCTTATTGGTAAACGTGATGGCCAGCACCGCCCAAGGCGGCGTGCCCTGCGAGATGATCTGCGCGACACGCCCGGTCAGCACGGTGGTCTTGCCGCTCCCCGCCCCGGCCAGCACCAATAACGGCCCCTCCGTATGCAAAACGGCCTCGCGCTGCTGTGCGTTCAAATGGCTGATATCCGGTTTGATCGCAACCCTCTCCCATATCTGTACTCTGATATCTGGTATCTGTTATCTATACAAGGCCCAGCCCGTAGCGCAGAAGCCACAGCCGCACCAAAGCGCGGCGGCGCACGGCTTCCTCGATATAACCCAGCGCGTCGGCGGCGGCTTTGCGGTCGCTGTCGCTGGGGAACTGGCCGCCGTAGACGGCGTAGCTGTACGCTTCCGCCATCGTCAGCAGCGAGCCGTCGTCCCGGATGACCTGATGTACGCGCAGGGCCATTTCCAGCGGCGTTTCGGGCGGCTCTGGGGCCAGCCCCAGCAGCGCCAGCATCCGCGCGGCGCGGCGGTAGACGCGGCGCATCCCCGCCTTGCCGTAGGCCGCCTTGCGCAGCCAGAACAGGAACCGCTTATGGCGGATATGGTTGAAGAAAAACCACAGCAGGACGACGATCACCCACAGCCAGCGCAGCAGGAAGCGCCCAATGGCCCCCATCACGTCCGCGAAGACTTCCCAAGCCGTCGGGTCCGGCTCCGCGGTCGCCGGGACGAACGAATACGGCGCGGACGTGGGCTCCGGCGTCAGCTCGGGCTCTTCCTCGATTGGCCGCTCACTGGCCGTGTAGGACGGCGTGCCGTCACGGTACGATCCCTCAAACTCCGCCCCGAAGCCCGCCGTCGGCTCGTAGGATATCCATCCGAAGCCGTCCAGATACACCTCCGGCCACGCGTGCGCCTGCGCCCCGGTCGCGTAATAGTAGCCCTGGATCATCTCCGGCGCGAACGCGAAGCCCTCGACATACCGCGCGGGGATGTCCAGCGCGCGGCAGAGGACGACCATCGCCGTGGCGTAATAGGTGCAGTACCCCCGCCGCAGATCAAACAGGAAATAGTCCACAAAGTCCGCGCCCGGCGGCGTTTCCGGCACGTTGGTGCTGTAGGGGTAGGTTTCGGCCAGGTATTTCTCGATGGCCTTGGCCTTCTGGTGCGTCGTTTGCGCGTCTTTGGTGATTTCTTGGGCCAGCGCGTAGACCCGCTCCGGCAGTGTATTGGGTAACTGGAGATACCGGGAATACGCGTCCCGGCTCAACGCCGCCGCGCTTCGGGTGTGCCAGTTTGCCGCCTCATAGACGGAATAATCAAGAATCGTTTCGCCTGATACCCCTTGGCTTATCATAAATTCTTTTATAGATTCCACCAGTCCCGGTCCATCGAACCCAGCCGGCTCATTGCCCAAATTCGACGCAAAGCCCCGATAGCTCAAGTCTAGTATCGCGTTCCATTCGCTTGCCGTCAGGTTATAGTCCAGATAATACAGCGAATACGCGTCGTCCAGGCGCATGGTCTCGGCGGCGGTGACCGTCTGGTCGCGCGTGATGGAGAAGGGGTTTTGCCGTATCTCCTCGGGCGACTGGTTGAAGCGCAGGAAGCCGTCCGGCGTGAACACGCTGGTGGTACTCATATCCCAATAATACACCGTCGCGCGGCGCAGGGTATACCAGCGCCGGTTGCTGCGGCTGCCGCCGCCCAGCCGGTCGTACAGCATCGCGGGCATTTGATACCGCTCTGTTCGGATCAGCACTTCCGGGCTGAGGTCTGTGTTTCCCCCGCCGTTCATAAAGGACGCTACGTAATGCGGGTATCCGGTCAGGAACATCGTGTCGGAAAAGGCATATTTCCACTGCTCCTCGTTGTCCCAGCGGCGTCCGGTGTATTCCCGCGCGCTTCTGGCCCGCAGATACAGCGGCTTGTCGGCCTTCAGATACAGCATCGTCCGGTTGTCCGGCTGGAACGGGCCGCCCAGGTCGCGCCCGAGGTCGGAGGCGTCGCCGCCCCTCTGGCCCACCTGGAAGAACGCGAACGGCCCCCAGTCGATCGGCGACTCAACCTCGGAAAACAGGTTGAAGCGGTCGATGATCCGCTGGCCCAGCGGGCCGTCGTCCAGCGGGAACGCCGAGACGGCCAGCAAGATCAGCACGCACAGCGGCGCGGCGCATAACATTTGAATGCCTTGCTGCCCGCCCTTCCAAAGCCCCTGCCGCAGGGCCGCGCTGAGGATCAGGAATAAAAACAGCCACAGCAGGATCGGCGCGTAGACAAACCCCGTCCACTGCATCCCCAAAAAGATTGCCACGCCGACCATCATCAGCAGGCCCACATGGGCCTCGCACCGGATCAGCAGGAACATGGCCAGCGAGAACGCAAAGCTGACGGCCCCCAGCGTCACCATGCGGTAACTCCGGTAGATCGCGTCGTTGTGTTCCACGCCCTCTTCCGTGGCCCAGCGCAGGAAGCCGCCCAGCCAGCCCTCTTCCGTACCGGCCGCGCCGATCCGCGCCGCGTAGAGGATCAGCAGCGCCGTCAGGATGAACAATATTGTCCCCACGGCCATCGCGGAGGGCCGCAAGCGGTCGATGACCGCCAGAATGATATGCCACAGCGTCACAAACGCGATGACCGCCCACAGCGGAAAGATCACGACCACCGTATCCCGCAAAACGCACATCAGGGTGATGGAAATGGCGATGGACAGCAGCATGTCGGGCAGCAGCGTTTTGTCTTTCATTCCGCGCCCTCCATCTCCGCCGGGAGGCGTTCGTCGGCGTCCAGCGCGAACATCCTGACCCGCCCCGCCGTGCCGTAGCTCGGCATGGCCTCCTCTTCGCCGCGCCGGATGCGGAACACGTCCATAAACGCGTCGGCCGGCACGCGGACCAGCAGTTCGTCCGACGGGTCGTGCGCGGTAAACAGCATCACATAGCGCGTCTCCTGCAATTCGTTCAGCAGCAGCTCCGGCGGCAGCGACGTGCCGAAGCTCAGCGCGGCGCAGACGCGGCACAGCTCCTCAAAGCGGCTGAGGTCGCGCGCCTCCATCGCGTAGCGCGTACTGCGGTCAAAGCCCGTAAAGATCAGCGGCACGCCCTTCGACAGCGCGTAGCGCGCCGCCGCCAGCGCGGCCTCGATCACCGCGTCCTCGCACAGGCGCACATCGGGCGCCTCAAAGGGCCGCAAATCGACCAGGCACAGCACGCGCAATTCGGCCTCCTGCGCGAACAGGCGCGTGGTCAGTTCCTGATTGCGCGCGGTCAGGTTCCAGTGGATGCGGGCCAGCGTGTCGCCGGGGATGTATTTGCGCGTCTCCGCCAGCGCCTCGTCCGAGGCCTGGGCGATTGGGCGCGGCCTGTCCTGTTCGGCCAACCGCGACAGCGCGAAGCGGCGCAGCTTATAGATACGCGGGTACACCAGCACGTCCACGAAGTCGTGGCGGGAAGCGGAGACGGCGAACAGCCGCATCGCGTCCCTTACGACGATCTTTTCCATGCCCAGACGGTACGCGCCGCGGTATTTGAACTGCACCGGCAGCATCCGCTTCTCGCGGCGGCCGGGCAGCAGCGCGAACCGGATCGGCTCGGGCTGGGCCTCCAGCCCCTCGCACGCGCGCGGCTTCGCCTCGATCCAAGGCACGGGCAGGAAGCTGAAATTGCGCAGGCTGATGCCCCAAGACGTGGCCTCGCCCTTGTTCAGCGATACCTGCCTGACGTTCTGTGCCAGGTGCAAAAAGCGCGACGCGGCAAACGCGTGCGCCAGCGAAACCGGCAGCACCACCAGACACAGGTAGAGCAGCGCATAGGCCATGCGCCCGCCGATAAACAGCACCAGCAGCGCCGAGCCCAGCAGCATCAGGCTGTAGGCGATCCGCGCCGAACGGGCTTCCGCCTTCGGCGTTTTCTGCTTCTTTTTCGGTACTTTTTCTTCGATATCGTTCATTTATCCGCTTACCGCGACCTTACCCAAAATCGCTTCGATCACATTTTCCTGTCTGACGCGCCTCAGACGCGCCTCCTGCCGCAGGATCAGCCGGTGCGCCAGCACCGGGGCGGCCATGCGCTTGACGTCGTCCGGCAGGACGAAGCTGCGCCCCTCCAGCAAAGCCCACGCCTGCGACGCGCGGAACAGGGCCAGCGACGCGCGCGGCGACGCGCCCAGCTCCACGTCGGGATGGCCCCGCGTGGCGCGCACGATTTTCGTGATAAAGGAGTACAGGCTGTCCTCCACGTTGATGGCGCGGACGCCCTGCTGCAGCGCGACGATGTGATCGGCCGCGGCGACCGGCGAAAGGTCGTCCAGCGGGTCGTCGGCCTTGAAGCGGCGCAGGATGGCCTCCTCCTCGTTCTTCTCCGGGTAGCCCAGCGTCAGGCGCATCAGGAAGCGGTCCATCTGCGCCTCGGGAAGCGGGTATGTACCCACATATTCCAGCGGGTTCTGCGTGGCCACGACCATAAACGGCGGGCCTACGCGGCGCGTTACGCCGTCGACGGTGACCTGGCTCTCCTCCATGACCTCCAGCAGGCTCGCCTGCGTTTTCGGCGAGGTGCGGTTGATTTCGTCGGCCAGCACAAACGAACTCAGCACAAGCCCCGGGCGGTACTCAAACTCCCCGAGCTTCGGGTTGAACAGCGAAAACCCCGTGATATCGGACGGCAGGATATCCGGCGTGAACTGGATGCGGCGGAACGAACAGTCCAGGCTTTTGGCCATGGCCGCCGCCAGCGACGTCTTCCCCACGCCGGGGATATCCTCGATCAGCACATGCCCCTCGCACAGCAGCGCCGCCAGCGCCAGCTCCGCGGCCTCCTGCTTGCCGACCAGCACCTTTCCGATGTTTTCAATGATCGCCTGACAGATTTGCCTGCCTTTTTCGACGCTTGTCCCCTGCATAACCTTTTTTCCTCCCAGTTTTTATACAAGGGCCACCGGCCCTTGCGATCCACCGGGAACTTACCCCCAAACCCCCGTTGAATACATGGCTGCCAAATCCTTGGGTCTGCTAGAAAATCAAATTCACCAGCTTATCGGGCACGACGATGGCCCGTTTCGGCTCCCGGCCCTGCGCGATGGCGGCCACGCGGGGGTCGGCCAGCGCGGCGGCGACGACGTCGGCCTGCGCGCTGCCGCGCGGCAGCGTGACCGCCGAGCGCAGCTTCCCGGCGACCTGCACCGCCATTTCGACCGTCTCGTCCAGCGTCTTGGCCACATCGTAGGACGGCCACGTCTGCGACGACAGCAGCCCGCCCGCGCCGTACTTCGCCCACAACTCCTCGCAGAGATGCGGCGCGAACGGGTTCAGCAGTTTCAGCAAGATCTGATAGTCCGCCCACGAGCATTTTTGCGTCGCCATTTCGTTGGTCAGCGTCATCAGCGCGGCGATGGCGGTGTTGAATTTCAGGTTTTCCATGTCCTCTGTGACCTTCTTGACGGTCTTGTGGACCAGCCCCTCCAGCACCGGGGTGGCCTCCTTGCCGGGGTGCAGGTTCTCCTGCAAGCCCCAAACGCGATCCAGAAAGCGGCGGCTGCCGACGATGGCTTTGTCCGACCAGCTTACGGCCTTTTCAAAATCCCCGATAAACAGGATCACAAGGCGCATGGTGTCCGCGCCGTATTTATCCACGATCTCCATCGGGTTGACCACGTTGCCGGCGGATTTGCTCATCTTCTCGCCGTCCGGCCCGAGGATGATGCCGTGCGCGGTGCGTTTCTTGTACGGCTCCGGCATGGGCACAACGCCGATATCGTACAGGAACTTATGCCAGAAGCGGCTGTACAGCAAGTGCAGCGTCGTATGCTCCATGCCGCCGTTGTACCAGTCCACGGCCATCCAGTATTTCAGCGCCTCCTGCGAGGCCAGGGCCTTTTGGTTGTGCGGGTCGCAGTAACGCAGGAAATACCAGCTTGAGCCCGCCCACTGCGGCATCGTGTCCGTCTCGCGCTCGGCCGCGGAGCCGCAGACGGGGCAGATCGTCTCCACCCAGCCGCGGATGGCCGATAAGGGGCTTTCGCCCGTATCGGCCGGCTCGTAGCTCTCCACCTCGGGCAAAGTCAGCGGCAGCTCGCTTTCCGGCAGCGGGACCATGCCGCATTCCGGGCAGTGGATGATCGGGATCGGCTCGCCCCAGTACCGCTGGCGCGCGAACACCCAATCGCGCAGCTTGTAGTTGACCTTGCTGACGCCCAGGCCCTTTTCCTCCAGCCAGGCCGTGATCTTCTTCTTGGCTTCGGGGACTTCTAAGCCGTCCAAAAAACCGGAATTGACCATCAAGCCGCTCTCGGTGTCCGTATACGCCTCTTTGCGCACGTCGCCGCCCTTGACGACCTCGATGATCGGAAGCCCGAATTTTTTAGCGAACGCCCAGTCGCGCCCGTCGTGGCCCGGCACAGCCATGATCGCGCCGGTGCCGTAGCTCATCAGCACGTAGTCGGAGACAAAGACCGGTATCTCCCGGCTATTGACGGGGTTGACGACCATCAGGCCGTCCAGCCGCACGCCGGTCTTGTCCTTGTTCAGCTCGCCGCGCTCAAAGTCGCTCTTGCGGGCGGCGTCGGCACGGTAGGCGTTGACTGCTTTACTGTTGCGGATCGAGCTTTTATAGGTATCCAGCATCGGATGCTCGGGCGAGACGACCATGTAGGTCGCGCCGAACAGCGTGTCCGGGCGCGTCGTATAGACGCGCAGCGCGTAGTCAGAGCCGCCCTCATTTTGCACGGGCTTGCCGTCCGAAACGACGGCAAAATCGACCTCCGCGCCCTCACTGCGCCCGATCCAGTTTTTCTGCGAAAGCTTCACGCGCGAGGGGTAGTCGACCGTGTCCAGATCGTCCAGCAAACGCTGGGCGTAGGCCGTGATCTTTAGCATCCACTGGCTCTTGTCGCGCCGCACGACCTCGCTGCCGCAGCGTTCGCAGCCGCCGTCGACGACCTCCTCGTTGGCCAGCACGCACTTGCAGGAGGTACACCAGTTGACGGGCATATTGGACTTGTAGGCCAGGCCCTTCTCAAACAGTTTCAGGAAAATCCACTGCGTCCACTTGTAGTATTCCGGGCTTGTCGTGTCGGCCTCGCGGCTGTAGTCGAAGCTGTACCCCAGCGCCTTGGCCTGCCCGCGGAACGTGGCGATGTTGCGCCGCGTGACCTCGGCGGGGTGTATCTTATTGGCGATGGCGTAGTTCTCGGTGGGCAGGCCGAAGGCGTCCCACCCGATCGGGAACAGCACGTTATAGCCCTGCATCCGCCGCGCGCGCGCCACCGCGTCCAGCGCGGTGTACGGGCGCGTATGCCCGCAGTGCAGCCCGGCCCCGGACGGGTAGGGGAACTCCACTAGGGCATAGTATTTCGGCTTCTCCGAACGGTTGGAGGCCGCGAACGCGCGGGCTTCCTCCCATTTGGCCTGCCATTTCTTCTCGATGGCTTTCGGGTCGTAGCGGCTCATCTGGCACACCTCAAGATTTTATAATTCGGCGGGGTCCCATGCCTTGGCGTCACTCCACAGGCGTTCGATCGCGTAAAATTCGCGCGTCTCCGCCAGAAAGACATGCGCCACGACCGAACCGAAGTCCAGCAGGACCCAATTCCCGGCATGATGCCCCTCCACATGGTGCGGCAGCACGCCCTGTTCTTTCAGCTTCATTTCGCACTCGCCGACGAGCGTGCGGATGTGCGTGGTCGACGTGGCGGTGGCGACCACGAAGAAATCCGCCAGCACGGTCAGGTCGCCGACCTCCAGCACGCGGATGTCCACACCGCGTTTATCATCCAGCGTCTTGTGGATCAGTTTTGCCATTTCCCTTGGCGTCATGGGCGTTCCTCCTGTTATTTGGCTATTGCGCGACGTAATCGGCGTGGATCATATCGCGCGGGATGTCCGTCGTATAGGGGTTGATCGTGGCGTTCAGAAACTCGTACATTTCCTCGACCTTGACATACTCGTACCAGCCCCCGGTCTGCGGGTCCTTATAGCTCTTGGTCGGGAGCGTGTGGAAGAAAATGTTCTCGCTGGGTATCTTGGTCATTTCGGTCGCAAACCATGTCATTTCCCACGTTTCCAGCGTGGTTGTGACATTTTTGTCAAAAATATCGACAAATTCGGGTATCTTCGAGATATTTTTCGGCGTCAGCATCTGTTTGGCGGCTTCCGTCAGGAACCGGTGCTGCATCTGCATACGCCCGTAATCGTCATGGCTGACGCCCGCCGCGTTGTTGTTCGTATATCCGCGATACCGCAGCAGCATCAGCGCCTCTTCGCCCTTTAAGACCCGCTCCCCTGCTTTCAGGTCGATGTTCTCGTTCAGCACAAACATTCTTATGGGGACGTTGAACCGGACGCCGCCCACGGCGTCGACGGCCCGCTTGAAGGCGTTGGCCGGGACATAGACCGTCTTGTTGGCGATGATGCCGGTCAGGTTATAGATTTCCAGCGCCAGAGCATCCATGCCGGAGCCTTTCTGGGTCCGCTCGCCCAAGGCGCGGATGGAGTTGATCTTCCTGCGCCTGCCGTCGACCATAATGGCGGTGTCGCGCGGGATGCTGACCACGTTTAGGGTATGTTCCTTGTAATTCAGCGCGCCCAGCATGATCGTATCGGTATTGCCGCCGTCATAATTCGCCGCGCCCAGGATCAGGCGGATGTCGTTGTTGAACGCCAGCGACTGCGGCTCCGCTTCCGGCGGTTCCGTGTAACCGGAGGGATGCGGCGTTTGCTGTTCCGGCGGGAGGGTCGGCTGCGGCGGAAGGGTCGGCTGCAACGGGAGCGGCGGTATTCTGGGCCAGAAAAAATACGCCAGCGTCAGCGCGCCGATCAGCAGCACGCCGCCGATGGAGCCAAGGATGATTTTCAGCTTCTTGGACTTTGGTTTCCGCTCCGCGCGGGGCTTTCCGGCCCGTTTCCCGCGCCCGGCTTTAGACGTTTTCGGGGGTTCGGGCGGTTCGGTTCCCGCGCCGTTTTTACGGGCGACCCGTTTTCCGTTTTTCATATTCAGTATCTCCATAACCCTATAA
>Ga0082212_10013198_pt1 | contig 10346 bp, 7 predicted proteins | sample TergutNt197P3_FD_71548 | JGI IMG/M metagenome (GOLD analysis project Ga0082212, IMG submission 71548) | Neocapritermes taracua P3 segment gut microbial communities from Petit-Saut dam, French Guiana - Nt197 P3 | ecosystem: Host-associated > Arthropoda: Insects > Digestive system > Gut ...
AAAGCGGCGAACAGCATCCGCATCAGGCGCAGCAACCGCAACCCCTTGAATTGGCAAAATAACAACGTTGAAATACTATGGTTAAGTTCGGCAATTACATCATCGAAGGAAACGGAAAAAATGATTCTCTCGGTACAGGACGGCGGAAGTCTTCCGTTGCCAGAGTGCGAGTCCGGTCAGGGAGCGGCAAAATCAGCATCAACGCAAGGGAATTGGACGAGTTTTTTAAGACCGTCCAGTTGCGCAACGCCGTGATGGCTCCGCTTATTCTTACGGGCAAAGAAGGGGCTGTCGATGTGCTGATCCAAGTCGAAGGAGGCGGAACGACGGGACAAGCGGACGCTTGCAAACTCGGCATTGCCAGAGCCATCAGAAAGTACGATCCCGAAACGGAACCGGCTCTCCGCGAACACAGCCTTCTCACTCGTGATGCACGAGAAGTCGAACGTAAAAAGTACGGACTCCGAAAAGCACGCAAGGGAACGCAGTTCTCGAAACGGTAGTGCGGAGTATTTCGTTTCATTCAGGAAAATCGAGTGGGGTCAAATCCTTGTAAAAGACCGTTCTCGGCGGCTTGACCGTTGCGTCAAGCACCACTTCGGCACGGTGAAACAGCGGCTTTCCTTCAAAAAAACCGGCAACCTGAATGCGATACACATCGCCGCCCGTCGTCAATCGACGTTCTAACGTCTTCATCATATCTGAATCCACAATTCCTTCCGCCAAGAGCCAGACGGTATGCCGTTGCGTCTCCGAACCGGTTTTTCGCCGCTCTAAAATTGCCGTAACCAACTCCGGTGTCAATTCGGGCACCGCTTCGAGAACCAGCCGCGGTGCTTCATTCACGTTGATCCGACCGCGTACCACGATGGCGGAGTCCGTTGTCGCTTCGTCCAGCAATCTTAAAAACCGGTCGTATTTCATCGGGTCGGCACAGGAAAACGGACTCGGCAACGTTTCCGCACCCACCGTGAGATCGACATCCAAAAGATCAACCGGATTACCGATATTCCCCCGCGTATTTCGCCACGCCAAAATATATTGAACGCTTTCCTCATCGAGTTGGTGCAATCGAAGTTGCGATTCCAAAAATTCCAAGTTGCCTTCGTTCAGATATATTCGGACAACGCCTTGTGCATTGACGATTTTTTCGGCACTGTACGGCGTGAGGAAAAATTGCCAAGCCGATGCGTTGCCGGAAGAAGAACCGGCGTTACCCGAAAGAGAGCCGGCGACTATGTCGCTAGTTGTTTCCCACGGCAACGGCGCAAAAGGGTCATCGAAGCCGTTCGGTGAAGCAACCTTTCGCCTCAGTACCGACTGCGTTGTTCCAAACGTTAATTGATTATCTTCACCGAAGAGCATCGTTCGTTCGACATCCCGAATGAGCAGCAGTTCTTCCAGTGCAATCGGCACAGCATTGCGCGGGCGGTACGATTTTTCTTGCTGTCGATAGTATGCCGACTCTGCTCCTTGCGGTCGGGCATCATCATCGGCATCGAGCCAGTCGAGGATTGAATCAACAACCGACGGGGGAATGCCGGGCAACTTTTGCAATGCCGCTACGCCCCTGCCTGCCGATTCGGTTTCCCAAGCGAGAATAGTTTCGAGACTCAACTTTGCCGATTCGCGTGTTAAGCCGAAACGCACGCCTTTGAGTTGATCCTGTTCGCATCGGGGAGAAAAGACGGTAAAGCGAGCAGCTCCGAAATCGAGGGGAGTTAATCGTGCGGGAACGACTTCAACACCGCAAAAGTATTCGGGATTGTCGAGGAGATCAGGATGTGTCGGATCGTCGATGGCTTTGGCGGCGGCATCGACACCGGACTGCACGACTTGAATCAGTTGGGCGGTATGACCATTATGAACGACGATTTTGTACTCAATGGTCGCCATTCCAACCAATCCTAACGAAATGGCGGCGAGAATAGCAACGACTAAAGCAACGAAAAATAAAGCCATAGAGCAGTAGCCTCGTGTGTTATACTGTTAGGGAACAGTTTAACAAGACTTTGTTCCCTACGTTTTCCAACCGATTTTTGTCTTATTGTGCAGTCCGAAATCGGCTACAGTGTTAGATGGTAATCCATTCAGTAAACATTGTCAAGAACGCAAGGAGAAACAGCACGAGGTGTGCAAGTTCATTTTTTTCGTCACTCCTGCGGGAGTCCAGAGAAACAAGGTTAAAATCTCTCGTCCGGATTCCTGCTTCCGCAGGAATGGCAGAGTTTTGGGGGCTATGACTTGTCCCGTGCCGCATTGACAGCAAGAGTAAAATCCCCTACAATGCCCCCCTGCAACGCCCCGTTGCTTTGAATCTCATTCCGCCAGTCTGATCCAAATATGACGTTCGTCTATCCGTTAGCCTGGTTTCTTCTCCTGTTGGCAATCCCCATCATTCTGTTTTTCATTCTGAAAATCAGATTGCGGCAGGTGCCGGTCTCGACGACGATGTTTTGGCAACAGGTCTTTGAAGAACGCCGATCACGTTCTCTCTGGCGGCGGTTTCGACATCTGCTCTCGTTGCTCCTCTGTCTGCTCTTTTTGGCGGGACTCGTCGGTTCCGCTCTGGAACCCGTGTCCGAATCGCAAAAAAAAGCAGCCCGATGCGTCATCGTCGTGGACAACTCCGCCAGCATGAATGCCCACACACCGGGACAGCGAACCCGACTCGACCAAGCAAAAAAGGAATTGCAGACGCTCCTAACAACGACCGATGTCGCTCGGCAAACGGCAATTCTCACCGCCGGAGGACATCCGCAAATCGCCGTCGGATTTACCGATCATCTCGGTACGCTACGGCGAGGAGTTGAATCGATTCCTCCCACCGATCACCCCACCGCTTTGGTCGAAACGGTTGAACTCGCCTTGCAGTTGACGGCGGCGGAAGATGATTCGTCGATCCTTGTCTTGACAGATGGAAACACGCCCGGTCTGACTCCGTTTGAATCATCACCGAAGGTGCGTTTTTTCCCGATTGGCGAACCCACCGACAACATCGGCATTACCCGTTTTCAACCTCGCCGTTCACTGGGAGATGCTGTCGGCTATGAAATTCTCGTGGAAACGGTCAATCACGGCACCGAATCTGCTTCGGTGCGGCTCGAAGTCGAACTGGATGAGCGGATTATCGATGTCATTCCCTTGACGTTGGAGCCGGGGCAACCGCAGACGACGATTGTTCGCGATGTAACCCCGGACGGCGGTCTGCTTCGGGCAAGTTTGAAAGTAACCGATGGTGCCGCCGATGCTCTGCCGACTGATGATACGGCAATCGCTTTTTTGCCTGCCCGACCGACGCAGCAGGTTTACGTTTACGGCGAGGAACACTTTTTTCTGCGGATGGTCTTGGATTCGCAACCGAACACCGATCTGCATTTTCTAGCCGAAACTCCCGAACGAGTCCCGGAAAATGCCGTCTTGGTGTTGCATCGAACCATTCCAGAGATGATTCCGTCGGGAAACGTGTTGATCATTGATCCTCGAAATTCCTGCGATCTTTTCGAAGTCGGCGAACCGCTCGATATGCCGATTGTTGCCAAAGTGAGTCCGTCTCCGTTGATGAAGTTCGTCAACTTGCTCAATTTAATGATACCGGGCGCAAGAACCATCACGCCCAACGACGATTTTGAAAACCTGGCGGAAACACCCGAAGAGAATCCAATTTATGCTCACGGACAGTTGGCGGAGCGGGATGTTTTGGTGTTGTCTGCCGATTTGGATCGGAGCGACTTGCCGCTTCGGACGGCGTTTCCGATTTTGGTGTCGCAAGCCTTGAATCACTTTCGGGGAAGCGGCGGCGAATTGGAAAAAGCGTATTCAACAGGAGAGCCGGTGCGTGTGTCGCTTGCCGAGTTGCGATTGCGTGCACAAACAAAAGCCGGAATGGAGCATAGCGCAATGACGGCGGGTGTTATTCTCCGCTCGCCGACTGACATTGAGCAGTCTTTTCCGGTCAAGTCGGGCATTGTTTCGCTCGGAGCGCTCCCGGAGTGCGGCGTTTGGGAAATTTTAGAAGCGGGGGGCGATGTCCCGCTCTTGCGAATTGCGTGCAATTTGACGAATGACGAGTCGAGCAATCTTCGGTTTGCGAATGAATCGTTTTACGCTCAACCGCCGGACACGGCGGCGTTGCGGAGTGGCATTCGACCAATTTGGTTTTGGCTCGCCCTGACTGCATTGCTGCTAACGATAGCGGAATGGATTTTATATCAACGTCGGTGGGTGGATTAGCAACGCAAGAGCGTCTATCGCTCACCATGCAATCACGGCATCGACCGGAAAATGGTCGGTCGGATACCGACCCTCACGTTGAGTGCGGATGATCTCCGACGAAACCGTTTTCAAACCCGGCGAAACGAAAATGTAGTCGATTTTTTCTCTGCCCGGCTTGTTGAAACCGTGAAAAGTTCCCACGTCAGTTGCATCTGGATTAGCCGACCGAAAAGTGTCCGTCAATTTGTACGGCGACTCCCAATCCTTTTCGTCGAGTTTCATCGTATCTCCTTGCATGTACCGAATGGCAGGACTCTTTTCGCCGCAATTCATGTCTCCCATAACAACCACAAGAATGTCCTTGTTTGTCCGTTCGGCAAGTCTGTCCATTAAAAGTTTTGCGCCGCGCTGCCGGGCTTCTTCGCTCATGTGGTCATAATGCGTGTTATAGACATAAAGTTTTCGTCCTGTCGGCTGTCCTTCGTGAAGTTCGTGAAAAAGAGCGACCGTAACGCTTCTCGTGCAACCGGCTTTGGGATCGGTCTTTGAACCGGCAATTTCCGGCGTGTCGGAAAGCCAAAACGTTTCCTGATCGGTATCATCCATTTTCCAGCGTTCCTTTTTGTAGAAAATCATCATCGCTTCGCCGACTTCGGGATTTTTTTCCCGCGACCGACCGAGCGAACCGTAGTCCGGCAGTTTGGAAGCGATATACGTGACTTGATTCCGTTCAGGATTAGTATCCATGACGGTTTCCTGCGTGCCGATGAAGTCGTAGTTTCCACTGACAATCACATCGGTCATAAAATCTTTTCGGTTTGACCAGTTGTTTTCGCCATCATTGGCAGTGGAACAGCGGACATTGATAGAGAGAACACGAATCGGATCGTCCGCAAAGAGACTGGAAAACGTAAACAGGAAAGTGATCAGAAAATAAAGCGGCTTCATAAGCGATACTCCTTAAAGATTGAAAACATTATACATGAAAATGCATGCGGGAACAATAACGCACCCCCGTCAATTTTACGGTTGCGTACTCCCATGCACGCCTTGACGAAAAGCCAATATATTGTAAATGATAACTCAAACAGCAAAGACGCTGTGGACTCTTCGTAGAGGGAGACCACAGCGTCTTTTTTTGGGGAATTACTTACATTGACTCCATCTTTTGTTTTTTAATGCGGAAGGTGCGGAAACAACGGAATAAATGCGGAAATTTATTAAGGATTTTCCGCGATTTCCGCCTTTTCTGCACTTTCCGCATTGAAAAAATGACGGAAAACGACTCTGGGGACTCAAATCACTAATTCCTTTTTTTTGGTTTGCCATTGCAGAATGGAGAGTAAGAATACTATGAAACCAACCAAACGTGTCCTCATCATCGGTGCCGGTTTAATCGGCTTGAAATGTGCCGAAGGAATCCGCAACAGAGTATCGCAGATCACGGTACTCGATCTTGCACCGAGAATTTTGTCCAGTATTCTGGACGACGATGGTGCAAAGCAAGTTCAAAACCATCTGGAAAGCAAGGGCATCGAGTTTCGGCTTGGATGCAGTGTCAAACGGTTTGAGCAAAACACTGCCATCTTGGAAAGCGGAGAGACGATCAACTTCGATGTTCTCGTCCTTGCTGTCGGGGTACGTCCGAATACCGGTCTGTTGAACGGCGTGGCAAAAATTGACCGAGGGATTGTCGTCAATGAAAAATCTGAAACGAGCGTCCCGGATATTTATGCGGCAGGCGATTGTACTCAAACGCTTGATCGGTCGAGTGGTCAAAACAAGATAATGGCACTTTTACCGAATGCCTATATGCAGGGAGAGTGTGCCGGCGTTAATATGGCTGGCGGTGATAAACATTTCGACAAGGCAATTCCGATGAATGCGATTGGATTTTTTGGCTTGCACGTCATCACGGCGGGAAACTATACCGGCGAAGTTTATGCCGAAAGCAAGAACGGCAACTACAAACGTTTGTTTTACGATAACAATAAACTCACCGGCTACATTCTCATTGGCAATGTGGAAAAAGCCGGTATTTATACGAGTTTGATTCGTGAACGAACGCCATTGGACAGCATCGACTTTGCTCTCGTTTGCGAAAAACCGGGGCTGATGGCGTTCACCAAAGAAGAGAGAATGGCAAAATTGGGAGGAGGTGTAACATGAACATCTCGGCAAATGACAAAACAACATCAGAGCCGCAATAGCGAGATGGCACAAAAACGTACAAGAGCGGCATACGCTCTTTGTCCGCTTCTTTCAAACTTTGCTCCCTTTTCTTTTTCGCCATTTTCCGGTACACTATGGGAACCTAACTTTTTCGGATTATGTCGCCGAAGTTTCCAATTATCATTCGCCGGAAACTCGACCGCCTCCAACGGTCGTTACGTTTCTACGCCGCACTCAATGGAATTGCCGCCCTACTCCTGACGGTCATTCTGCTCTGCCTCCTCGATTTCGCCTTCGACCGGTTCTTCGAATTTCCCTTGCTTCTCCGGGCAATCATTTTTCCGCTTTTGGTCGCAACCACCGCCTATGTTTTCGGCGAACGCATCATGTTCCGGTGTTTTGCCGTTATCCGCCGCGATCAACTCGCCACTGCTCTGGAACATTACGTGCCGAAATTAAACGAAGCCCTCGTTACCACCGTCGAGTGGGGAGACAACGAAGAAGTTGATGCCGAACTGTTGCAGCAAACGATTGACGAAGCCGCCGTTGCACTGCGCGGCGTGAACGTTCACCGCTTCTTCCGAATCGGTCACGTCTTTTCCCGATTCCTATTCAGTCTGCTTTGCGTTGCCGGCGTGACAGCGGGGTGCATGTACGATTCGGAAACCGCCTCCCTTTGGTTTTCCCGAAACATTCTGCTGTCGCAAAAAGAATATCCTCGGCGGTCGGAATTGTTTGTCGATGGTTTTCAAGACGGTCGAGTCCGCATCGGTCGCGGCGATTCCTTTACGCTCTCCATTCGTGCCAATACGGACAAGCCGAAGATTCCCGAAAGCATCCGAGTCCGCATCGGTACGCCGGAAGTCGGCTACCGAACGCTGCGCATCGACCAGTTCCGCACCGAAACGCGGGAAGGAACCCGATGGCGCGTCTTTTCGACGACCTTTCCCGAAATGCTGGAAACCGTCAATCTGCAAATTCGCGGTGCCGATTCCACGTTGAGCGGTTTGAGCATCGAAGTCGTTCCCACGCCGACGCTGACCGACATGGTGTTGAACCAAAACTTTCCCGATTACATGCAGCGTTCGAAACGTTCCGTACCGCTGACGGGTCGCACGATGATTCCCGACGGCACGAACATCACGATTACCGCAAAATCGACGAAGCCGCTTCGGGAAGCGACGGCAATTATCAACCAAGAGGAAACGTTACTCACGCCGGAGTCGAGCGGACTTTTCGATGAAATTATTTTGACGTTGCCGCCGTTGCGAGAGGAAACGACGGTCGATTTTCGCCTGACCGACATTGATTCGCTTACGAATCGGCATCCGATTCGGGTGGACTTGGGAGTCATCAAGGATCAACCGCCGATTGTTACCGCTCGGTTGGAAGGGATCGGACCCGCCATCACGCCGGAGGCGGTTTTGCCGATTGCCGGTGAAATCACCGACGACAATGGATTGGCAACCGCAGTGAGTCGATACACGACGGAACCAGCACCCGCAATCGTTGCCGAAATAGAAACACCGCCGACGGAAACGCCAGCAGAAACGGTGCGTGAACCGGCGGAAGGAATGGTGCCGATTGCCGGAGTCACGCCGGGACAGACGCTCTTGCCGCTGGAACAGACGTTTGCCGTGTTGCCGCTGTCGATGTTGCCGGACGATAAGTTGGTGCTTTTCGTCGAAGCAAGCGATTTGTATAACTTGGACGACTCCGAAGGACAAGTCGGTACAGGTCCTCGTTGGTTGCTGGAAATTGTTACGCCGGAGAAACTCAAAAATCTGCTGGAAACGCGGGAAATCACGCTCCGGCAACGCTTTGAAGTCATGATCGGCGAAGTCGAACGGACGAAAAGTATTATGTGGGATTACTCGCTGGAACCAACGGAACAGCAAGTTCAGCAGGCGGAAGCGATGACGTTGGAAAGCAAGGAAAATGAAACAGAAGCGGAACAAGAAATCCGACAGCGGGAATTGGAAGCGAGCAAACAGAAATTGTTGAACACGATCAATACGGAACAATCGGAGTTGGGAACGTACCACATTTCCCGAATGCTTCGGGACACGCACAAGGAAGTGTACGATTTGCAGGGAATTGTCGATGCGTTCAAAACGATTCGGCAGGAGATGATAAACAATCGGATTTTTTCGGAAGACGAGCGCAAGCGGATTGATCTGGAAATTTTGCAACCGATGCAGGAGTTGATCACGGACAATTTTCCCGGCATTGACGAGTTGCTGGGCGTATTGAATCAGATGCTGTTGAATCACGCAGCGGCGAATCGACCTTTGGCTTTGGAGGAGCGGCGGAAGATTTTGGCACAGTTCGATTTAACGCTCCTAAAAATGACGGCGATTCGAGACAAGATGGCTTCGATGGAGAGTTTCAACGAGGTGATTGAACTGTTGCGTTCGATTATTAAGCAGCAGCAGCAACTGAAAACAGAAACGCTCGAAGAACACAACCAACGGTTGAAAGACTTGTTGGATTGACAGAACAAAAGGAGCGGCACCCGCAAGGGTGCCGGTTAAATGACTCGCTGGTCAACGACTCGTTTCGCTTTCCCTTCGCTTCGGGGAATCGAACCCGGCTGCACCAACGACACCTTGGCATGAATACCCGTAATCTGGTGAATCACATGCCGAATACGATGCTGGAACGCTTCAATCTCGCCGACCTTATCGCTGAACATCTCCGGTCGCACTTCGAGTTGAATTTCGATGTTGTCCAAACCGCCGAACTCCCGCGTCAAAATGATTTGATAGTGCGGTTCCGCTCCTTCGACTTGCAACAGTGCCGCCTCGATCTGACTCGGAAAAACATTGACTCCGCGAATGATTAACATATCATCACTTCGGGCGGCAATTCGTCTCATTCGGCGAATCGTGCGCCCACACGGACACGGTTCGGTCATCAAACAGGTCAAATCACGAGTCCGGTAACGGATCATCGGCATCGCAAAACGATCCAGCGTCGTGAAAACGAGTTCACCGACTTGACCGTCGGGAAGCGGTTCCAACGTTTCGGGATCAATGATCTCAGGATAAAAATGATCTTCGAAAAGGTGAGTGCCGTTTTGGTGAACACACTCCGCACCGACACCGGGACCGCAAATCTCCGTGAGACCGTAAATATCGTATGCCTTAATGTCCGCTTCGGCTTCGATTCGTTGCCGCATTTCGTCCGACCAGGGTTCCGCTCCAAACGCCCCGACTCGCACCGGCAATTCCCGAAGGTCAACTCCCATTTCCTTTGCCTTGTCAATGATATGCAGAAAATAGGAAGGCGTACAGGAAATCACCGTCGCTCCGAAGTCCCGCATGAGCATCACTTGCCGCTCGGTATTGCCGCCGGAAATCGGCACCACGGTAACGCCGAGGGCTTGTCCGCCGTCGTGCAAACCGAGTCCGCCGGTGAAAAGTCCGTAACCATAAGCGTTCTGCAAAATATCGCCGGGACCCACGCCGTAGCCGCACAATGCCCGCTGGACCCCTTCCGACCAAACGGCAAGGTCTTCCTGCGTGTGGGCAACGACCACCGGCTTGCCCGTCGTGCCGCTGGAAGCGTGCATCCGAACAATTTTTTCCATCGGAACGGCAAAAAGTCCAAACGGATAAGTGTCCCGCAACACCTGTTTCGTAACGAATGGCAACTTGTGCATATCGTCGAAACTTTTGATGTCTTCGGGCTTGACGTGCAGATGTTCCATCTGGGAGTGATACCAGAGACTGTTTTCGTAGGCGTGGCGCAGGATGATTCCAAACTTTTTCCATTGGAGTTCCCGAAGCCGACCCGGCGTGAGGTAATCGAGGTTCGTAACCGAACCAAGCGGTGAATGTGTCGGACGAGAAGAGTCAGTCATTGTCGAAAAAACGTTCAAAATAAAAAATGTCAGTGCCAAATGGTATTATACTACACGATACAGTAACACGTCAATAATTTTACGTTTTCTTCTT
>Ga0082212_10013199_pt1 | contig 10346 bp, 9 predicted proteins | sample TergutNt197P3_FD_71548 | JGI IMG/M metagenome (GOLD analysis project Ga0082212, IMG submission 71548) | Neocapritermes taracua P3 segment gut microbial communities from Petit-Saut dam, French Guiana - Nt197 P3 | ecosystem: Host-associated > Arthropoda: Insects > Digestive system > Gut ...
CATAAAAATTTCCGGTTTGCCAAAGCTGCGCCGGTCCTTTCTGCCCAAAAACGGAAGGAGGCGTCAGTTCCTTCCTGCCCGCCGGTACTTAATGTAGCGGAAACACAAATTATTGTTTTATTTGATTCAAACAGGGCGTCTTTTAAAGAGGAGGCAATACTGACCGGGGTAACGGTAAACGTTACCCATGGATCATCCTGGAAACCGCTTTTTTTTTCCAGCCAAAAAACATTATTATCATCTTCCGGCCCTGATTTTGAGGTGTCAAATTCCAGAAAGGCTCCGCAGATTACGGCTACAGATTCTAAACGCCGTAGTATTGCGCTGATTTCCCAGGCTGTTGAATCTTCCCTGCCGGCAGACTCTGTTATATTGTTTACCTGTTCAATAAGTGTATTGATTGCTTGTACCATTTTTTCCAATGGCTGTCTTAATATGCCCAGCGGATCGGCCACGTTTCCTTTTGTAAGCCGAAAAAGCCCTTCTTGGCCGCAAAGGGCCAAAGCAGCTGTATCGGCTTCTTCTGCTGCATTGCGGAGGCTGGAAATTATTTTTGGTATTTTCCGGGGCAGCACTGTAAATTCGCCGGTAAGCCGGATCAGCAGCCCTGTTTCCATGGTTTTCCTCTTTCTGTACAGGCGGCCTAATGAACGGTTAATTCCCGGACGGCTCCAGCTTTTTGAAAAAAAGGAAGTAGCAGAATCTTCTATAGTATGGGCTTCATCAATAATTACCCTGGTAAAAGGAGGAAGCACTACTATGGATTCATATCCTGCACCTTCGTGCCTGGCTGCAAGGTCTGCAAAAAGAAGGTGATGGTTTACTACCAGAATTTCTGCATCGGCCGCTTCTTTTCGGAGTGTCATAAAAAAGCAATCTCCCAGATAGGGACAGTGCAGTCCCGGACAGGTGTCGCTTTCGCTGCAAACGCGCAGCCAGAGGGCAGGTGAAGGAAGAAATGGCAGATCCGAGCGGCTGCCGGTTTTGGTATTTTCCGCCCAGGAACCAAGTAAATTTAATTCTTCCTGCCCGGTATTATCCAGTGCAAACAGCTGGTTGTAAGATGGCTCTATGAGAGCTTCTGCCAAACGTCTTCTGCATAGATAATTTCCTCTGCCCTTTACCAGTACACACTTTGCCTTTTTTCCCAAAGCCGAAAGGACCAGAGGTATATCTTTTTCGTAAAGCTGCTGTTGCAGCGTAATTGTAGCGGTGGATATTACAATCCGCTCGCCGGGTTTTTTACCGGTTCTGTTGTTTTCGTCCAGGGCAAATTCTACTGCCGGAAGAAGATATGCAAAGGACTTTCCCACTCCTGTCCCGGCTTCCGCTGCAACAACAGCATCTTCGTTAAATGCTCTGACTATAAGCCGCACCAGATCCAGTTGTGCGTCCCTGCGCTCATAACCGGGGAGCTTTTTTGCTATGCCTTCTTCCAGGGCTGCACAAAGAAGGTCTGCATCCATTAAATTAATGCAGAATTATTAAGAGCTTTTGTTGCATCTTTTCCTGCACATAGTTCTACAAGAGCAAGGGCAAAATTTACGGCGCTGCCCGGGCAGCGGCTGGTAACAAGGGTGCCGTCAATTACTACTTTGTCTGCAAGCCAATTTCCTCCGTAAACCTGTTTTTCCATACCGGGGTAACAGGTAAAATTTTTCCCGTTCAAAAGGCCCAGGGGGCCAAGGAATACAGCAGGAGCAGCGCAAATGGCCGCAGTGGTCTTTCCTGCAGCAGCCATCTCTTTGTAAAAATTGCCAGCCGGGACACATTCAGCCAGATTGGAAGATCCTGGCATACCGCCCGGGACAAATACCATATCCCATGATGCAGCGTTTAGCTGGCCTGCCTGCTCCAGGTCTGCAATGGTGGTATCTGCAACAAGGATTATGCCGTGCGATCCTTGTACAGGTTTTTCTGTTCCAATTGCTGCAACAGTAACTGTTACGCCAGACCTGCGTAAATAATCTATGGGTGTTACCGCTTCTACTTCTTCAAAACCATCTGCTAGAAATGCAAGCACTTTTTTGTCCATTGTTATCCTCCGTAAGTTGTATTGTTAATATGAACTTTCTGTTATTATAATACAAATCCGGGGTTTTGATGAGGTGATTGATGCATAGAGTGCTGGAAAAACTAAAAAAGACAGGTATTATTCCTGTTATAATAATAGACGATGCCGCAAGGGCAGTTCCTCTGGCAAATGCGCTTATTGACGGAGGCATACCCTGCGCGGAAATAACGTTTAGGACTGCCCAGGCGGAAGAAGCCATGTGCAGGATAAACAAGGAAGTTCCCGGCATTCTTCTTGGGGCTGGTACAGTATTAACCACCGGACAGGCAGACAAGGCCATTGCTGCAGGGGCACAGTTTATTGTCAGCCCTGGTTTTAACCCTAAAGTTGTTTCCTATTGTACTGAGCAAGGAATCCCAATAACGCCAGGGTGCGTAACCCCATCGGATATTGAGCGTGCCCTGGAAATGGGTCTTGAAGTAGTAAAATTTTTTCCGGCAGAGCAGGCCGGAGGTCTGGAGTACATTAAAGCAGTTGCGGCGCCATATTCATCAATGCAATTTATTCCCACAGGCGGAATAAACGCCCAGAATATTGCCGTATACAGTGCGTTTAAAAAAGTACTAGCCTGCGGTGGCTCATGGATGGTAAATACAGAACTTATTAATGCCGGGGAATTTGAAAAAATCACTGCGCTTTGTAAAGAAGCAGTATTACTGGTTCAGAAAGCAAGGGGCAATTATGAATAAAATTATTGCCTTTGGAGAAATAATGCTGCGCCTTGCCCCGGAAGGTTATTACCGTTTTGTTCAGGCATCAAGCTATGGTGCTACTTTTGGCGGAGGCGAGGCAAATGTTGCAGTGTCTCTTGCAAACTTTGGTATGCCCGTTTCTTATGTTACCAGGCTCCCTCAACACGAAATAGGCCAGGCAGCGGTAAACAAACTTAGGGAATTCGGTGTTGACACTTCGCTTATTGTCCGCGGGGGAAACAGGGTGGGAATTTATTTTTTGGAAAAAGGAGCTTCCCAGCGGCCTTCCAAAGTAATTTACGACCGTGCCCATTCGGCTATTGCCGTGGCAGAGCCGTCAGATTTTAACTGGAAAGAAATTTTTAAAGAAGCGGCATGGTTTCATTTTACCGGCATTACCCCGGCCCTTTCTGACAATGCAGCAGCCATTGCCATGGATGCGTGTAAAGCTGCAAAAGATGCGGGAATAACGGTTTCCTGTGATCTAAACTACCGGAAAAATCTCTGGTCCCGCGAAAAGGCCGAAAAAACTATGGGCGGCCTAATGGAATATGTGGATCTTTGTATAGCCAACGAGGAGGATGCAGCGGATGTTTTTGGCATTAAGGCAAAGAATACAGATATTGTTTCCGGCGCATTAAACCGCGAAGGATATGTGGATGTTGCAAAAGCCCTTACCGAACGATTCCGGCTAAAGAACGTTGCCATTACCCTGCGTGAATCTATTTCTGCGAATGATAACAATTGGGCGGCTATGCTCTATTGCGATAGCTGCACTTATTTTTCCAGAAACTACGCCGTTCATATTGTAGATCGTGTAGGCGGCGGTGATAGCTTTGCAGCCGGTTTAATCTACGGAATGTTAAATAACATGCCCCCCCAGGAAAGCCTGGAATTTGCTGCAGCCGCAAGCTGCCTTAAACATTCTATAGAAGGGGATTTTAACCATGTTTCTGTAGACGAAGTAAAAAAACTCTCTGGCGGCGATGCATCAGGCCGTGTGCAGAGGTAAAAATGCATGTCTCCCGTAATTATACCCTGCCGTGGATAAATTTTTTCTTTGTATGCATTTGGCTGTTTACTGCTACGAACAGTTATGCCGCCGGTCCTGAAGCAGACACGGCAGACATACCGGCAGTGTCTAATTCAAAAGGGCCGCTGCTGGGCAAAAACCTGTTTATCCCTTTTTTACTGCATTACAATTTCCCGTCTTTACCGGCTTCGTCCGGGGAGCGGTACGATTTGCAATATCATTTATCCCTTTATTATACAAATGATGTTGATTATGCGGATAACGATGGATCCTGGCATAAGGTGAAACGTGATTATATCAGGGGTAATATTGCCAGAGATTATGAAAGCCTGGCTGTTGAACTGGGGCTTGCATACAATTTTTTAAAACAACTACAGGTTGGCATTGATATGCGGATGTACTCCTATTACGGCGGTTTTCTGGATATTATAATAGAAACCTTCCATGGTATTTTTGGTTTTCCAAACGCCGGCAGGGAGTTTTTTTTGCAAAACAAGTTGTATATCAATATCCCAAATGATAACGGTATTACAATGTTTTTGGATCAACCTGCTGTCTCGTTTGGAGATATAGACCTTTGGGGCAAATGGACTTTTTTTGAAAACGGCCGTGTTTCCCTTGGCATACTTGGCGCTTTTAAACTGCCCACAGGAAGGCTTGCGGCATTAAGCGGTTCTGATTATCCTGATGCGGCCATTGGGCTGCTTTTGGATTTTAGGGCTTTACAATATATAACACTTTTTGCACAGGCTGGAGCAGTATTTCCCTTTAACAAGTCATATACGATGTTTAACGGAATGGCAGGGCTGGAATTTCATCCATGGAAGTTATGGTCTATTATTGCACAAATGAATTTTAAGACTTCTCCAATTTCAAACAGCGAATGGAATTCCGCACATGGCGCATATTTTAGGGATTATTCGCTGATGCAGGGCAACTTCCTGTTAGGGGCTGTATACCGGAACAGGAATTTTAGATTACAGTTCTATCTTGAGGAAGATGCGATTAACCATCAAGGCACCGATATTACCTTTAATATCACTTTTTCCCGTACTATTAATTTAAAATGATACTGCATTGAACAACCTGGCAGATATCAGTTATAGTAGAAGCAGTGAAAACAGTTGTTATTGTTGATGAAAAAGCTTCTTTCCGGGAATATCTTAAAACCAGACTGGAAGATAACAATATCGAAGCCACTTCCGCAATAAACGGTTTGGATGGCATTACAAAACTAAGAAATATTATCCCCGATCTTGTAATTATGGATTACAATTTAAACCGTCCGGGTTGCATGGAGGTATTAAAACAAAAAAAAGCCAGTGCTGCCCTTGCCTCCATTCCGGTAATTGTTACAGCCCATCAGCTTGATCAAAAGAAGATTCTGGAACTGGTACCCTATAATGTAAAAAAGGTTTTTGCCAAGCCTGTAAAAATAGATGCTCTTTTTACAACCATCCAGGAAATACTTGGGGTATCATTTGCCGTTGATACAACCCCCGGAATAGTTGAAGTTCATGTAAACGAAGAAATAATATTTGTAGAAATTACTGAAGGGCTTAACCGTGACAAACTGGACCTTTTACGGTTTAAGATTACCGAGTTGATAGAATTGTACCAGATAAGGGTACCCAAGGTTATTGTTATGGTTAGCGGCTTTGCCCTGAGTTTTGCCGATGCCCCAAATCTTTCCAAACTCCTGAACAATATACTTAATGCATCCCATGCAAAACAGCGCAACATACGGGTTCTTACCAAAGATCCATATTTAAAGAACTATATTAATGATCAAAAAGAATACGAGAATATAGAAGTAGTAAGCAACCTCCAGTATGCTTTGGACGGACTATTAAAAGAACTGGATACTCTTGAAGACGGGGAAACCCAGGCTGTACTTATGGGAGATAAAGTACTTTCTGCAGGCGATTCAAAGGGCGAATCGGTGCAGCTCCGTTTTGACAAGGAAGTCCGTTTTGGCATAGAAGATGTAAAGGACAGCCTTAAAGGCATCTCCATTGCTACCGTAGATGATGATGAAACTATCCGTGAACTTGTAAAGCATACCTTTAATGGATTTGATATTGAGCTTAGTTTTTTCCCTGACGGTGCACAATTTATTTCTTCGCTGGATGTATTTAAATATGATTTAATTCTACTGGATATAATTATGCCAAGGGCGGATGGTTTTGCGGTTCTTAGGGAACTACAGGAACGGAGCATTGCTGTTCCGGTAATAATCCTTTCTACAATAAACCAGCGGGAAACAGTAATACGGACTTTTCAGATGGGGGTAAAAAGTTATCTTACCAAGCCATTAAAACCAATGGATATTTTCAAAAAGACTTTGGAAATACTCAGGGTTAATTTTTAATTATGAAAGATTCTTCTTTTCATATTCAGAGTACATATTATTATTTTTTTAAAGATTCCCGCTCCGCCATGGCCATTGCAGACAGGTGGGGAATTATTGTGGAAACCAATAGCCGTTTTAACGAACTTATCAATTCCCTGTCGGGTTCACCCATAGATATTAAGGGCAATAATTCGCGTCTGGATTCTGCACTTGATTTTTTACCCCTGCACGATTCAATCCGCTTTTCCAATCTTCTTTCCAAATTGGCTGACGATGATGCCGGTTCGGCAGATTTTAAAACCCCTTACCGGGACAAAAATGATGCGGTCCACTGGCTTAAAATTCATGCATGGAAAATGAAGATGGATCCAAGAGTCGATCTTTCGGGACGGGGAAATTTTATCGGGTTTATAATAAATGATGAAACTGTAGAAGTTGAAGCAGAAGAAAAGCTCCAGGAAGATATGAGGGTTGCCGAAAAAGCAATGGAAGCAAAAAGCCGTTTTCTTGCCTTAATGAGCCATGAGATTCGCACTCCTATCCAGACAATAATTGGAATGACTGAATTGCTGGAAGATACAAGTCTGAATAAGGAGCAGAGCGAATATGCCAGACAGGTAAAATTCTCTGCAGATGTACTGCTGTCGCTGGTAAACGATATTCTGGACTATTCCAAAATTGAAGCGGGAAAAATGGAAATTGAACGGATATCTTTTTGCCCTGCCGAAATTATAGAACAAGCAATAAACATGCTGTCCCAGGAAATTGAAAAAAAGGGAATAAGATCTATTTTAAACCTGGAACCGGATCTGCGCCGGAACATCATGGGGGATCCGGGGAAATTCCGCCAGATACTTATTAACCTGATAAAAAATGCAATTAAATTCACCTCTAAAGGATCGATTACCGTAAACGCTGCAGCTGCTTTGGGGGATGAGCACATCAGAACCATTACAATCTCTGTAGCTGATACCGGTATAGGAATTCCAAAAGAAGCCCGGGAAAGGCTTTTTACGACATTTATGCAGGCAGACTCTTCCCATACCCGCCGTTTTGGTGGAACCGGCCTTGGCCTGGCAATTTGCCATAACATGGTTGAACTGATGGGGGGAACCATAGAGATGGTCCCCAACAGGGAAGGCGGGTCAATATTCCGTTTTACTATCCCTGCAGAAGAAGCGGATCCGGATGTTGAGATCGATGAACCCGGACAAAGTTATAATGAAATTCTGGTTCAACCAGATATTCAAAAGGCCAGTTCAGCGGACGAATTTTTTACTGTTCCCGCAACCGCCTCCGGGGTAATGATTGTAGAAGACCATATGGTAAACAGGCAGCTTTTTGTCCTGATTATGGAAAAACTTGGCATACACCCAATTCAGGCTGAAGACGGAGTTGATGCATTGGAAAAGTATGATCCCGGACTGGATATAATTTTTATGGATATTCAAATGCCCCGCATGAATGGCTATGAAGCGGCAGCCGAACTGCGTAAACGGGGTTTTTCCAAACCGATCATAGCCATTACCGCCAGCTTGCTGGCAGAAGAAAAAAAACTCTGCTACGAAGCAGGATTTAACGACATCCTTCCCAAACCATTTAAAAGGCCGGACATTGAAACAATGTTCCGTAAATGGGCATGCCAATTGCCATTGGCGGATAAACCGGACAATGAAGAAAATCCTGCGGAATATACAAAAAATACCCAGGTGTTCAGCAGTGAAGAACTTATGGACACGTTTATGCAAAATACAGAAAGCGCCAAAACCCTTCTAACTCATTATCTGGAACGGAGTTCCGAGCAATTAAAAAATCTGCCGGGCTTAACAAAAGAAAAAAACTGGGAAGAAGCCCACCGTTCTGTTCATACTATTAAGGGCAGTGCCAGAACCCTTTCGGGGATGGAACTGGGAAATGCCGCTGCAGTAATGGAAAATGCGTATAAGAAAGTTGACCTTAACAGGATTAATGCATCCATGCCGGCACTTTATGAAGCATTTGAACGTTTTAAAAATGCTGCCGAGCAGTTCTTACAAACATGACCTTTCCTGCTAAACAACAAGAATTTTCCTGTTTGCATACACACACCATTTTTTGCGATGGTAAAACAGATGTAGAAACAATGTGCAAAGAGGCTTATTCCAGGGGCTTTGTGTCGCTTGGTTTCAGTTCACATGCTCCTATAACAAAAAAAACCGGGATAGAAACCAGCTGGCACATGAAAGATAATAAACTTAATGAATATATTGATACAATTGAAAAAGCAAAAAAACAATGGAATGGAAAACTATCAATTTATACAGGGCTGGAAGCTGATTATATAAATGGATATTGCAGTCCTGCCGATGCAGACATCCAGATGCTGCCGCTGGATTTTATTATTGGATCGGTGCATTATCTTATTTCACCAAAAAGCGGGGAGCCTTTTAACATTGACGAGTACCCGGATGGCTTTATTAATGTTCTGAAAGAATTTGACCATGATGGCAAAGCCCTTTGCGAAATGTATTACAACACATATAACAGCATGGTAAAAGACAGGGGCTGTGATATCCTGGGTCATCTTGACCTGATTAAGAAAAACAACGGGCGTTACAGGTTTTTTTCTCCTGAAGAAAGCTGGTACAAAAAGTGTCTGGCTGAAACAGCAGATTTAATTGCCTGTTCCCGTGCTGCAGCGGTTAACAGCAGTATAACAGCCGGCAGCAGCCATGCACCTGTCGTAGAAGTAAATACCGGTGCTATGATCCGCGGTTATACCACTGAACCCTACCCTTCGCCTGATATGCTTGCCCTGCTTGCTGAACGGGACATACCCCTTGTGTTAAACGCCGATGCCCATTCACCGGATCATCTGGGTGGATCATACATAGCAGCCTGCTATTTTATGCAAAAGGCAGGGTATTCCGGCATGGTATTGTTTCTGGGCCGGCAAAATGGAAAAGCCCTTTGGCAGGAAAGTCTGCTGTAATAATTCACAGGCTGCAGCTGTTAGCGGTTTCTTCGCTCATCGGCAGTTTTACATTCAATGCACATTAATGCGTATGGAATGGCCTCCAGTCTGTCCTGGGGTATTTTTTTTCCGCATTTCATGCATAGGCCATATTTGCCCTGTTCTATCCTGGTAAGGGCGGAATCAATGAGTTTAAGCCGTTTTAATTCCTGGGATCCCAGGGCTTCTATCATCTTCCGGTCGATATCATCGGAAGCGATGTCGGCCAGATCTTTGGGATCCATCCCTTCTACAATTTCTTTAAAATCCTCATTGCTGGCCACAAGGTTATCGATAATCTCTGATTTGAGTTCTGAAAGGGATAGTTTCATCCGTTCAATAAAATTTTTGTCCATAAAACCCTCTATATTTGTATTAATCGTTTGCGTACATTGCCGTATCTGCAGGATTTTGTCAAGTGGGTGATTGGTTTAGAATACTGGAGGGCGGGTAAGGTTGAATTACGGTGTTATTTATTTATAGTATAAGCATATGGAAGTACTGACCCTGGAAAACAAAGCTGATTCAGAAAAAGACCGTTGTTTGCGGCAAAAAGCCACTCCGGTTAAGAATTTTGACAGTGAAATGATACAAACTGCAGAAAAAATGATAGACGCCATGCATAAGGGCAAGGGGGTAGGCCTTGCCGGGCCTCAGGTAGGTATTTTAAAACGTATTTTTGTTACTCATGCGGAAGGGGATGAAATACGGGTATTTATTAATCCTTCCATTATTTGGACAAGCCAGGAACAGGCAAATATGGAAGAAGGATGCCTTTCGATTCCCGGATTTTATGCGGTTGTAAAACGGCCCGGTAAAATTAAAATACAGGCATGGAACGAAAAAGGCCGTGCATTTACGCTGGAAGTATCGGGAATGCTGTCCAGGGTAATTCAGCATGAGTATGATCACCTGGAAGGTATCCTTTTTATAGACAGATTAGAAGAAACCAAACGGGAAAAATATCTTGCCAGACTAGGTAAAAAAGCCAAACGGGAAAAGAAAAAATCACAGTCAATATGATCAATCCAAATTCCAAAGGGCTCAGAATCCTTTTTGCAGGCAGCCCTGCTATAGCCCTGCCTTCGCTGGAAAAGATAGCGAATACTGCAAAATCCGGGCGACTGGTTCTTGCCGGGGTTTTGACGAACCCTGACAAACGCAAGGGCCGTGGAAGTGAAACTCTGCCCTGCGAAGTTGGC
>Ga0082212_10013200_pt1 | contig 10345 bp, 6 predicted proteins | sample TergutNt197P3_FD_71548 | JGI IMG/M metagenome (GOLD analysis project Ga0082212, IMG submission 71548) | Neocapritermes taracua P3 segment gut microbial communities from Petit-Saut dam, French Guiana - Nt197 P3 | ecosystem: Host-associated > Arthropoda: Insects > Digestive system > Gut ...
GGAGATTCTTCGCCGCCCTTTACATCAAAGGGCGTGATCAGTAATGACACTAATCAGTGGTCACATAACTCCTGCCGGACGGCCGCAGGCTGCCCATGCGCCTGAACCGCCCGGTCACCACCCGTACAATTCCCAAAAGTCTTCGCTGCTTGCGTCTGTCGAGCCCCTGACGATCAGTTTATGCGGCAGGTAAACGACGTCTTTCGCGGGCTCGCCGCTGTTGATCAGGGCTATTACCCGTTCTACCGCAAGCGTTCCCATTTGATGATTCGGTATGTCTATAGTCGAAAGCGCTGGCGTCACAAGCGTTCCGGGATAGATATTGTCAAAGCCGATGACCGCGACGTCGCCGGGGATCGAACGCCCCGACTCCTGGATCGCGTGCATAGCCCCGATAGCGGACTGGTCGTTCATCGCGAACACCGATGATATGCCTGGCTGGCGCTCCAGAAGCCCGCGCATACAGGAGTAGCCCATCAGCGGCGAGAAATCCCCGTGGCTGACAAGGGCCGGGTCGTAGCTGACGTCCGCGTCGCGCAGCGCGTCCTTGTATCCCTGAAACCGCAAGCGGCACATTTCGGTGTTCATGGGCCCGGTTATCAGCGATATTTTCTTGTGGCCCAGCCCGGTAAGGTGCGTAACGGCGTCGTAGCCTGCCTGTCTGTTGTCGGATATGACGCAGTTGATCCTCGTGTCTCCGAATTTCTTGTCCAAGCTTACGACCGGGATGCTCCTGCCGTCGTGTTCAAGGCTGCTGAGATAGTCGATATACTCCGAGTGCCCCGGCGTTTCGTCGTCCGCCTGGGACAGGATGATCAGGCCGTCCACCATTGTGTCGCACAGCAGTTCGAGGCATTTTGCTTCATTTGAGAGGTCGCGGTTGGATTCGTAAGCGCAGACGGTGTAGTTGGCCATGAGCGCGGCTTCCTGTATGGCGGTCAGCAGCTGTCCTATGAATGTGTTCTTGAATGTCGTGACGATAACGCCGATCATGTTGCTGCGTCCGCCTCTGAGCCTGCTGGCTATCGTATTGGGCCTGTACCTGCAGTCTTCTATCGCTTCATTGATTTTTTCGATCAGCGCGGGGCTGACGTAGCGTTTTCCGGAAATCACATTGTGTACGGTCGAAATCGATACGCCCGCTTTTCTCGCGACGTCCCTGATTGTTGACTTTTGCATCGTCCACCTCGCCGATCGTTTTGTCTTATCACATGTGATTATATATACATTTTTCGGAATTTGTAAAGAGAAAGTTTTGGATACCGTTACACAGGAAGCAAACCGCCTTATTCAAAAAGTCAGTAAGTTGCTGGATGCATGTTCAAAAAGCATTCTGAATTCTGACTCCTGACTTCTGAATTCTGGCACCGTACATTGGGTTGTGAGCGCAGCTCACTTTAGGAATGAAGATAATGGGAAATATGTCATGGTATAAAAACAGTTATCGCCGGTGTCTCGTGGATATGCACATCGAGGACTGGAATGAGGAGTTCCTTTCGGAGTTTGATCCGCAGTCCTATTTGGATTGTATGAAACGGGGCAATATCAAAAGCGCGATGATCTATCTTCAGTCGCACGTCGGGCTGTGCAACTGGCCGTCGAAGTCCGGGCGGGTGCATAAAGCTTTCGAAAAAGAAAACAAGGTCAAAGAACTGATCGGGCTCTGCCGCGCCGAAGGCTTGGACGCCGTCGGGTATTATTCCCTGATCTTCAACAACTGGGCGTATGAGGCGCACCCCGAATGGAGGGTCGTGGATCCCCTGGGCGCCAATTCAAGGGAGCCGGATTCTATGTTTGGCTTCCAAAAGCGCTACGGCATTGTCTGCCCGAACAATATGGAGTACCGCGCGTTCCTGACCGAGCAGTTTACCGAGCTTTTTGGAACATATGATATCGACGGGATTTTTCTCGATATGGCATTCTGGCCGACGATCTGTATTTGCGATAGCTGCCGCGCCAGGTACCGCAAGGATACGGGCAGAGATTTTCCGAGATTGGCAGCGGTGGATTTTAACGACCCGGACTGCGTCAGGCTGCAACTGTGCCGCGAAGCCTGGATGAGCGAGTTCGCGCACTTCGCGGCGGATGAGTGCAGGCGTATTTGCCCCGGCATCCCGGTGGAACACAACAACGCTCTCCTGACGATAAGCTGGATATACGCGTGCAACGGCGGCGCGGCGCTGGCAAGCGATTTTACGGGAGGCGACCAATACGGCGGGCAGTACGAGCAGTCGGTCATCTGTAAGCTGATGTATGAGATCACGAACAACCAGCCCTTTGAGTACATGACTTCGCGCTGCCCTAAGTTGATCAACGAACACACGACCACAAAATCCGCGCAATTGATGAAGCTGCAAAACTACATTACCCTCGCGCATCACGGCGCGATGCTGTACATAGACGCCATCGACCCGCTCGGCACGATGCACCCGGGGATCTATGACCGGATCGGGGAGGCGTTCAGGCAAAGCGAACCCTTCGAGAAGTACCTGAGCGGAAAAATGGTTGCGGATGTAGCGGTTTATTTCGATATGAAATCAAAATTCCGTAATCTGCCGCAAGACCCGGACATTTCGTCGCAGGATCCGGGGCATTTGAGTACGTACCCGCAGCTCGACGCGCTGAACGAGGGTTCGAGGGCTCTCGTAGCGGGCAACTACCAGTATACGGTGATCCCGGATATCAGAAAAGAAAAAATACTCGGCAAAAAAGCCGTTATCGTAACGGAAGCATCTATGCTCTCGGACGATGAGATAACGTTTTTAGCCGATTACGTTGAAAAAGGCGGAAACATCTACATCAGCGGCAATGTAAACCCCGGGCTTGCGCAAAAGCTGCTCTCTCTGGAGTTTCTGGGCTGGACGGATTGGAAGTCGTCGTATATAGCGCCTACGGAAGCGGGGCAGCAGTATTTCGGGGATATGTATACCGCAAAACATCCTCTTTCATACACAAAAAGCCAGATGCTGGTTCACAACCCCGCGCACCATCAGGTGCTGGCGACGGTCACGCTCCCCTATACAAATCCCATGGATCCCGTGAAGTTCGCCTCCATCCACTCAAACCCGCCGGGAATAGCCACTGAGTATCCGGCTGTCGTATACGGCCGGTATGGAAAGGGGCGGGTCCTCTGGTCTGCCGGCGCGTTTGAGAGTACCGCGGCCCGGCCGCAGAAAGATGTGTTTTTGAATCTTTTCGGCCTTGTTTACGGCGGCGGGAGTTTTCTCAAATCGACAGCCCCCGAATGCGTGCAGTTCACCCTCTTTGACGACTTTGAGCACAGCAGGCTGCTGCTCCACGCCGTCAATGTGCAGGAGTTGGAGCCGTTTTTCAGGGCGGGCAGTTTCAGCGTTACGCTGGAAACAGACAAGCCCGTGAGTCGTGTGCGTATTCTGCCGGGTCTCGAGGACCTGCCGTTTACCTTTGAAAGCGGCGCGCTGTCGTTCGAGGTGAAGGATATGGATTTATTTGTAATGATAGAGGTCGGTTACTGACCTATGAAAAAAATTAAGTCGCGCTTTTGTGTCCCTTGACATAGCCCGCCACATTGATTATAATTTGAGAAAAACGTTTTTTTCCTTTGACGCGGATGACTAACGAAGAACAGCAGACAAAAAATACATGGCGGCAGTGCCGCAAAGAATGAAAGGAGTATTATCATGATAGGATTAGGAAAATGGGAGTACAGCGTAAACACGGTTTACTTCACCGGCACGGTCGTTCTCGGGATATCCGATGACGGCGGCAAGCATAAAATCGAGGTTCTGCAGGTCGAGACGGAAGACGACGCGCCCGAATTCGTTTTTCACGATATCACTGAAGAGGGTAACTCGCTTATCGGCAAAGGCGAGATCTCGCTTCTCCCGGGCAGCATGCTCGATTTGTCCCTGACTTTTGAGGGGGACGTGATGACAGGTTTCCTCAAGGTGCCGTATGTCGGTAAAATAAAAATAAAGGACGGCAAAAAAGTCGGATAAGCCGGATTATACAAGATGGAAAACTGTAATATACTGAAGCGAGCGGACTGGATCAAGGCTCCCGGTGATTTCGGCGATATATGCCCGGTTTTCAGAAAAGCATTCTCGACGCCGGATATGCCTGTGTCCGCGACGCTGTTTATTTCCGCGATCGGCGTTTATGAAGCCGAAATCAACGGCAGGCGCGCCGGCGACTTTATCATGGCGCCGGGGTGGACGGCTTACAGGCACAGGGTGCAGTATCAGGAGTATGACGTCCTGGAACTGCTCGGCAGTGAAAACACGATCGAGGTCACTCTCGGAAAAGGCTGGAGCGGGGCGTTCACGTGGTTTCAAAACCGCGGGTATCCGGAGTATCCCGCCCCCGCGATCATTTGCGCCCTGAAGCTGGTATACGGCGGCGGCGCGGAGGACATTATCCTTTCAGGCGAAAGCTTTGAAGCCGCCAAATCGAACATACTCTTTTCGGACATTTACGACGGGGAGGTATATGACGCCCGCGATCATGCGCGCGAATGGGCGCCCGCCGCCATTGCGGAGTATCCGAAAGACATACTGATCCCGCAGCAAGGCGAATATGTCCGCGAGATCGAAGAGTTGAAACCGACAGGGATCGTCAGGACGCTCGCCGGCGGCGGGCGGAGAGTCGGCGAAAAGATCATCGACTTTGGCCGGAATATTACGGGATATGTCAAATTCCGGACGGATCTGCCGGAAGGCTCCGTGATCGAGTTCCGCCACGCTGAAGTATTGCGCGATGGCGGGTCTGCCCGTTTTTATACGGACAACCTCAGAAACGCGCTGCAGAAGATCACCTACATCGCGGGCGGCGGCCGGGCGGAGTATAAGCCGCACTTTACTTTTCAGGGGTTCAGGTACATCCGGCTCGACAAATGGGCCGGCGACGTCGATTTGGACGATTTCACGGCTGTCGTCGTCCATTCGGATATAAAACGGAAGGGATACTTCGAGTGTTCTAACGAAAAAGTAAGCAAACTATTCGAAAACATAATTTGGACTCAAAGAGGCAACTTCCTCGAAGTGCCGACCGATTGCCCGCAGAGGGACGAACGGTGCGGCTGGACAGGGGACGCGCAGGTTTTCATCCGCGCGGCCACGTACAATTTCGACGTCGCGAAATTCTTCGAAAAATGGCTGGCGGATATGGCCCTCGAACAGTTTGAGGACGGGGGTATTCCGGGAATAGTGCCGAATACTCTGGGCGAGTTATACGCAAATAACGCCGCGTGGGGCGACGCGGCGGTCATATGCCCGTGGCAGATCTATCTGACTTATGGGGATAAGAGTATACTGGCCGCCCAGTTCGACTGCATGCGGAAATGGGTGGACTTTTCAAGGGAAGAAGCCGGAGAAAGCCTGGCATGTCCGGAAACGTTTCATTTCGGCGACTGGCTCGCCCTCGACAACGGCGAAGGCGCGTTTGAGGGAGCGACACCATATGATTTGATTGCCACGGCTTTTTTCGCTTACTCGACCGGGCTGCTGATAAAAGCCGGTAAAATCCTTGAAAAAGATATGGGTGGATACGAGGACCTTTACGCAAACATAGTGAAGGCGTTCCAAAGCAATTATATTACGGGCGGGGAACTTGCCGTGAAGACCCAGACCGCCCATGCCCTCGCATTGTATTTCGGCCTGTGCGGCGGCGCAAGAGAGAGTATCGCAAAAGATCTGGCGGGCATGGTCGCCGCGAACGGTGATAAACTCAGTACCGGATTTATCGGCACGCCGTATCTGCTGCACGCCCTGTCGGACAACGGATACGCAGAAACCGCTTACAGCCTTTTGCTCCGCGAGGATTATCCCTCCTGGCTGTACAGCGTGAACAAGGGCGCGACGACGATCTGGGAGCATTGGGACGGGATAAAGAAGGACGGGAGTTTTTGGGACCCCGACATGAACTCTTTCAGCCACTATGCCTACGGGGCCGTCGCCGACTGGATGTACGCGGCTGTATGCGGGATAAACACGGATGAGGGCGCGCCGGGTTTCGAAAACGCGATACTGAAGCCGGTCCCGGACAGGCGGCTCGACCACGCAAAGGCGAGTATCGAGACTAAATACGGCCTGCTTTCTTCGGGTTGGAGTTTTGACGGCGACACTGTCATATACGAGTTCGAAGTGCCGAACACGGCGACAGTCGTGCTTGACGGGAGTACATTCAAGGCAGAAAAGGGCGCGCACAGGTTTGTTTCAAGCGCGGGCGGCGTAACTGAAATGTGATTCCGCTGCGTTCCATGCCGGTTAATGGGGGCTTATTTTGAAAACACTTATCAAAAACGGAAAAGTATTTGACGGTACCGGGGCGCCGTGGTACAGGGCGGACGTCCTTATAGAAAACGGCGTCATAGAAGCTGTCGCGGCGCTCAACGGCGGGATCCCCGACGGTTTCGCGGACACGGTCATCGACGCGGAGGGCATGGCGGTCGCGCCCGGTTTTATCGACGCGCATTCCCATACGGACATGTTTTGCCTCCCCGACCCCGACGGGAAGATCATTCAGGGCGTGACGACAGAGATCGCCGGGATGTGCGGCCTGTCGCCGGTCCCGATCGAGCCCTTTTTGAGTAAAACCGGCCTGGCCGCGGATCTCGCCATAGCGGTCGGTCAGGGCAAGATACGCGAGAAAGTTATGGGGCAGGAAAACCGGAAGCCGACGCCCGCGGAACTCGGGCAGATGAAAGGCATGGTGCGCGAATCTATGGAGCGCGGCGCCGTGGGGCTTTCCTCGGGGCTGATCTACGCGCCGGGCATTTTTACGGATACTGGGGAACTCATCGAACTGTGCCGCGTGATGGCGGAGTATGACGGGGTCTATGTGACGCATATCCGCAACGAGGCGGACGACTTGATAACATCCGTTGAAGAAGCGATCAAAATCGGCCGCGAGGCCGGCTGTAAGGTGCAGCTTTCGCATCACAAGGCGTCGGGCAGGCAGAACCACGGCAAGGTCGCGCGGACGCTGGAGATGATGGAAGAGGCGCGCGCGGACGGGATCGACGTTTGCTGCGACGCCTATCCGTATATCGCGGGATCGAGCACAATCGACGCCCTGCTACCGGACTGGATCCATGAAGGCGGGATGGATGAGCTGCTGGAACGACTGCAGGACAAGGGGCTGCGTGAGCGTGTCAAGGAGGATCTTGAAAACGGCATACCCGGCTGGGAAAACATATGCAAAAACTCCGGCTGGGACGGCATCCTTGTGACCGGCGCCCCTGAAAACGAGCAATTTGAAGGGAAAACCCTGTTGGAAATAGCTGAGATGACCGGAAAAGGACCCTCCGACGCGCTTATCGACCTGATCCTCGACGAGGAAGGCGCGGGGATGTTCGTGCATTTCGGCGCGTGCGAGGAGGACAACCGCGCCGTGCTGAGCCACCGGCTGACGATGGTGGGGTCGGACGGTTGGGCCACGCCCTGCGTACCGGGCGGTTCAGTGGGCAAGCCTCATCCGAGATGCTACGGTACTTTTCCTCGTGTGCTTGGCCATTATTGCAGGGATTTGAAGCTGTTCCCGCCGGAGACTGCGGTCTGGAAAATGACCGGTTTTCCCGCCACCCGGTACCGCCTGAACGACAGGGGGTTCCTGATGGCAGGGAAAAAGGCGGATATAGTTATTTTCGACCCGGATACGATAGCGGACGACCTTTCCTATCTTGAGCCATGGCAGCCGCCGAAAGGTATCCGGTATGTGCTCAAAAACGGCGATGTCGCCGTAGAAGGCAAAAAATACCTGCGTAAGAAAGCCGGCAGGGTACTAGTGCTGCGAATTGCAAATAACTAGCCTAATCTTACGCAGTCTTTTTCCGTCTGACTTCGTTGAAATTCCTTGAAATAACTGGGGTATTCCTTCGGGATTTCGCCTCGTCAGTCGAAAAAATACTACGCAATATCAGTCTAGTTATTTGCGATTCGCAGCACTAGGGATCTGACGCGAACTTTGGACCTCCCGTGACTGAATAACAAATTGCGTTTCCGGTATGTTGAAAAAGGAGAATGCAGGATGCAAAAATTCAGCGAGCTGCCGTATGAGCGGCCGTCGCCGGGCGAAGCCGGTAAAATCACGCGCGAAAGCGTAAAAATGCTCAAGCGCGCGAAGACTCCTGCCGTCGCGCAGGATGCCTACCGGAAACTCAGCGACGCGATCGGCGGGCCGTATACGGCCCAGACTATAGCGCACATCCGCAGGACGCTCAACATGAAAGACGAGTTTTATGCCGCGGAACTCAAACGCTGCGGTATGGCCCTCGCAAGGGTGATGAAAGGCGTGGCCGGCGCTACGAACAAGTTCATAGCGAGCCCGTACAAGAAAGACCTGGAGGACAGGTTCGGCCCGCAGACTTTCCGCTGCAGGACGGCGATGCAGAAAGCGAACAGCATGAAAGTCATCCGCGAAACTTTAAAGGAAAGCTCTTTGACCGCGAAATACTCGGCGCTGGCGGCGTCATGCTCCGCGGAGTTCCGGGGTGAAAAATGCGGTTACTACGACTTGATAAAACACATTATGTCCGCCGACCGGGACGAGAGGCGCGGCGCATACCACACCCTTGCCGGTTTCTTTGAGGGAAACGCCGCGGAGCTGGACGCGCTGTACGACGAAATGCTCGCGGTGCGCATAAAAAAAGCGAAGAAACTAGGCTATGACAACTATATCGACTACGCCTACGCGAGTAAGATGCGCTTCGACTATACGCCGGCGGACGTCGCGGGGTTCCGCGACCAGGTCCTGAAACATATCGTCCCGATATACTCAGAATTCACCAAGGGGCAGCGCGAGCGGCTCGGGGCGGAGACTTTCATGTATTACGACGCGCCGGTTTATTATCCGGAAGGCAACCCCGCGCCCATAGGCGATACGGCGCAGATCACCGCCGCGGCGGGCAAAATGTTCGGGGAAATGTCCCCCGAAACGGGCGAGTTCTTCCGCTTTATGACGGAATATGAGCTGATGGACCTGGACGCGCGGCCTGACAAACAGTTGGGCGGATACGCGCTGTTCCTGCCTGAATATAAAGCGCCGTTCGTTTGCGCAAACTTCAACGGCACCAACGAAGATATCTTCGCCTTTACGCATGAGGGCGGGCACGCTTTTCAGGCGTACTACTCCTCGCGGCGGCAGGAGCTGGCGGACTATATCGCGTCCACGAGCGAAATCAACGAGCTGCACGCGATGGCGATGGAACTGCTGTCATACCCTTGGATGGAATTGTTCTTCGGCGACGGCGCGGACAAGTACAGGGACATGCACATAGCGCGGCGTTTGTACTCGATACTTTACCACGTCTGCGTCGACGAGTTTCAAGAAGCCGTCTACAGCGACCCGGGCATGTCGCCGGCTTCGCGGAGGGAGACATGGAAGAAGATCGAGGGCAAGTACGCCCCCTGGCAGAATTACGACGGGAACGCGCATCTGGAAAGCGGCGGCGCCTGGATGATGCACCAGCATATTTTTATGGCGCCGTTCTATATCATAGAATACTCGCTGGCGCAGATATGCGCTTATCAGTATTATTTCCGTTCGCTCGAAAACCGCGCCGCCGCCTGGGAAGACTATCTGCGCCTGTGCGCGGCCGGCGGAAGCAAGGGGTACTTTGAGCTGCTGCGCGAGGGCAACCTGCAAAACCCGTTTGACGACGGCGTCGTCGGGGAAGTCGCTGACATGGTGAAAACGATGATCGGCAAATCCCGGGTGGCGAAAAACTGATGAAGGGCAAAAGATTGATGGCGGACGAAAGACTGATAGGGGGCGGCGCATGAAAGACTGGTATAAAACCAGCTTCCGGAGGAGCCTGCTCGATATGCATATCGAGGAATGGGACGACAGGTTCCTGTCACGCTTTGATGAAAACGAGATATTCCGCTGCGTCAGGGAAGCGCATATCAAAAGCCCTATGTTCTATCTCCAGTCGCACGTTGGTTACTGCTACTGGCCGACGAAAAGCGGCCATATGCATAAGGCGTTCGAGGGCCGCGAAAGCGCCGTCAGGGAACTGTTCAGGCTATGCGCGGAAGCCGGCATGGACCCGATCGCCTATTACAGCCTGATCTACAATAACTGGGCTTATGGCGAGCACCCGGAATGGCGCATGCTCAACGCGCATGGCCGGGGCTCCAGGGACGGCGGCAACCGTTACGGCCTGTGCTGCCCGAACAATATGGGGTACCGGGGGTTCGTCGCGGAGCAGATCGCGGAATTCTCTGATTATTTCGAATTTTACGGAATCTTCCTGGACATGACATTCTGGCCTATGGTGTGCTATTGCCCTTCCTGCCGCGGCCGGTGGGAGGCGGAAAACGGCGGAGATATGCCGGACGTCGTCGACTGGGGCGACCCAAGGTGGAAC
>Ga0082212_10013201_pt1 | contig 10345 bp, 9 predicted proteins | sample TergutNt197P3_FD_71548 | JGI IMG/M metagenome (GOLD analysis project Ga0082212, IMG submission 71548) | Neocapritermes taracua P3 segment gut microbial communities from Petit-Saut dam, French Guiana - Nt197 P3 | ecosystem: Host-associated > Arthropoda: Insects > Digestive system > Gut ...
ATAAAAATTCCTACTTTCTATATAAGTTTTGCTCAAATTGCCGCAAAGCACAATAAAACCGCAAATTTTTAAACATTATAGCATTTTTCGCCAAAATAAGCAAGCATAAAATTTTATCAAAGGTAGGAAAAATTTTCAATGTGGATATAATGGTTTTTTACAACATGAGAGGGAAAAAATGCAACTTCATTTTTCCCAATGGCGATGAACCGCTCTTTCTGCCGATTGACTCGAAATTTACGATTGAGGATTATAATCGGCGCTCGACGCCCCCTTATGTTTTTACCAACCGAAGGGCTTTATGCTGAAGTCGTCCAAAACGCCGTTTTGTTTGAAGAGCTGCGTGATAAAGACAAAGTCACTGACGTTGGCGCGACCACCCTTTCGGCATTCTTAAGTTCCCTCCAGATGGGCTTTAAAACTCTCGCAATCGAACAACGCTCCCCCATTTTTTTCTTCGTAACGAATGTGAAATCCTTTGTATTCCATGAACATTAGATAAGATACCTCCCAACTTGAATAACATTTATACCTTATATGGTCTTTATTCATCTGTTTTGCTACTATCCGGATTGAATAACATCACGAATAAAATTTATTAAAAACTCCGGTTTTCTCTTATCGCCTAAGTCACTAAATATAGCGCTTAAATAAGTATCTTTCATTTAGATACGATATTGCCTTTCATTTTGTACTTCGAGTCCAAAGCCTTTCTCAGCTCAGGCATTGTTATTTCGCCCTTTTTCTCTTTTTCTATTAATTCAAGAAATTCTTCGCTGGGTTCTAAACCATCAATTTTAATTAACCCTAATGAATAATCCCAATTTAACCTGACCCCTTAACAAGATGCAAAAATTGCACCGCCCAAAAAGTCAAATCACATTCAAGGGCGTATTTTTGCCTGTAATCCGCTTCAAGCCGGACATCAGCATAGGCAGTTGGGTATTCAATGCTTTTCGGAGAATACCGCTTGTTGTGCGGCAAGTCAAAACGCATCCGCAGAATGCCGTTGGCATCGATCGCTTCCTGGACGTTTGCGGCACTTTCGCGGATCACGCCGACACGTTCACCAACGCCGAGCATGGCGATTTCCGTAAGGGTGCGGCGATAGGCAATGTTATCAATGTAATCGCACCTGAAAGGCTTGATCGGCCGGTTAAGCGCAAAACAAGGCGCGTAATAATGATTGCCGATTTTTATGTGCATCATATTGTCGGGTTTCATGATTGCATTTATGTGATTGAGCGAGTCGGCAAGCATTCGGACTTTTTCCGGCGTGCGCCATCGCTGGGTATACGCAAGCCCGGAGAGCGTATAGGCGCAAGGAAAATACTCGCCTGCTTCAATATAGGGATAGTTATATTTACTTTTTGATGTTCTCGCTTTTGTAATCTCGCTAAGTGATGATATTTCCAGAATCCGCGCAAAACCTTTGAGCGAAATCTCTTGAAAATGCTGCGTTTCGTTGTCATCGCCATAACCGAGCATAGCTTGCAGTGCATAAATCAGCAGCATCAAAGAAAAACCGCTGCCCGTGCCGATGTGCCTGTTCGCAAACCGTGCGGCCTCCGGCGGAATATATGAAAATTCTTCCCGCAGTTTATCCTCGTCCCGCATGACCGCAACAAAATTCGCAACAACGGGATGGCTTTTAGGAATGGCATAATATGCTAAGAGCCGAGCTGCCGTTTCGCCGTCCTGCAAAGGTGTTTCATGCAGCTTCACACCGCGCCAGTTATCCCAGCTATGCATCCCGCTGCCAATATAACCGCTGGGTTTTACATAACTCAAAAGCAATTTAAAATATGGCGTTTGATAAATCTGCGCCAGCAGATTTTCCGCTTCCTCTTTCGTGAGGTCGTTTAGTATTTCCTTTCGGAGCCGGTACTGAATGACCGGGCCGGCGTTTTCGAGCAGAAAATCGATTGATTTCATCAGGTTCATTTTACGGCCCATGCCTTTCGCTATCCTAACAAGTATACTATTACCCGCCTAAAAAGTGTAGGGCATATTGCTTCGCGGGCAGATTTTTCATATAATAAAATTTAATCATATACAACAAGTAGTTGCGACGGTGAGCGATATTCTATAAAGTAAGGGGGTTTATATGCTGGTAGGCGATAAAATAGACTTATTAAATGCGTGGGTTGATGCTCTCGGAAAATGCGGAATGGAGGAAACGTTTTGAATATTGAAATCAGACCTTTTCAAATGGAATATTATGACACCCTTATTGACATGGCTATGGAAAATTACAATTTGGAAAAAATGCAAAACAAAGAATTGCGTGAAACGATTGAAAGGAGCTATTTCACCAAAAAACTCCATGATTTGTTTGCAAACGGAGTTGGGAATATTGCGCTTGAAAATAATGAAATAATAGGGTATTTATATTTTACGCATAAATCTGGCAATAAAGAGGCGGTTTCGCACAGTTACTGTTCAGACGTGACTATTCCGCGAAGTAAAATTGTTTTCTATCAATTTTACGAGGGTTGCAAGCGCCAAAATGCGTTTTTCAGCATTTGAACTCTTGCAAAGCAAGAGTTTGTGCATATGTGTTGCTGTTTACGGCTTGCCGTGAACAGTAACGACACACATTTAATTCAATAGAAGAAATGCGTGAATATATTGACAATGGTGGATGGGGGTATCATCGGATTGCGCGTGGATAAGAAAGCTGTTAAAATAGTAACAATAAGAATTTAGCGGTAAAGTAACCCCGCATCAATAAGGAAAAAACGAATGCTGCAAATCAACCGCCTCAGCAAATCATACGGACGAAATATCGCCCTAAGCGACATAAATCTTGCCCTCGGAAACGGCATCTATGCTTTGCTTGGCCCCAATGGAGCGGGCAAGTCAACCCTGATGAATCTGCTTACGCTCGGACTTCGCCCTGATTCCGGCGAAATTTTCTGGAACGAAAGGCGAATTGAAGAAGCCGGACGCGATTACCGGGCCATTCTGGGATATATGCCGCAACAGCAAGGCTTGTATGACGGGTTTCGCGGCATTGATTTCTTGTGTTATATCGCGGGGCTGAAAGCGATTCCCAAAAAGCAGATTTATGAAGAAGCCGAAAGGACAGCCGCTTTGGTCAACCTCACTGACCGTCTGTCCGACCGGCTTTCCGCTTATTCCGGCGGAATGAAACAAAGAATCCTGCTGGCGGCGGCCATAATCGGCGATCCGAAGCTGGTAATTCTTGATGAGCCGACTGCCGGGCTGGACCCGGAAGAGCGTATCCGGGTTCGCGAAATTGTGAAATCGATGGCGGGCAATAAAATCATAATTTTTGCAACGCATGTTGTTGCGGATATCGAATCCATCGCCGACGAAGTCATTTTGCTTAAAAAAGGAGTAATCACCGATAAAGGCAAGCCCGCCGATTTATGCGTGAAATATAATGTCCGCGATTTGGAATCTGTTTATGTGCAAAGTGTGAAGAGTTACGGAGTCGGCGAATGATCAAGTATGAGCTTTACAAGCTAATCACCAAAAAGCTGTTTTGGGGCATATTAGCCGCAGCGCTTTTCGTAAATCTTTTGGCTTTATGGTGGCTGAATCCGCCGCCCTTCGGAAATGACGGAATGAGCCATGCGGAGGTGAAAGAAGTTTATCGTAAAATCCGCCCGCTGGCAACGGAAGAAAAGCGCGAATTTTTAGAGCAATTTTCCGCCGCTAACCAGGAACCGGAATGGCCCCCCGCTTTCGATTACGCGCAGTGGGACGAAGCGGCAATGATTAAGCGTTCCGCCCGCCGTGACCTTGCCGCCGCAATCATCGATGACTTAACCGTTCATACATACCCTGCTTATTTGGAACGCATCGGTCATGAGGCCGACCGGCTGCTCGGCGTAGCGATTTTCGGTGACCCCGCTTCGTTTTCTTCCCGCAATATCGCGAAAACCAAAGAGGATTTCGCCGGGATGCAGAATGTCGAAACCAGTTATGACGTCAACACCGGCATCGCGAATTTGTTTGACTCGCCGTCGGCTGACATCATCATCCTTTTGCTGATTGTCGTTATCGGCATTGCTCTGATTACGGATGAAAAAGACAAGCGACTGTTCTTGCTCATAAAAGCCGCTCCCAATGGACAGCTTCATACGATTGGGGCAAAATTAGCCGTCGCCGCTATCTGTGTAACAGGCGTAAACATCTTGATTTTCGGATCGGGACTGGTTTTCGCCGAAGCCACTTACGGCCTCGGTGATTTACAGCGCAAAATCCAATCCGTGCCGGACTTTATGGGATGCACATTGCCGGTTTCCGTTGCGGGATTTATCTTGCTGCAATTCCTCGCGAAAACGGCAGGCTTGCTGGCTATTGCCATGCTAATCATGCTGATTGCCATCCACGCAAAACATGCGATCATAATGATATCGGCAACCGCCCTTATCGCCATCGGGAATGTGCTGCTTTCGTTGATTCCGGCAATATCAAAATGGAATGCCCTGCGCTATTTGAATTTGCATAGCCTGATCAATCCCCAGCGGATTTTAGGCAGTTATTTTAATCTGAATCTGCTCGGAAGACCGGTCCGCCTGCTTCCGGCCTTTAGTATTTTTATGTTATTGGTTTTCATCTCCCTGCTGATTGCGGTTTGCCTTTCGTTTATCAAAAAGCGCGATTTGGAAACGGCTCATGATTTTTTCAAATTCAAAAAACGGCGGGTTATCCCATCCATATGGCATACAAGCTGGCGGTATTTTGAGTTCAAAAAATTCGCTTTTATCAATAAGGCGCTATTCATCCTGATCCTGTTCGCAGTTGTCCAGGGCTATTTGCTTTATAATGAAAGCGAACCGCGCTTTGGGTTCGATCATTATTACATCAAGAATACATTGCTCCAATTGCAAGGTGAGCTTACGGAAGAAAAAGAAGCGATGATCCTTTCCGAAAAAGCAAGATACGATTTTTCGCAAGGGGAAATAAACCGGCTTTCGGAAGCTTTCCTGAATGGCGAAATCGAGATGGTTGAGTTAATGGCTGAGCTTAGCTTTCACAATGAAATCATGCAATCCATGCCAGGATTTTTGATGGTTTATGAGCGCTATGAGTATGTCCGCGACCATGAAAAGGCGATGTTTCTTTACGATTTAGGATATGCAAGCCTGTTCGGAATGCGGGACCGCTATTCAGGATTGCCAGCGGCAATGTGGCTGGTAACGGCATTAATTCTCTGTTTATGCGGCGTATTCGCAATGGAATATCAGACCGGAATGTATAAAAAGTTAAACACAACGATTCATGGAAATGCGGACACGAAACGCTTTAAATTATTTCTTTCGGTTTCGCTGACCGTGGTTGCGTTCGCAATCGTAAGCTTTAAGGAGCTTTATTATATCGGGCGGAATTTCGGTTACGCCGGGGCCCATTTACCGCTGGCGAGCATTTTGCCCACCGAAATAGGAAGCTTCCCTGCTTTGATGGGCAGCTTCCCCATCTGGAGTTATCTAATGCTGATGCTAATGCTGCGCCTGGCAGTCTTCATCGGCGTTGCGATGATTTTGCTTGCGTTATCGCGGAGAATCGGAAATAACGCCTATGCCGCGCTTGCGGGAGCAGGAATCCTGCTGATGCCGTTGTTTTTGCATTTGTTCGGGTTTCATCTTCTGGATGCAGTCAGTTTGCTGGAGCTGGCAACGGTAAATGGGCTATTCGTCGCGCCGGGGATTCGGAAAGTAATGCTATTGACTGTTTTCGCCGGTGTTTCCTTGATGTGCGGGCAATATCTTAAAAGAAAGGCTTGGTAAAAGCGATGATGAAAAAGAGGATGATCGCATTATTGATAGCCGTTATTGCGGCGCTGATATTCGCTGCTTGCGGGAAAACAGAAACAGCCCCGGCAAGCGATTTCGGCGAAACGGCCGTATCTTTGCCTGCCCAGTGGGAAACGGACAAAGGCATATACTTTACGGCAACCTCATGGTTCTTGGCCGGGATAACTCCGGGCCTTGATTTCGGGCCGGGTGATTACGATGATTTTATCGGCGATCCGCTTCTGTTATACATGACTGATGCCATTACCGGCAATACGATTGTCCTATGTAACCGCCCTGACTGCCGGCACGGAGGCGCGGACTGCAACGCCTGTCTGCCGGAGGATGAATACTATGATACGGACAGGCATGATATCCGCAGCACGACTGCTGTTTTTGCCGACGGCCCCTATCTTTATGCGCACAACGGCGGCAGCCTGATTTTCCGTTTTAACTTGGACGGTACCGGGCGGACGGAGGCGGTAACCATTCCCAGCCAATATCAAGGATTAAAAGGCTGGCTAATGAATGGAAAGCTTTATGCCCAGGCGAACGCATTTTCCACAACAGGGGATTTCGAGCTGGTCAATATCCTGACCAAGGTATTGCTGGAAATCGATTACATAAGCGGGGAAGTTCGCGAGCTTTGGAGGGAAAACCGGGAACAGGGGGTTCGGCTTTCAGAAATTTTTGCCGTCAGCGAGGGTAAGCTTTACGGCATCGAAAAAAAATATCCATATAAATTCCCGCTTGATTTTGCCAGTGATGACATGAAAAGGGATTTTTATCATGATACCGAATATACATTGTTTTTCGTAGATCCTGGCGATGACGAAGCACGGACAAACATAATCCGCAGCAGCAAGGGAGCGGAATTTAATCCTTGCCTGAAAATTTATTTTTCCGGAGATGAGCCTTCCGAAAGCATGAGCCCCGGTTTATACTACCATTCCTCATGGGATGAAGCCGTTTACCTGCTTGATTTAAGCACCGGTGAGGCAAGCAAAATAATCGCAAACATACCGGGGACAATGCAAATCACCGGCTTGTTCGGCGGAAGGCTTTTTATGGTCGATTATTTAAAAGATAATGAAGCGGGCCACCGTGTTTTTGTTGATTTTAATACCGGACTGACATCCTCCGACAATACCGCCAAGATGCACGAAACCCTGTTTTTTGCCGATCCTGCGACCGGAAAGATGGAAAAGAGCGCCATTATTACGAAAAGAACATTGTTCGATGCAATCACTTTGGCTGCGGGTGGTTATTCCGGCAATACGGATGCCTTTGCCAATATCATCTTTGAGGAAGACGGATATTTTTATCTGGAAATCGAAAGGCAGGAAAAAGAAGCTGATATTTGGGGAAACGGCAGCTCGATTCATATCCATCTGTACCGGCATCTGATCGGCAAAATTCCGCTTGCCGATTATTGGGCCGGCAATGCAGATGCAATCGAAGAAGTCGGCTGGGTTGATGCCGATGCGTTTTTGGCGATGCGCAGATAGGCGGGCGGCATTAAATAACAAGCCGAAAGGTGATTCGACTGAAGCGTATACTCTCTTAATTATACGAATAATTCCGGCTCATTCTCTAGTAAATCATTCGTAAGATATTTATAATCCATATATTCAATGCCATAATCACCGCTTCCGATCTGGTGGCAAAGTCTGCTGCTGTAATACTTCTCCATTGCGACACGATTATCAATGTCTTTTATTTTTGCTAAATTCCTTATTATATCTTCCTCAAGAAATGTAATATACAAATCGCGCAATTCTTTTTTATTAACTGCCATATAATTAATCCTCTCAAACTTTAACAAAATTCAATTCATTATCAATTAGCGCTTGGCTAATCAAGCAAATCTGATGACTGGATTTATAATATCTAATCTCTTTTAGAGCCCTAGTCTTATCCCAAACACCACGCATATACATATCAACTGTAAGAAAAACATCATCATTTGCCACACTACCGCTAACAAAGCCATATTTTTTATAAATATCTTTTCCGCTTCGGCAATCCGCTACAAAATCAAGCCATTTTTCATCTTCGTTTTTAAATATTAAGCCATTATATGATGTTAAATCATCTGATAGATTATACACGTTAATAACCGGCTTTGCATTTAACCGGATAGCTTTGCGTTTTGCCCAGATTTCCGCTTGTTTTTTATCAGATGTAACATAGAAGCCGACACCAAAATCCAAAAACCTTTTTGAATAACTGGCAGATGGTTTTTTTACAATGATTGTCGTTCCGTGATACACTATCATATTTTTATCCCTCGATCATTTAAAAGTCCTGTAATATCGTCTACAAGATATTCTCGCCCTAACGTATGCAAGGAATCGTAACAGCTAATTATATATTCATCAAGTACTCCGGATTCGGCAAGAATTTTATATACAACAGCCGTTGGCTTCTTTATTATCTGTGAAATCTGATTGATAATATAAACGCTAAACTTTAACTGTTCATTATTACAACTCATAATCGATCCTCCTACTTCCATAATAATCCGCTAAATTTCATGTTATAATATTCGCATTTTGCGAGCATTTAACAAAACCATTCTTAACTTTTAATTGTATCGATGCCGTTGACACAATTCGTTTATCGCACTCAGTGCGTTTATTCTTTAGTACTTCTTCATTTATAAATCCAATTATTTTCATCAAGCAAACTGCATTCATTTTAAGCGGCATCGAACGGCGGCGTTTCGGAGAATTTTACTCCATGAAATTGTGTCAATATATTCAGTATATAGTAGCAACAGCTATAACACAATATAAATTGAAATCTACTACTTATTCTTATCCGCATCTGTTACAGTTCAGGCTTCGCCTGAACTGTAACGATATTGCACACAAAATGCTTAAAAACGCATTTTGGCGCTTGCGACCCTCGAAAAATTGCGCAAAAGCGCAATTTTATCTTCCCTCATATTTCCATTTTCGAAAATCATCAGGCTTAACCGTCCCGACTTTTACCCTTCCATTATTTTCAAAATCAGCAGGGTGATGTCGTCGGCCTGTTCCGCGCCGCCGGCGAACATATCAATTTCCGCTTTCAGGTGAGCGATAAACTCATTCAGGTCAACATCTTTATGCCGGTTGGCAGTTATGAGCAAGCGCGGGTCGGTGAATAATTCCTTTTGTTGATTGACAGCTTCGGTGACGCCATCTGTGTATAGACAGAGCATGTCGCCCTCATTTAACGTGATTTCTTCCTGTTTATAAACCATGCCCTCCATACCCGCGAGAACAAAACCGGGTCTGGTGGATAGCCACTCGTAATCTCCGCCCGTCCGCTTAATCAGCGGGGGGTTATGTCCGGCGTTAACGTAGGTGAATGTACCGCTTCGCATATCCCAAATACCCATAAACGCCGTAACGAACATTTGCGCTTCGTTATTTTCGCATAATAAATCATTAACGGTTTCAAAAACTTCCTGCGGGCTTTTACCGATTTGGGCGTTGTTTTTTATCAGCGTCTTGGCGATTACCATAAATAGCGCCGCGGGGACACCTTTGCCGGAAACATCGGCGATAACGACAGCCAGCTTATGGTCGTCAATCAGGAAGAAGTCATAAAAGTCGCCGCCGACTTCTTTCGCGGGCAGCATATATCCGTAAATGTCGAATTCATCACGGTCGGGGAAAGCGGGGAAGATGCAGGGCAGCATACTCGCCTGGATCTGCGTAGCCACCGATAATTCCGCACCAATCCGTTCTTTCTCGGCGCGTTCCCGGGCGCTTTGCTCAATCGACGCTTTCAGGTCAACCGTCATTTTATTGAATGCTTTCGCTAATGTACCAAACTCATCCTTTGTATCAATATCAATCTGCTTATCAAGATTGCCGCCCCCTAGTTCCGCAACGCCACGCGTTAATTTATGAAGCGGACGATTGATAAGGCGCGCCAGCAAATAAGCTGCTAATGCCAATAAAATAAGGAACGAACCGGCGATAATCACGGTAAAGCGATTGTTCCGCGTTTCGATTTCGGCGAAAATTTCCCGCGCCGGTATTTGGACGGAAAACAACCAGCCGTTATCAAATATCTGTGAAAACGCCATATATTCCGTTCCGTTATATGCAAAGGAATCAGCACTGATATCCCAAGGAATTTCGGCTAAAGATAATCCCGCGCCGCTTTGGGAATGGGTTTTGGATATTATGCAGTCGTCTTTGGGTGAAGCAAGCAAAACGAAGCTGTTTTCTGTCGGTTTGACTGCGGAAAGCCTGTCGACCATACTTTGAATTTCCCAATCGACAGTGGCCATCCCGATAAAACGACCGTCATCATCATAAATACCCGCGCCGACTGTGGTCATCAGGGCGTTGGTCCCGGTATCGTCGAAGTAGGGCGGCGTCCAAACGGCGTTGTACTGCGCGGTTGCGTGCGCGGAAATGGTCGCATACCACATCTGCGTGAGGTAGTCGTATTCCTCCGTCATAAAATTAGGGTCGTGGCGCACGGCATTTATGGCCGGGTCGAAAAAAGCGTAATAACATACGCGCTGCATATCGGTATCGATCACATACGGCTCATACCAAATACCGCCGCCA
>Ga0082212_10013202_pt1 | contig 10344 bp, 13 predicted proteins | sample TergutNt197P3_FD_71548 | JGI IMG/M metagenome (GOLD analysis project Ga0082212, IMG submission 71548) | Neocapritermes taracua P3 segment gut microbial communities from Petit-Saut dam, French Guiana - Nt197 P3 | ecosystem: Host-associated > Arthropoda: Insects > Digestive system > Gut ...
AATTATCTGTTTCACGATATTATGGTTTAAAATTATTATTGTCTATTCGATAAATTTTCTACTTCGTTCTCTACCACGCTCTCGCCGCATTGCAGATAACGTGGTGGCGGCTTGGCGGCAGCGGCGGCTGACACTACACTTGCTGCGGGCTACTTCCGTTCATGTTCGCACGTCACTTTCAGCGGATTTACTGCCGCCGTTGCGCCAAACCGCTCGTTATCTGCTGCCCATTTGTCCGCTACCGACTAATCTTTCACGGCATAATTGATTTTCTGTGCCAAAACGAGCAATCTTCCAATTTTTTGTCGTAATATGCTCTTAATTCTTGGAAGTTCATATCCTTCACTTCTTCATATACTTTTGCTTGAATTTCAGCCTTCATCTTCAAACAATCAAAATCTTTCTCTTTTTTCATCTTTATTCAATTAGTTAACTAAATCTCTAGGACTTCTAATTTCAATCGTAGAATAACCATTCTTTATGTTTACACAATTATAACCTCTTATACGTCTAATATTTACGATGTGCTTGAAGTTCCAACTTGCCAACAAATCCGCATTAGCAATAGTTGCTATTGCAATGTGCCTGCAATCATTCAAACTTGTTACTCCCACTACTCCTTCGACAATGTACTTGTCCGCGAGTTCTCGAGCCTCATCTGTTAACGGTACTCGTTCTATACAATCATCATCATAGTTGTCCAATAACGACCTGACGTGTTCTGGCGCATCTTTGAGTTCACCAACAAGAACTTCGGAAATAATAAAAACTACCTCTTTATCTTCGAGTTGCTGGAAAAGTAGCCTTGTGGCTTCTTCGTGGTCTGCATCGAAATAACCGCCTACAACCGATGTGTCTACGTATATACGTTGTCGCTTCATTTTTGATTTATTATAATTTTTGATCGTATTTATTTGAGTATTTGAATGTTCATTGTGCTAATTTAAATACATGAACACAATCAAATATTCGGTCGCAAAGATAGTCTTTTATTTTAGAAAAAGTTTTGTTTGCGTAAAAAAAATGAAAAAAACGCTCGTCAATGTCAGTACAGCGTTGTAGTATCCATGTTTTAGTTCTGCTCTGTCGACCATGCACTCGCCGGGTTGCAGATAACGTCTAAATATACGCAATTTCTGTTTTCTTTTCTCACTGCGCTTTCGCTCGCTGACGCCTAACGCCAATCGCTAATCAAAAAATTACTCATGCATCAATTTTTGCATATTTTGCGTGCCGTTCGATGAACTCGCGGCGCGGCGGCACTTCGTCGCCCATGAGCATGGAGAAGATGCGGTCGGCTTCGGCGGCGCTATCAATGGTAACACGGCGCAGGGTGCGGCGTTCGGGATCCATGGTGGTTTCCCAGAGTTGCTCGGCGTCCATTTCGCCCAACCCTTTGTAACGCTGCACGGCGGGTTTGTCGCCGCGGGCAGTGCTCATTTCTTCAATGGCGGCTATCCGCTGGTCTTCCGTCCAGCAATACTGCCGTTTAGCGCCGCGTTTTACTAAATAAAGCGGCGGCGTGGCGATGTACAGGTGTCCGTTCTGGATGAGCGCCGACATGTGCCTGAAAAAGAAGGTCATGATGAGCGTGGCGATGTGGCTTCCGTCCACGTCGGCGTCGGTCATGATGACGACTTTATTGTAGCGCAGTCCCGAAAGGTTGAGCGCCTTGCTGTCTTCCTCCGTACCGATGGAAACGCCCAAAGCGGTATACATGTCGCGAATTTCCGTGTTGTCGAATATCTTGTGCTCCATTGCTTTTTCCACGTTCAGGATTTTCCCCCTCAACGGGAGAATGGCCTGAAAGTGCCGGTTGCGTCCCTGTTTGGCTGTTCCGCCTGCCGAGTCGCCTTCCACTAAGAAAATTTCGCAATGTGTGGGGTCTTTGTCGGCGCAGTCGGCTAACTTGCCGGGAAGTCCCGCGCCCGACATCACGTTTTTGCGCTGTACCAATTCGCGGGCTTTGCGGGCGGCGTGCCGCGCCGTAGCGGCAAGTATCACCTTGTCCACGATGGTTTTGGCGTCGCGCGGATTTTCCTCTAAATAATTTCCCAAAGCCTCGCTAACGGCTTGGTCTACAACGAGAGAAATATCGGAATTACCCAATTTGGTTTTGGTTTGTCCTTCAAACTGCGGTTCGGCAACTTTTACGGAAATAATGGCTGTTAATCCTTCGCGGAAGTCGTCACCGCTGATGTCGAATTTCAGTTTGGCTAACATCCCCGATTTTTCGGCGTAACCTTTCAGCGTGCGGGTCAGCCCCCGGCGGAAACCGGTCAGGTGCGTACCGCCTTCTATCGTGTTGATATTATTGACGTATGAATGTACGTTTTCGGAAAAAGATGTGTTGTACTGCATGGCTATTTCCACAGGTACGCCGTCTTTTTCGGCTTCCACATTGATGACCTTTTCAATGAGTTTTTCGCGGCCGGCGTCTAAGTATTGAATAAATTCCACCAATCCGTTTTCCGAATAAAAATCTACCCTGTGGTAACTCTGCGTCGTTTTCCCGTCTTCGTCGGCGACGTCAATCAATGCGCGTTTATCGGTGAGCGACAGTCTGATGCGTTTGTTCAGAAAAGCCAGTTCACGCAGGCGTGCTTCGAGTATTTCGAAATTGAAATCTACCGTCTGGGTGAAGATGGATGTGTCGGGAGTGAACGTAATGATGGTTCCCGTTCTGTTGGTTTCGCCAACCACTTGCACATCCGCTTTGGGTTTCCCGATGGAATATTCCTGAACGTATATTTTCCCGTTAAGATGGATTTCGGCCTTGAAATATATCGACAGCGCATTGACGCATGACACGCCCACACCGTGCAATCCGCCCGACACTTTGTACGAGTCCTTGTTGAACTTGCCGCCCGCGTGAAGCATGGTGAGCACTACTTCGAGCGCCGACTTCTTTTCCGTTTCGTGGTAATCCACAGGAATGCCGCGCCCGTCGTCGGATACGGTGACCGATCCGTCTTCGTTGATGATCACGTCGATATTGGAACAATAGCCAGCCAGGGCTTCGTCGATGGAATTGTCCACCACTTCATAAACCAAGTGGTGCAACCCTCTGACGCCCACGTCGCCAATGTACATCGCCGGACGCATACGTACGGCTTCCAGGCCTTCCAGCACCTGAATGTTACTTGCTGAATATTCGTTATTGTTACTGTTTACCGGAATATTATCCATTTTTATGATTTAGAATTTTTTTGCAAAAATAACAAAAATATTTGCTTCGTCAATTGAAATTTTGATACAAAATAAAAAAATTGTATTTTTGAGGCGTTTTAAATTAAAATCGAAAATGAAGAATATTTTAATAATGAGCATCATATACCTCTTGTGCATCAACGCTTGTAAAACAGGTAAAAAGCCGGCAGAAGAAACGACCGGAAAGTATGTTCCTGAAAAGGTCGATCCGGCGCTGGTTGAAAAATACTGGAAACTCGTCGAATTGTATGGCAAGCCTGTCGCAGTTACCGACAGTAATGCGAAAGAAGCGCATATCATTTTTAAGACTGAGGATAACAGGTTTAACGGTGATGCGGGTTGCAACAGATTTTCAGGTGCGTACCACGTTAAGGAATCAGGCGGAATAGGTTTTTCACAAACCATTGCCACCCGAATGATGTGTCTGAACATGGACGTCGAAACTCAATTTCTTCAGGCGCTCAGAACAGCCGACACTTACGCGGTTCGCAAAGACACGCTGGAATTGAGTAAAACAGGCGCTCCCATTGCGCGTTTTGTTGTCGTTTATTTAAAGTAAAATCTAATCAATCATTAATATATATAAATTAATTCTAAAATCGTATGAAAAAGTATTTGTGCATTTGTGCAATTTTGTTTCCGGTCATGTTGCATGCCCAGAAGAACTCGCAATGGCGGGGTGAAAACCGTAACGGTATCTACAACGAAACCGGGTTGTTGAAAGAATGGCCTGCCGACGGTCCACAATTGTTGTGGAAATATGAAGGCTTAGGCGGTAGTTTTGCATCAGTGGCTATTGCCAACGAAAAGATTTATCTCACAGGACAAATCGACGACAAACTGATGCTTTACGTGCTCAACCTCAAAGGGCAAAAACTCAAAGAAAAGGAAGTGGGCAAGGAGTGGACAAAAAGTCACACCGGCACGCGCTGCACGGTTGTTGTCAATGACGGAAAGTTGTATATTTACAACTCATTGGGACATCTACACTGTTTGGACGAAACTACCCTCAACGAGGTTTGGCAAAAAGACGTGCTTACCGATTTCGACGGGAAGAACATCATGTGGGGAGTAACCGAGTCGCCTCTGATTGTGGGCGACAAGATTTTTATTACTCCGGGAGGCGACAAATACAACATCGTGGCGCTGAATAAAAATACGGGAACGTTGATATGGTCGTCAGCGGGTGAAGGTAAGACGTCCTCCTATTGTTCGCCGCTGTATATCGGCGACCAGTCCGTACCCATGGTGGTTACTTCCACGTCCGACTATATCATCGCACTGAACGCCAATACAGGCGAAATAATCTGGTCGCACCCGCAATTGCCGCAAAGACCGCAACACAATATTCATCCCAATACCCCGATATACAGCGACGGTTTGATTTTTTCCATTACGGGATACAGAGGCGGGGCAATGTTGCTTCGCCTGAAAGACGGTGGAAAAGCCGTAGAACAGATTTGGAAAAACGAAGAAATGGACAATCAGATGGGTAGCGCCATAAAGATAGGCGATTGTGTTTATGCTTCGGGACACTCAAACAATTATTGGTTTTGCGTGGACTGGAAAACCGGCGAGACTAAATACAAAGTAAACGATATCGGCCGGTGCAATGTGATTTCCGCCGACGGGATGCTATATTGTTACAGCGAAAATGGCGAAATGGCTTTAGTAAAACCCAATCCTGAAAAATTCGACAGGGCAGGCAGCTTTAAAGTAACACTGGGAACCGGCGAACACTGGGCGCATCCGGTAATCCACGAAGGCGTGCTGTATCTCCGTCACGGCGATACGCTAATGGCATACAAGATTTGAGGTTTTTATACACGAATTTTCACGTTGTACGTCAGCGTCGAGAGCGTTGTCGAAAAAGTGTCCCATCTTGAAAAAGTAGTGCAGCCCGAAAATATAGAGTTAAATGAATGAATGTTAAATTAAAAAAAAATAAAAAATGAAAAAGTGTTTGACCTTATTTGTAATTGGAGTTCTTTTTGGACTAATAAGTTGCAAAACAAACTGTTCTGATTTTGACAAAAAAAATCTGACTTGGATACCATATCAAGAAAGTGATGTGGTTGAGTTGTATTCCCAATTGAATGATTCAACAATAATATTTCTGATAAATCGTGTAGAAGTTTCACACACAACACATTACTCTTTTGGAAGTAAGTGTGGAGGATGTAGTGACGAAATTTTTATAAATGACTACAACTCAGATTTTCATGTTGAAATATACTTGCATGAAAATAAAATGAATCATCAAAGTTATAAGATAATTGACACTTATTTTTCCAATTATTCGGAGGTAAAGAATTATCTATTTGAAAGTAAAGAATATGATTTAGTCAGAATTTTTGAAACTGATAAATCGCAAGGAACGTTTAAAAAACTGATAGTAGCAAAAAACATTGGAATAATAGGACTTATAGATATTGATGGCAATACTTGGACATTGAAAACGAATGTTAAAATCAAAAAACAGAATAATGATGGACAACAGAAAAGTGTTGTGATTAACAATGTATCGTGTTGAACGTGCGTTAATATACAAGCAATAAGGTAATTTATTTACTTCATAAAAATACAGAAATCAATGAATATCCCTGCATATATGCTCAATACTATTTTACAAGCATTGGAAGAATTGCCATCTCGCAAAATTACCGATATATTTACCGATATAAATACCGATAAGTTATCAAAAGTCGAGTTGGAGTTTTTAGAACAAATTGCAGGTTATCTTGACAAAAACGGCGAAATAACCAATTATCGCGCCCAATTATTAACCAATAAATCAGATATCAGCGTAAAAAAATATTTTGCCAAATTTGTAGAAATTGGTCTATTGCAAGTTGAGGGGAAAAATAAGGGAAGAAAATATAAAATCAACAAAAAATTTGTTTGTAAAGAAAAATATATGTAATATTGCGCCGGTTTTTGAGTTGGCTGCAAGCCGCCGAATTGGCAGCGGACAACAAGGCAAGACCTGTTAAGCCGTTAGAGCAGGAAAAAAATTAATAAAATGGGGTTCTTTTCGGGAGTAAAAATCGTAAGGGGTATTCAACAAATGGTTGAAGGAACGTTAGAGGGCGATCCTATAAAAATTGTCAAAGGAGTAGTCAAAACTGCTACGGGTGCTGTAACTCAGATAACGGGAGGCGGTGATAGTAGTGAAAACACAACAGATGATGTTGATGGATTTGACTCTACTTGGTGGTTGGATAGTGACTAATACATAGGATACTAATGAATAAATTTGGTATGTTTTTGCTTGTTCGCATCGTGCGAGTAAATGAACTTAGTCTTTTTTGCTCGTTCGTATCGTGCGAATGAACTTCGTACCAAGTGGTGCATTCTAGCAAAGTTATTGGTAAAAATATGAAAAATTTGTATATGTATTAAAAAAAATATTATCTTTGCAGAAAGTTTTAAACTTAAAATAATATAAAAATGAAAGCAAAACCGTGTCCTAAATGCAGTTCTGTAAATTATATAAGCGCTTGGAGTTTTTTTAAAAGCGGCGGAGCAACTTCCGTGCTGTTCGGGTCGCCATTCAGATTAGTTTCTCAATTAGTAAAATCATTTAAAAACGTAGTTATTGATGGTATGACTTCCGGATATTTAATTATGTGCGATTCCTGTAAAAGTTACATAGTTCCCTGTCCACACTGTCAAGAATTCATTTTGACGGGAAAATACATAAATTCGGGAGAAATTTTTGAATGCAGCAAATGCAAAGGTAAAATGAGCATAAGCGTAACCGAAGACTCGGTATATGACTTTATGAGATTTTAATAATTAGAATCAGGGATTGACAGATACCTTTTTATATCATTACATTCAAAAATCCCATTAAAAACCCCAGCAAAGCGCCTAACCACACTATCGCTTTCAGTTCTTTGTCCATTACCTGAAACAGCAGGTTTTCCACCTCTCTGACGTCCATTTCGTTTATACGCCCTTCTACTATTTTACTGATGTTTAACGTTTCGAGCGTGCGCGGCAGATATTCCGTTATCATTTTTTTATATGCCGAAAGTACATATCCCTTAAATTGCTCGACTTTTCCGCTTTTGCCGGTAATCAGGTCGCACATTCTCATGGAGAGAAGTTTGCCGGATTCCTGCTCAAGCAAATCGTCTATCAGCTGTTTTGAATTTTTCTGAAACATTTCATCAATGTTTTTAGCAAGCATGTTTTCGGCAGGCGTTGCCAGCAAACCCATCAGCTTGTCGGCTCCGATTATTCCCAAAAGACCTTCCTGCACTTTCTTGATGGAATGTTCGACAACAATATGCGATATTTTCCCGCCCAGACGGGCATTCGCCAACTTGTTGCACAACAGCGCAGACAAATCGGTTTTGCCGTTTAGCAGTATGGCGTTAATTTCATTTTCAGAAAGCGTTCCATACAGAAAATCACGCAACGACTGCTCATTTCGGCTCTGGTTTTCAACAAAACGGTCTATCCCGTCGGTAATTTTGGCAAATAAATCATCCGACAGCAGCGTTTTTTCCAGAACTTCCCTGTTCATCAGGTTTTGACTGATGGCGTTGCCCAGCGATTTTGCTAACCGTCCTCTTTCCTTGGGTATCAGTCCGGGAGTGAACGGAAGCCGTTTGCCAAAAAGATATTTGGGATATAACGGGCGGAACAGCATTTTAATCGCAATTCCATTGGTGACGTAACCTATCAATCCGCCTGCCAGAGGCGCTACTATGACATGAATATCCATACTGCTAATCAACTGTTAATTTCAACAATTCACGATAATCTCCGGTCTGAATCCATTTCTGCATTTCGCTTATTCTCACCGCTCCCCATGGATGAGTATTTTCTACGGTGAGGTAAACGTAAGCGATTTTGCTTTGCCATTGCAGGTCGGCAAAATTAAATTCCTGCGCCTGTTCGACGATAGATTCCATCGAAGGCGTAAAATAATTCGCATCGGCTGGCGTTCCCATTAATTTCGCCATCGCCCTGCACGAGGCGTCAATATCGTTACATGCCAAAAGACCTGCTCTGTCGGCAGTCAATTCTGCCTTTCTCGACCATTCAAACAAAGCCAGCTGTACGCCAGTGCTTACCAGCACATTGGTAAATGCTGAGGCTTCGCCCAGAATCATCTTCGCCATGCTTTTATACAGTACATGGTTGCTTTTGATATGTCCAAGTTCGTGTCCGATAATAAACAAAAGTTCGTTATCCGTCAAATCCTGCACGACGGACGAGTTGAACACAAGAAAAGGTTCCTTTATTCCGCTGGTAAACGCATTATAATCCCATTCAAGATGTTGATAAAGCGGATAATCCTGCTGCATGTTCAAGCGTTTTTGCGCTGTCTGTTTCAAGCGATGAACCCGTGGCGATGTTTGGGGCGTAACCAGCATGTCATTGCCGTCGATGACGACTTTCATGTTCATCTTAATCAAAAATTCAATATATTCTGTTACCACTTTATCCAAAAGGGGAATTTTTTTCAGCGCCTTCAATGCTTCCCTGTCTAAAGGATGTTCGTAATCGGTAGATTCCAGCCTTTTTGTATCAATATTTGACATAATCGTTTACGTATGATGAATCATTATTTTTTCGTATTCTCCGGTTTCATACCAGTTGAATAATTCCGCCGCGCGTTCAATAACCCACGAATAGTCTTGAAACAGCGTCGTTAAATATTTGCCGGTTTTACTGACTGCGCCGCTGCTGTTGCGAAAATCAACCGCCTGCTGCAGGAAATCTTCAATCAGTATTCTGTTTTCCGAACCTGCATCCACTCCTGCGTATAGCATCAACATCCGCATCGCTTCATCGTAGTTCTGGCATGTAAGCAACCCCGCTCTGTCGCGTGACAAATCCGCTTTTCTGCGCCAGTTCAACAGGGGAAGCATTAGCGTTTTTGCGACGGTTTCAATAAGCGGTATCTTTACCTTTGAAATAATTTCCGCCAAGAACTCCAATTTGTTATGCCCCGCCTTTATTCCGCCCATGCAACGCCCGGCAATGAAATAAATCCTGTCTTCGGGAAGAAATTCCAGACAGCTTGTCGCGAGCAATACTATAGGATTGGCATAGCCCATAATTCTGTTTTCATAGCGAAAACTCCGAAACAGGTAAATATCCGGGAATTTGGATATTTCGAGTATCTCTGCCACTTCTCTGAAAATGCCCAGCACCTTTGGGGAATTTTTTTCGGTTAATCTTATAGAACCTCCTTTCAACAGGATATTGTAATACTGTTCAATCATGTTTTCATGAACGAAAGAGGTCAGTTTTTCAAAACCGGGAAGTTTCTCTACGGCGCTCATGGCTGTTTTATCCGAAGGGTGGATAAAATCGTATGAACTCAGTTGATATAATTTGTTACGCATCATGTTTATATTTATTAAGGCACAAAATCTACAATCTGCTTTTAAAAATAATTTCGTGGCTTACCTCGCAACTTTCCGAGATAAAGAACAGGGGAATAGCGCCTTTTTCATAAACAACGGGGGCGGCATACTTACCATCGGACTGTAATTTGAAAACGTGAATTACATTCTCGTACGGATAAATGACCCAATATTCAGGAACGGCAAATTTTTCGTAAGTCTGGAACTTTTCTGTCAAATCATATTTGGCAGTAGAGGCTGACTGTATTTCTACGACCAGATCGGGAACGCCGCGACATCTGCCCGAAGCAAGTTTGGATACGTCGCATACTACCAAAACGTCGGGTCTTACAACCGTATTGTCGGAAAAAATAACGTCCAAATCCTGACACACTTCATAATCGGACTTATTTTTATCTATAACTTTTTGAATTTCGCTGTTCACATTAAAACTGATCTTCTGATGACGAAAATTGGCGGAAGGCGACATCAATTTCACCACCCCGTCAATCAACCCTCTAACTCTGTCATCCGTCCACGACAAATAATCAGTCAAAGTATAACGCTTTTCCAAGTCTATCAACAATTCCATGTTTCAAATATTTTTATATATTAAAAAGGCAAAATTAATTCTTTTTTTCTTTTTACAACCTTTTTTTTGCAAAAAAATGAAAAAGAGGCGCAAAAACACCTATTTTTTCAATTTATCTATCCGCATTGCAAATGCTTATAGTAATTTCTGCCCGATTACAAATTCGGCAGGACG
>Ga0082212_10013203_pt1 | contig 10344 bp, 18 predicted proteins | sample TergutNt197P3_FD_71548 | JGI IMG/M metagenome (GOLD analysis project Ga0082212, IMG submission 71548) | Neocapritermes taracua P3 segment gut microbial communities from Petit-Saut dam, French Guiana - Nt197 P3 | ecosystem: Host-associated > Arthropoda: Insects > Digestive system > Gut ...
GCGTCCCGTGTTTAAGATGCCAAATTGGCATCTTAAAGAATTCCATTCCTCTGGGGATATCTGGAAAATAAAATCGTCTGGAAAACGGTCTATATTGCGCTTAACCGCTCTGACTAGCGCCCCAGTTTCCACGCCATATAAAACGGCAAGGTCGGCGTCCAGCATAACCCGTTGCCCGCGCAGTTCAAATATGCGCTGGACTATGGAATCCAAAGCAACAGCAGGTTGAATATCAGTCATTTTATAAAATCAGACTCCCTTCCGTTTCCATTCCGCCATGCTGATTACCCGGCTTTTTTGATGCCCTCCGACTGGATCGGCGGATGACCCGCCTCCATGCGGTGATCTAATAGCTTTCTGCCGCCAATGCAATATTATATGCGTTAGCGCTGACTGAACTGGTTCTGTTTATCAGAATACTAGACGTTTTTCTAATACTGCCGCTGACGATTGATTTCGCTATAGCCCACATGAAAAACGCAGCCAATGAAAACCATCCGGAGAAAGAACCCAAAAAGTACAGTTTCGACAAAACAGAAATCACATTATCGTGGTATTCACGCAAAGCATCGGCGATATCCTTGTCATCAATGGATTCAAGAGCATCATGAAAACTGCCAAAATAATCCGGCGGCTGAAAACCGCGTGACTTTTTCAGGCGGCAATGCGCCAGATACGGCAGCCAGCATCGAGACGGGGCGATAACGTGCGCATACCGTATCGAACGGTTCATTATTTTTCGCAATGAAGCGTAAGCAGGGCTATCAAAGGGCAACCCGGCATCCGCCCAAAAAACAAACATATCGTTACGAACGGCAAAAAGTCTCTGCCTCGCCGTTTCCACAGCGGCGCTTCTCCATAAGTGGGCGAGGAATAGCAGGACGGCAAAGCATGTCAAAGCTCCAATTCCGAACATATCTCCTCCTTGTTCTACTTATCACGCGGGTTAGTATTTCCCTTACTTGTAAGGTTGCTGGAACTTCTTTTCTTGTCTATCAACCTTTCAAGCTGCTGGACATGCGCTGTGTACATTTGGATTTGTTTACTCCGCATCCACCTTTGAATCAACCCGTATCCAATGCCAAATATGCAGATAATTAGTAAGACCGCGCTAATCCAAGACACCGAACCGCATCCTGTATCATATGATATACCAGCTTTTATTAATGCGAGCGTTTCTTTTCCGGCAAGCTCTTTTATTGCATAACGTAAGTGATACACCAAAAAGACTAAAAACGCATATTTCGGCAGGACAGAAAAAAACCTGGTAAAACCTTCGGCGAACTGAAGCAGGGCGTAACTTTTCAGGTCTTCGGGCTTGACCGTTGTTTTCGTTCTTTGCCTTGTCATTTTATAATTTATTTCCTTTTCACGTAATCCATAAAATCAAAGACCCTGCCTAGCTCGCCGCTTTTTTCCCCACGTCCTCGGACGCTTCCGGCTTGGCGGGTTTCAGCCATACGTCAATAGAACCGACTATTCCATCGAATGCCTGACGATTCGACCTGTACAGCCTCGACAGCTTCCGCTGCGCCCGTATAAGCTCCGGAGGTGCGGTTTCATCATTATTCGCGGTTGCCCAGAAAATATGCTCTTGAACGGTTTCAGGGGTCATTGTGGGTTGTGGGAGTTTATTCCCTTTAACAATTCTTCGGCTTTCTCGCCGCCAAGCGATGTAAATTTTATTGGACAATATGGCGTTGCGATATTGTTATTATCTCGTAATTCAATATATTTTTTTGTACGTAAACCTTTTAAATATTCAAGTAGTTCATTTCGATTTCCATAACTACTCCATTTTGGGTCATCATATGTCAAAAAAAACCATCCTCCAATGCGCGGGCATTCATTCCATAACGCCATCAATAACTTATTGCTCTTATCCGAGATAGAATTGATCTCCTCGGAGAAAACGCCTCTTTTGCTAATATCATGTATCGCATTGCGCGTATTTTTAATAGACGACGAATCTCCAGTATTAATCATAACAGGAGAGTTATTCCCGGTTTTGATATTATATTCATGCGAATGCGATGACGACATGAATAGACCGGCTACGAGCTTCCAGAGATGTTTTAAAAATCCCAATTTAAGTATTATTCCTGCAATTATAGAACCTATTGCGCCTATAACAATAAGTCCGCCCGGCGTATTTATTAAAAAATCGGTCAATTCCGCTTTTTCCTTCGCCCGCCGTTCTGCGATCCATCAATAGCGGCGCATTTTTCAAGCATGCTCTCTGCAATCGTCTTCATTTCAGCGACGAATCCCGCGTGACGGCTTTGCATTTCGTTGATTTCTTTGGATATTTCTATTGTCTTGTATTCGGGAGAAAAATATTTAAACAGTTCGACGTATTCAGCACGCCCCGCATAATCAAATATCGTAATCGGGTGTTCATTGAATATCCTTGCTATTTGCAGGCAGTTCTCGAAATTAGGCGGAATTTTATCGTTTTTCCACCTGCTAACCGTACTATCTTTCACACCGATAGCTTTAGCAAACTCTGCCTGATTGTGATCCTTGAAATACTCCCTCAAAATTTCTCCTAATCTCATAAACCTCTCCTATTTGTACTAAAAATTTGCACCATGCAAGAAAAAAAAGTAAAAACCCTAATTATTTACTTGCGTTATGCAAAATAATGGTGTATATTTTTTGCATGAGGGAAAACGTGAAGTTAAATTCAGAACGAATTGGGGCGGCGCGAGTCGCTAAAGGCTGGACACGAGATGATTTAGCACGGGCGATCAAGGTCAGCCCGGCGACTATATCCAGATTGGAACGTGGGATATCCCTTCGGCCGGGAACGCTTTACAGTGCGTGCCGGGAGTTGGGAATCACGGTCGAGTCTGTGATTGTTTGTACAAGCGCCGGAAAGGAGGCCGGAAAAATGACTAATACAAGTTGAATAGAAGTAAAAACGCAGAATTGAATTCTGTCGGCGGGTTAGACCCGCTGGCAGGCGTGTCTAACCCTTAATAAATATGGGATATGAACAACAGTAGCATGGATATCCAATTTATACAAGATGCATCTTGCCTGACGAGGCCGATTGATAATCGGCCGAAAGCGCATCTCTGCACGGGATGCGCTAGCGAGAAATCGCATTGTAGACCAGTCACAACTTGGAGCCAGGCGTCCGGTCGTACATGTGGCCGGACGCTTCGCCGGGGAATAGCGCGATGAAAGAACGAATACCCAAGATTTACGAACCGGTGACATGGCGCTGTGTGCTTAGGGTATGCCCGGAATCAGGGAATATGGGGCTTGGATTCAACCGCCCGGACGGCTCGGTTATCAGAGTGAAAATCCCAAAGGAAGACGCTCTAAAGCTGGCGGATTCGATACATGATTTTGTATTCGATCACATCCGCTCCCAGTCAAGGAAATCTTCCGGGAAACCGAGTTCATCCGTGTCAACAGGTTCGGAGGTTTCAGGATGAAGGACGGAATAGGTAGCGCTGCAGACAAGATCATCAACCGCATGTTGCGGATGTTCGTATTTACCAAGGCCATGATTGTTAAAAATGGCGTGATATCTGCCGTTTTTGTACCCGATGTAAAACGGCCCGATTTTCGTGTTCCACATGGCGATTATTTTCATGGGACTCAATTTACGCTAGGCGGCGGTGAAAAACAGGCGGGCTATTGCCATGGCGAGTCCGGCGGCGGCGATGATTGCGCCGAACATCCATTTAATAATTTCGGATTTCGCCTTTTCGACTTCGGCTTTCATTTCATGACGCAATTCTGCAATATCGCCTTTTGTAGCGAGTTGCTCGGAATTTACGGCGGAATGCTGCTCAAACGCTTTGTTAAAGGTTGCGGCAATGGCTTTCGCCTTAGGCTCGTCAAATCCGGCTTCCCGGAATACTTCGTAGATTGCCATTTCCATGTCGCGCCTCCTCTCAATTACATAGCATACGGTGTATGCCATTCTTTGTCAAAAATGATATTATCTTTGTTAAATAGTAAAGGAGGCGGTTATGAGCGCAAGACCACGGAAGGAAATAGATTTGTCCAGCTACGAGGGAAGATTCGCCGCGCGGCTCAAATCCCTGCGCGAAAAAGCGAAAATGACGGCACAAGAAGCGGCTGCGCGAATGGGGATTACGGAAAAGACTGTATTCCACTGGGAAGCCGCGCGGAGTTCGCCGCATGTTTCAGAATTTCCAATAATCGCAAAAACTTACAATCTCAAAAAAATCAAGGATTTGTTTCCAAACGAATAATATATTTACAGAATCTGTTATTTTCTCTCTTGACATTATATAACAGTTTCTGTAATATTACTTCCGTGGCGTTCAAAGCGGAAGTAAGTAACGACAATAAGAATCTCCGGGGAGCCGGCTTTCAGCCTGAACGTCACGAATTTTGGCTGGGAGCCGGTTTTTTATTTGCATAACCCCGCCTGAAGATGAGCCGGATGGCAACCGGCTCGAAACCGTTTCCGGGTGTCCTCCAAAGCCCGGAGCGGTCGCGGGAAGCCGCCGCCGTAGGAAACGCATTATGCGATAGGGATTCAAGGAATCCGACCTCGGCAAACGGGCGAAAGACGCAGCGACTACGACGCCCTTAAATCAAGCGCAGGCTGTGAAGTAGTCTTAATCGCCTTTCGGCTGAATTGAGATTACAGGATAAAGCAGTTGGCAGCAAGGAATACAAAAGAATACAAAAGAATACAAAAGAAGAGGTTCCCAAGTGGTCAACAAGGAAAGGTGATCCACGTAGGTGCGCTGCGTGGATCATCGGGAGATATCTTCCAGCGCTTGCGTCCAGCAACCAACACCGGAAGATATCTCCCACAAGTGGACAAAATGCCGGACATTTTACCGGCATGTAATTAGAAACAAAGCGCTTACAGCGGACAAAATGCAAGACATTCCATGTAAGTGAAAAGGCGAAGCTGTATCAGGGAGGCGAAATCATGAAACTCAATCTCTCGGAAACATCTGTCTAGACACGGCGTGACATGGTGAGGATGGGTTCGGATTGGTCTGGTTGGGCGTGGTCTGGCGCGTCCCGGTCTGCTTGGGTATGGCATGGTGCGGTAGTGTGTGGTAAGTCGAGTGACAAATAAAATGAAAAATAAAATGTTGACATCGCAATCGCATTTCGGCTATGATGCTTTCGTGCCGGCAAAATCCGGCACCGGGTCTGACAGCCTGATAGAATCAAGGCGGACAACAACCGCCTGCGAAAGCCGAGCGGTTTTTTTGTGTCCGCAGCATGGCGTCTTATATTCTGAATATGAGCGAGCCATACGGGGAGCCGCAAGGCTCGCCGGTTTCCTTGATACCTGGTCTGTCAGCCCGAGTGGTTCGCTCACCCTTCTGACAGAGGGCGGGCGGGAATTACAACCGTTATCAAGGAGGGCATGCCATGCCTGATAGTCTTAATCTTAATCGCCTTTCGGCTCCCGCCGATATTACCATCCCAGGCGAAAACACAGCAATCATCAATAAAGTTAAATTTGAGTTTGAAGCGCCGCGTTCATGCTGGCAGTGTCGGTTGTCAATCACGACGAAGCTTGCGAACTACGACCGGCTGGTCTGCATTCCGATATACAGCAATAGAGAAACTAATCATGCAAACGGAGTCAGCGAATATCGAGACAAGCGCTCGCCGTTTTGCCCGCTCGTGGAGGTGGTGTAATTATGAACGTATCAAAAATCAAAATATCGAATATTTTAGGGCTGGAAAATCTGGAGATTGAACCGGGCAGCGTCACGGAAATCAGCGGCGCGAATGGAACCGGCAAAACCAGTATTTTGGAAGCTGTGAAAGCCGCTTTAGGCGGCGGTCACGATGCCTCTCTGCTTCGCGCAGGAGCGGACAAGGGAGAAATCGTTCTTGTTCTGGACGACGGCGTGGAAATCAACAGGACAGTCACGCATGACAAATCAAACACGACGGTCAAGCATCCTTCGTTCGGCAAGATAAGCAAGCCCGGCGAATACCTGAAAAACCTGACGGACGCGCTTTCGGTCAATCCGGTCGAATTTCTGACCGCCAAGCCGAAAGACCGCGTGGACGCGCTGCTAGACGCTATTCCAATGAAGATTGACGCCGGAATGATCGGATTCGTACCGGCTGATATCCTCGATTTCTCACAGGTTAATTTTGACAATCACGCGATGGTTACAATGGAGACGCTCCGCCGCGCCATGTATGACGCCCGGACGGGTGTAAACCGGTCGCAGAAGGACAAACAGGCGACGGCGCGTCAGTTGTCCGAAACCGTTCCTCCCGCGCCGCCTGCCGGAGATTGGCAATCGACGTTATCCGCCGCCGAGGCCGAATATAAGGCATTGCGGAATTCCGCTACGGCGGCACTCAATAACGTAATGAACGATGCGCAAGAATCCATTACATCCGCTGAGGCTGATTATGTTCACGGCGAAAAAGAAATTGCGGAGCGGTGCGCGGCGGAACTCGAGCGCATCAGAACGGCGCAAAGCGCGGAGATAAAAGTTCTGTGGTCGAAGCGTGAAGATGCCATACACGCCGCACAATCACTTGAAGCACAGAATCGTACAAAACTTGAAGATGACTATCGCCCGAAAGAAGCGGAATTAAAAGAACGCATCGGTCATGCCCGTGCGATGGTTGAGCAGGAAACGCGAACTGAAGAGACGCTGAAACTGGCGCGTCAGATGGAAAACGAAGCGCGGAAACTCTCGGAAGAAGCGGATAAGCTGACCGACGGGCTTACCAAATTGGAAGAACTTAAATCATCCCTGCTATCCACACTGCCGATTGTCGGATTGGAAGTAAAAGACGGCGATATATACGTTGACGGCGTTGCATTCGACCGGGTAAACGAAGCCGTCAGAGTCCAGCTTGCGATTGAAGTGGCGAAGCTTCGGGCGGGCAAGCTGGGATTGATTGCCGTTGATGGTCTCGAACGCCTGGACATCAAGAGCTATCAGGAGTTCGTCAAAACCGCTCAGGATTCAAAACTTCAGTTCATCGTTACAAAAGTTTCAAATCATCCCTTGAATGTCGAATCGGCGGTGGCGTAATGGAAGCGGTGGTGATATGACCATCGAAGACCGCAGGGATGTAATCAACCGGATTTATGCGCGTGAAGATACGAAAGGCAAGCTCGACCAGGCTTTTGATGAAGTCATTGCGCTGCTTGACGAATTGGTATCGCTCGAGAACGACAGAGACCAGTGGAAAGCCCGGGCGCGGGCATTGGAGCGCCGGGCGGAAATAAGGTACGGGACGTAATGGGTGATTACTACGATTCCAGCGATAAGCCGCTCCGCTGCCCGCCGCATGTCCGGAGTTGTTACGAATGCCATAGACCGGCGCGGGCGTGTCCGCATGAACAACCGGCGCTGCGCGAATGCGATCACTGTCATGAGCTTGTGGACGAATCCAAAGGCCGCGAATGCGATTATTGCGATGATTGGCTTTGTAATGCCTGCGCCGCATGGGAGGAAACCCCGCACGGCGGATATCTGATATGCGGCAAGTGCGCATACGTTGCCGACAGCGATGATGAAACAACCGAAACGCCGGTACTCGAGGCAGTAGCGGTATAAAAAATTATTTATAGAAAAGGGACTAATAAAATGAATGAACAACTTACAAAAGCAGATGACAAGAGAGTTACATTACCAGAAATCGCAAGGATTACCGGCGCGACGTATCGGACTGTTGCGGCATATGCGCAACGCGCCGGATGGACGGAAAATGGCAAGCAAACGCTGTTAGATGAAAAACAGGCGGCGATCATCATTGAAGCTATGAAGGCGACGGACGGACAAGGGCAAAATCAGACCTTGCAAGAAAACTTGCAAGGTGTCGAAACCTCAGAATCCCGCCACGTCCGCATTGCAGTTTTAGCAAAGCGACAGCTTGAAGTATCAGAGCAGTTACAAGCTGAATTAAGGGCGGAAATAGACGAGCTCCGCGCGGAAAACAACTTACAGCGGCATATCATAGGCGAACTGACGCCTGCGAAGGATTACGTTGACCATATTTTATCCTGCCCCGGAACGCTGACAATCACGCAGATTGCGGCTGATTATGGCATGAGCGCAAAGAAGCTCAATAGGATTCTGCGCGACGAAGGAATACAGCACCTGGTGAATGACCAATGGATTCTATACGCGGAACACATGAGCAAGGGCTATACCCGAAGCGAAACTATTCAGATTGTGCGTTCCGACGGCAGGCCGGATACGAAGATGTTTACCCGATGGACGCAAAAAGGGCGCTTGAGGATTAACGAGATATTGAACCAACGCGGGATATATGCCAACGCGGATTTTATCAGCCAGGTTGCGGCGTAGCGAGGCGGTACTAGGCGAGGTTGGGTAGTGCGAGGAATGGCAGGGCAGGGCTCGGTATGGCAAGGCATGGATACAGCAATCATAAGTTTTATGCGGCTCGGCGAGGCATGGCAAGGCGAGGCAAGGCGAGGTGTGGCTTGGCGCGGTAGGACGAGGCGAGGCGCGCATGGGCAGGGCTGGATGAGGTTTGGCATGGCGATATGAAAGAAAAGGCTCAATTACACAGCAGCGCGATCGGAAAAACCTGCATGGAAGCGTTCAGGCGTCGCTATCTCGAAGGCGAAATCATCCCGCCGGGCGTTGCCGCCATTGTCGGGACGGGTACGCACAAGGGCGTCGAGGTTAATCTGTCGCACAAGATAAGCACGGGAGAACTGCTGCCGGTTGACGCTGTGCAGGACGCGGCGCGGGATGGATTGATTGCCGCGTGGGAATCGACGGCTATCACGCTGACGCCGGAAGAATCGACGCAGGATGTCCGTGAAGTGCGCGGGCAGGCGGTTGACAAGGCGGTAAGGCTTGCGCGGCTTCATCATGCGGAAAAGGCTCCGGAAATCAACCCTGTTGCGGTAGAAAGGCCGTGGTCGCTTGAAATACCCGGGTATTCGTTCGAGCTTGTCGGAACTATCGACGTTTTGGAGACAGTTGCAATCCGCGACACGAAGACATCCGGCAAGTCTCCGCAGCCGGACGCGGCGCTTCGGTCGGTACAGTTGAAAGCCTATGCGCTGGCAATGAAGGTGCTCGACGGAACGCCGCCGGAAAAGGTGATTCTGGATTACCTGGTTGACGGCAAGGCTGCAAAGGCGGTCAGCCTTGAATATGAGCCGACCGACGAAGATTTTCAGGTGGTATTGGCAAGAATTGACATTATCGACAAGATGCTCAAATCGGGAATATTTCCGCCGGCAGAGCCGGGAAGCTGGGCATGTTCCGAAAAATGGTGCGGCTATTGGCGGACGTGCAGATATGTTGCGCATCCGAAACAATTTTCAATTTCATAAAAGGAGAATGTAATCATGGGTACAGAATTGGCAAAAAACGAATTTCAATCATTAACCCCGGCGGCTCCGGCTTTCAGTGGCATGCTGGCCGTCGCGCAGCAGAGAGAGATTGCCGAAGTGCAGTCAAAGATGATTATCGCGCGGTCATGTCCGCGCGATGAGAGGGCGGCGCTTGACCGTATATTGATGGCTTGCGGGCGCAAGACGCTGGCGGAATCGGCGCTTTACACTTACAGCCGCGGCGGGACGGAGATTACGGGGCCGTCGATCCGCCTGGCTGAAGCGCTTGCGCAGAACTGGGGAAACCTTGATTTCGGTATCAGGGAAATCGAACAGCGCGACGGTGAAAGCACTGTGGAAGCCTATGCCTGGGATTTGCAGACCAACACGCGGCAGAACAAGGTATTTCAGGTGCCGCATATCCGCTATTCAAAGGCCAAAGGCAATACTCTCTTGACAGACCCGCGCGACATTTATGAGCTTATTGCGAACCAGGGCGCGCGGCGGCTGCGGGCTTGCATTTTGGGCGTCATTCCCGGCGATGTCACCGAAGCCGCCACAAGGCAATGCGAAGAGACGATGAAAACGCATGTGAAGGTTACGCCGGAACTGCTTCAAAGCCTGCTGGACAAATTCGCGGAATATCATGTGACAAAAGAGCAGATAGAGGCGCGCATCCAGCGCCGCATGGACGCGATCACGCCCGCGCAGGTGGTAGGACTCGGCAAGATTTACAACTCGCTTAAGGACGGCATGAGCACAGCTGCGGAGTGGTTTGCCGATCCGGAAGCGGCGAACAAGAGCCACGGTGTTGTAAATATCGACGAGATAAAAGGCGGATCGGAGAATCGCGGCCACGGCAAGGAAGGATTAGGCGCGGCATCCAAAAAAGCCGATCCGAAAGCGGCGACGGAATGAATTGTGATTGGATTGTTACAAGGGAATGCGTAGAGGGATATGAAAACGTATGTACGCGCTGCGGCGAGAAAGATTTCATATCGTGTCCAAGAACGCATCCGATTCCGGTAAAA
>Ga0082212_10013204_pt1 | contig 10343 bp, 9 predicted proteins | sample TergutNt197P3_FD_71548 | JGI IMG/M metagenome (GOLD analysis project Ga0082212, IMG submission 71548) | Neocapritermes taracua P3 segment gut microbial communities from Petit-Saut dam, French Guiana - Nt197 P3 | ecosystem: Host-associated > Arthropoda: Insects > Digestive system > Gut ...
CCCGCGCCCGTCACCGGCTCCCCGTGGTGCGACTTCACGCCCTACGACCAAGTCTCCTACAACGACCTCGGCACGGTGTACCGCGGACAAACCGTGAACATCCCCCTCGGCGGCGCGGAGGCCAATGGCGCAAGGCTGCTCTATGTCGCCCCCCTCTACGGCGGGGCGCTCTACGGTCCCGACGCCATCCCCTTCAACCTGCACGTGGATCCCGAAACCGGGGAACTCTTCGGACAGGTCGCCTTTGACGAGGCGCTCGGAGACTACTACTTCACCGTGACGCTCTACGTTGACAACGGCGCATTCAACCCGATGGCGACCTTCAAACTGACCGTGGCCGACGAGCCGACCGGAAACATCATGATCACCGCCATCCGCGTCCTGTTCGGGACACCCTTCCCCGACAACGCCACCCTTGCCGACCTAGTCGAGATCGAGGCCGAGGGCTGCACCCGGCCCTCCAAGGCCTACGCCGTCTTCGGGCACGATACCGAAATCAGCCGGAAACTGGGCGCAGGCAGCCAAAACAGCGAAATCCCCGGAACCCGCCAGAACGGCACGGGCGACGCCACGGGCCATCGGCTCTTCGTCTTCCCGATGCCCTGCGACGATGCCACGGGCGAGCCCTACGACCACCACTTCTTCCACGTCCGCGAACTCGAATAGCCTCTTCGGGAACGAAACCCCGTACGCACGCAGCACTGAGCATGACTTGCGAAGGATGCCCGTTTTGTGATAGGCTTTGGGGAAACGGTGTAAACACATTAACAAATTGAGAGGATGACGGTATGAAGAAAATGATGATGGGTTTTGGTGGATTGATGGTGGCGGTCGCGTTGGTGACGGTCATGCCGGCGTGCGGCGCGTCCGACTCCGAGGCGACAGGCTCCGAGAAGGCGGGCGCGTCCGAGAAGGCGGGCGTGGCGAAGGGTTCCGAAACGGCGAGTGCGGAAAAAGCGATCAAGGATCTTGCCGCCGCCGTTGGCAGTGGCCAACTTGATGCGATTGTCGGGATGCTGCCCGCGTCGTACGCCAAGGATATCGGGACGCTGATCAACACCTTTGCGGCGCGCATGGACGCCGACCTGTGGGACAAGGGGCGCACGCTGGCCTCCTCGCTGCTTGGCGTCGTCGCCACCAAGGCGGATCTCTTCACCGACATGGCGAAGGAACAGGGCGGCGGTGCCGTCAACGTGGAATCCAAGGAACTCCAAGAGGCCGCCAAGGCGTTGTCCGCGCTCCTCAAGAGTGACGCCCTGTCGCTCAACAGCATGAAGAAGACGGATGCCAAGGCCTTTGCCAAGGCGTTGTCGGCCTCGGTCGCGCCCCTCGCCAAGAGCAACGCCTCCACGCTCTTTGACGGGATTGACCCGAAGAACCTGAAGATCGCTTCCTCGGAACTGAAGGCCGACGGCACCGTCGAATTGACCGTGGACGGCGCCCCCGCCTCCACAACGCTGAAGCTCGTGGAAGGCAAGTGGGTCCCCGAGGACATGGCGGACGAATGGAAGGAAATGATCGAAGGCGCCCTTGAGGGCATCAACGAAATCGACTTCGCCTCGGACGAGGGGAAACAGTCCAAGATGATGGCCTTGATGGTCATGGGGATGATCGAGCCCGTGATCAAGGAACTCGAAGCCGCCAAGACCAAGGAGGACATTGAGACCATCGTGGGTGGCATGATGGGCAACTTCATGGGCGGCTTCTAACAGCGCCTACGGCGACGACATCGCCAAACAATGGCGGCGGCACGCAAGTGTCGCCGCCGTTATTTTAAAAGTTGGTACGACGCGGCGTGGACGGGAAGGCCTTGGGCGCGGAAGAGGAGTTCAAAGTCGGTGTACTCCTCGGGCGTGCGCTCAAAGGTCGCGATGCGCCGAAAGCGGGGATCGCCGTCAAGGAGAGTCGCCATGCGCTCGCCGTAGTCGGGGCGGTCGGTGGCGACGTGGAGGCAGCCCTGCGACTTGAGGAGGCGCACGAGGGCGTCCAGAAAGGCGGGGGAGAAGAGGCGGTGCTTGTGGTGCTTGCGCTTGGGCCACGGGTCGGGGAAAAAGAAATACACCGTGTCCGCGCAGGCCGGGGGAAGGAGGACGCAGAGCGCCCGCATGGCGTCGGCCTTCAAGAGGCGGACGTTGCACAGCCCCTCCCGCCGGGCGGTCACGTCGATGCGGGCGACGCGGGCGTCCTGCCGTTCAAGGCCGAGGAACTGCGTTTCGGGGAATTGCCGGGCGCGCGCCAGCAGGAAACGCCCCTTGCCGCACCCCACGTCCACCTCCACGCGACGGGACACATCGAAATACGCCCCCCAGTCCACCATGTCCCCTTCCGACGGCAACGCGATCTCCCGCGTCGGCGGCAGTGTCGCATCCTGCGCCAACGCGCAGAGCCTCTTGTTTCCCCGTGTCCGTGCCATAAACTTAGCGGAGGGAGGGGAGGCGGGTGGTGTCGTCGGGAAGCGCGTCGGAGGCGCGGGCGAGGATGAGGTTAACGGCGTTGGTCTGCCCGCGGACGAGGGCGGGGTAGTTGGTGTCCGTCTCGAAGAGGACCGTGTCGCCGATGACGATACGCGCCGTGAGGTAGTAGTCGTGGCGGGGGTTGTGAAGTTCAGGGTCGAGGGTGAGCGTGAAGGGAATGGGGACATTGCCGGGGCGGCGGATGACGGCATGGGCGACCGTGACGGGAACGCTGCTGGTCGGGTTGCCCAGCGCGTCCCAGAGAAAGACCTCCGCATCGGCGTTGGGCAGCATGGCGATGCGCGCAAAGTAGTTCAGCGACCCCGTCACGGTCAGCGAGACGGGCGTGGCGCCGCCATCGTCGTGGAACTGCGTCTCGGGACGGGGCGTCTTCCTGGAGAAGATGGAACACCCGCACAGCGCGAGACAGGCAAAAACAAACAACGGTTTAATATGTTTCATGGCTGGATGGACTACGCCGTGGATGATTAATGTGCCTGTTGGGCGACATGGCGCATGAGGCCGCCCGCAAGGAGGATGGACTTGGCGCGGAGGGAGAGTTCCGCCTTGACGGGAATGTCGCGGTTTTTCGTAAGGTTGCGGAGGATGGCCTTGCCGTCGCCCGCAATCGCCGTGGCGAGCCCCTTGATGTCAAGGGCGTCGTTCGTGTCGAGGTTGTCATAGTCGGCAGGGTTTTCAAACATAAACGGGACGATGCCGAAGTTGACGAGGTTGGCATTGTGGATGCGCTCCATGCTCTTGGCGACGACGGCCTTCACGCCGAGGTACATGGGGCAGAGGGCGGCGTGTTCGCGGCTGGAGCCTTGGCCGTAGCTCTCTCCCGCCACGATGACATTCGCCTTGCCCGCATCGCGGTTGGCGGCGGCGCGGGTGGCAAAGTCAGGGTCTACGCCTTCGAAGACGTAGCGGGAGTAGGCGGGGACATTGGAGCGGTATTTGAGGCGTTGTCCGGCGGGCATGACGTGGTCGGTGGTGATCTTGTCGCCGACCTTGATGGCGACGACGCCCTCAAGGTTTTCCGAGACGGGGGTGCCGCAGGGTGCCTCGCCGATGTTGGGGCCGCGCCGAATCACCGTCGCGGGAACGCCGACGCCCGCCGTCTCTCTAAACAGGAATTGGCTGTCGTCAATGTCAAAGGCGACGGGTTCTTGCACCGCCACGGCGGCGCATTCCCTCGGGTCGGCGAATGCGCCCGCGACCGCCGTCGCGACCGCCGTCTCGGGACTCACCAAATACACCTCCGCATTGCCCGTTCCGCTGCGTCCCTCAAAGTTGCGGTTGCTGGTGCGCACGCTCACGCCACGGCTTCCGGGGGAGTAGTGGTTGCCGATGCAAAAGCCGCAGGCGTTTTCAAGGATGCGCGCCCCGGCAGAAACGAGGTCGGCGTAAAGCCCCTCCTTCATCAGCATCATCACCACTTGGCGCGACCCTGCGGCAATGCCGAAATCAATGTCAGGGCTCACCTTCTTCCCTTTGAGCATCGTGGCAACGGTTTTGAGGTCTCGATAGGAACTGTTGGTGCAACTCCCGATGACGACTTGGTTGACCTTCTTTCCCTTAAGAGACGCAATCGTGGCAATGTTTCCGGGCGAGTGCGGACACGCCGCCATCGGCTCCACGGCGGCAAGGTCTATCGCGATGACGCGGTCATACGTCGCGCCCTCGTCGGCGACAAGCTCCGTCCAGTCCCCTCCCCTCCCCTGCGCTTCCAGAAATTGCTTGGTGATGTCGTCGCTCGGGAAGACGGAGGTGGTCACGCCCAGCTCCGCCCCCATGTTGGTCATCGTTGCGCGGGAGGGTACCGACAGTGTTTTGACCCCCGGCCCGGCATACTCCACCATGACATTGACGTTGCCCTTCGTCCCGAGAATCTCCAGCACCTTCAGGGCGACATCCTTGGCGGAAACCCCTGCGGACAATGCCCCCGTGAGCCACACTTGGTAGACCTTGGGGCAAATCAAATTGAACGCCCCGCCGCCCATCGCCACCGCCACGTCAATGCCGCCCGCGCCAATGGCAATCATCCCCAGCCCGCCGCCCGTGGGCGTGTGCGAGTCCGCGCCGAGGAGCGTCTTGCCCGGCTTCCCGAAACGCTCCAAGTGCAACTGGTGGCAAATCCCGTTTCCGGGCTTGGAAAAAATCACGCCGAACTTCTGCGCCGCGCTTTGCAAATAGGCGTGGTCATCCGCATTCTCGTACCCGACCTGCACCGTATTGTGATCCACATAGCTGACCGACACCTCCGTCCGCACACGGTCAATCCCCATGCTCTCAAACTGCAAGAACGCCATCGTCCCCGTCGCGTCCTGCGTCAGCGTCTGGTCAATCCGAATCCCAATCTCCTTCCCCGCAATACGCTCGCCCGACACTCGGTGCGCCTCGATAATTTTCTCAACGATATTCATGGTCATGGCTTTCCCTGTAGACCCGTCAGCCAGTCATGAACACAATGCGCCAGCCCTTGGCCGGCTTCACCTCGCTCCATTCCGTGACGGTTGCGAGATAGCGTAACAAATGCGACGCAGGGTTGCAAGTTTTCTCAGATGAGGCTGTTGGCGAGGATCAACGAGGACGGGTGGATGTGCGTTGCCTTGTTCAAGAAGAAGGAGATTTTCTTCTGGCGGGAGATGGACGTGCTGGCGGGTGGTTCGGGGACGGGAAGGTTGCGCCGAGCGCACCGACGGGGTTGCGGTTTGGCGCGGATTGCGGGTATCTCACCAGCGCGGTGGACGGGGATGGAAAGCCCTCCAGGCGGGTGAGGCAACGGCGCGCGGGAATGGAGCACTAGATTTTTGTGAAGGCGGCGCAGGCGTTGTGGCCGCCGAAGCCGAGGGAGTTGTTGAGGGCGACCTTGACGGTTGTCTCGCGGGCGGTGTTGGGGACGTAGTCGAGGTCGCAGTCGGGGTCGGGCGTCACGTAGTTGATGGTGGGGGGGATGACGCCGCGCTGGAGGGCGAGGGCGCAGACCATGGACTCGAAGGCGCCGGCGGCGCCGAGGAGGTGCCCCGTCATGGACTTGGTGGAGGAGATGGCGACGCGGCGGGCGTCGGTCTCGCCCAAGGCGGCCTTGATGGCGGCGGTCTCGATCTTGTCGTTGAGGGGCGTGGAGGTGCCGTGGGCGTTGATGTAGTCCACGTCGGCGGGGGAGAGTCCCGCGTCCTTGAGGGCAAGGCGCATGGCGCGGGTGCTGCCCTCGCCGCTCTCGGGGGGGGCGGTGATGTGGAAGGCGTCGCAGGTCATGCCGAACCCGGCGACTTCGCAGTAGATTGTCGCGCCCCGCGCCTTGGCGGCCTCGTACTCTTCAAGGACGAGGACGGCGGCGCCTTCGCCCATGATGAAGCCGTCGCGATCCTTGTCGAAGGGGCGGCAGGCGGTCTCGGGGGAGTCGTTGCGGGTGGAGAGCGCCCTCATGTTGGCGAACCCCGCCACGCCGACGTCGCACAGGACGCACTCGGAGCCGCCGCAGACCATGATGTCGGCATCGCCGCGCTCGATGAAGCGCGTCGCGGCGCCGAGGGCGTGCAACCCTGCGGCGCAGGCGCTCACGATGCCGTAGTTGGGGCCTTTGAGATTGTGTTCGATGGCGACAAGCCCCGCCCCCATGTTGGGAATCAGGGACGGGATGGTGAAGGGGGAGACGCGCCCCGGCCCCTTCTCGATGATGACTTGGATTTGCTCGCGCATCGTCGTGAGGCCGCCAATGCCGGAACTCACGAGGCAGCCGTTGCGTTCGGGATCGGTCGTGGAAAAATCGAGGCCGGAGTCCTTGACCGCGAGCCGCGCGGCGGCGATGGCGTACTGGCAATAGATGTCCATGCGCCGCTGGGCCTTGGGGTCGATGAAGGCGTCGGCGTTCCAGTCGCGGACTTGCGCGGCGATTTTCACGCTGTGGGCGGAGGCGTCAAAGCGGGTGATGGGGACTACGCCGCCCACCCCGGACACCAGCCGCCCCCAGATGGTTTCAACATCGCACCCCAACGGCGAAATCGCGCCGATGCCCGTAATGACAATGCGTCGTTTCATAGAATCAGTGGCTAGTGATCAGTGGTCAGTAGTTCAGTAGCGATCTGACCACTGACCACTGATCACTGACCACTTCTTATTACAGGGTTTCCGGGACGCCCTTGGAGCGAAGGAACTCGACGACGGAGCCGACCGTCTCGAACTTCTCCGCCTCGGTCTCGGGGATTGTCTCGCCGATGTATTGCTTGAAGGCGTCTTCGATCGCCATCATCAGTTCGGCGGTGTCCAGAGAGTCGGCCCCCAGGTCGTTGATGAACGAGGCCTGCATCGTCACTTCGGCCTCGCTGCGGTGGAGGCTTTCAATCACGATCTGTTTCACTTTTTCTTCAAGAGTCATTGTGTGGTTCTCCTTAGTATTGCCCGCCCCGTCAAGGGGCGGAAAAAATCACATCATCGCCATGCCGCCGTTGACGCTCAGGGTCTGCCCCGTCACGTAGGCGGCATCCTCGCTGGCCAGGAAGAGCGTCGCCTTCGCGATGTCCTCCGCGCTCCCGAATCGCCCGAGCGGGATGAGGTCAAGCACCGTCGCCTTCACGGCGGGCGGCAACGCATCCGTCATTCCCGTCTCGATGAACCCCGGGGCGATGGCATTCACCCGAATGCCACGGCTGGCGAGCTCCTTGGCGGCGGACTTGGTCAACGCGACCATCCCCGCCTTGGAGGCGCTATAATTGCACTGTCCCGCGTTTCCTATCAAGCCAATGATTGAGGTGATGTTGACGATGGCGCCCTTGCGCTGGCGCACCATCGCCTTGGCGACCGAGCGCGTCACGCGAAACGCCCCCTTCAAATTGGTCTCCATCACGTCGTCCCACTCCGCGTCCGTCATGCGGATCAAGAGCATGTCCTTCGTGATGCCCGCATTGTTGACGCACACGTCAATCTTCCCGAACGCCTCCAACGCCGCCGCCACCCCCGCGTCCACGGCGGCAGAGTCCACCACGTCCATGGCAAGCGGAAGGCACCGCCGCCCCATCCCCTCGATGGCGCGGGCGGTCTCCGCCAATGCCTCGCGGGTGCGGGCGGTCACGACAACGTCCGCCCCCTCCTCGGCAAACGCCGTCGCGATGGCACTCCCGATTCCTCGGGAGGCGCCAGTAACCAAAACGGTAGCGGTAGAAAAACGCATGGCATCCACTGTACCAAAAAAAACCGCCAGTGCCAACCCGTGCCTTGGGAAGGGATATTGACGGAAGCACGGGAAGATGGTTTACTGATGAAATTATGGTCATCGACTTTCATACGCATATTTTTCCGGAGGCGTTGGCGGCAAGGGTTCTGCCGTTGTTGTCACAGAGTGGCGGCGGGGCGCCGTATTTCACGGACGGCACGGCGAGGGGGCTGCGCGTATCCATGGAACGTAACGGCATTGACAAGAGCGTCTTCTTGCAGATTGCCACGAAGGCGTCGCAGACGCCCACGGTCAATGGCTACGCCATTGACCAAAACTCCGCAGACCTCATCGCCTTCGGGTCGGTGCATCCCGAGTACCCGCAGTGGCGCGAGGAGTTGGATCGCCTTGCGGCGGCGGGGGTTCGCGGGATCAAGCTGCATCCCGAGTATCAGACGTTCACGGTGGACGACGAACGGATGAGACCCATCTACGAGTACGCCATCGCGAAGGGGCTGATCATCCTCTTTCACGCCGGACTGGACATCGGGTTTCCCGGAGGCGAGAACGCCATCCCCGAACGCTTCCTTGCCATGCGGGACACACTCAAGCACGGCACTGTCATCCTCGCCCACGGCGGCGGGTGGAAGCGGTGGGATGACGTGGAGGCGTTGCTCTGCGGGACGGAGTTTTACTTTGACACCTCTTTCTGTGACGGGTTTCTCGATGCGGCGCACGCGCGGCGCATCATCGCACGGCACGGGGCCGAGCGCATCCTCTTCGCCTCGGATTCGCCGTGGGAGGATCAGGCGGCGTCGCTGGCCTTCATCCGCAACCTCGGGCTGTCTGTAAAAGACACCGCCGCCATCCTCGGCGAAAACGCACAAAGAATTTTATGAACCGCGCTCTTATTCAGCGGCTGTATGATCGCCAGTTTTTCGGGATTGTGCCGGGGCTGGAGACGACGCGGGCGTTGCTGGCGACGCTGGGCAACCCTGAGCGGACGTTGGGCGTGATCCATGTCGCGGGGACGAACGGGAAGGGGTCGGTCTCCGCCATGGTCTCCACGGGGCTGTGCGAGGCGGGGCTGGCGACGGGGCTTTACACCTCGCCGCACTTGGTGAAACTTAACGAGCGGTTTTGCATTCAGGGAACGCCCATCGACGATGAGGCGATGGATGCGCTGTTGGCGGAAGTTGAGGCGGCGGCGGAGTCCGTGGAGGCTCGGACGGGGCGACGCGCCACGTTTTTTGAGTGTACCACGGCGGCGGCGTTCCTCTGGTTCCAGCGGCGCGGCGTCCGCATTGCCGTGGTCGAGACGGGACTGGGCGGGCGGCTGGACGCCACCAACGTCGTCACGCCGCTCCTTTCGGTGATCACGCCGATTGCGCTGGATCATCAGACGTACCTCGGCGACACCGTGGAGGCGGTGGCGGCCGAGAAGGCGGGCATCGTCAAGCCCGGCCGCCCCGTGGTGATGGCGGCGATGGATGCGAAGGCTGAGGCCGTCATTCGCCAATACGCCCACAGCGTGAATGCGCCGCTCATTGCCGTGGGCGACACGGTGACGGTGCGCCGCGCCTCGGGCGACTGGAAGGCGCAGAAGGTCAACGTGGCGAGCGTGTCGCAGGAGTACGGCACCCTCACGACCCCGCTCTCGGCACGCTACCAGCTTGGCAACATCGCCACCGCCGTCACTGTACTCGAAACCTTGCAAGACACCCTCGGGCTTCCCCTGCCCGAGACGTGCGTGGCGGCGGCGCTCAAGAAGGTTCGTTGGCCGGGACGCTTCCAGATGGTCGCCGACAACCCGCCGCTCCTGCTGGACGGCGCGCACAATCCCCACGGCGCCGCCGCCCTCGCCGATGCCGTGGAGGCGGTGTTGCACCGTCGCCCTCCCGCCGAACGCCGCGTCGCCATCGTCGCCGGGGTCTGCGCCGACAAGGACGCCGAAGGCTTCTTCCGCGCCATCGCCCCCATCGCCGGACACGTCTGGGCCGTCCCCGTCCCAAACCCTCGCGGCCTTCCCCCCGACGACACCGCCGCGCTTGCCCGCCGTTTCCGCCTCGCCGCCGAGACCGCGCCCTCCCTGCGTGACGCGCTCCCCCCCGCCTGCGCCTGGGCGACCGAACACGGCACCGCCGTCATCGTCTGCGGCTCCCTCTTCCTCGTCGGCGCAGCGTTCGGGCATTTCACATATCATTTTTGAACGTGGTGTTGGGAGGAGGCGAAAACTATGGTATATTCGGGGTTAGGTGCGGCATGAGATTGATAACGCGATATGTGTTGAAGGAGTTCATGGGGCCGTTGCTGGTGTGCCTGGCGACGTTCAATGCGCTGTTTTTAATGTTGGACTTGTTCAATAGCGTGTCGCGGTTTGTGGAGGCGCGTCTGCCGTGGTATTACATTGTGCGGTATTACGGGGGGATGGTGAGCCACTATTCGCACTGGTTCTCGCCGGCGGCGTTGCTGTTGGCGACGCTCTACACGATGTGGCGCCTGTCGCGCAACAGCGAGATTACCGCCATGCGCGTGAGCGGCATCAGCTTCGCCGCGCTGGCGTTTCCCTTTATCGCCGTGGCGTTGACGATGGCGACGCTGACGGCGGCGGTGAGGGAGTTCGTCGCCCCGGACGCCTTCCACTGGGCGATACGGTTGCAGGCGCGGGGGTTCAGCCCGAGCCAAGCGACAACGGACTTTCGCCACAACTACGTTTACCTCAACCCGGTGACACG
>Ga0082212_10013205_pt1 | contig 10342 bp, 6 predicted proteins | sample TergutNt197P3_FD_71548 | JGI IMG/M metagenome (GOLD analysis project Ga0082212, IMG submission 71548) | Neocapritermes taracua P3 segment gut microbial communities from Petit-Saut dam, French Guiana - Nt197 P3 | ecosystem: Host-associated > Arthropoda: Insects > Digestive system > Gut ...
GACGTAGCTTCCAGCGTTACACGTTGGACTCCGGCACGCTGATATCCTTGCAGTGCGCCCAGAACAAGTGCTTGCCCAATGCCCCGCCGTCGGTATTCCGGCAACACGGCAACATTTTGGATTGCCCCCACCTCGTCGGAAAGTTTCAAACCTTGGATGTTCGCAACGTACTCAAAAATACCATCGGGATCACCAAAAGCGATCAGCAGTGTTGCATCGGGCAAGAACGTGGAACTTTCCGCAAGCGTTTCGATCAGGCGACGGCAGTGGTTATATTGCCGAAAAGTCGTGAAAACGGCACCGTCAGAATCGTTGCGAAAACTCCGATGCAAAATATCGGCATGCGGCTCGATCAGAGAAGCCGACCATTCGGCAAACCAAAAGCCAGTCGGCAACTGCGGCGGAGCAGAAACGATCTTCGTAAAGTCGAAGACCATCTGATTGCGTTTCACAAATCGAGAAGGGGCCATAACTGCGAACCATTCTACAAGCGAGCGAGAAATTTCGCTAGTCGGATAGTCGAGGATTGCAGAATCCGTTTTCTTCCCCCATCTTTTTTACATCTTTCTTTCAAGAGTCCTTCCAAAATGACCGATTATCAGCCATAAGTATCCCGATAATCGGCATAACCGTTAAATTTTATCTAGCGAAACCACCTAAATGCCGCAAATTAACAGTTTTTGCAACTGTTTCCCCCAAATGAGGAAAAATATGAAACTTCTACCTATCAAATTTGGCTCCATCGGAGTCGTCCTTACGGTACTGCTCGTCCTTTCCAACGGATTTGCCAACGATTTTTCAGATTTTGAAAAATGGTTCCAAGAAACAGTCCGCGTCAGTCAAAACGATGCGTCAGCGACAAAACCAGCGAGATCGACGGATCCGACTCCCGATCCCGGCACCGCAGCCCGAACGGTTCCATCAAAACCGGTTGCTCCAAAAGGAACTAAAACAGTAACAGCCAAGCCAGCAAGCGACGTGATTGATGACGGCTGGACAACTGTAACACCGAATGCCCCCGGGATTGTGGTTCCCCAACCGAGAATTGTTCCTCCCCCGGCGGCAAAAATGCCCCTCGAAATCCCGCAAACCGAACTCTTTTCCGAGTCCGATAAGTCCATTGAACAAGAGCGTGAGGAAGTCGAACTTCCGGCAACACTTTTCGAGCCGGACCCGTTCAGTGCTGCAAGCGAACCATCTCCTGCTACCCCATTTGGGCCGGAACTTCTCTTCCCTGATGCCCTATTCGAGGAGGAGTACACTGTCATCGCCGATGCAGAAGACGACGAAATCAATGTACTCGAACCCGAATTGGGGTTGGAGACGATTGCGGAACCCAAAAAAGTGGGAGAATCAAAAGAAGTTATTGCCGAATCCGGCGAACAAAGTTCCGAGCAAAAAAGCGAGTTGAGCAATATTTTGGATGACTTGGCAACCGAAACGATTGACGAAACATCCGAAGAGATAGCCGCAATGCCGACGAGTACGCAGGTTACGGCAAGCATCCCGGATTTTGACAGCGACGACGAAGAGGAAACTTGGAAGATGATCAATGCCGATCTGGTTGGCGACCCGCATGTTACGGATAAACTCAAATTGATGTACGACGAAGTGATCAATGGTCTGCGAACACGCAACGTCTCCGGTCGTTATGACATGTGGAAAGGCTTCTCGAAAGGAGTCCTTCGGGACACTGCTGGCATCAATACGCACAGCGAACTTGATGGTCGCAGTCGGCTAACGTGGTATCAGAAACTTTATGCCGATCCGATTCGTTCGACCTTTGACGCAGAAGAGTATTCCCGCGAGTTGTTTGTGGGATTATCCGGCGGACACCGGCACCTAGCAGAATTGATGCCCGGTATTCGAGAACGGATGGATGTTCCCAAGCGGGAAGATGCCGGTATCAAATTTCCGCTCTGCACCACTCCGCTGGAAGCCGTTGCCGAAGTCAAACGTTGTCTTCTTTTAACGGCATCCGCTCATGCACGAGCCTTTTCGACGCTCTCTTCTGCGGAACTGATGGAATTAGAAAAGAGTTTCGTTGACACCTTTGTTGGTAAAGGTTGTATCAATGGTCATACCGTTCCTGCCCGATCCGTTGGTCGAAAACACGTCGACATTATGGACAGAGTTGATAAAGCCGCTCTATACGATGGAGTGGAGGCATTGATTCCACTCACAAACACGGCAGTGCTTGATCTGTTGGCACAACTACCGGACGATTCTCTGCCGCAAGTTGCTATGTGTGGTCAAAAAGTTCAACGGTTGACCACACCGGCAGGCGATATTATCATCGGCGGACACGGAAAGAATGTTTACGATCTCGATTCTTCAGAAATGCGTGATGTGGTCTGCGTCATCAGTCGTGGTGAAGACGATACATTCCGAGAAGGAACATGCAATATAAATCGCCCTGTTTTGGTCGTGATTGCCCTGGGTAAGAAAAATACATTTGTCGGTACAAAGCCGGGGATCCAAGGCGGTTCGATCATGGGAATCTCCATGTTGCTCGACCGGTCAGAACAGAGTTCTTATACGGCTACCGATGTTGCCCAGGGTTCTACAATGGGAGGCGTTGGGATTTTGATTAACTACTCCGGTACAAACACTTACAAGGCAATGCGTCGCGTCCAAGGTCATGCCCTTTTGGGTCTTGGCATGTTGATCGACCGGGGAACCGGCAATGCTTCCTATAAGGCTTCGCTTTGGGCGCAAGGTTTTGGTGCGCCGGGTGGATTCGGGATCCTCTCCAACAGCGGCGGCGGTAACAACCACTATTACTGTGGCGGTCTTTACCTTGACTCCTATCCAGAACACCCCGGCTACGATGGTTGGGGACAAGGTATTGGAGCAGGTATCCGGCAGGTTGCCAACGGTGGTATCGGTATAATCCTTTCTGGAGGCGGCGACGATGTTTACGAAGTTGACTACTTCGGACATGGCGGCGGATACTGGCTCGGAGTGGGAATTGCCCGCGATTTTGGCGGTAATGACATTCGACACGGAACCACGACCACTTCCTACGACGGCAGACCGCGTGTGCCGGGAAATGGAACGCAAGCCCAGTGGACACGCTTTGCCAACGGATTCGGTTGCCACTATGCACTCGGCTATTGCTTCGACGACGGCGGAAATGATACCTACGGAGGTCGAATCATGGGAACCGGTATGGCGTGGGACTTGGCGTATGGATGCCTTTGCGATTTCAACGGCAGCGGCAAATATACGGCAATCGGTAACATGACCCAAGGAGTCGGTGCCGAAGGCAGTATTGGTATCTTGTTCTCTTACGGCGGTGATGATACGTTTGCAAGCCGAAGTCAAGGACTTGCAAGCGGTGGCATAACGTACCATCCGCCAGCGTGCGGCGGTAATTTCAGTTTCTTGATCAACTACGGCGGGAACAATAAATTCGGCGCAGGAGCATCGAACAATTCGTATGTCCAACGTGGAACTCCTTCAGGGTTCTTGATCCAGAGACCGACGGAAAAAGAAGCGTCAGGCAACATCACTGCAATGCGACAAGCAGTCGAAAAACGCAATCAGGAAATTGCGGAATACGACGCAATGATCGCTCAAATGAAGGAAGAAGCCACAACACAAAGGAGACAATTCCGACAGCCGCGGCAACCGAGACCGAAGCCGATCCCGGAAAGTCAAATCGTCAGTGCTGTCCCGGACTTTGATTCCAATATCCGAAAAGCCGATGCGGTGGAAACAAATGTAAAATAGGAGGAGAAAGGAGTAAGGAGAAAGAATTAAGTTTTTATACCTCCTTCCTCCTTACACTCCTTCCCCTAACCCTTAACCCCCCTTAAACAAATATGAAAACGACCTTGATATTCAAAACTATGCTTGCCGGTTTCCTTTGCGGAATCGTTTTCGCAGCGGATGACTACACCCTTGACGGTACATTGGAACCGGAAGCAATACCGGGATTCCTTTCGACATACGAAGTGGAAGGTCCGGCAAAGATTATTCCGTCGAAGAAAACCGATGATTCATTGGTTCGTCCCGGTGATATACCGATAAAACCGCCGAAATTGGTGCAGACTGATACCGGGCAACTGGTCTTGGTGCAATATACATCCAAAAGTCATCAGCATCAACAGAACTCCAGAGACCAAAAGCAGTCGTCTGCCCAAAATTCCATACAGGAATTGCCGCAGTCGTATCATGACTTCAATACGATGACCGAAGCGGAACGCCTGGCAAGTTTGAAGAAGTCGATTGAATCAGTGTTGGTTGCCAATGCCAAGCGAGGTGTGAATACACAAAACCACACGCCGAATGATGTCTTGCTCATGGCACTTCCTTATGGTGCCGATGCAAAAGTCTATCAACCGTTTCCGAATGTTGACCCCCGTGATAAAAATGCACCCAAGGGAACCTACAATTACTCAATAGGAGTCGTGTGTTGGAACACTCCCTGCAATAATAAAACAATGTTGCGAACCGACGGCAGCAAGATTATTGCCCGCGTTGGTCGTGGATACCAAGAACGCCCTGCCAGTATGGCGGCAATCCTTGCGATGTCCAATATTATGCCGAACTACGAATTGAAGGTGGGAGGCAGTTCATACACGATTGCCCATTTGCTCGCTTCGGAAAGGGCGGCTGTTTCCAAAGGAATGAACATGTCGATGGCATTGGTCGCATTGTCGTTCTACGGCGAATCGAGCGATCAGTGGAAAAACGAACTGGACGAAACGTGGAGCGTCGAAAAGATGGTAACGAGTGAATTAAACCGGTCGATTGATCAGGGAACGAGTGATGTTACCGATTGGCTTCTCGGTTTGACGGCAGCGGTCAAATTGTATGAAAGCGAGAACAAGCCGGTTCGCGGACCGATGTCGTTGGCAAAACGGCAACTGAAAACGTATCAGGATTTTGTACTGACGATTCAGAATGACCGGTATCTCTGGCACCCGAAGTTTTTCTTGTACAAAGGTTTTCATCCCGATGCCTTTGAAACGATGTATTCGGGTGGGCACATTCTCCGTTGGCTTGCCTTCTCTTTATCGGATAAGGAGTTACAGGACCCGCAGGTTATGCGAACAGTGATGAGTTTGGCAGCGACGGTCAATCGGGTTAAACCGGAGACAATGGCGAACAGTTTGACCCCTAGGCAGTTGGAAGGATTGGCGGTTTCGCTTCATGCGTTGTCGTTGTACTATCAACGAACGTTCGGCGAAGACCCGGCGCAGAAGACAAGCGTTGCTGTTCGGTAAAATGATACTCGAAATGACGAAAGAAGAGGCATTCCTATGGATGCCTCTTTCTCTGCGCAAAGGGTACACAACTGGGGAAAATCGGTTATAGTTAACCGACTATGGCAAAAAATAACGAAGTAAAATTGAGTCCTAGCGACAAACAAACGCTCCAAAACCTCTTGAAAATGGCGGATTCCGTAGCGGCACAGGCACTACGCAAACGGGATCCCGCCGTCGATATACCGGTACGTGCTCTTTCGAACGTCAATTTCAACGAACGGAAGAAAATTATCGAGATGGGCAAACGTACCTCGCAGCGGCAACTCTTCAACCTCTCGCAGGCTCGAAGTTTTATGCAGACCATGCTCGTTGCCAGTGGTACAAAACAACTCATCGAACAGGGAAAAACGGCAAGCATCCGAGCGCTCTTTTATCGACTCTTGCACACGATTGACGGTACAAAAGAAAAAACATTCGACGAACAGGGCGAATGCGATAATGTCATCGAAGACGTGGAAGTATTGCTCAATTCCTTGCGAGAGGAACTCCACCTTGCCGCCGAACCCAAAGGGAACATCGTTGGCAACCTCACGATTGTTGACGACGGGAACGAAATCGACTGTACCCGCATGGGCAGAGGCGGATATGGCATTCCCTCCATCGTTGAATCGAGTGTGATGCAATTCAGAAAGTGTACCGCCAAATTTGTTTTACATGTCGAAAAGGGAACGGTTTGGCAACGGTTCAACGAGGACAAATTCTGGCAAAAACACCACTGTATTTTAACGCACGGCGGAGGGCAACCGCCGCGTGGTGTACGGCGGTTGTTGTACCGGCTGCATAATGAACTGAAATTGCCGGTCTATTGTTTGCTCGATAATGACCCCTGGGGGTATTACATTTACAGCGTCATCAAGCAGGGGTCGATCAATTTGGCATTTGAATCGCAGCGGATGGCGGTTCCTGATGCAAAATTCATCGGTATGCGCAGCAACGATTTTGCCCGATGTAAATTATCGAATGACGTGAGAATTGCTTTGACCGAACAGGACAGAAAGCGGGCAAAGCAGATTGCCGAGTATCCGTGGTTCGCCAGAAAAAAGGCGTGGCAAAAAGAAATTGCCATGATGATTGAAAACGGTTTCAAATTGGAAGTGGAATCCCTCGCAAACAAGGATTTCAGTTTCGTCACGGAAGAGTACGTTCCGCAGCGGCTCAAAGAGGGGCTGTTTTTGGATTGATTCCGTTTGAATGGCGTTCGCGTAACGCGCGGCAGCAAGAGCGGCACCTTGCTTGAATATAAGAACAAATGAATGTACACTGAGGGGTATGGCAATCGATATGGGCACAGAAACCCATTGAGTAAACATGAACATCGCCGTTGATATTGGAAACTCCTGCCTGAAATGCGGCGTTTTATATCCCGATGGGGTCGGCGCACCAGTTACCTTACGGCTTCCATCAAAGGGAACACGGCTCAGCAAGAGTTTTTTGCATGAATTATTTTGTCTGACAATGGCAGACGGCTATCGTCTTCCCATTATCTGGCGGATTGCTCCCACTGGACGTTTCCCGTGGCAGGTGTTGCGGGAGGAAATTCTCAAACTGAGACCCCGTGATCAATTCAAACCCGTTACCCAAAAACAGATACCATTAAAAATTGATGCGGATGTTCCCGGCAAGGTCGGTATTGACCGATTGCTCGCCGCATTGGGGGCAACAAAACGGTTCAATGATTGGACGATGTTGATCGTCGATGCAGGAACGGCAATTACCATCGATGTTGTCCAAGATCAAACGTTTTGCGGCGGTGCCATTTTGCCTGGTTTAACGGCTCTGTTGGAAACGTATCCAAGAATTTCGGAGAAATTGCCGCTCGTCCCGCTGCGTTCAATAACCGAATCAGTTTATCCCGGAAAAAATACGGAAGAAGCTGTCCTGCATGGAATCTATTGGGGGACCATCGGGGCGATCCGCCAGTTTTACGAAATGCGTTTCACGGATGCCCGGTTGGTTTTAACGGGCGGAGACGCTGAATATCTCTTTCCGGGACTTGCCGGTGTGATTCCACAACGAGTTGTGTTGAGTTCAAATCTCGTTTTGGAAGGAATTCGTTGGTGTTTTGCCGAGTGATGCTGCAAACGTGATGAAACTCAAAATTGCCGTAAACCGGACAAAGAACAACGATCTGCAAAATAACGGTATCATTCTCTTCGTTATTAAAAGTGTATGTTTTTATGCGGTTGATAGTTATCGTTCACAATTCTGCACTAATTTGAGATAACTGTCCCGAATCGGTTCGCTCAAACCCAGTTGTTCGGCAAGATCGAGAATCACTTTTCGACTCTCTTCGACTTCTTCGGCGGTTGCCAGTGTTTCCATTTCGACGAATTGCCGACCCGACTCCGGCAACGCTGGTAAGGTATCAAGAACAATTTCAACGTGCCGATTGTTTACGGTCAGTCCTTGACGGCGACGAATTTTTTGAACCGATGCAGAGTTGCGAAAACCGAGAGCGGTCAACAGATTTTCCCAGCGTTCCGGCTCAGTAATCGGCATTTCAATTTCCTGCCGGGTTTTCGTGCTCGTGTCGATTTTCGGTCCCTTGTATGTCAAGGAATGTTCGGTGGTACCATCCGGCAGCGCACGATTTCGCAAGCGGAGACACTCGTCGGTTTGGACGAAATTCCGGCTGGGATGCAGAAAAAAGGAGTCGGACTCCGTAGCCGGTTCGCCGAAACTTGTTCCGCCGATCTGTTGCAATTTGCGCTCCAATTCGGAAACGTTTTTTACCTGAAACTTGATTTCAACTTCAAATGTTTGCATCTGTTCAAAAGGAGCGGTTCTACCGGATCGTAACCGCCTGCAATGCCGCCGGACGACCAGCATTCGCTTCGATCAGCCGCTCCTGCGTCAGTTGTTGCCATGTCGACTCCGTGTGGTTTTGCCAATCCTGTCCTGCTGCCAACGACTCTGGACTCCGTCTGCCCGGTATGTCCACCGTTGCCTGGGTACTCACTTTCGAGGAGCCTTTTTCGGGAATGTACCGCACAATCAACGATATTCTTCTCGCTTGTCCATTGGGTCCTGCCGCATCCACGGGAACCCAAAGGTTGTACGAATGTCCCAGTTTCGATTTTGAGTAAACTTCCCGACTGCTGAGCATTTTCGCATCGAAGACGATTCCTTCATTGGGTTCCGCATCATCCGCCGAGCGACCATCTTCGTCGAAGAGGTACACCACGATTTGTCCTTTGGCTTTGGCAGGACGCATATCTTGGTCGTACAGATAGACTCTTCCGCCGAAGCCGCGCATGGAGTTTTCGCCGTTGCTCACGGCGGGATGCCAAGCGGCAACTACTGACGTAACCGGTCCCGCCGGTTTCAATGCTGCCATGTCCACTTGCGGGGCTTTCAGCATCGTCGTGCAGCCGGTAAAGGCGATTGCGGTTAAACAAATTGTCGTTAGGATGATGTTTTTCATTGTTGTTGGTTCTCCTGTATTGCTCCGTGTTATGAATTGGTCGTTTTATTGTCCTGTAAGGGCAAGCACAAGGTAGCCGGGGGTGGACACCCGGTCAAAAGCGCATAAAAACCCGCCTCCAACGGAGGCGCACAACCCACGTTGTTGTGGCACCCTGATAGGGTGCAATCTATTTTTTGTTCCGTTTTCCGGGGGTTCGGTGAGTACACCTCACCCCCGGCTACCTTGTGTGCCGCCGTTGGCGGCAAAATCGCATTAGGGACAGAACCGGCGGCTCACGCCCGCCACTCTTTTCTCCTCCCGACTCCCTCCCGCTCACTTCGTCTCTACGGGCAACACCGGAATCGGGGCGAGCATGGGACTCTCCGGCGGAAGTTGCGTCTCTTGGAGTTTGATCGGCGTACCATACGTGTGCCGAACCTCACTCGGATACCACTCATCACTCCGCCGGCGAATGCTGCCGTCTCCCGTCAGTCTTACCACATCGCTCACACACCAAGACATGCGTTCCCGCTCTTGCCGATTGAGCATTTCCATGTCTTCCGCCGTACGGATGATCCGTGGGGTCATCATGATCAACAATTCCGTCCGCTTGCACTCCTTGAAGTCGTACTCAAAAAAATGCTTGACGACCGGTATCTTGTTCAGACCGGGAACACTGAGGTTATTCGTCGTTTTTGTCTCGCTAATCAAACCGGCAAAAATGACCGTTTGACCATCCATCGCATTGATGGTCGTCGAGGCGGTGGTAATGTTCGTTTGCGGTGCCATTATTCCGTTGCCAATTGGCTCCATACCCACCAAGCCCGACCGTTCAACGTAAACCGCTATGGCAATCATACCGTCAGGCATAATTCGGGGAGTAATATCGAGAATTGTTCCAACATCTAGAAATTGCGTCGAATAAGATAGGTTACCGGTATTATTTACCGTAGCCTGTCCATACGGAACATTCGCTCCCACTTGGATTGTTGCCCGCATGTTGTGCAGCGTCTTCAACTGAGGACGACTCAATACCTGTGTCTTATTTCGTGTTTCCAATGCTCGAATGAACAGACTTACTGACTCACTCGATGCCGCGAACGAAAAGCCGCCGGTATTTGGTACACCGAGATTTGTGATTCCTTGTGTTCCTATTGTTCCCGTTGAAGTTGATACAAAAGGTACTGTGCCTGGTCGCAAAAGACCATTCCCTGTCACTTGGGGCGAGGCGTTGAACAAAATCGAATCTTGCAGAGCGAATTCCACACCGCGATCTGTGCTGTGATTCAACGTCACTTCCGCAATCAACACATCAATCATGACCATCTGGGGGCGTTCATCGATGGATGCGATGATCTGTCGGATTTGTTCGTAATACTGCGGGGTCGTGCTGACAATCAACGAATTGGTTGCCGGTTCCGCCTGAACGAAGGTACCCATCAGGTATTGTTCCTGTGGACTCATCGGAAGGAATGTTCCCGCATTTTGGATAGCGAACGTTCGTTCATTAGTAAAATGGTTATTCAAAATCGGAGCAATTTCTTCCGCCGGAGCATTGACCAGCCGAATCGTGAAAACTTTGCGGTTGTTCAGGTTCTCCGAATCCAACCGAATGAGCATCGCCTCGACCGTTACCAAATCCCCTTCACTGCCGATGGCA
>Ga0082212_10013206_pt1 | contig 10342 bp, 5 predicted proteins | sample TergutNt197P3_FD_71548 | JGI IMG/M metagenome (GOLD analysis project Ga0082212, IMG submission 71548) | Neocapritermes taracua P3 segment gut microbial communities from Petit-Saut dam, French Guiana - Nt197 P3 | ecosystem: Host-associated > Arthropoda: Insects > Digestive system > Gut ...
AGCTTTACAGCCAAGAACGGAACTCTACGTCCGAGTTAATTTCAAAACTTTCCCATCAGCAAAGCGAAGCCAAGCGGTGGGAGGACAACTATAACAACCTATACCGCCAACACGTTCAGTTAAAGAGAAGTAAGGATCTGGAAATAGATTAAACACCAGTCTACTGCAAAAAGGCGGATTTGGTCGTGTAAAATAAACTGTGTAAACTCCTGAGAAGATAAAATAAATCAAAGGAGCTGAAGCAAATGGCAAAACTACCGAAACCGACACCGGAAGAACAACGTCGAAGAGCACTAATGATGGAAATAGTGCGAGAAGAAGGAATCACATGCGCCGAAGAACTGTACACGACACTCCGGGACATGTTTGCGGGAACGATGGAAGACCTATTAAAAGCCGAATTGGATGAACACCTCGGCTATGAAAAACACGAACAAAAACCGAAAGAAACGACCAACCGACGAAACGGCACAACAAAGAAAACCGTGCGCACCAAAGACGGAGAACTAACACTAAATATACCGCGCGACAGGGAAAGCAGCTACGAACCGCAAGCAGTAAAAAAAGGCCAAAGCGACGTAAGCGACATACAAGAAAAAGTCATGTCGATGTACGCGAAAGGACTAAGCGACAGAGATATCAGCGCGATAATACACGACATATACGGATTCACGCTGAGCCACGAAACCATATCGCGGATAATAGACAACGTACTACCGCGACTGATCGAATGGCAAACAAGACCGTTAGAAACGATCTACGCATGCGCGTACGTAGACGCGATGGTAGTAAAAGTAAAAGACAACGGCAAAGCGATTAACAAAGCCGCGTACACGATAATAGGCATCGACATGGAAGGACGAAAAGACGTACTCGGCATATGGCTCGGTAAAAACGAAGGCGCACAAGCATGGATGATGATATTTGACGAAATAAAAACGCGCGGAGTGGAGCAAATACTGTACATATGCATAGACGGACTGAAAGAGCTGGAACAAGCCATCAAATGCATATACCCGCAAGCCCACGTGCAACGTTGCATGGTCCACATCCAACGCAACGCAATAAAGTACGTGCCATCAAAGCACTACAAAGTGTTCAGCCATGACGCAAAGGCGATATATTCGGCTACGTCGCTCCAAGCAGCAAAAGAAGCATTAACAACCTTAGAGGACAAATGGAAAGAAGATTATCCGCTCGCAGTCCGCGTATGGGTAGATAACATGGAGCATGTAGAACGATTGTTCGAATTACCTGCAGCTATACGTAAGATGGTGTACACCACAAATATCGTCGAAGGCTTTAATTCGGCGCTTCGAAAGGTAACTCGCGGTAAAGCGGCATTTCCTAACGATGATTCCGTATTGAAGGCATTATATTTACGAACCATGGATGTCATTATGAAGTGGACGATGCCTGTTGCTAATTGGGCGTTGATTTTGAGCCAGATAGATATAATGTATCCCGGCGTGTGTGTGTCGTTATGAGTTGCACCCACTACTTCGCGATCCGGCAATGGTTTTCGCCGGTTCGCGAAGTATAACAAGCGGTAGCGCGTTAGTAATTTGGAGTTTACACAGTGGTGTTGACATGACCGAATATGAAGCGGATAGCTACGTTGCTTTTTCGCTTGTCAAACTTTCAATTCTTTTCCTTTGTCCTTTTCAAAAGTGAAAACCTCTTAGCAACCGGTTATTGCTAAGAGGTTTGTCAGTAAGCTGTGAACGCAAAATGCGTTCTCTTTTTTTACATTTTTCAACAACCTTATTGACAAATATAAGTCTCTACTGTATAATATAAGTACATGGAGTTGATGTTGGAATGTTAATTTTTCCTTTATCGAGCAAAAGGAGGCTAAAAGTCTATGTCTGATTTCATAAATAAAGATGAGTATATGTCTAAAATGGCGGATAATCTTATTTTGTTAAGGACAAAACTTCGTCTTAAACAAACCGACCTTGCAAATAAAGTAGGTATTAGCCGACAAACCTTAATGGGCATCGAAAATAATAAGAGAGCTATGACTTGGAATACATTTGTGGCTTTATTGTCAATATTCCGTGAAGATAACAGCACAAATGGCTTGCTTGAGCATTTTGGAATATATACTCCTGAACTTGGAAAATTCTTAACATCGCCTGAAAATAGTAACAGATAAAAGAGGGAGGCTCAATCGTGGAAAATCAAAACCTTGAATGGAAACAATCTTGGCACGATGATTATCTGAATACACTCTGCGGTTTTGCCAACGCGAATGGCGGTGTTATGGAAATTGGCAGACATAATAACGGTGAGATAATAGGCGTTTCCAAACTCAAGAAGCTGTTGGATGACTTACCCAATAAAATCCGTAGCGCGATGGGAATCATTCCGTCGATTGAGGCTTTGGAGTCTGATAATGGCAAGCAGTATCTTTCTATCACAATTAAACAGTATTCGTTCCCCATAAGCTGTAATGGTAAATATTATTTACGTTCTGGAAGCACTACACAAGAATTATCCGGCGCGGAGCTTGATGGGTTTATTCTGCGCGTTCAAGGCAAGACGTGGGACAGCGTTCCAGTGCCTTATGTAAAATTCAATGATTTTGAGAGCGATGCCTTCAAAGCGTTTCGCCGTAAAGCAATCGCAAGCGGGCGATTAACGGCACAGGATTTGGAAATTACGGATGAAATGCTTCTACACAATTTACGGCTTGTTGAGGGTCATTATCTCAAACGCGCCGCAGTTTTGCTGTTTCATCAAGACCCCGAAAATTGGGTGCCAGGTGCGTACATAAAAATCGGATTTTTTGAAAACGCTGCCGATATTCTTTATCAAGACGAAATCCACGGTTCGCTGATTACAATGGCTGATAAAGTGGAGGATTTGGTTTACACGAAATATTTCAAAGGCATTATCAGTTACGAAGGATTACAACGGGTCGAAACCTTTCCCGTACCTCGATTGGCTTTCCGTGAAGCCGTTTTGAACGCAATCATACATCGGGATTACAGTACGGGCAACCCGATTCATATTCACATTTACCCGAACGAAGTGTTGATTTATAACGATGGCGGACTGCCCGAAAACTGGACGATTGAAAAGTTATTTGAATCACATACATCGTTACCGCACAATCCGTTGATTGCGGGTGGATTCTTCCGTTCAGGGCAAATAGAAGCATGGGGGCGCGGAATTGAAAAAATAACGAACGCCCGAAAATTATTCGGACAGTCCGAGCCGTTTTATAGAACCCACTCAAAAGAAGTGATGATTGGATTTAACACCGATACTGGCATCGTAAAAAACATCGTAGATAACATCGTAGAAAACGTCGGGATAAATCCTGTTCAAATAAAAATTCTCGAACTTATGCAATCGGAACCGAAAATAACCGCAAAAGTTATCGCAGATAAGATTGGTATTGCGCCGCGAAATGTTCAAGTGCATATTAAGGCATTGAAATCGGTAGGTTTAATTGAGCGCGTTGGCGCGGCAAAAGGCGGGCATTGGGCAGTATTTCTACCCAAACAAAGCTAAGAAGTCTTCTGTATTTGTATGGAGAGGAAGGGATATTTTAAGCTTCACAAACGGTATGATTTTGTTGGCGAGCAAGATTGGATCAAAGGTTGTTACGGTGGCTTGCCCTATATGCGGAAGGATAAGCCGCCAAATATCAATGGATGAGTATAATTCTCAGCCCAGTCTTGCTCTGCGTTCAAATCATTCATGTCCGGTATGTGAAACAACTTATTCTATGTTTTCAGGCATCGGTAGAGCTGATTGGTCTGCCGCATACAATCGTTACGAAAAACAGGGGGAACAGACTTATAACAACGGTGTAAAAAATAATTATATGTTAGCCTCAAACAATAGTAGCCAAACACAACAAAACCAAGCCTCTCAATATTCCGCATTTACAAATACGCTTCATCAAGTTACTCAATCAAAAGAACAAGAACAGACTCAACAGTATTCTAATTTAACAAATGTGCTTCAACAGATTGAACAGAAAAAAGAACAGGAGCAATTTACTCCGCTTTCATTCCCGGCATCGGAAATGAGTAATTTTTCTGCTCCGCAGGAAACGGACGATATTGTTGTTTCTGACGAACTACCATCACAATCTCAAGCTCTAATTCAACCTATAAATGGTACGATAGTTATACCTGTGGTAAAACCTGAAATAAAACAATCTCCCGGAAATACAACAATTTTAGACCGAAAAATTGAGCATTGGAAAAAACAGCTTCTTGACCTTTCCAAGCGCAATAAAATGATAAATTACCGCGAAACAAAGCGGACGACTATGAAAATCCTTGAACCGGGATTTATAGAATTATTTAACCGTTTAGCTATTAACGAAGAAGAATTGACGTTCCAGCGCCCTATTGATAAAGATTTTAATATTAGAGTTTACTCTATGCTTTCGTTATTAGAAACATTGGCTTACCCATTCCCTGTCCATGTTGGAGATATTAAAGCCGAAGGCTCGCTCCTTGAACGGAGAATCACCTTGAATAATCTTCGGTCAAAATCCAAGCTTGCAAAAGATGAGCAAGGCACCAATATTTTATATCTAACTTTTGGATTTATCGAATGGAAAGAAAACAATTCAACGAGTGCGTCATGGTTAAAATCGCCTGTACTTATGATGCCTGTATCCTTAAAGTTGGAATCTATACAAGCTCCGTTCACCCTATCACGGTATGACGATGAAATTGAGGTTAATCCAACGCTTGACTATCTTTTCAATGAGCGTTACGGTATTGATTTACCCACCTTTGAACTTGCCGGCGAAGATAGCATTGAAAAATATATGCAGACGATTGAAGAAATCGCTGATAAAAATGGATGGAAGCTAACTCGAGAAGTAAGTCTCGGATTATTGTCATTCCTTAAAATCAGTATGTACCACGACCTCAACAACAGCTATGATAGGGCACTTCGGAATCCCGTTATCGGGGCAATAACAGGAAATGCCGAAGCAGTTAATAATATACCCAGTGAGTTTTCCAATTTTGATTATGACCGTGTTTCCCCGAATGACTGTTATCAAGTAGTGAACGCTGACTCGAGTCAGCAGGAAGCGATTATGCTTTCAAAAGCCGGAGTCAGTTTTGTTATGCAAGGGCCTCCGGGAACAGGCAAAAGCCAAACGATTACAAATATTATTGCGGAAGCGTTGGCGGACGGCAAGAAGGTTCTTTTCGTTTCAGAAAAAGCCGCCGCGCTGGAAGTGGTGTATAAACGTCTTTCCGAAGTAGGGTTAGCCGATTTTTGTCTTGCGTTACATAGTCATAAAGCAAATAAGAAGGAAATACTTGACAGCATAGCCTCCAACCTTAAGCTACACCGCTCTCGGATAAAAGAAAGCGTAATGTCGGAATTAGGTGAGCTTTTTCACGACAAACAATTCTTGAATCAGTATGCTCGTGAATTGCATGATGAAATATTGCCGCTTGAAAAGAGTTTATATGATGTGTTTGGAGAATTAACATCTTTAAGCGACACGGCATCTGTGCCGTTTGAATTAAATTCTCCTGCTTCAATTTCTGCCGCTGAGTATCAAAAAATGCTTTACAGCGTTTCGAGCTATGCAAAAGCCCTTGAAAGTCTCGGCGTTCGTTTTTCGGAAAATCCGTGGCGCGAAACTATTGTATCGACTGTTAATCAGGAATTTAAGAATAAGTTGATACAAGAAACATCCGGCTTGGATATTGCATTGCATACACTTTATGAAACTCTTACGGAACTGATAAATTTGTTTGTTTTGAATGGAGATTGTACTTGGAACGGTGCTTTACGCATTATTTCGATATTTAACGAAATTGAAAAGCTCCCCCAATATCCCGAAAATTGGAATGATAAAGCGACTCGGGTAAAACTCACCGAAGAAGCGAAGCAGGCGAACATAGAAAAACAAAATTATCTTGCTTCTTCATCTGTCGTAACCGAATATTTGGATGAGTCTGTTTTCAGCGAAGATTTGGAATTGTGGTTAAATTCTGCTCGTCAGTGTATTCATTCTATAAAGCAGACGATAAACAACTCCAATCTTACTGATGGGGAAGTTTTGGATGCTGCACGAAATTATAACACCGCAGCCGCTGATGTGGCGACTCAATTAGAGTCATTATTAAATGCTTATGAAAAAGGACTCGCAATACTTCCGCTTAATACCGGCGATCATTTTGAAGACATTAATGTTTTTAGAAATATTGTTTCTATTCTCATCAGTTCTATCGCAGTCAAACGTGAATGGTTTAATTCTGTTGCCTATAACAAAACGCAACAAATACTATCAGAGGCGCGGGACCACGCCAAGTTACTTAAAGGCAAAATCTCGAATGTCCTGAAAGATTGGGAGGACACCGCACTTTCTATTGAATCCGAAGCCATGCTTTCACGCTTCAAGACGGATTATACTTCTTTCCTCAAAGTGTTCAAATCATCATATAGAAACGATGTAAAAACTATCCGAAACGCGTCTAAAAAGATTGGCGCAAAATTTAGTGACGATGAAATTATTACATTGCTACAGCTTCTTAGAGAAATTAACTCTGAAAAAAGATGGTTTTCGGAAAATGCTCAATTATTAAAAGACTGCTTCGGCGATTTCTATTTCGGTGACAAAACCGATTGGGAAATGATTAACACAGGATTGGTTTATACCGAAAAAGTTTATTCATTATTTCCGCAAAACATTGTGCCACAAAAGATAATTGACATTTTCTGTAATAAATCATCTTATACCGCAGAATATATAGAACTTGATAAGGCTATTTCTCTATTGAGCGAAACTGCCTTGATGAATGTAAAAAATGGCATTGCCGCGATTCTTCCGGGATTTTCGGATTGCAACGCGAAAGATATTCTACCGCGCATGATGAAACTTTCCGCGTTGAGCAAAGAACTTCTTGACTTAATACAAACGATTGAAAACCATTCAAAGAAAGAAATTGCAAAAGACCGTTTTCTTGAAACAGTAGTCGCTGCTAATAATGTTGCCAAATTCAAGAAAAAGATATTAGAAGCAAATGACCATTACGAAAGGTTATTTACAAACCGGTTCAAAGGACTTGATACAAACTGGGCTGACATTATTTCCGATTTGGAAGCTGTTTCAGCTTTCTTTACGCTTCCCTCGACAAGTATAATTTCGAATGAGTTGATTTCATTAGCCTGTGACAATGACGATTATCGAAATAAAATACGAACAAACAAAGCAAATCTTACGAACCAAATCATGGAGTCGGAAAATAGGTTTAAGGCGTTTTGCAATCTGTTTTCTGCTGGCACGGGACTCGTTGACATGATTGTTTCCGACGTTTCGGATAAGGTTTCTGCTTGCCTTGATAACATAGTTTTATTGGATAATTGGCTTGCTTGCATAGAAACAAAAGCGGTTTGCGATGCGCTCGGGCTTTCCGATTTCACCGCAAAAATAGACCAATCCGATAACACTATCGATGATGTTGTCAGCGTTTTCAAGCGTGGTTTTTATACTGCATGGGTGCAATCGGTAATCGGAAGCAAAAAGTCTGTTGAGCAATTCCGGCGTCATGTTCACGATGAAAGAATTGGGCATTTTGTTTCTTTGGATGACAAACAATTATTAATAGCACGCGAACGTATCCGGCAAAATGTAATTAACAATATACCCGACGCAAATCGTGTGATGACCGCCAATGACGAGTTAAGCGTCCTTCAAAGGGAAATAGGCAAAAAACGAAGGGTTATGCCGCTCCGCAAGTTGTTCAGGTCTATTCCAAACCTTTTGCTAAAGCTGAAGCCCTGCCTGATGATGTCACCGCTTTCCGTCGCTTATTTTTTGGAAGCGGAATCATATGAATTTGATACGGTTATATTTGACGAAGCATCGCAAATATTCCCCGAAGACGCAATAGGAGCGATATTCAGAGGGAAACAAGTCATAATCGCCGGAGACAGTAAGCAGTTGCCGCCAAGTGCTTTTTTCAAAACAGCTACAAGCAATTATGAAGCTGATTATGACGCTGAATATGAGGATGAATGGGGCAATGAAATATTCGACTCTATCCTCGAAGAAACCACGGGAGTCTTACCGAACCGCAGTTTATTATGGCATTATCGCAGCAAGCATGAAAATCTTATAGCCTTTTCAAATCAAAGTATTTATGGCAACGACTTGATAACTTTTCCGAGCAGCGTTGAAACCTCGCGTGATACCGGCGTTGAATTTGTGTTTGTTGAAGACGGCATATATGAAGGAAAAGGACGAAACACAGGGGAAGCCCGACGTTGCGTGGAGCTTATTAAGGAGCATATAGACAAGCATCCAAACCGTTAACTTGGAATAATTGCTTTCAGCGAAAGCCAGCAAAAAACCATATTGCTGGAAGTGCAAAAATTTAGAGAACAAAACCCCGAATATGAAAATTTCTTTGTTGAGGACAGAGAAGATGAGTTTTTTGTAAAGAATTTAGAAAATGTTCAGGGTGATGAACGAGATACCATCCTTTTTAGCGTCAGTTATGCCAAAACAAAAGAGCAGCGCGACAACAACCGCTCTATGGCTTTGCGTTTTGGACCACTCGGGCAAAAAGGTGGCGAAAGGCGGCTTAATGTCGCCATAACAAGAGCAAAACTTAACGTAAAGCTCGTCAGCTCGATTTTGCCTTCTGACATTGATTTAAGCCGCACCGAATCTGAAGGGGTACGGATGCTACGCTCATATATTGAATTTGCGATGACGGGTTCGGCAACCTTGCATACGGTACATAGTGGTGACGAAAATGATGTTTTCATGGATATTGTCGCCGAATATATATTGTCGAACGGATATAAAATCAAAAAATATGTGGGTTGCTCCGGCTATAAAATTGATATTGCTATTGTGCACCCTGAAATAGAAAACTGTTTTGTCGCGGGTATTGAGTGTGACGGATTTTCATACGCTGCGGCGAAAACGGCGAGAGACCGCGACCACCTTCGCAAATCGGTATTGGAATCAATGGGTTGGAATATTTATCGTGTATGGTCGCCGGAGTGGATGGCGCGCCCGGAGGTCGAACGACAAAAGTTGATTGCTTTCATAGAAAACGCAATCAATAATTATACTGCCGAAAAAGAACCAGAAGAAAAAGCACCCGTAAAAGTGTTTGAGGATGCCGAAACCTTTGCGGAGCCTGTACACGACGAATTAGACTCAACAATACAAAGTAATATATTTGAAAATGATAATGGAAACCCGTATGGTTTTAAATATTATGTTGAGGCTAACTGGTATGACGTTCCTAACCTAAGCAGTTTTCCACAAGATGGTAGCAGAGCTGCCGAAATGATAAAACACATCGTAGGTGTTGAACAACCTATTTATATTGATTTGCTTTATCAGAGAATGGCAGGTGGATATGGTAATAAAAAAGCGACTTCTCCTATTAGAAACGCAGTGGATAGGACATTGCAAAGCACTAAACTCAAAGGATTTATCAATAAAAATAAAGACGGGTTTATTACGATGGCAGGTTTTGACAATTTGAAAGTCAGAGTTCCGTCACCGGGTTCCTCGGCAAGACAAGTGAATTACATTTCGCCCGATGAAATAGGACTTGCTATGACTACTATTGCTTCACAAGCGATTGGTATATCCACGGAGCATCTTATTGACGCTACAGCCAGAGCGTTAGGTTACGCCCGCAAAGGCGAACGTGTAGTGAGTTGCTTGAACAATGCGCTTGAAAGATTAGTCAAGGATGGTCGTGTGAGAATAATTGACGGCAAGGTGAATGTTGTGGGAGGTGCGAGTCGTGGATAACAGAACCGTTATAAACTCAGAAATTCAAGAAACTCCGAAGACCGCTATCAACCAAGAAATCGCCGCTCAATACGAACAGCGTATTGACAGTATATCCTCCGATGCTGGGATGCTTGATACTGGCGTTGTGTTGTGCGGCAAATATATAATTGAACGCCGATTGGAAGTGGCGTCCGGCGAAGCGGACTTATACCTCTGCGATTATAACGGAGCGAAATATGTTGCAAAGTTGTATAAACGCAAGGCTGCAATAAAAGAGGATGTCGTCAAGCGCCTGCTTCAAATTAATTCGCCTTATGTCGCAAGGCTTTATGAATCCTCAACACATGACGGTTTCCCGGTTGAGATTTTACCCTATTATAAAAACGGAAGTCTGCAAGGGAAATCCTGTTCGTATGATGAATTGATGCGTATGGTAATTCCCAATGTCAACGAAGGATTACACGTTCTTCATCAAGCGGGGATAATTCATAAAGACTTGAAGCCTTCTAATATTATGATGGCTGACGATGGAAATTCCGTCGCTATAATTGACTTCGGCATTAGCTCGGTGGTGAGCGA
>Ga0082212_10013207_pt1 | contig 10342 bp, 7 predicted proteins | sample TergutNt197P3_FD_71548 | JGI IMG/M metagenome (GOLD analysis project Ga0082212, IMG submission 71548) | Neocapritermes taracua P3 segment gut microbial communities from Petit-Saut dam, French Guiana - Nt197 P3 | ecosystem: Host-associated > Arthropoda: Insects > Digestive system > Gut ...
AATTATCATACCCTCTCCTCTCCCCCCAAAGAGACGGATACGCATTATCAAAAACAGACCAAACGCAAAAAGTGCAAAGCAAGAGCGGCTATCGAACCGATAATTGGACACTTGAAAACCGATCACCGCATGCAACAGAATTACCTTTGGGGCGAAGGCATACAAATCAATGCTTTGATGGTTGCAGCGGCTTGGAATTTGAAGAAGTTGATGCAAAAACTCACAGAAAAAATTTGGCAATTTATTTTTCGCTTGGTTTTCCCGCAAAAGTTTTGTTACTTCGCTGCCTGAAATTTGTTTTTTAAGGATTGACGATTTATCGACTACTGTTTTTGAAATAATATGTGTTTGAAAAAAAATATCGTTTTTTTTCTTTAATATTTTTTTATTTAAAAAGTTTATCCTAACTTTGCCTCGAATAGAAAAGAGGATATGAGATAATAAAATAAAAAAACACTATAGCCGGTGTTTCTATTGTTTAGTTTGTTTAATTAATATTATAAAATTATGAAAAGAGTGGAAAAAGTTAAATTGAATGAGAAAAAAATTGTTGAAAGATTAAAAAAAGGACAATTAAAAGATCTCATGGGTGGATCTGGAACTTTTCCTGGCGATTGTCTTTTAGCGGGTTGCGGTTGTCAGCCAGGATGTCAAAATCTTTGTAATTGTGCTTAATACTCTTCATTGTTTTTCATTTTGCGTTTTTTAAATGTAACTCTTTGTACTAAGCGAAGTTAAGCAATTCATTTTATTATAAAAAGATTTGTTGTGATTTTTGTGGTTATAATAGAAAGCCGCTACAATGTGAAATATAATGTGTTTTAGTTTAACTTAAACCACACCTGCTCTGCGGGTGGTAATTTGGTTTTGCCTTTATATTTTTAAAAATCGCGGTGGCGAAGCTATAAATTTGATGTAATACTACCTCCTTTGTGGGTGGGTAGTCGAATTTAAGCGATTTTTTTAGTGAATAAATTTTAATTCTATAATGGATAAAACTAGTTTTTATAATTTTGATGTGAATGTGGGTGGTAATATGTTGTTATACAACACATTATCTAATTTTTTGCTTTGCTTAACGAAGGAAGAATTTGATGTAATCCAATACTATATGGCAGATTTACAGAAATTTAATGCGGAATATCCAACATTATATGAAGAATTTAAAAAAGCAGGATTTATCATCGCTAAAAGCTACAATGAGCTTGAATACATTAAATTACAAAACAAACGTTGCATTTTTGTTAACAAAGATTTTCATATTACCATTAACCCAACTCTTGAGTGTAATTTGAAATGCTGGTATTGTTCCGTAAAATATGCTGGCGGAAAATTCAATAACGGCATGGGCTCAAATATTGTTAATAGCGTAATTGCTCATATACAAAATGTTGTACAAAAGAAAAATCCATCATCCCTGCATTTAGACTGGTTTGGAGGCGAGCCTCTAATGTATTTTTCAGATGTAATAGATCCGATTTCTTCAAATACGAACAAGTTTGTATGGGAAAATAAGATTAAATTCACACAGCATATCACGACTAATGCAACTTTATTGGATGATGATGTAATTTGTCGTATGAAAGAATTAAATTTCACCAGTTTTCAGATACCTATAGATGGGAACGAACAAAGACATAACAAAATTAAATTTAATAATAAACAGGGAACATATCGGAAGGTCATCGACAATATAAATAAAATAGCTGAAACTATTCCAAATGTTTACATTATTCTAAGAATAAATTATGACAGGCAAACGCTAAAACACATACAAGATGTCATTAAAGACATTGACGAAAAAAATAAACGTTGCATACGTGTTGATTTTCAAAGAGTTTGGCAAGTGTTTTGTACAGAAAAAGAAGTTAATTTATTGCGTGAAGTCAAAGATATATTTAGATTAAATGGGTTAAATTCAGATTATTGGGCATTCCGTCCTGGGAAATTTTATAAATGTTATTCTGATAAATACCATCACTATGCCATTAATTACGATGGGAAAATATTTAAATGTACTGCTCGTGATTATGGCGAAGATAAAGTGATAGGAACATTGTTGCCGGATGGTAATGTTACATGGAATGATGGATTGTTAGGTCAACTTTTTTCTAAATCCACATTTGAAAATGAGCGCTGTTTAGCGTGTAAAAAACTCCCCATTTGCATGGGGCCTTGCATACAGAAAAACCATGATTCGCGAGTGAACAATACACAGCTACCTTGTGAATATAATTACGTTCAATACACACTTGAATCTTTTATTATAGAAGAAGCTACAAAAAGAAATCTTATATAGGAGGTATAAAGCGCATCCTTATCCTCATGAATCCGGTAATAAGAAATTTTTTGACTGTTGTTCGCCGCTATAAGTCGACTGTAATCCTTAATGTTCTTGGACTTTCAATTGCTATTGCTGCGTTTATGGTCATCATGTTTCAATTGAGCTATGACCGTAGCTTTGATAAATATTTCAAGGACTATGACAAAATTTTTCGAGTGGAGTATGTGCGGAATGCCTCTGCGCAAGCGAATATGTGTCGTCCGCTTGCCGACTTGTTTATAGACTCATCGCCTCATATACTTGCCGGTGGTATTGCCCAAATGAGAATTGGCTTTACGCGTTTTCATTTGCAAGACGATGACGCTCGAAATATTTTTGAGGAAACGTCATCAATGGTCGTATCCACACTTTTTGACGTTTTTTCTTTTGATTTCATGGAAGGTACAAACGAAGGTTTTATAGATATTGAGTCGGGAAATATTTTTATTCCGTTGAGTATGGCACGTAAGTTATTTGGAAATGAGCCCGCAGTCGGCAAACAAATTGTGCTTGAAAATGGGGGGATACGAACTATAAAGGCTGTATATCGCGATTTTCCTGCAAATTCTACTGTGGGTAACTATATGTATTTAGCTTTGATTGAAAGTGCATTTAAAGACGATTGGAATGAGTGGAGTTTTATAACATATATTCGTGTAAATGAAGCGGCTAATGCGCCTGTGTTGTTTGATAACTTCAAGCGAAATTTTGACGGCTCATCAACAATGTATGGTTCTGATTTTAACTGGGACGAGTCCAACGTATCCTTACGCCTTACCCCTTTGGTTGATTTGCATTACATTTCCGGTGTGGATTACGACTTTGTACCGAAAGCAGGAAAACCTACTTTGATGATCTTGTTTGCTATTGCTATCGTAATTTTAACCATCGCATATATTAATTTTACAAGTTTCAGCACTGCACTTACCCCCATGCGCGTAAAAAACATTAATATCAAAAAAATCTTAGGAGCTCGACGAAATACGCTGCGTGCGGTAATTGCTTTGGAAACACCATTCATTAGTATCGTGTCCTTTCTGATTGCCATTTTGCTTTTTTTACTGTTTAGCGCTACGCCGCTTGCCAAGTTGGTTGATGCTGAATTGTCGCTTACGGATCAACCGGTAATTATTGGCGGTACTGCATTGATTGTATTGATTGTCGGTGTATTGGCCGGCGTCTATCCTGCTCATTATATGACTTCATTATCGCCTGCATTAACACTAACAGGAAGTTTCGGACTGTCGCCAAAAGGCAAAAAAATGCGCAATGCATTGATAGGCATTCAGTTGACAGCCTCCTTTGCATTGATCATTGGTGCCTCGTTCATTTATCTGCAAAACCGCTTCATGCAAAATTCGCCGTTGGGCTACGATAAAGAGGAGTTAATAACCGTTGATATCAGCAGGATACAAAATAACCGCGATGCTTTTATCAATCAGCTGAAACTGTATGCAGGCATTGAAGATGTCACGTATGGCGAGTCGCTTTTGTCGAGTGCAGACATCTATATGGGCTGGGGGCTGAGTTACAAGGGCGAAGGGATACAGTTTCAATCTATTCCGGTACATCATACCTTTTTAAAGGTGCTGGGAATTGAGGTTACGGAAGGTCGCGACTTCAGGGCGGAAGACCACAATACGCAGAGCGGCGTGTATGTATTTAACGAAACAGCGCGTAAAAAATACGATATGGAGCTTGGCACAAGCATTGGCGGCGGAATTGGAACTATCAGCGGTGAAATCGTTGGTTTTGCACCCGACATCAAATTTGCATCTTTCCGTAATGTGGTCGAGCCGATGGCATTTTATGTGTGGGGAACCGAATATTGGGGAAACAGGGCTTATACGATGTATATCAGGGTAAAAGCAGGCACTGATAAACGCGCGGCTATGACGTATATTCGTTCTACATTGACCCAATTTAATTCTGAAATCACATTCAACGTCCGTTTTTATGATGAAATCCTGCAACGACTCTATGAAAAGGAAATCGCGCTTAACTCACTGATTACATTATTCGGTCTTATTGCGATATTCATTTCCATTGCAGGCATATTTGGATTGGTGGTTTTCGATGGTGAATGTCGCCGTAAAGAGATAGGGATACGTAAAATACATGGAGCTTCCGCAATGGATATCATTGTCATGTTAAACAAGACATATTTCAAAATCTTGATTATATGTTTCGTTATAGCGGCTCCAATTGCTTGGTATGCCGTTACTCGCTGGCTTGATAATTTTGCCTATAAAACGCCTTTGTATTGGTGGGTATATTTAATTTCGTTTGTGATTGTTGGAATTATTATTTGCGCAACTGTGACATTCCAAAGTTGGTGTGTGGCAAATGATAATCCGATAAAAGCGTTAAAAAGTGAGTAATATCTCACAAAACAATATCAGTATTAACAGTGGGACAATATATTCTATGATTTGGAAAGTTTTAAAAAAAAATGTATTTTTGCGTTTTTACTATTAAAAATGTTTCACTTTTAAATTAAACAATATGTTAGAACAAAAAATGAAAATCGCACTGAATCAGCAGATTAATGAAGAATTATGGTCGGCTTACCTGTATTTATCCATGTCGTATGATATGGACGACAAAGGTTATGAAGGGATGGCCTCTTGGTTTGCTTTACAGGCAAAGGAAGAATTTGAACATGCTACTCGTTTTGGAAAATTTATCGGCGAAAGAGAAGGAAAAGTGATGTTGTCACCAATAGCACCCGTCCAACAGGAATGGAATACACCAAAAGATGCCTTTGAAAAAACGCTGAAGCACGAAAAGGAAGTGACCGCTAATATTCATAAAATGATGGATTTGGCTATTGAACTGAAAGATTACGCTACGCAAAATATGCTAAAATGGTTTATTGATGAACAAATAGAAGAAGAAGACACAGCACGAAAAATTTTAGAAAAATTGACGCGTATCGAAAACAATCCTGCCGGTCTATATATGTTGGATCAACAACTTGGTAAACGCGGCGAATAATAGATAAATGCTTGAACAACACAATATTTGGGTTGCTTTCGGGTTGACAGTGATTGCAGGGTTTTCTACCGGTATTGGGAGTTTGATCGCTTTAATTGCTAAACGCACCAATACGAAATTTTTGTGCTTTTCATTGGGTTTTTCGGCTGGAGTGATGCTTTATGTGTCGTTCATGGATATTATACCTATGGCCAAGGAAGCACTTATTTTACATTCCGGCGATAAAGCAGGGATGTTGAGTTTGATGCTTGCCTTTTTCGGGGGGATGGGATTGATTATGCTCATTGATTTTATGATACCAAAAACTGACAATCCGCACGAAATGAAAGGTATAGAAGAGATGAGCCATCCGGATGAAAAACAAAAAACATTACACCGGACAGGTATTGTGTTGGCACTGACACTTACCGCACACAATTTTCCGGAAGGTATTGCTACATTCGCAACGGCGATGAGTAGCGGGCTTTCAGTAGCGATACCAATTACTGTGGCCATCGCTATACATAATATACCGGAAGGCATTGCCGTGTCGGTACCCATCTACCACGCCACAGGCAACAAACGGAAAGCGTTCTGGCTGTCGTTCCTGTCAGGATTAGCTGAGCCGGTGGGTGCACTGATTGCTTTTCTTTTCCTGATCCCTTTTTGGTCGCCTTTGGTAAATGGAATAGTATCGGCTTCTGTGGCAGGAATCATGGTATATATTGCATTAGACGAACTGTTACCCACAGCTGAGAAATACGGCGAACATCATATATCTATTTCCGGACTTATCGCCGGAATGATGCTAATGGCTTTGAGTTTATTTCTTTTTATATGATTTTTACACTAAATCCGTAATTGATTCGTATCTTTACGGTCGATTTAAAAAAAATATTCGACGATGAACAAGCAAAAACAAGGCACTATTTGTGTGCAGGGCGGGTGGAAACCGAAAAAAGGAGAGCCTCGCGTATTACCGATTTATCAAAGTACGACATTCAAATATGAAACAAGCGAACAGATGGGTAAACTGTTCGACCTCGAAGAATCAGGTTATTTCTATACCCGCCTGCAAAATCCCACCAACGATTTTGTGGCGGCAAAGATTGCAGAATTAGAAGGTGGCATTGCCGCCATGCTGACTTCATCTGGACAGGCAGCTTCATTTTATTCAATTTTCAATATTTGTTCAGCAGGCGACCACTTTGTTTGTGCATCAGCAATCTATGGAGGGACATACAACCTGTTTGGCGTCTCTCTCAAGAAAATGGGGATTGAGATGACTTTTATTGATCAGGATGCATCGGAAGATGAAATTAACCGCGCTTTTCGACCGAATACCAAGGCGCTGTTTGGCGAAACGATTGCCAATCCGGCCGCATCCGTGCTTGATATTGAAAAGTTTGCCCGGATAGCCCACAAACATGGCGTACCTTTGATTGTGGACAATACATTTCCTACGCCGATCAACTGTCGCCCGTTTGAATGGGGCGCCGATATAGTCATACACTCTACTACCAAATACATGGACGGACATGCTACGGCAGTAGGAGGCGTAATTGTGGACAGCGGCAATTTCGATTGGGAATTGCATAAAGAAAAATTCCCCGGATTGACAACGCCGGATGCATCCTATCACGGATTAACCTATACAAAAGCTTTTGGCAAAATGGCCTATATTACAAAAGCTACTGCACAACTGATGCGTGATTTCGGGGCTATACAATCCCCACAAAATGCTTTCCTGCTTAATCTCGGATTGGAAACGTTGCACCTGCGTATGCCGCGTCACTGCGAAAATGCACTGAAGGTAGCTCAATACCTGAACGCTCATCCGAAAGTGGCTTGGGTAAATTACTGCGAACTGCCCGGCAATAAATATTTTGATTTGGCAAAAAAATACCTGCCAAACGGCTCGTGCGGTGTGTTGTCGTTCGGTATCAAAGGCGGACGTGAAAATTCGATTCGTTTTATGGACAGTCTGCAATTTGTGGCTATCGTCACGCACGTAGCCGACGCCCGTTCGTGCGTACTCCATCCCGCCAGCCATACGCATCGCCAACTGACCGACCAACAACTGATCAAAGCAGGCGTAGCCCCCGACCTGATACGTTTCTCAGTCGGCATCGAAGATATTGACGATATTATCGCAGACGTGGAACAAGCACTGAAAAAGGCGTAAAATTTGCCGGTAAGCCCTGAAAGGGCGAAAGCAATAGGATAGGGCAACGCCCTATCACTTGGGTATGTCGATAATTTTAGCCCTGAAAGGGGTAAATCAATAGCACAGGGTAACGCCCTGTGAATTGATATAACGTTTACATAAGCCCTGAAAGGGCGTAAGCATGATATCGCCCTTTCAGGGCTTACCCGCAAAACGCTGTGGAGTTAAGTTTACTCAAAATCAAAAACACAAGTTTATATTTGCCGGTAGTCCGGTTATGTATTGTATTTTGGGCTGAAAGCCTTGTAGTCAATAGCACAGGGTAACGCCCTGTGAAAATTACGCCAACCTGTTCATCGGGCTGAAAGCCTGTGATCAAAAGGATTACGCCCTTTCAGGGCTAAATTGGGGAGATACTCATTTGATAGGGCGTTGCCCTATCCTATTGCTTTCGCCCTTTCAGTTCCTATGTTTGCATCGGCTTAGGCAAAAAAGTGCATAAGTCAAAAGAATTATTTAATTTTGATTTCAATTAACAACTAAATAAAAACAAATGACTTATGCAAGCACAAAGAAACGAATTAAATTTCAAAGGACAAAACATTTATGCAGGAATAGATGTACACTTAAAGAGTTGGACAGTCTGTATACTGACAGAGAAGTTGGAACATAAGAGATTCACACAACCCCCTGACGCAAAGGTGTTGTATAATTATTTGACGCGTAACTTTCCCGGTGCGACATACCATAGTGTTTATGAATCGGGTTTCAGTGGATTTTGGGCACATCGCCAATTGGAATCATCAGGTATACACAGTATCATAACCAATGCTGCGGATGTACCTACCAGTCAGAAAGAGAAACTGCAAAAAGATGATCCTGTGGATAGCAGGAAGTTAGCACGTGCTCTACGTTCGGGCGATTTGGAAGCAATTTATGTACCCTCGTCATCGACGTTGGAAGAAAGATGTTTACTTCGTACACGCGCTACTTTGGTCAAAGACATGCAACGGTGTAAGCAAAGGATAAAATCGTTTTTGTATTTTTTCGGCATCCGCTATCCTGAACGGTTTAGCCAATCCGGCACTCACTGGTCAAACAATTTCATGCGATGGTTGAAAGAAGAAGTACAAACGGCAGAAGAAAGTGGGAAACAGTCCTTACATCTGCAAATACAGCAAGTAGAGGAAATGCGCAAATTATTACTCCTGGTTACCCGTCAAATCAAATCTTTGGCTGCAAATGAAAAATATGCTTCCAATGTTAAACTGTTAAGGACAATGCCGGGTATTGGATTAATTACCGCCATGACCCTGTTAACGGAGATAGAATCTGTCGAACGCTTTGAGGACACCGATCATTTTGCGGCCTATGCGGGATTAGTACCCGACAGACACAACTCCGGAGATACAAAGAAAGATGGAGAAATGACATGCAGAGGTCAGGCAACATTGAAAAAAGCCATCATCGAATCAACTTGGATTGCTGCCCGTAAAGACCCTGCATTATCTTTGGCATATAACAGGTATGTACACCGGATGGATCCAAATAAGGCTATCATCAGAATTGCACGAAAGTTCTTGAACAGAATCTATTATGTTCTGAAAAATAAAAAGGAATATGTTACATGTGTTGCTTAATGAATCCTTTCAAATAACTGATATTACCAAGTGACCGCTGAAAAGCCCTTGCAGTTCCATCTGCTCCTAATTCAGAATGCGGCGCTTTTTACCTGAATAAATTGAAAAAGGAAAATGTAGTTTGTCTACTGATAGAAGGTTATTTGAACAGGATTGATAATTACAGAAAACAACAATCGTTTTTTGATTGGGTTTTCTTAGCCATAAGGCGATATCAGTAACTAAATAAAGGACAACCATCAACAAGCCGTCCTTTAACAAGTTACTGCGTAACGCAGAAAGTTTATTGCTCACAAGTTGCTCCCCAGCAGAGCTTGTTTCCTCTTCAACTTCCTGTGTGCAAAGGTAATAAATTTTTTGATAATAAAAATATATAGTTAAATAATGTTAAATAAAATGAGAAAATTTGGAATACAACATAGAAGGGCTTTGAATAATAGTGATTAAACATCTTAACCTGACGGATAAGGGTTGAAACCTGCGGTTAATATAGTTACGTCACTGCGTGACTTTGCTTTCGATAAAACAGTATCAGCATTTTTAACTACCTCAAAGCAACCGACAAAGAAGTTGGCTTACTGTTAAATTTCGGAATGAAACCCGAAATCCGCCGAAAAGCATTTGACAACACCCGAAAAAATCTGCGCAAATCCTGACAATCCGCGTCATTTGCGTGCAAAAAAAAGAAGCAATGAAACTAAAGAACTATCAACAAAAGGTAATAGACACGCTCAAAACATATTTGAACGCCTTAAACGACTTTAGATTGTACCTTCCACGCAGATATTTACCGCCAAACGATTAAGGCGCTCAAGGACAGGGCGCATCCCTATCGGCAGGCTTTGGATTTATCGAGCAGTGGCAGAACAGGATTAATAAGTTACTTGGATAAAGTGATAGCGCCTGCACACTGATTTTGCTTGCAAAGATAGTCTTTTCATATCACGAATAAAAAACTGTTGATTGTTAAAAAATGTAAAACTGTCGGTTTTGGCAAAAAATAGTTAATTTTTTACTTGCTTTTGCTTGTATAATCATATATCTTTGTGAAGCTATAACAAATATACCATGCACATGATTAATTTTTACACTTTACAGAATTTTCGTTCGATACCGCAGATGAATGTGGTGGACGAATCAATTAAACGGGATATAGAAATTGTAGGTCGGGTGTTGCCGTTTAAAACAAATAATTATGTGATTAATGAATTAATTGACTGGGACAATGTGGAAACC
>Ga0082212_10013208_pt1 | contig 10342 bp, 9 predicted proteins | sample TergutNt197P3_FD_71548 | JGI IMG/M metagenome (GOLD analysis project Ga0082212, IMG submission 71548) | Neocapritermes taracua P3 segment gut microbial communities from Petit-Saut dam, French Guiana - Nt197 P3 | ecosystem: Host-associated > Arthropoda: Insects > Digestive system > Gut ...
TTTCTGTATACGCCCGCTGCTATACGCACCCTAAAGTCCTTTTTAACGTGCCGCCAGAGTGTTTCGAGCCTCGTCCCAAAGTCCATTCTTCAGTGCTGACACTGACGGCCCGCACCGAGCCTTTTCTTACTCCTGAAGAAGAAACGCTCTTTTTCCGTATCGTTCGGGCCGCTTTCGGGCAGCGTAGGAAGACCCTTGTAAACGCTTTGTATGCGGTCTTTGCCAGCGAGGTTAGCAAGGACGAAATAGCCGCGATGGTACGCGCTTGTCGTTTTGACGAGCAAATACGCGGCGAAAGGCTCAGTCCGGAGGACTTTAAGCTGCTGACGAATTGTTTTTTGAAAGCATGTAGACCAAGACCCCTATAAGCGTCCCGCTTACAGTTTGTAAGCCAACTGATTCGCGCCCTCCTCTGAAAGACGCTTTTTTAGTACAGCTCAATATGTACTTGCATTACGTTGCGTGGGTCAATTTCATTTCAGTTGCTCAATCCTCTCAATGTAAATCCTCGTTACGAAATCAATGCGTAATAGACCATCAACACTTCCACAGTCAAATGTCGCGTTCACTTCAGCTATATGCGCTTCATATCCTTGGTCAGACGGTATTGGGCTGTCTGAAATCGACGCCTTAAACTGCAACCATCTTTCTCTCGAATAGTGGATTGGGTTTGCATACTCAAGTACCGTTGGTTTATTAAAGAATATTTCCGATGCCTGCTCGCTGGTATACCGATGGCTGTTAAGCGGAGGGGTGTCGCCGGGAGTCCGGTTAAAAAGAGATATCACTATGCCGGCTGTTTTTCCAAACCAGGCTATTCTGTATGCCCGAACACAGGGGTAAATGGGTCAGTCAGAACCTTTTGAACGCGTTGATACGAGAAGAAAAAGTAAATGGAAAAACCCGCCTCGGTGTTGACTATGAAAGCATAAATCCTTCAGGGGCAGGTTTTTGGCAGAAATATTTCACAGAATACACCCACAGCGTTGTGCGGCGAATTGATGAACACGCATTACCGCAGAAAAAAATATAGACATCAATACAAGTAACCGACTGGTATAAATTCTATTATATGGGGATTGCATTTTCAACTATTATGTGTTAAGTTAAGTTTCAACAATCAAGAAAGGGACAAGCACTGTGAGCAAATTCGCACAATATAACGCTACAGCTACCGCGACTATGCCTGCGAAACCGTTTGGGAACAGGCTTAGTCCTTTTTGGATTTTTTCAAAATAGAAAGCGTAATGTCGAATTGTAAAACCATAAAGCGGCTAAGGAAAGAAAAAAACCTTAGCCGCATTTTTATTTTCGTGACGGAGGAAAGTATGATGCAGGATCAGATCAAAGATTTCTATGCGCACCGATGGAAACTCACTCTATTTGAGCGGACGGTGGGCAATCAGCTATGTTGCTCTTGACTTCTATTTGAATAAATCTATAATGATTCTAGCGCATCATTCATCGGCAAAGCAAAAAACAGTATATTCGAGGGGCTGTGGGCATGAAAACAAACGAACAGATGATCCAAAACGCGGAAGCTTCGCTCCGCATGGAAGGGCTTTACGCATCTGATGAGGCAAGACTCGATTGCGAGCAAGTGTTGAACGGCGAGATGACGCACGAGCAGTACCTAATGAGAGTCCTCATCCGTTACGGGCTGGCTGCAGAGGCGTCTAATGGCTGACTACAGCCTTGACCCGATTGAGGCAAACTGTTACCCTGGAACCACTGTGCTTATAAACAAGTTTGGCATCCGCGACGGTGGGACGCTGGCGCGCATTGAAGCCGAAGTCACACAGGTGGCCGCAATTAGTTGGGAGCAGTCGCCAAAGCTCGTTTCGTTCGACTTCGACCACTATACAGCGATACATTGGCACCTGTTTCAAGAATTGTACGAATGGGCTGGCAAGAGTATTTGAAACGGCGATAACTTAATCTGTTTTCGTCTACAATCAATAAACGCGCGATGACCGGCTGGTAAAAGCAAAACGCCCCTCTCGGGGCGCTCCGCTTTTAGGCATACACAATCTCGGCCAGCACAGCATAGTCTTATCGGCTATACGGCGTTCCTCTTATGTTCTGCATTGCACTTCCTTTCTGCGGACTGCTGGCTAAACCGTTTTTACCATCCTTTTCCGTTCCTGAATTTCTTGGAATTCTTTGCACAGCTTTCCGGCTATGCCGTTGATTCTGCCATGAACGTACCGGCTGCCGATATTATATTGGTAGGTTTTCTTGACCTGCCTTCATAATATACACGCTCCCCGTGTCTTGCTTCCCAAGAGAACCGTCCCCGTGTCTTCCGGACCTTGTACGGCAGAAGCTTTTACTCTGGAGGTTGAATCTATGGTTAAGAATATACGGATAGCGCTTACATACCGTTCTGCTGCGATAATCGTTGCTGCAGCGGGATTTCTCGATCTGCTCGGCGTGTTCAGAGGCGCAGTATATCCGGGTGTGCTGTACTACTATACTGCTCTGAGCAACCTGCTTGCGATCATACTGTTTGCAATGCTTATCGGGCGAACCATCGTCAGTGCCCGGAGCGGAGTTAGCGAAGGCGCTTGTTTCTATCCGCGTTTTGAGATGGTATGCGTCATTGACATACTCCTGACTTTTTGCGTGTTTTGGGTACTGCTCGTACCAAATATGGCAGGCGCGCTGAATCTGTGGACATTCGGTAATCTGGCGGTACACGCCATCACGCCGCTGTTATGCCTGATAGACTACATCCTGTTTTCGAAACCGCGCAAGCTAAAGCGCCGCGACGTGTTATATGTCGCGGTATTTCCGCTATGTTACGTGATCTTCTCGTCGCTTGCAGGGCTTGCCGGGCATGTATATATGATATCAGCAGCGGACGGAAAACCGGTGCGCTTCCCGTATTTCTTTTTTGATTTTGACAGGATAGGAGCGCTGTCTTTCGCATATATAGGAGGATTACTTGCGTTCTTCTTTGTAGTCGGATATGTGTTCTATTATCTGGATTCAAAGGTACGCAAGAGCTAGCATAGCAGGTGAGTTGCGCAGCATAACAAGAAGATATTGCACTATTTATCATTACTGACGAGAGCAAAACGGTAAACCTGTCACGCCTTGGACCGAAACCTGCACACATTACATCGCGGAGGGTAAGTTCACCATGAAGTTGAAATGGCTTGGAACAGCAACCATATTGCTTGAACACGAAGGGACGCAGTTGCTGTTTGACCCATTCCTTTCACTTAATGAGACAATGTTCAGGCCTTCTGTACAAGAGTTGGCGGCAGTGGAGAACATACTGGTCACACATGGGCATCTCGACCATACCATCGATATACCGACTATAATCAAGCATGGCGATGGCGGAACAACAGTATGGTGCACGGAAGCGCCTCGCAAAGTGTTGATATCAAAAGGCGTCAGCAGCGAGAGGATACGCACAGTAAAACCCGGCGACGCCCTTGAGTTTCCTCCGCTAATGGTGCGCGTCCTTAAGGGGAAGCATATCAAATTTGATATGTGGCGGATTGTCAGGACACTGCTCAGCCCACGAATGATAAAGTACAGGAAAAACCTGAAATACATGCGCAAGGAGAACAAGGCAAGCGTCGAAGCCGGTGAAACAGTGATTTACGATATCAGCGCGTCCGGCAAGCATATTCTACTGATGGGAAGTTTGAATCTGGACGACAACACTGAGTACCCATTGGGCGTCGACTTGCTGATACTGCCGTTTCAGGGGCGCAGCGATATAACCGGGTACGCAATTCGAATTGAGGATCGGTTGCAGCCGCGAAAAATACTTCTCGATCACTTTGATGATACGTTTCCGCCAATTTCCTCTAATGTCCGGACAGAGCGTTTTGTGGAAAAAATGCAGCGCGATTTCCCGGCTGTGCCTGTTATATGCAAGTCAGCCGGAAGCGAGTGGATAATTTTGGATGACAGTTCCGAAAGGATCATGCCGCCGCCGCATATACTTCAACTGGCGGAAATGGGCATGCAATTTCCGGTTATTTCAAGTATTCGGAGCAAGGACGGCGTCCATGTCTACCGGGTTGAATCTGAGGGTGAGAAGTATATCCTAAAAACATTCGATAACCCAGAGGACAGACGGGAAATCAGCAATTATGAGTTGCTATCCGCTCTCGGTATCCCGACCATACCGATGCTGAACCATACCGAAACGGCGCTGCTTCTGCCGGATATGGAAGCGAGCGGTAAGTACAGGCTAGGCATGGAATCGGATTTGTCAGACCCGCAGACAGCCCGTGCCATAGCGCGCTGGTACAAAACGCTGCACAGCAAGGGCCGGGAAACGAAGCTCGCCGGGCTCTACGCTGAAACCGACGTTGTTACGCTTGAGAATATGGATTTCATCGCCCTGACAACAGACACACAAGACAACCCGGTGTGGCCGGCTATCCGCGAGCGTTTTACCGAAATGCGCCGCGCGATTGACACGCTGCCGTACACCCTCACATATAACGATTTCTACTGGACAAACCTTGTCGTAGCCGGGGACGGGCAATCCGCCATGATGCTGGATTTCAACCTGCTCGGCAAAGGGTATGTTTACGGCGATATACGCAATGTCTCAAGTTCGCTGACCGGCGCAGCAAAGGAAGCGTTCATGTACGAATACGGTGCGGAGCAGATACCTGCCGGTGAGATGGACGCCGACGCCGTGCTGTCGCCGTTGGTGACGCTGTTTTTTGCATGCAAACATGAACGCTTTCCGACATGGGCGGAACAGTCGTTGATTGAGCTTAAAAGCGGGATGTTGCTGGAAAATCTGCGTAAATGGAAACCTGGCGAGTAGAGACAAGGGAGGACAGGGGAAACATTAACGAAATCATTTGCCGGTACCCTGCGATGCTAAGCAAGACACGGGGATGGGTCTTCTGTCTTGCCATTTTACCTTGCTTACCGCTGCAGATCGATACCATTAGATCGTGTCAGTTGTGTACTTTTTCGCCATCTCCTCCGCAGCGATTTTGTATAGAATGCTGTCGGGTGGAATCTCGTTTTTACCGTGACCTGCATCAACATCAAGTATCATGTCTTCGATGCTGACGTACACACCGTAGTGTTCGGCGGATGACATAAGAAAAGGTGTGATCCGCAGGTTCTCGGAATCACCTGCAACAACGATCTATTGCGATTCGAGCGTGTGCTCAAGAACGAAGTGAGCCAGATGAAGTAAATCCCCGGAACTACAACACACGGTTGTTATCTTGTTAGAAAACGAGTTCAATATGATTACAATAAGGTTGCAGGGGCCTTGTAATTTGTACCGCGAAGGAGGTTTTAGAAGATGACCGAGACAATGAAGAATAACGATTTTGAGCAGGAGCTTAACGCTATCCGCATAAAACTATATAAGCAGACAAAGGATATGACATCAGAGCAGCAGACCACTTTTTTCAATAGAATGGTAAAAGAGGGGCTTGCTCGGCATGGTCTTAAAGCACGTTATGCAGACGCGCCCATTGTTCGGCAGCAAGTGTAACTAGGAACACAGAGGGACGGTTCTCTTGTGTTAAGTTCGCCTTAAACACAAGAGAACCGTCCCTCTGTTCTCAGCGTTTGTCTGTAGTATGACCGGCGTCAGATAATGGACCTGCCGGAGCACTATTGGAAGGCAGCAGCAAACTCTCTCCTTCTACTACAGCCGCCGGAGATGGCGCGGCTTCAGCACGCTCGGGTCCGACTTCGCGCTTCGAATCTGATTAAGAAGCCGCTCTTTATCCTGCGGGAGAGTCCCTTTGAGCTCCAGCCAGTTTGAAGCGTGATTGCTTCGCAGTATGGTCTCCTTCACGCAGTCGGTGTGCTCAATTATCATTTCGAGCTCTCCCACAGATTCAAGCGGCGTGAGTTGTACGAACTTACCTGTCAACACGTCGTCATACAGCGGAGTTTCCGGAGAAAGCATTAATGTAAGGAGCCCAACGTAGGAAGCGCCCATGACGGAGATCATCTCGCCGGTTTTAACGGCGTGTTCCTCGAGGAGCTCCCTGCCGCCCAGCCCGGAAATAAAGGTGACCGATGCAATGACGCCGTTTTCTTCCGCTTTTTGAACAGACTCTGTGATTTGTGCGGCGGACTCGCCCTTGTTGACGCGGCGCAGCACCTCGTCGGAACCCGACTCCGCGCCGATGTACAGTATCCCGAGCCCGGCGTCTTTCAGGCGCTTGAGCTCATTATCGCTTTTGCCTAATATCTGCGACGCCCTGCTGTATGCTCCTACTCTGGTACATTCCGGAAAGAGTGTGCGAACGTCATCCAGCAGCCGCATAAGCTCGTCCGTTTCCATGCAGAACACATCGCCGTCGGCGAAGAACACCCGTTCGACATGGCGGTTGTATGATCGCGCCTGAAGCAGATCATTGTGAATGATATCAAAATGCTTGACCCTGAACTTTTTGGACTTGTAGTTCGGGCAGAAAGTGCAGCCGTTGTGCGTACAGCCCACCGTGACCTGAACGATGAGGCTGTACGCCTCGCTTGGCGGCCGGTAGATATCTCCTTCGTAATGCATCGGGACCTCTACATTCGTTATGTTTCTAAGCTATTTTAACCGCTTGCTTTCGAGCACCCAGTCGCGATCCTTAAGAGCCATGCCGACGCCTACTTCATTTCTCGCACCGGCGTTAAACGACATGCTTCTGTTGTAACCCTCGGTTTCGAACTCCAGCCTCTTCTGCTCTTCTGTTTGCGGCCGTTTAGCGCGCTCCTCAAGTTCCTTCATCCCATCGACGGTGCTGTACAAGGCCCAGCGCTCATGCCTCTCTTCAAAAATCTTTGCGCCGCTGGGGTATGGCACTATGAGGAATACGCCGTCTTCGATGCCTTTTTTCATACGCAGCGCCAGTTCGCGCGGATCAATGCCGTGCGACTGCATAATGTTGTACATGAACTCCCCGACTTCGGGAGTCGCGTTAAAGCCGGTGTTCTTCAGATGCTCCGGTCTGGATTTAGTCATTGCGTCGTTGATGTTCGAGTTGATGTTCGCGGGTATCATTGCGGAGACTTCGATACCGTACGCCTTCAGCGCTGAGTAATAACCCTCCATCAGCGCCAGTACGCCGGATTTTGACGCCCCGTATGTACCGCCGCCGGTAAAAGCGGCCAGAGACACCGTGGTGCTGATATGCCCGCCCCGGCCCGCTTTTATCATGCGCGGCACCCAGGTGATAAGTCCGTACGCTACCCCAAGGAAGTTAACGCCGACGACCCAGTCAAAGTCCTCATAGGTGGACGCTTCTATCGGACCGAAGTTGTTTACGCCTGCGGTCTGGATAAGCAGATCCGGAGTGCCGAACACACTCTCAGCCTCGTCAGCGGCTTTCACCCAACCCTCTTTGTCCATGACGTCCAGTTTAATGAAGTGTACCTGCGCGCCTTTGTCCTTGAAGTGCTTCGATGCTTTTTCGATGTGATCGTCACGTACATCGGCAACGACGACTTTCATGCCCGCTTCCGAGAATATCTGCGCCTGCCCAAAGCCGGCCCCTGACGCGCCCCCTGTGATAAATGCTACCTTTCCTGCGAAATCTTTCATGTCAATCCCTCCTTTTTCGTTGTTAATGCTTATGCTGTTCGACAGTTAAAAGTTAAAACCTATTACCCTTGCCGGCAGATTGTTATATCGTATTATACCAGATATTTCATCATTGTCACGCATTGCTTCCCGCGTTTATGCGGCTGCGCCCGACAGCGATTCCGGCGCTCCGCCTTGTTTTGGTCAAACATAAAGAGAGATAAATGCGCGGAGAGTCGGTGAATTATGTTGCACTCTGCACACGATCCCGGACAACAGATAGTTTACCGTCTTTCATTCCCAGGACCTCGTCTGCAACAGACGATATCTCTTTCGAGTGAGTAACGATGATAACGCATTTGCCCTCGTCATGCGCAAGCGACGTCAATATCTTCAGCACTTCGTTTTCTGTTTCCGTATCGAGATTGCCCGTTGGCTCGTCCGCGATTATGATATCAGGGTTGTGCGCCAGCGCCCGGGCGATCCCCACGCGCTGCTGCTCGCCGCCGGAGAGCTTCAATATTTTCCTGTTCGCGGTCTCTCTGTCAATACCTGTTTTTTCGAGCAAAGCATACGCGAAAGTCCTTTTGTCTTTTACGCCGCTGCCGCTGATCTGCATGGACAGTACGATATTCTCAACGGCGGTCGAGTTGATGATGAGATTATATGACTGGAATACTACCCCTATCCCCTTTGCCCGGTAATCGTCCCGGTCGAGTTCTTTTAAGTCAGCGCCGCCGTGCAGGATCTTACCGCCCGTACAGACGTCCAGCCCCGCGATCAATGATAACAAGGTCGATTTACCGGAGCCGGACTTGCCGACTATGGCATAAACCCTTCCCGCTTCAAACGACGCGCTTGCGCCTTTCAGTACGTTCTTTTTCGCGCCGTCATATTTATAGGCTACATTATCAAGAGTCAGCACATTCATTTTTGCATCCGATCCGCCCGCAAACTGCGGGCATAATATAACTTAGTCAAGCTTTTAATCAGTGCATACTTATACTAGCGTGGCAAATATATACGCACGCTAGTATAGGAGTTTTGTCCAAGGCTCCGCGCGATCAATTTCTCTCCATGAGTATTTTTATCGGTTCATACTTCGTAATATAACTGACTCCGGTCACGCTGGAGATCAAGACGAGCAGAAGCGATATCAGAATAATCATCAACACTACTTTCAGGTTCAAACTCACGTCCAGATCCGTCAGCGGCTTCGCGTTAGAATCCGTCTGCACTCCGGCGTACATCATGCTCGTTCCGGACTCAGCGGTTGATTCTGCCGCGCTTGTTTGCCCGCGCAGCAGTGCGTCCGACACCGGCTGAGCGACCGCAGAGCCGACGACAAGGCCGATTATCAAGCATAAAGCCGTCACAGTCAGACTTTCGAACACCAGTCCGACAGCGACTTTGCGCTTTTTCATTCCCATAGCCCGCAATACGCCGACTTCATATTTGCGCTCACGAATTGAGAGCGTGGCAAGCAGTACCAAAATCAATCCGCCCAGTATCAGGACGACGATCATAAATGTAAACGATATTTTCGCCATTCCCTCTATCGGGCCGACTATCCTGTTATACGCGTCTTCGTCGATGGTCACTTTGTAATCATAGGATAATCCCGCTGCGCGCGCCTCGCTTTCAAACCTGGAAATGAGGTCGGGGCTTTTCAGAAAGTACGCGGCGGTATCTACCCGGGGGTCTGATTTTGCGAAAACGAAAGCAGTTTCGTAGTTCGTTATTATATCGTTCCGAACGTTTATTGCTGCGGGGGCGTCGGTTGTGGCGCCGAACATATTCTGCGTGAAATCGAAGTATATGCCCACGACTTTCAGAGATAAAGGATTATCCGCGACCATGCCCTGCGCTATGTCTATCTCGTCTCCGACTTTGATATTGTTCAGCGCTGCGAAATCTTCGCTGATGATACACTCGTTATCGCCGGCGGGGAAATCGCCGGCCGTAATTCCCCTGTAGCCGTTTATGAAATCGTCAAGCTGTCCGGGGTTTGTATAACCCTTCACGTTCATTGTCGGGAACTTTGTGAAAGAACCGCCGCCGGGCGAGATCGGAACAGCGGAGCCTCCGGTGCTTTCGCCCAGACCAATAAGCGAGTCGCTCACAGAAGGCACTTGGCACGACAGATCCGCGCCCATCAGGCAATCGGAATCCGCGAGCGCAGCGTATACGACAGGCAGCGGCACGGTTTGCTCAGATTGCTTGCCGGACATGACTGAAACCTTTGTTGTGTCCGGATTGATAAACACCTTTGCTCCGAATCGCGCTTTATAGTCGTCGATAATGGACGCGGACGCGGAGTTGATGATCAGCGATATTACTGTGGTGACGATGATCGCGAGAATGATCGCACCCGTCAGGATGTTCCTGCCCTTATTCCGTACTACGTTTTTCAGCGCGTTTTGAAGAATGTACATTCCGGCGCCTCCTGGCATCATCATTCGGGACACGTTAACTGTGCCAACAGCTACGCTTCAAAGTGTTATCGCAGCTATACCCTTTATATAACAAAAACGCCTGTTTTTCAACAGTCGTTTTTGAGTAAGCCCTCGCGCGCCTGGCGTCGCAAGCGACGCATTGCAACGTGCGTTCAACTCCGGGCCTCGCTACACTACTCCCTGCAAATGCACTGACGCTTTGAACAGGTCGCCGTCGATCGAGAGCTCGAAGCGTCCGCCCTGCGCCAGCACAAAACTCTGCGCGATAGACAAACCGAGCCCGCTGCCGTCACCGCTTCTTGATTCGTCGCCGCGCTTGAAGCGGTCGGTCAGCTCGGAAGGATCAATATTCAGCGGA
>Ga0082212_10013209_pt1 | contig 10340 bp, 10 predicted proteins | sample TergutNt197P3_FD_71548 | JGI IMG/M metagenome (GOLD analysis project Ga0082212, IMG submission 71548) | Neocapritermes taracua P3 segment gut microbial communities from Petit-Saut dam, French Guiana - Nt197 P3 | ecosystem: Host-associated > Arthropoda: Insects > Digestive system > Gut ...
ACGCTCGCCGCCTATCACGCCAAAGAGCCGAACTCCGACATATCAGAGTGGATTAAACGCATAAAAAGCGCGGGATACCCGATAATCGTGCTGTCAAACGCGGGCAGCAGGCGCGTTTCGGCATTCTGCGCCGCGCTTGAATTGCCCTTTGTGGCAAGAGCGCGAAAGCCAAAGCCGTTCGCCGTCTTAGACGCTTGTAAGCGCATTGGTGTCAATCCCGAAAACGCCGTTATGATAGGGGATCAGATTTTTACCGATGTACTAAGCGCGAACAGAGCCGGAGTGCGCTCCGCTATCGTTGAACCGCTGACACGCAACATATTGTTTGATTTTAGACGCAATGTTATTGAAAAACGTTTTATAGTTGAAAGGGGAAGCAAATGAACAATTTACAAAAGACACAGAATTTGTGCCGCGAATTGGAGCTGGACGCGATTTTATTGGAAGATAAGGTCAATCGGCATTATGTGACTGGGCTTCGCACCTCCTCCGGTCTGGCACTTATAACGCCGGACGCGGCGTTTTTCACGACAGATTCTCGGTACATTGAGATTGCGGAAAAGACGCTGAAAGATTTTACGGTTGAAATGCGGACGCAGGAACGCAAGGGAATAGCTATTGTAAAAGATTGGCTTGGAGAGTTAAAGCGCGTTGGATTCGAGGATACGCTAAGAACGGTCAAATCACACGAAAAGTGGCAAAAAGACTTACCGGATATAGAGTGGGTTTCAGTATCGGAGGGCATTTCAAAGCTCAGAGCAGTCAAAGAGGATTGGGAGATTAAGCGACTGACGGCGGCACAGCGCGTTACCGAGAAGGTTTTCTTGGAAATACAGGGTGTTATCAAGGTCGGCATGACTGAGCGTCAGGTTGCGGCAGAGCTTATATACAGGCTTCTGAAACACGGCGCGGACAAAACATCATTCGACCCCATTGTGGTAAGCGGGCCTAACTCGTCATTGCCGCACGGCGAACCGGGGGACAGGATAATCAGGGACGGCGACTTTGTCACCATGGATTTCGGCTGTTCTATTAACGGCTATTGCTCCGACATGACGCGGACTGTCGCCATGGGTCACGCAACGGACGAGATGAGGGCGGTTTACGCGGTTGTTCTGCAATCGCAGCTCGCGGGTATTGCCGCCGCGCGGGCGGGTGTTAAGGGCAAAGACATACACAACGCGGCGGAGAAAGTCATAGAAGACGCGGGGTACGGAAAATATTTCGGTCATGGCTTCGGTCACGGCGTGGGTATGGAGGTACACGAGGATTATAACGCCGCCCCAAGCGAGGAGCGTGTTTTAGAGGCGGGAATGGTTATATCGGCAGAGCCGGGGATATATCTGCCTGACAAGTTCGGCGTTAGAATAGAAGATGTGATTGTCCTGACGGAAAACGGCAGCGAAAACCTCATGGCGATTGACAAAGAATTGATAATATTATAAAATCACGTAGGGGCGGTCGTTCGTCCGCCCGCAGGTGTACGCAATGGGTGCAAAAATACATATGAAAAGGTGATTATATGAGATTTGAAACAAAACAGATGCACGCGGGGTATAACGGCGACGCGACACGTTCCGTGCAGACACCGCTGCACATGACAACGGCGTATACATTCGATGATACGGAGTACGCCCGAAGCCTGTTCGCGCTTGAGCAGCCCGGGCATATGTACACACGCTTGAGCAACCCCACAAACGCCGTGCTTGAAGAACGCCTTGCCGCGCTGGACGGCGGCATCGGCGCGTTGGTTTCCGCCGGGGGTCACTCTATGATGGTTATGACATTTATTAACCTCTGTTCAGCCAACGATGAAATTGTCTCAGCCAAGAGTATATACGGCGGCGCGATAAACCTTATGGATAAAACCCTGCGCCGTCTCGGAATCAACTTCAAGTTTGTAGACGCATCCGACCCGGAGGCGTTTGACAGGGCAACGACTGATAAGACACGCGCGTATTTCATTGAAACTATCGGAAATCCTCTCGCGGATATACCGGACATCGAGGCGATAGCGAAAATCGCCGCGAAAAACGGCGTTGTCTTAATTGCCGACAATACGGTAGCGTCGCCGTATCTCCTGCGCCCCATCGAGCATGGAGCGAATATGGTAATATATTCCACCACTAAATATATCAACGGCAGCGGCACGGCAATGGGCGGCGCGTTAATTGACGCGGGGAACTTCAAGTTTTTGGGCAATCCGCGCTATCCCGCTTTCAATACGCCCGACCCGAGCTACAAAGGGCTTGTGTACGCGGAAGCGTTGGGCGATTTGGCGTTCTTAGTCAAGCTGAGGGCGCACGTCCTGCGCGACATCGGCGCGTGCCAGTCGCCGTTCAACTCGTGGCTAACGCTGTTGGGGCTTGAAACCCTCTCACTGCGTATGGAACGCCACAGCTCCAACGCGCTTGCCGTTGCGGAGTATCTTGAGCGTCAAGGCGCGGTTGAGCGCGTGAACTATCCGAAACTCAAGTCATCGCCGTATTATAAACTGGCGGAGAAATATCTGCCGTTGGGAGCGTCATCGACATTCACCGCCGACATGAAAGGCGGACGCGAGGCGGCGGCTAAACTCTGCGACAACCTAAAATTGATGAAAATAGTCACGAATCTGGGAGACACGCGAAGCATTGTGAGCTGTCCCGCGGCAACAACGCACTCACAGCTCAGTGACGAGCAGTTGATGGAAGCGGGCATTTATCCCGGTTCGGTGAGGTTTTCAATCGGCTTGGAGAATCTTGACGATTTGCTTGAAGACTTGGAACAGGCGTTGAAACATTTGACATAATATACGAATATGGGTATAATATTGTTATTAAAATAAAGGAGGCACTTTTGAAATGCCGAATATCATACCAAGCGCATATCTGCGTAATAATTACAATAATGTATCCAATTATTGCCATACTAACACAGAACCTGTGTTTATTACAAGGAACGGTCATGGGGATTTAGCCGTTATGAGTATAGAAACTTACGAGAAATTCTGTGGGCGCAATGAACTATACCATCTGCTTGATGAGGCTTTACTTGATGAAAAAAATGGAAAATACTCAGATTTTGACGAGTTTATGGCGGAGCTAATAGAAGAAATAAAATGATATATAAAGTACGAATCATGGATTCCGCAAAGAGTGATATGCGCGGGATTCACAAGTATATTGCCGAAGACCTAAAAAATTCAGTTGCGGCAGAACGCCGTATTTTACTGATGCGTGATAAAATTAACTCTTTGAAGGAAAATCCTGAAAGATTTCCTCTCGTTCGAGATGAATATTTAGCGTCAAAGGGTTATCGGATGATTGTTGTGAAAAGCCATCTCGTTTTTTTCATTATACGCGAGAAAAAACAGATTGTCTCTATAATGCGTGTACTATATGGGCGCAGAAATTGGGTGCGTCTTTTGAAGGTGGAAGGCGAAAAATAAATGGAGGGGCTAAAAATATGACGATTCTTGTTACGGGCGGCGCGGGATACATCGGCAGCCACACTTGTGTTGAGCTTTTACAGGCGGGGTACGACATTGTTGTACTCGACAACTTTTCCAACTCCGACCCCGATGTTATCCGCCGCATTAAAGAACTGACCGGAAAGACGTTCCCGGTCGCGGCGGTCAATCTCCTCCACGCCCATGACGTGAACAGAGTGTTCAGTGAGCATAAAATCGGCGCGGTCATCCATTTCGCGGGACTTAAAGCCGTGGGCGAATCCGTGTCAATGCCGTTGGAGTATTATCACAACAACATATCCGGCACGCTTAACCTGCTCGGCGCAATGCGCGAACACAGCTGCAAGCGGCTTGTGTTCTCATCGTCCGCAACGGTTTACGGTATGGATAACAAAGCTCCGTTTAAGGAGACAGATCCCCTGCCGTCCCGAACGACCAACCCATACGGAACAACGAAGCTGATGATTGAAAACATTCTGCGCGATGTACATATCTCCGACAATGAGTGGAATATCGTGCTGCTGCGCTACTTCAATCCTGTTGGGGCGCACAAGAGCGGTCTTTTGGGAGATAACCCGAATGTGGCGAACAATATCGCGCCGATTATCTCGCGTGTGGCGGCGGGTAAGCTGGAATGTCTGAATGTTACCGGAAACGATTACGATACGCCGGACGGTACGGGCATACGCGATTATCTGCACGTTGTTGACTTGGCAAAGGGACATCTCGCCGCGCTTAACTATGACCGTCCCGGCGCGGAGGCGATTAATCTCGGCACGGGCAAGGGTTACAGCGTCCTTGAGGTTCTGGCGGCGTTTGAAAAAGCCGTTGGCAGAAAGCTGCCGATGAAGTTCGCGCCGCGCCGCCCCGGCGACATCGCCATCGGCTATGCCGATGCTTCAAAGGCGAAGGAACTGCTCGGCTGGCAGGCGGAACTCGGGCTTGACGAAATGTGCGCCGACACTTGGAATTTCCAAAAAAATCTTGTGTAAGGGCTTTAAGGACGGTAATTAAATGATAACACAGGAACAGTTGTATAAACTATGTCATGATGATACAATAATAATGACAAATCATCTGACACTTCGATGCGAAGAACGTAATATAAAATACAAAGACATAAAAACAGCTATTCTAACAGGTGAAATTATTGAGCAGTATTCAACAGATTACCCATATCCAAGCTGCTTGTTGTTATGTATTATCAAAAACAACAGATATCTTCATGTTGTTGTAGGTGTAAGTGATACGGAATTATGGATTGTAACAGCATACTATCCAAGTTTAGATAGATGGGAAAGCGATTTCAAGACAAGAAAGGCGGGAAAATGATGAATTGTTTTTTCTGCAAGGGTATTCAGGTTGAAGGAACAACAACACATACGGTTGATTTTGGGAAGTGTGTTATCGTTGTAAGAAATGTTCCGTGCAGGAAGTGTGAGCAGTGCGGCGAAACTGTGTATACCGGAACTATTGTCAGGCATTTGGAGAGAATTGTTGATAGTCTGAAAAATTCCTTAACAGAGATAGCTGTTGTAAATTATTCTGATAAGGTAGCATAACCAAAAACGGCGCGTCCGCGGACGACCAAAGGTCGCCCCTACCTGTTTTTGCGCGTAATTGAACCTAATATATTATCAAAAATTTAGCAACGAAAGGAAGGCAGAAACATGGCAAGTTTACTACCCAATATCCCCGAGGAGATCCGCGCGGCGCGGATTGGCACGTGTTATGACCCTCTCAGACGGAAGCTGATGCAGAACAAAATCGCAATCGACCCGGGGCGGCTGAACTCAAATACAATACAGGCCGTTCAAGGTGCGGCGAAATTGAAACTGCGAGCGGATTCATCGACCTCAAAGAATGCCAGTAGTACATTTTTCGCCTTAGACTCCAAGTTCAAATACGGAAGCTGGGTATCGGCGGGATTTAACATGGAGATGTCAAAGGCGGAGGCGAGCGCAAGCGAATCATTAAACTGCTATTGCTCTTATATCTTTGAAAAGCAGATATTGCAGCTTATGGATAACGGGGCTAAAGCCTTGTTCAACTGTATGACCGATGAGTTTCAGACAATGTTTACAGAGTTGGCGGACAGCGCGAACTCAACCGGCTTCTTTGTTAAGTATATCAAGTTTTTACAGACATTCGGTCACGGGTGCGTTACAAAACTGATGCTGACAAGCGGTTCGGCGTTTGTTATGACCGCGAAATACTCGAGTACATCTTCGGCGATGAAATCAAAATACGGCGCAAATCTGGCGATTAATACACCATGGGGTGTCGGCGGTTCTGTGGCGAGCGAGTTTGCGAAAGAGGCTCAAAATACGGACAGCGCGGCATCACTTGACATCCAAGGTGAGAGTATACCGGAGAACACGCCTACGGCCGGATGGTGTAATGACTTGATGAAGTCGCTGATGGCGCAGGGCTTGAGCAAATTGGCGGCAAACCCCGGATTGATTTCGGCGGATAAAATCACGCCGCCGAAAGCACCCGAGATACCAAAAGGAGAGCCGACAAAAAAAGACCCCCCTAAAGCGTCTGATAAAGACATATCCAAAGAAATGCAAGAAAAACTGATGAAAGACGATGGATTCAAAGGCACTTGGAAAGAGTATATGGAGGCGCAGAAAAAGGAATATGAGAAAATCAAACCGGCGGCCGTTACCATGGAACTCTGCGAAAACCGCGAACGGCTGCTCGCGATGGAATCGACTGTACCCGACCCACCGCACCCGATTGAACCTGACGAGTTGAGCGCAGCTTGGGATTTGGGCGGGTATATCCCGTATTCTTATGAAATTACGCCGTGGAGCGAACTGTTTGCGGGCTATATGAAAGGGCTTGCCCTGCCCACTACCTTCACAAGTATTTACATAGCGAAAACTTATGTGTTCTATCTGACCCAGATGCAGTTCGCGAGTTATTTATATTTTCTCAGTGATGTTGGTCCCGGACTGTCAAAAAACGAGAACATTGTAAGCGACGCGAAAATGTTCGCCGGGTTCTGCGGGGAATTGTTGGATAATATCAGCAGTTCCATAAGTTCCGCTCTGGCAAAAGACGGCGGCAAGTTTACTAACGATGATTACGAAAAAATCGTTGCCGCTTTCGAGAAAAGAATCAATGATATGGATAGCGCGAAACGATTTTTCAGCACCACAACACGCATTTACTTTTTCTATAACTATAAGTTTCTCATGGAAATGGCTGCCGGGTGTGTCTTTGTGATTGTATATGATGACGGCACAAGACAATATATGACTGAAAAAGGGCTAAAAACGTTCACAAAGCAAATGAGTATCGCAACAGCACTTAAAGACGCTTGGAGAGTATACCCGTGCCTCGAACCCATGGCGGTGCTTAGACCTGCTATTTATGACATAGGTTTCAGACCTGTGTATAAAATCAGCAGAGGTTTGAGTGCCGAACGGAAATTTGATGAAAGCGGCCGTTTATATTATCTCGCGGACAATACCAGTACGGCGGAGCTTGACATGATTCCGGGTTTAGACACGGCAAACATTAAGGAACGGCGGCATTATCCGGCAAGTTTCACCGACATGAAAGACGCTGTTTCCATCTTTGGCGGTTCAATGATTACTGACTTTGACTTCGACAGCATATTGGACTTCGCGAACCCCGAAAGGGATATAACATAACGGATTACATTGTGTACGGGCGGATGGCAATCCGCCCGTTGGTCAACCCTTGTCATTCATTTATTACATCTTCAATTTCAAATCTGTCTGTCGTATATGTTTATTTATCGCATTGCCGGCAAGTGATTTCATTTGAGCAATAGCCGTATTGTTTAACTGCGTGAGCCGTTCGCTTTGCTGTAAACCCTGACGGATTAAAAGAGCGTTTATGCTTTCCATATTTGACAGCACAACAAGCTGTTCAAGCGTTGCATAATCACGGACATTTCCCTGTTTATCGGGGTTGTTTTCCCGCCACTGCCCCGCCGTCATTCCGAACAGTGCGACATTCAATAAATCGGCTTCCGAAGCATATAACGCTCCCGCTTGTTTGTTTGTGATTTTTTTCGGGATTATTTCCTCTTTTATAGCGTCTGTATGTATGCGGTAATTTATTTTTGATAATGTGCGCTGTAAATTCCATTCAAGAGAATGGCGGCTGCTCTCGTCCTCTTTTAAGCGTTGAAACTCGCGGATAAGGTATATTTTGAACTCAGCACTTATCCACATTCCAAATTCAAAAGCGATGTCTTTGTGAGCGTATGTGCCGCCGTATCGTCCGGCAGTTGATTTCAAGCCTATAGAGTTTGTTTTAGTAACCCAATCTTTAACACTAAGGCGGTAACTGTTTAATCCGGCATTACTTTTAATTGTGTCGAATTCGACATAATTAAAATCGGGATTGTAAATACTTTCCCAAATCCCCAAATATTCAACTGTATTCCTATTTCTTAACCAATTTGATATGAAAAAATCGCCGTCCTTTACCTTTATCATATCGGTTAAAGAAATGTAATCGTTATTATTAATGCTTAAAACGGTTATTTCCTGACCCTGAACAATTATTTTAGCCATAATGCCCCCCAAAAACAGAAAAATCTATGCGCTCATTATAACATAAAAAGACAAGGAAGCCAATCGCTTATTTTCAAACAACAAATTTGACAAAACACGCCGCCCGTTGTATAATTTCAACGGGTGGTTTGCTAAATGCGCGATTACATCTGTGGTAAAATAGCAACCGTATGATAAATGGGCGTTAAAATTGTAAGGAGGCAAAAAGAGTTGAAACGGAGCAAGCGAAAATTTTTGTATTTATGGCGGTTTTACACGCTCAACCGTGAGGATTATATAGGATGTATGAATGAAATTTTCCCGCGTAATCTTTACAACCTGCGGCAGGTAAATATGGTGGTTGCCGTTATGGCGTTCTGTTTTATGATTTTCCCTCTCGCGATTGAAAAGGATCTGCAAAAAGCATATATCTATTTTGCGGCTTCAGCCGCCGCCATGCTGCTTGCCGTCTTCTCAGGGTACAAACACAAACAATATAACCAAGGAAAGCATATAAGAAACTCGCTTATATATACGCTGATAATCTTAACTTACGCAAATGTAATCTTGTTCGGCATTTATTTAGGTGTGTGGGCAAATCCTGAAAAGTTAGCCGTGACGTTTATGGGATTTTTGATATGCGCGTTGTTTATGTTTGCAAATCCGCCTATATTCAATTCGGTTCTTACGTTAAGCGCAATGACTATTTTCATAATATCCTCTGTTTTGCTTAAAAGCCCCCAGAATTGGATTTTTGACATAGTGAATGTGTTAATTGCCGGAGCGATTAGCTTTGTCTTCACATGGAACATCGTTATGTATAAATTAGGGGCGGTGTTAAGCGCAAATAAGCTGCAAGAGGAGCGAAACAACTATTACAATCAGAGCATGGTGGACGAGTTGACGCAGCTAAATAACCGCAGAGATTTTATGCAGACATTTCAAAGATACTTGACCGACCACAGGGATACGGACAAATTTCTCTGTCTTGCAATCATTGATATTGACTTCTTCAAAAACTATAATGATTACTACGGACACCCTAAAGGCGATGAGTGCCTGCGTGCAATGGGAGGGGTACTCAGCGAATTGTGTAAAGGAACGGGCATTTACGCCGCGAGAATCGGCGGCGAGGAGTTTGTGCTGCTTTGGTTTGAACAGGAAAAGGACAGAGCTGTCAATGTTATTTCTGATATACAGCAAAGAGTAAATGACTTGAAAATCCCGCATGAAAAATCAAAAGTGGCAAAGTTTGTTACTGTAAGCATAGGGGTATATACAGCACCATGCTGTGCGCTGGACGACATGGGCATAATTACCGAAATGTATAGTTCGGCGGACAGCGCGCTCTACGAGGCTAAGGAGAAAGGGCGGAATCGCGCGGTAATTAAGAGCGGGGAGATAAAATAGAGTATGACGAAATTTAAAAATAAACCTAGCGTTATGTTTGCGTATGTGTTATTATAGTAAATGTTAAGGTTAATGGAAAGGGGGACGCGGCAGTGGCAACGAAGCTATTTGATAAAGCAAAAAAAAATAAAGCCGATGAGTTTTATACTCAGCTTAACGATGTAGCCGCTGAAATGCGTCATTATAAAGAACAGTTCCGGAATAAAATTATTTTTTGCAACTGCGATGACCCCTATGAAAGCAACTTTTTCAAGTATTTCGCAATGAACTTTAACTTTTTAGGATTGAAAAAACTAATTGCGACTTGTTATACAAACTCGCCTGTCGCAGGAGAACAAATATCCCTATTTGATATACAAGGGTTAGAACCGAAAATCACCGATGCCAAACAACCACATAAAATCCAAATTACCGAAGTCACTGATATATCCGGTAAAGGTGCGGTTGACTTAACAGACGTTGAATATCTGTTGAAAAACAGAAAGAACACGCTGACCCTACTTAAAGGTGACGGAGATTTTCGCTCGACTGAATGTATTGAGCTTCTAAAAGAGGCGGATATAGTGGTGACGAATCCGCCATTTTCGCTTTTCCGTGAGTATGTGGCACAGTTAGATGAATACAACAAAAAATTCATAATAATCGGGAGTAAAAATGCAATTACATATAAAGAAGTATTTAAGCTAATCCAAGAAAACAAGTTGTGGCTTGGTAATGGGTTCACAAACGGTAACGCATATTTCAGAATACCGCAAAAATACGCTCGTGAATGGGCAAATGGTGTATATAACCAAGAAACAGGGCTTGTAAAATTTAGGAATGTTGGCTGGTTTACAAACATGGACTTTCAGCAACGACATGAACTCTTAACACTATATAAAAAATATACTCCCGAAGAATACCCGCATTATGACAATTATGATGCGATAAATGTAGACAAA